>ERZ779888.924-NODE-924-length-31617-cov-20.959635_pt1 | contig 31617 bp, 38 predicted proteins | sample MGYA00511245_ERZ779888 | MGnify/ENA primary metagenome ERZ779888 (study PRJEB29588, sample SAMEA2155255) | human gut metagenome | biome: human gut; feature: human-associated habitat; material: faeces | place: Denmark | collected 2008/2010 ...
TGGGCAATCAAGGCGGGAAAGCCCTAAAATGGCTTCCCGCCCATTTCAATTTTGAAGAGAAAATCCGTCTGCTTTTTAGTTAGTGTGTCCACAGGTTCGGGACATTTTGTCCCGAAGTCCGGCGTGGGACGAGGGACGGGGGCTTTCATATACGCCCTGTCTGCTGATGAAACCAGTCCTGCGCTTGCGGCTCCACGCCACGCAATCACAGCCCTGCTTTCCTGCCGTAAAAATGCCCTTGCCCTCCCCGGCAGCAACCGCATTTTCGCAGCAACGCCGACAGAGCGTATAACACACTACACTTTGCAAGCAAAGTCGTGTGCCAAAGGGAAAGCCCCTTTGGAAACCCCTGACAACAAAACAGGCTGAATATCTCGCACTTTCCCGGTGATTGATATTCAGCCTTTATTTGTTGTCAGCAGCCCCCGTTTCGTGGTCTGCCTTCTGTGTCCTTGTCCATAATGTTTCCGTGTACATTCCCACTTGCAGGTAGTTTCGCCCTAACCTCGACATATCCTTTACGATAACTGTCCCGACTTTTCCGGCTTCAATGTCCGCAAGCATGGCTTGAAAACCGGGTCTTTGAAAGTTCGCACCAGAATAACCGTCGTCCGTGTACCAGCGCAGATTGGAAAAGCCGTTCTGCTTTGCATAGGTTTCAAGGATACGCTTCTGGTTGATGATACTGTTGCTGTCGCCCTGCAATTCATCGTCACGCGATAAACGGCGGTACAAAGCGGTAACAGCTTCGACGCTCATAGCGTTGTAAGGAAATTGAAGCGCGGCAGCGGTGTTTGACTGATGAAACATAATAACCTCCAATCTGGCAGTCAAACACGGTATGAAGTTCTATCCTCATTCTACCGCGCTTTGCTGGGTTTGTCTGCCTATGGAGGTTAAATTGCAGCGGCTTTTTTTCGGACATCATCCTTGATAAGCCGCCCTATCTTAGAAACTACACCGTCTTTTGTCTGTTCCAGGAAGAACGAATTGACGGTGAAAGTCGTATTTCCGATTTTCTTTTCGCTCCGTACTGGCGGAGCGAATTTGTTTTCAAAGGTTCTATCTTCTTGCATAGACTGACCCCCTTCATTGTTTGTAAGTTGATAAACAATATCCGCCGCACCTCCGACCGGCTTTGCAAGGAACATGGTCTGTCTGTCATTATTCCTGGACAGGACAAGGGCAAGAGCTATCCCGCAGGTGATAGTTGGACATGACCGTGTAATCTATGGTCTTTTCGATGCGGAAAACAGCCATCTTCGCACCTCCTTCCTGTGAAAATGAATAGTGTTGATTTCGATAGAAAAAGCCTCCGTTTTGCCTCTCGGATGTGATCCATAGGAAAACACCCATGCCCGCCTGCTTGCGGCGGTCAGAGAGGAAAAAACAGAGGCTTTTGCACCCTAAGTGATACAGTTATGAGATAGGTGCAGGTGCGGGTATGAAAAAAGCGCCATAGAGCTGTTGCCTATGGCGTGGAACAGGAAAAGGGCGCTGATATTTGCATATCAACGCCCTTTGAGCCTGTCAGTATTTGATTGTTTCGACTTCGCACCGTGTTTTCACCATGAAAAACATTGGTTTTACTGACTTTTTCAATGTTTTCTTATCTGGTGCTACCTTCACGGTCACGCCGTTTTTCTGCATACAAGGGTATATTCTGCAATCATGGATTATGATGACACGGGGTTCCAACCTCGTTCATACATCCAATATGTTTATAACAATGGCTGTGCGGTCGTCCATGTATCCTTCGGGCATCATGTAGGCCATGGCCTGAGAAATTAAAGTATCGGCATCCATGGCGGCTAAGGCTGCATCAGGCAGCGATGCGAGGAACGGGTCGATTCCGTCAGTACATAAAAGGACCCTGTCGCCTGCGGATAAAGGCAGTTCGCCCACGCGCAGAAACTCTGCGGCGGACGGCATGCCGTTCCATACGCCGTAGCCGCAGGGATGGGAAGGATTGTTGCATATAACGGCGCGTATCTCGTCGGACGTAAACTCCTTGCGGCGGCGATGCACCTCTGCGGTTTGAGGTGTTGTAAAATGCGATAGCGTTCCGTTTGAAATCAATATGCCGTTAGAATCTCCTATATATGCATAATGCAGCTTGTGTTCAGCAAAAAGCGCAAGCACGCCGACCGTGCCCGGGAGGAATGGGGAGGGGAAGCCTTCGTTGGCGGCGGCAACGGCCATGTTCCCGGCATATGCTGCCGCTTTAAGGAGGTCCGCCGGTGCGGCACCGTTTTTTTTCAAAAGTACGGCCTGCGCGGCATCGGCAAAGGCGTTGTCGGCGCGGCAGGCGGGGCTGGGGTTGGGGTATATGCCGTTTTCTCTGTCGCGGCTTACACCGTCAAGTATCATGGCAAAACCTGATGCCTCGTCAAAGAAGAAAAGATCCTCGTTTGGCTTATCGGCATAACGGGTATTTTTTGCTGTGGCGCCTTTCATTGTTAAACGCATGGGGAAGCTCCTTTGCTGCAAAACTTCATATTATATATTCTATTACCATATTAGTGGTATAGCAAGCCCTATCGACGAATTAAGACGGAAATGTATACATAGAAACAATGTATTGACAAGACGGTGTTTATGTGCTTAAATATCATATAATTAAAGTGTTCTTATACTTATTATCTGATATATATGTATGAATGTACATAATATATTACCGAACGGGTCCAAGGGAAGGATCCAAACCTTATACACGAAACCGGGTGGAGGAAACATTGGTGAGTTATCCTCAACAGACTATGTTGAACAAATTTAAACAGTCATGGCCTAAAATGGCATTTGTTTGCGTGCTGGGGATCGCGGTTTCTTACGTTATCGGCAGAGGAAGGGAACAAACGGCTTTCGTATGGATAATAAATGCGATATTTTCGGCCGGAATGGCGCTTTTGCTCGTCGGCATAGGGCATCAGCTGACAAATATGCACATGTTTACAAGCCTTTCTTACGGCGTAAAGCTTCTTAAAATGATTTTCCGCAACGAACATAAATCGGCAGACGACTTGAAAGATGACTATATTGAATATCGCGACAGCCGCAAACATCATGATGACGTATCCTTATATATGCTATGTGCAGCAATACTCATTGCGATATCGGCGCTGCTTTCATTATTACATATGCTTTAAGACAAACGGAACCCTAACAAACTTGACTTTAAATTTGAAGCCGATAATGGCTTCTGCAAAAAATAAAAGAACAAAAAAGGAGAGAAAACCGACATGAAGAAAACCATTGCACTGCTTCTGGCCATGATATTCGTAATTGGCCTGCTGGCTGCATGCACTCCCTCCAACACCGCGCAGGATCCTGTGCAGACCGACGACCCCAACGCCGGCACACCTGCGGGAACCACTACCCCGACCGAGGCTCCTGTAACAGAGCCCACGGCAGAGGGTAAGAAGGTCTATTATTCCGTGCTCAGCTCCGACCATTCGAGCCTCAACTTCCTTGACAATGTCGATAGCCCCGTTGGCAACGTTGCCACCTATTGCATGAGCTATCTGTATCGTCAGTATCCCAACGAAGAAGGCAACGGATACATCTGGATCTGCGACATCGCCGCTGAAGAGCCCATTCAGATCGACGATTACAACTGGCAGATAAAGATCCGTGAGGATGCAAAGTGGAACAATGGCGATCCCATCAATGCGGACACCTTTATGTTCACCTTTAAGCAGCAGCTTGACCCCGTGATGATGCCCCGTATGAGCACCTTCCTGGCCAGCAACGCCATCACCATCGTGAATGCCGAGCAGTATTCCATGCAGAATTCCGAAGGCGGCATATCCACCGATTGGGAAGACGTCGGTATAAAGAAGATCGATGATTACACCATTCAGATAACCACCGTTGACGTAAACACCGCTACTCAGGTTATGAACCACTTCTTCAACAGGAACAACGTACCCTGCTACGAACCCCTGTGGAACGAATGCCTCAGCGCCGACGGCCTGACCACTTCCTACGGTTCCGACCTTGACCACTTCATGGGCTGCGGTCCTTACATCTTCTCTGATTGGACCTATGACTCCGTGCAGACCTATGTTAAGAACCCCGACCATTGGCTGGCTGATTACTTCAACTATGACGAGATACAGTATCGCGTAGTTCCCGAGCAGAATGCCCGCGTTGAGCTTTGGGAGCAGGGGCAGCTGGATATATTCGCGCCCAACTCCGATACCCTCGAAACCTACATCGACGATCCGCGCCTTGTGGAATACGGCTCCAACTCTGTGTTCCATCTGGACATCAACTGCAAGAACCCCAATAACCCCATCAGCGGCAGCGACAACTACCGCAAGGCTATCTATCACGCCATCGACCGCGAGACCATAGCCAAGAACCTGTTTGGCCATATGGAACCCGCCGGTTGGTACGTAAGCGCCCAGGCCGGTATACTCAGCGAGGGTGCCCGCATCTACCGCGAATCCAAGTACGGCAAGGCCGTGGAAGAAATGGTTGCCTCCTGGAGCGCAGAAGGCCACACCACAGGCTACAACCCCGAACTTGCGCTTGACTACCTGAACAAGGCCTATGAAGAGTGCGGCGTTCCCGCTGACACCGTCATCAACATCATCATTGCTTACGATCCCAGCGAGGTACACTGGAACAAGACCGCTCAGTTCCTCCAGGAGGAGTTCCCCAAGGTCTTTAACAACCGCGTGACCGTGGAAATAAAGAACTACAGCGGCATCTCCACCACCGAGTACAAGAAGCAGGGCGACGACGGTTGGGATCTTTCCCCCAACGATTGGGCCCGTGCCGTTGCGCGTACCTATCCTTACGAAGGCTTCTACTACTTCACCAGCGGCTATTCCGGAGCGCCCAACAACTACTTCAACGACGAGTTTGACGCCCAGTTCGCATATTGCCGCGAAATCCAGAACGGCGATTATGAGACCCTGCTGCAGGAAACTCAGAAGCTTGAGGAGATCTACCTTGAGCATGTGGTGCAGTGTCCCGTTGTACAGGATGTTGTTTACGAGCTCCATTCCGACCGTCTGGTTCTGCCTGTTTACACCTATATTCCCGGCTTCGGTTGGGGCGAACCTTACGGCGATATCGTCACCGACTAAGCGCCTGAACAGCCGAACGTTAACTTAACACACATCTTCCGGGGGCATGCTACCTAATGTGGCGGCATGCCCCCGATTCGGATAATAGCGAAGGCTTTATCCGGGGAAGTCCCATGCAGTTAGGAGAATCCTATGTTTAGATACATTATGTCCCGCATCGCTGCAATGCTCATCACGCTTTTCCTTATCATGTCGCTTTCTTTTATCGTGGTGCGCCTGATGCCGATGTCGCTTTTTGAAAATCCGGAGGTGCCGCTTGAAATCCAGAAACAGCTGGAAGACAAGTTCCATCTCAACGATCCTTTGCCGGTTCAGTATTTTTATTTTATTTCGGATATAGTTGCCGGGCTTGATTTCGGTGTTTCCGTAAAGCTTCGTCCCGGTCTGCCGGTATTCGGCATATTGATCAACCGACTTCCGCCCACGATTTTGGTCAATTTCCTGTCTCTTTTCATATCAATACCGTTGGGGCTTATTGCCGGAACGGTAGCCGCGCTTAAGCGCAACACATGGGTGGACCACGTGATATCATTCTTCGTGGTAATATTCATATCAGTACCGTCGTTTGTTTTTGCATCGGCCCTTCAGTATTTCTTAGCATTTAAGCTGGAATGGTTCCCGACGCTTTACGACACGAACGCCGCCACGCTTGCGCAGCAGCTCCACTCTTTGGTGCTGCCCATCATTGCGCTGGCTCTCAGCCCTATAGCTACAATAGCAAGGTATCTGCGCGGTGAACTGATAGAAAATATTTCTTCGGAATATCTGCTGCTTGCGCGCACCAAGGGCCTGACCAAGGTTCAATCCATAGTGCGCCATGCCTTCCGTAATTCGCTTATTCCCATTTCCAATACCCTTATCGCAATGATAACGGGCATAATGGGTGGTTCTCTTGTTATAGAAAACATCTTCGCAATACCAGGGCAGGGCGGCTTGACGGTAAAGTCCATCATGGCCGGCGACCATTTCCTTACCGTTGCATGCCTGATATTCTATTCGGTGACGTCATTGGTCACCATATTGCTGGTGGATCTGTCCTACGGCCTAATCGATCCCCGTGTGCGCGTGGGAGGTAAGAAAGCATGATTTATGATAGAAATAATCTGCCGGACGATATTAAAAATTTGCCCGATGCCGATTTTGAACCCCTGCATCAGGAAGATATAAAGGACGAAAAGTTTAAAACTAAACCCGTCGGCTTCTTCAAGGATGCAATGATAAGGCTCAGCAAGAACAGAGTATCCATGATCTCCGGCGCAATAATACTGTTGATCGTGTTGATGGCCATAATAGTGCCTAATATCACAGGGTATTCCTATACTGAGCAGAATGTTGCGCAGCAAAATCTGCCCCCAAAAATACCCGGGCTTGAAAAGCTTGGCATATTCGATGGTTCCCGCGTGCTTACAGACCGCCGCAAGGATAAGCTTGACGATACCGACAGATATCCTGAAGGCTGCATTATCGAGATTTTTAACGAGCATGACGTTAAGAACGTTACCATGTGCGACGTAAAGGTTGACTATTATAAGTACAGCGGCGTGGCAGACGGCGAATATCATTGGCTCGGCACGGACTATTTGGGACGCGACTTGCTTACAAGGCTTTTCCGCGGCGCGCGCATATCGCTTATAATCGCCGCGGTATCCGTTGCGGTAAACCTTGTGATAGGCGTTGTATACGGCGCTATATCCGGCTATTGCGGAGGCAAGATAGATATATTCCTTACGCATTTGGCAGAGGTTTTGGACGGCATGCCGTACGTGGTCGTTACCATTCTGTTCATGTTGGTGTTCGGCGCAGGTATGTTCTCCATAATACTTGCAATGACGGTAACGGGCTGGATAGGCACATCTCGCCTTATCCGCGCCCAGTTCTATCGCTTCAAGGGCCGTGAATACGTGCTGGCTGCCCGCACAATGGGCGTGCCGGACAAGACGCTTATATTCCGTCACATTCTGCCCAACTGCGTAGGCCCCCTGATCATTCGTGCCATGATCGCCGTTCCCGGCGCCATTTTCTCGGAAGCGTTTCTGGCCTATATCGGTCTTGGCATAGCGCCTCCGGAGCCTTCCATAGGCATTCTGCTTTCCAACGGACAGAGCGTGCTGCTGCAGTATCCGTATCAGGTCATATTCCCGGCCGTATTGATTTCGCTGCTGATGGTTGCATTCAACCTGTTCGCCAATGGTCTTAGGGACGCCCTTGACCCGACAAAACGCGGAGAGGAATAAAGCTATGGGTAATGAATATATGAACAAAGAAGTAATTCTCAGCGTGAAGGACCTTCGCATCAACTTCCGCGCTTACGGCGGATTGGTGCAGGCTGTGCGCGGCATAGATTTCAACCTTCACAGGGGCGAAACGCTGGCGATAGTCGGCGAGTCCGGTTCGGGCAAATCCGTCAGCATCAAGGCCATTATGGGTATATTGGCGAACAACGCCATAATAGAATCCGGCGAGATTCTTTATGACGGAATGAACCTTACAAAGGTGCATGAGGATGAATTCCACCGCATCCGCGGCAAGAGGATAGGCCTCATATTCCAGGATCCGCTGTCCGCATTGAACCCCATAATGAAAATAGGCCACCAGATAACGGAGGTGCTGCGGCTTAACGACAAGATGAACAAGCACGACGCCCGCGCAAAGGCGCTTGAGCTTATGAAAGCCGTGGGTATCCCTGATGCGGAGCGCCGCTTTGAGCAGTATCCGTTCCAGTTCTCCGGCGGTATGCGCCAGCGTATAGTTATAGCTATTGCGCTTGCCGGCAATCCGGAAATACTGATTTGTGACGAGCCCACCACCGCGCTGGACGTTACGGTTCAGGCAAAGATACTGGAGCTTATTAACAATATCAAGAAGGAGCGCAACCTGTCCGTTATATTCATAACTCACGATTTGGGCGTTGTAGCAAATATGGCGGACCGCGTGAACGTTATGTATGCGGGCAAGATAGTGGAAACGGGCACCAGCGAGGAGATATTCTTCGAACCTGCCCATCCGTACACATGGGCGCTGCTCAGCTCCATGCCGGATCTTCATACCAAGGAACGCCTTTTGGCGATTCCCGGTACGCCGCCAAACATGATATTCCCGCCCAAGGGCGATGCTTTTGCCGCCAGAAATCAGTTCGCCATGCGAATCGATTATGAGCAGGAGCCGCCTATGTTCAGAATAAGCGATACACATGCTGCGGCAACATGGCTGCTGCATCCCAAGGCCAAGGCAAACGGCATAGAGATGCCCGAAGTGCTTAGGGCCAGAATAGAAAGAATGAAAGGGAGTGGAGTGCAAAATGGCTGAAAACGAATATATTCTTGAAGTAAAAAACCTTTGTCAGCACTTCAGCTCCGGTCACGGCAAAAACAAAATGGTCGTCAAGGCTGTTGATGACGTAAGCTTTGCCGTGCGCAGGGCGGAAACCTTTGGCCTGGTGGGCGAATCCGGCTGCGGAAAAACCACAACGGGCCGCACCATAATCCGTCTGTATGATCCCACGGGCGGCGAGGTTCTGTTTGACGGCAGGGATATCTCCGGCAAGATGACAAAAGATTTGCGGAGCTATCTTACATCGAATATCTCCATGATATTCCAGGACCCCATAGAATCACTTAACCCAAAGATGACCATAGAGGAAATCGTGGGCGAAGGTCTTAAGGTGCGCGGACAGAAGGATCGCGATGAAATTCACCGTCAGGTGGTTGAGATGCTGGAAAAGGTTGGTCTTGTGGAAGAACACGCCACCCGCTATCCGCACGAATTTTCGGGTGGTCAGCGCCAGCGCATAGGCATAGCCCGCGCGATAATCACCAAACCCAAGCTTGTAATTGCAGACGAGCCTGTTTCCGCGCTGGACGTTTCCGTGCAGGCGCAGGTTATAAATCTGCTGAACGATTTGAAGGACGAGATGGGTCTCAGCATACTTTTCATAGCCCATAACCTTTCCGTTGTCAAGTATTTCTCCGACCGTATCGGCGTTATGTACTATGGCCATCTGGTTGAGGTTGCAAATGGCGACGACCTGTATAAGAATCCGCTGCATCCGTATACAAAGGCTTTGCTTTCCGCAATACCCGAACCCAATCCCATTACGGAGCGCACGCGCAAGCGCGTGGATTACGATCCTGAGAGGGACCATGATTATTCCGTTGAGAAGCCCTCGATGGTGGAGGTTGAGCCGGAGCATTTCGTGTATTGCTCCCCGTCCGAGCTTGAAGCATACCGCAAGCAGCTCAAGGACTAAAACCAATATACGCATAAAATCATAATAACAATAAAAGGCCGTTATCAATGCGATAGCGGCCTTTTGTTCAGTATTAAGCTTGAATTATTAGCAGCCAATAACCGTTCGGCCTTTATACTTGGATACCGCACATGGATTTAGCTTCTATGCCAGCGATTTGATATGCTCCTTTGCTTTTGCGTAGTACTTTTGAAACCGTTCGGAGTCTGTTTCATTATACTTCACGCCAAGCATAATCCATTCGCAATACTCATAGAGCAGAAAATAATCCAGCGTCCTGCGGTAATCATTGTAATCGATGCCATTTTCTTTTAACAAATGCTCAAAGTAATATTCTATGGCATAGTCTTTATCTGCCTGCGTCATATAGAAAAAGGCCGATTCGTCTTCTTCGCCGTGGGCGATAAGGCGGGCAAGTGATGTTGGATAGGGCAGTATTGCGGCATATTCCCAATCGATTATAGTTGCATGACCGTTTGCACACAGTACATTAAACGGCAAAAGATCGTCATGGCATAGCGTCCGAGGGACGCTTGAATACAGCCTCAGATACTCTGCATAGGCATGCTCTAAATCCGCATCATTCAAATACTTGCCTCGGTTTTGCTGCCTCGGCAGGCTTGCCTCAAAAGTGAGATCGACAGCCTGACATTCACGTCTTTCCCAATACATATTCTGTAAATAAATCAAGGCGTCAAGAACCGCAGTCAGCGATTCGCGGTCGCATTTCCGCAGGTCGTGCCCTTCTATGTATTCCATAAGCAAAAACAGTTCGCCGCAATAGTTAAGGCTTTTGTAAAGGTGCGGAACAGCGCGCTCGGCAGACACCAAAAAAGTATTGTAAACAGACAGTTCTTGCTCGCTTGCCTTTTTCAGAACGTATGCGGTATTGCCGTCGTTTATTTTCCATACGGCGTAATCCGTGCCGTCCTCCGCGCTTTTGAACGGCGTTGCCTCAGCCTGTTCGCTGAGGCACATTTGTGCAAGTATTTCTTTTATGTTCATAATAGGCCCGTTCCTTCCTGCCGATGATTATTCTACATAAACTTATAATACCACATGCAGCTCTTCACGTCCATTTGACAATAAAAAAGCTAATAAATGTGAGGAGCACTGAGAACGACTGGTTATAGCGATGCTTTTACGGATGAGAATGACTTTTCCTTGACAACCTATCGGTCGGTAGGTATAATCTTAGCGGTATTATTTCATGCAGGAGGGCAGCAGAATGGTTGAGCAGGGCAGCACCAAGAAAGCGATTTTGGACAAGGCATTGGATTTATTCTCAGTGCAGGGATATGAAGCCACTTCCATTGCGCAGATAGCAAACGCGGTGGGCATACGTAAGGCATCCATGTACAGCCACTTTAAAAGCAAGCAGGAAATACTGGATGCACTTGTGCGGCATAACTTAGAGCAGTATGAAAAACGCTCCATATTTGCGCGGGCGAATTGGGACGATCCTGCCTTTACAAAGGATAAGCAGGACGTTACGCCGGACGCAGCGCTGCAGATGGTTCTTGGACATGTGCGCTATATTTTGCATGACCCGCAAATAAGTAAATCCCGCAAAATGCTGACGATAGAGCAGTTCCAAAACGCTGAGCTGAGCGCGCTGCAAACAAAGCAAAATTATGCTGATGTGATGCGCTATTTTACGGGGCTTGTGAAATTCCTGATTAAGAACGGGAGACTTATTGATGACGATCCAGAGATAATGGCGGCGCAGCTATGCCTGCCCATATCGGTTTGGATAAACCTTTGCGACCGCGAGCCGGAACGCGAGGATGAAGTGATTGGGCTGATAGAGCGGCATATAAGGCAGTTTTATAAGGTGTATGGCGTGCCTCGGGAAGATTGAGGGGGATAAATGCATGAAATACGGCTGGCTTGATGAATATTTGCTGGCGAAAAAAGGCGTTAGGAAGGACTTTAAAGCGGAGTGGAACTGGCTACGGTACATGGTTGGCGATAAAATGTTTGCCGCGGTGTGCTACGATGATAATAACGACCAGCCGTCGCTCATCACGCTGAAGTTAGATCCTATGGAAGGAGACTTCCTCCGCAGGCACTATGATGATATAATTCCCGGGTATTATATGAACAAGACCCATTGGAATTCGGTAAAGATGGATGGCGATATATCGGACGATATGCTGAATGACTTGCTCGATAAGTCATATTCTTTGGTGCTTGGCGGGTTGAGTAAGAAAAAACAGGCGGGGATTTTGCAGTAAAGAATAAAACTGTAAATAGGCGTAACAAACATGAAAGAACGAATCATAGATAAAGAAATCAGATTTATACCCTATTACCGCAACGATGCCGCATCGCTTCCATGGTATCAGGATTTGGATGTATGTAAGCAGGTGGACAATAGGGACAAGCCATACGATACGGAACTGCTGCACAGCATGTATGATTATCTCTGCGCACATGGCGATTGCTATTATATAGAATACAACGGTGTGCTGGTAGGGGATGTTTCCCTGCGGGACAGCGGGGAAATAGCCATTGTGATTTGCAAAGAATACCAGAACAAGCATATCGGCCGGCGCTGCGTTATTGATATGCTGAAGCTTGCAAAGGAAAAGGAAATGGCGAAGGTTACGGCAAATATCTATTCCTTTAATGCGCAAAGCCGCCGCATGTTCCTGTCAGTAGGATTTAGGCAGACTGATGAGGAATGGTATGAATATGCGCTTTGGGAAGCGGGAATAGAGGCCGATTGAGCGCGAGTTGCTTTTATTTTGACCGTTTGGCTACCGAACGACAGGTTGCTGCGGAATGAGGAGGATAATATGAAAAAACGCACGGCAAAGCGTGCTTTGAAGTGGATAGGCATAACGATAGGGGTATTGCTGATTATTATTGCCGCCGGAGCGGCGGTGATGTTCGGGCCGTTCGTAAAGGCTGCAAACAGCATAGAAAAACTTGAAGATGGGCTTTATGCAATGGAGTTTGCGGGGGACTACGGGTTTGATGATTTCCTTGCTAATGGCGGCGCAGCAAGCGACGGCGAAGTTGCGGAATATTTGGTTTCGTTCCTGTCGCATGGCTTTTACAAGGCGGATGGAAATGTGACGACTGGAAGTTTCGGCTGCTCCATGATATATACGCAGGATGAAAACGGCACTTACTTCTTTGGACGCAACTATGACTGGGCAGAATGTGAAACCATGATAGTGCATACCAAGCCCGAAAACGGATATGAGTCGGTATCTACCTGCTGCATAGATTTTTTAGGTTTTGGCGATAAGTATGCGCCGGACGGATCGATGACGGAACGGATGCAGAGCATAGCGGCGATTTATGTTCCGCTGGACGGTATGAATGCCAAAGGGCTTGTTGTGGCCGACTTGACGGCGGGGGATGACGAGGAAACGTACCAGCGGACAGACAAGGTGAACCTGACCACCACCACGGCCATTCGCCTGCTGCTGGATAAAGCGGCAGACGTGGACGAAGCCGTTGCGCTGCTGAAGCAGTATGACATGAATTCATCCATAGGCATTTCTCATCATCTGTCCATTGCGGATGCGCACGGCAAAAGCATTGTTGTGGAGTATGTTAACGGAGAAATGCTGGTTAGCGAAACAAAAGTGGTCACAAACCATTATCTTACCGAGAGGGGCGTTGGCTCGGCGCAGTCGCGTGAGCGGTACGATACCCTTGCGGCATACAGCGGGCCCGCTGGCGCGCTGCAGGTGCGGGACATGCTGGAGAGTGTAGCGCAGAAGAACTATCCCAAAACGGACGGCAGCTATGAAAAGACGATGTGGAGCATTGTATATTGTCCTGAGGGCCGCTGCGCGGACTTTTATTTTGCGGAGAACTATGACCGTGAATATAGGCTGATACTGCTGGGGAAAAACGGTTTTTTGAAGCGGTAAACGGGGGCGCATCGGTGCTCGGATTAAACAAACATCAGATTAGGGAGATTTATATTATGAAAAACAGCGCGCTGGTCGTGATAGACCTTCAAAACGACATCACAAAAAACTATAGAGAAATCATAGAAAAAGTCAACAAGGCTATCGACTGGGCAGTTGAAAAAGGAATGTGGGTAATTTATATACAGCATAACAACCTGTCTGCCGGAACAAGAACATTCAAGCCGGGCACACATGGCGCGGAGCTGGTGCCGGAGATGAAAGTAGTATCCGAACATATCTTCACTAAGTCAAAAAGCAACGCGCTTACAAGCGATGCTTTTACCGCTTTCATTCAGGAGCGTGGCATTACCGGGTTTTATATTGCCGGCGCCGACGCCACGGCCTGCATCAAATCCACCTGCTTCAATATGGCGAAAATCGGATATACGGTTCATGTGCTGTCGGACTGCATCACAAGCTATGACAAAAAGAAGCTGCCGGAAATGCTGGCGTATTATGCAAGCAAGGGCTGCTCCGTAACAACACTTCAGGAATTCGTTGAGGGAATAGGTAGCGGGAGGTAATGCCATGCCAATGTGGAATCCGTGGCGCGGCTACAAAATGAAAGCGGGGCTTGTGTATCTTGGCTTTTCCACTTTCGCCAATGCGGAACGTACTTTATTAAGGATGGCAGGCAGTATAAGCTTCAAACAAAGGACTTGTGTGCTCAGGCGCGGGAGGCGGGCATAGACTATAAGCCCGCGCGGGAATAGACGGTGAAGTCGCTTGCAAAAGGCTGCCGATTACGGCGATAAGTGTGTTGAGGTATTATAATACAGGAGGAGATAAAATGAAAAAGTTATATGAGAAAAACGAGCTGACATTTGCAATTGTATGGATAGTTATTTATTGTGTTTTGCAGTCCCTGGCGAATTCGCTGAACGAAATAATAGGAATCGAATACTCCGCAAGCGCAGTTTTCTGCATATTGCAGACGATCGTTCTTCTCGGCTTTATACGAAAGAACGGATTGCAGAAGCGCTATGGGCTTTGCAGATCGCAGGTTCCTGCATGGCGGTTCCTTTACTATGTGCCGCTTTTGGTATTGGCGTCGGGAAATCTTTGGAACGGTTTTGCCGTAAACTATTCGCCGACAGAAACGGTTTGCCGCATCGTGTGCATGCTCTGCGTTGGATTTCTGGAGGAAGTGATTTTCAGGGGGCTTCTGTTTGCTTCTATTGCAAAGGATAATGTGAAATCCGCAATAATTATTTCAAGCGTAACTTTCGGCATAGGGCACATTATCAACCTTTTCAACAGCAGCGGCATGGGCTTGGCAAGCAATCTGTGCCAGATCGGTTTTGCGGTTGCGGTAGGCTTTATGCTTGTAACTATTTTTTATCGCGGCGGAAGCATGCTCCCCTGCATCATCGTTCACTCTGCTATTAACACGCTTGGTACGTTTGCTAATGATGCTGATGTCGCCATGCAAGGGCAGCTGATCCATATAGCCGTTCTGATAGCTATAACAGTCGCATATACGCTGATTCTTATAAAAACGCTTCCGAAGAAGCAATTGGCAAATGCTGCGGAGAACAAGTGAAGCACCGTGAAAGAAGCTAAGGTTGTTCGGAATCCGATAAATACTTTCAAAATGACCAAGAAATTGATTTGATTAAAGAAAGGAACGAAATACAAATGGAACACACAAACTTTGAAATAGTCCGCGCACAGGCGGAGGATGCGGCTGCGCTGCTGGATTATCTGAAAATAGTGGGTGGGGAGACGGACAATCTCAGCTTCGGCGCGGAGGGCGTGCAGCTTGATGTTGAAGCAGAACAAGCCTATCTTGGCATGCAGGCGCAGTCGCAAGACAATATTCAGCTGCTTGCCAAGGCGAACGGGGAGATAATAGGCACCGCCAGTCTTAACCGCAAGCAAAGACGCATGGGACACCGCGCAGAGTTCGGGATAAGCCTGAAAAAGGCATGGTGGGGTTGCGGCGCTGCGTTCGCCCTTATGGAGCGCATACTTGCTTTTGCAAGGGAAAACGAAGTGGAACAGGTCAATCTTGAGGTGCGCAGCGATAATAAGCGCGCCATAGCGCTGTATGAAAGGTTCGGCTTTCGCAAGCTATGCACATTTCCGGGCTTTTTCAAAATTAATGGTGAACTGATAGATTTTGACTTCATGAATCTATCCATTTGCCCCGGCGAAAACGAAATACACTAAATGCGGCGTAAGGAGGGATATATATGAACAAACAGATTGGCTGCTGCGGGCTGGACTGCGAAAAGTGCGACGCCAGAATAGCAACGATAGCAAACGACAATGCCTTGCGCGAAAAAACCGCCGCCCTGTGGACAAAGCTGAACGGCGTAACGATAACGCCTGAAATGATAAACTGCACCGGCTGCCGCATAGAGGGCGCAAAAACGCCGTTCTGCGACAAGTTATGCCCAGTACATAACTGCGTTAGGGAGAAGGGAATGGATACCTGCGCCGATTGCCCGGAGATGGACGGATGCAGCACACTTGGGCACATTGCCGCAAACAATCCGGCGGTGCTTGAAAGGCTGAAGAGGCTTCGTGAGTCGAAATAAGAAGGATACAACCATGTCAAAACGGGCGAGACAATATATAGGGATACTGGCGGCAGTTGTCGTGTATTATCTTGTTCACGAAGGGGCGCATGAGCGAAGCACAGCTTGGCGCGTTCTGCCTTGCTGGTGCTGTGGCAACGTTCTGCGGCGGATATGCTTTGGTCGCACTTGCGGACAAAATATGCTGCGCAAAGAGCAAACTGCTCCGCGCAACGCTTTACTATATAACGATTGCATTTTTACTGCTTGATCCGCTGTATCTCAGCATTCTCTGCGGCTTTTTCGGCGGCGGGGACATGATCGGCATAGATCTTCTTTGCCCGGAGTGGGCGGCAAGATGTCTTTTCGGCGTGCTGCTCATTGCAAACGCACTGGTGTTCTGGAAACGTGTGCTGCCGGTATATAAAAAGTCTTTTGCGGAGTGAACCCGCATTGACAAATGCGGCGGCGCTACGCTATCATAAAATTAAGCATCATACGACTGGCATAGCGAAAGAACAGGAGGGACACAATGCCGCTGCGGATAGTAAGAAACGATATTACGAAAATGAACGTGGACGCCATTGTGAATGCCGCTAACACAACCCTGCTTGGCGGCGGGGGCGTTGACGGCTGCATACACCGCGCGGCTGGGCCGAAGCTGCTTAAAGAATGCATAACGCTGCACGGCTGCATGACGGGCAGCGCAAAGGTGACGCGCGGCTATGACCTTCCCTGTAAATATGTTATACATGCCGTTGGCCCGCGCTGGAAGGATGGAATGCACGGTGAGCGGGAGCAGCTTATATCCTGCTACAAAACCTCGCTTGCGCTGGCCAAAGAGCGCGGCTGCGCATCAGTTGCATTCCCGCTGATATCATCAGGAATATACGGCTATCCAAAGGATCAGGCGTTAAGGGTAGCGGTGGACACTATAAGCGAATTTCTGCTTGAAAACGACATGACGGTTTATATTGTCGTTTTCGATAAAAATGCGTACCAAATTGGTAATAAGCTCTTTGCGGACATCGCTGCTTATATAGACGATAAATACGTTGATGCGCATACGGATGATGCGGCGGAGCGCCTGCGCAGGCTGAGCATGCCCGAATTGAGCGAGTCCGTCTTTTCCATGCCGAAGATGGCGACAATGCCTGCCACGCTTGACGAAGCGCTGGGGCAAATGGACGAAAGCTTTTCCGAAATGCTGCTGCGCAAAATAGACGAACGCGGCATGACGGACGCGCAATGCTATAAGAAAGCGAACATAGACCGCAAGCTGTTTTCGAAGATACGTGCGGACAGGCTGTATAAGCCGTCAAAACCAACCGCGATAGCGTTTTGCATAGCGCTTGAACTTTCCTCTTGATGAGATGCGTGAAATGCTCATGAAGGCCGGATTTGCCCTGTCACATTCAAATAAGTTCGATATAATAGTTGAATACTTCGTGGAGCGCGGCAACTACAACGTGTTTGAAATAAACGAAGCGCTGTTCGCGTTTGACCAAAGCCTGATAGGGGCGTAGTGGCAGGAAAGGAGTAAATATGATGACGAACTACAAGGCAAAAGACTATAGGGTATTTGAAATGTTCAGCGAACAATGGGCACTTGTTACGGCGGGAACCATGGAACGCTTCAATAGCTGCACATTGGGCTGGGGCAGCCTTGGCAACATATGGGGACACGACGGCAAAACATGCCCTATCGTAACGGTATATGTGCATCCTGCGCGCTATACGAGCGAGTTTCTTACCGAAAACGATACGTTCACCGTAAGCTTTTATCCGGAATCCTGCCGCAATGCGCTCCGCTATATGGGCTCGCATTCGGGCAGGGATGGCGATAAGGCTGCCGCGGCGGGGCTTACTCCTGCCGCAATGGGAAACAGCGTAACGTATGAGGAAGCGAATTTGACTTTCCTGTGTAAAAAGCTGTATCAGCACCAGTTTGCCAAGGAAAATATCGCGCCGGAGATACAGCAATATTATGCTTCCGCGCCAAAAGCGTTCCCGGATTTCAACGGCGGTTGGCAGCCGCATATTATGTTTATTGGAGAAATAATAGACGTGGACGATAAGCGATAGAAGCTATTTGTCGCCTGCCAAGCGACCATGCCAAACGAATATTGATGTAAGATATGACTGCAAGGTGAGGGAACGAACCGAGCAGCCATATTTTTTACGCGGAGGGAAAGAAAATGAAAAAGAACCTGACGGAGATAGTATTCATACTCGATCGCAGCGGCTCCATGAGCGGGCTGGAAGCGGATACGATAGGCGGCTTCAACTCAATGATAGAAAAGCAGAAGAAAGAGGCGGGGGAGGCGCTGATATCGACCGTGCTGTTCGATAACTTCAGCGAGGTAATTCACGATCGCATACCCGTTGGCCGCGTGGAGCCGATGACGGACAGGGAATACTATGTGCGCGGCTGCACGGCACTGCTGGACGCGATTGGCGGAGCGATACACCACATAGGCAACATACATAAGCACGCGCGGGAGGAGGACGTGCCGGAGCATACTCTGTTCGTAATAACTACGGACGGCATGGAGAACGCCAGCCGCCGTTACGACAGCGAAACCGTGAAGAAGATGATAGAGCGGCAGAAGGCGAAATACGGCTGGGAGTTCCTGTTCTTGGGCGCGAACATAGACGCCGTTGAAACGGCAAGCCGCTTCGGCATAGGCGCGGACAGGGCCGTGAATTACCACAGCGACCATCAGGGAACGCAGCTGAACTACGAAGTGCTGAGCGAAGCCGTATCCACCGTGCGTTGCAGCGCAGCGCTCGGCACGGAGTGGAAAAAGCGCATAGATGAGGACTACGAAGCGAGAAAGTACACGACAGATAAAAGGTGATTCCGGTATCGGGATAAATCAAAAGCCGGAAGCAATCGCTTCCGGCTTTAACTGGCTCCCCCTGTTGGACTCGAACCAACGACACTGCGGTTAACAGCCGCATGCTCTACCGACTGAGCTAAGGAGGAACGGAACGAATGTTATTATAGCGCGTGATTCCGTATTTGGCAACCCCTTTTTTCAAAAAAAGTTAAAATTTTTTTGAGGGGGTCGATTTATACAGACAAACAGGCACTTCTTTATAAATACAATATCCCGACATATGCTGCCGGGATATTGCCGCGCCCATTCGACCTTCCGCATTTTTTTGTTTGCGGCCTGTGAGCTTATGATACTATTTCCGCGGCCCTTGATCAAGCACTTCGCCAAAGGCGGTGCTTTTTCGGCAAAAATAGAGCAACTTAATGCTGCCGCCATTTAGGCAGTATGCCCATGGCCTTCAACGCATCGTATACCTTTGGATTGGGCAGCCCTATTACCGTGAAGTAGCAGCCGTCTATCTTTTCTACCAGCACCGTCGCCGGCCCCTGTATGCCGTATGCGCCGGCTTTGTCCATAGGCTCGCCTGTGGCTATATAGTCGCGTATTTCGTCCGGCTCGAGCGTTTTGAACGTGACTTCGGCCTTGTCATAGAATATGGTTTCCTTGTCACCGGCTATTATGGCAACGCCCGTGAACACGGTGTGCGTGCGGCCGCTGAGCGTGGACAGTATGTGGAAAGCATCTTCTTCATCACGCGGTTTGCCCAAAATTTCGCCGTCAAGGTAAACTATTGTGTCGGAGCCGAGCACGCAGCAGCCCGGGTTTTCCTCCGCAACGGCTGCAGCCTTTATCCGCGCAAGGCGGCTTACGTATTCACCCGGCGCGCAATGGCCTATGTTTTCTTCGGCCCGGCTTGGTTTAACGGTAAAGTCATATCCCATAAGGGTAAGCATTTCCCTGCGCCGTGGGGAAGCGGATGCAAGTATAAGTTCCATCTTTTCCTCCTTTAATCGGATAGCTGCTGGAATCCAAGCCCGTATGCAGTGTCGTAGGGGCAAAGCAGCACAAGCGCGGATTTATCCACGCTGTATGCTATGCCGCGGATGTGGCAGGCCTCCGCGCGGGAACAGGCGCACATGAGTATAGTCCGGTCGGAGCCCGAGAACATGCCCGTGCCCTTTATGCTCGTTACGCCGCGGCCTATGTTATGCATTATCTCATCGGATATTTCTTTCGGCTTGCCGGTCACTATGAAAGTTACCTGACCTGTCATGAAGCCGGCGGTTATCTTGTCTATCACCGTGGTGCTTACGGCCGTCATAACTATGCCCTGCAGCACGGCGTCTATCCTGCCGAATACAATGCCGCCCAGCAGTATTACCGTGCCGTCAATGCATATGGATATGGTGCCGATGGAAAGATGGGGGAACTTTTTCCTAAGGCTCATTATAAGAAAATCCGTGCCGCCGGTGGAGGAGCCGCGCCAATATACCAGCGCAAGCCCCGCGCCGCTCAGCGCGCCCGCGAACAGCGCCGCCATGAGCGCATCGCCTTTATATACGGGCAGCAGCGGGAATACGAAGTCTATTATAACGGTGCTTATGACCATTGTCTTGATAGACTTGAAGAAAAATTTTTTGCCCAGCGTCCTTATGCATATTATAACTATCGGAATGTTTAGCACCAGCGTGCATATACCGATGGGCCACTGAGTAAAGTGGTTTATTATTATGGCTAGGCCGGATATGCCGCCCGGGGCGAACTCCGCCTGCGAGGCGAAGCTGTATATTCCCGCAGCGTAAAGAATGCCGCCTATTATATCGAACAGCAGATCCATCAAAATCTCTTTCAACTTTGCTTTTCTTTCAGCCGTCATATGTAAAATATCCTCCTTTGCGCGCCCGCTATTTTTGCGGACAACCGATTGTAACACCGCCTTTATGTCCTTGTCAAACTGACTATTTATGCAAATGCATAAAATAAATTATTTTTTGCTTGCAAAAGCTTGAACACCGTGCTAAAATACTATCTGTTTGAGTAAAAACGCACGCTACCGTCGTAAGGAGGTGTAATGCATGGGTAAGTACTGCGAAATATGCAAGAAGGGCGTTATGAGCGGTAATCTGGTAAGCCATTCCAACAGAAAGACCAGGACCACTTGGGCTCCCAACATTCAGACCGTTCACGCGGTGGTTAACGGCACTGTGCGCAAGGTGAATGTTTGCACTCGCTGCCTTCGTTCCGGCAAGGTTGAGCGCAGCTTCTAATAAAAGCGATTTCTGTGCATATGCGCGGCGTTCCTTCGGGGATGCCGCGTTTTCTTTATGCAAAATACCATTCTTTATCATAGCATATCAAATGCGCTTTGGGCAAATGCTATTGGTGAGCGAAAAGTGAAAGGGAGATTAAGAGATGAAGTTCAGCTACGACGAGAGCTATCTGCCTCTTAAAAAGAACCTGACCGGTACGCTTGCCGCGCAAGACAGCGCAGGGGAGGGCGCTGCGGAGCATCAGCCCGGCGATGATACCCGCCGTGAGGAGCCGCTCCGCAGCTAAGCAAACAGGCATATAGCCCAAAACAACAAAAGGCCGCATATTTCTATGCGGTCTTTTGCTGTATAAGATTATTTAACCACCAATTCCCCGTTTACGCAGTCCACGGTGTAAACCGTACCGGGTTCGGGGTCGGATTCGATTATCTTGCGGGCAAGCAGCGTTTCAAGCTTGGACTGAAGCAGTCTCTTGAGCGGCCTTGCGCCGTAATGCGGATCGTATCCGGCATCGGCAATATAGTGCTTTGCGGCGTCTGTAAGCTGCACGTCCAGCCTGCGTTCGGCAAGGCGATGGCGGATATCCTTGAGCATAAGCTCGGTTATGGCAAATATCTCCTGCTTATCAAGCGGCTTATAGAACACTATGTCATCTATCCTGTTAAGGAACTCGGGGCGGAAGCTCTGCTTAAGCAGCGCGTTTACCTGATTGCGCGCTTCCTCGGTTATCTTGCCGTCCTTTATGCCGTCCAGTATGTACTGGCTGCCAAGGTTGCTGGTCATTACTATTACGGTATTCTTGAAGTCCACCGTGCGGCCCTGCGAATCGGTCATGCGGCCATCGTCAAGCACCTGCAGCAGCACGTTGAAAACATCCGGATGCGCCTTTTCAATCTCGTCGAACAGCACAACGCAGTAAGGCTTCCTGCGCACGGCCTCGGTAAGCTGGCCGCCCTCATCATAGCCAACGTATCCCGGAGGTGCGCCTATCAGGCGAGCCACGGAGTATTTCTCCATGTATTCGCTCATGTCTATACGCACCATGTTGTTCTCGTCATCAAACAGCGCCTCGGCAAGCGCTTTTGCGAGCTCCGTCTTGCCCACGCCAGTGGGGCCGAGGAACAGGAAACTGCCTATGGGCTTTGAAGGATCCTTCAGACCGGCCCTTGTGCGCAGAATGGCGTTGGATACGGTCTTTACGGCCTCATCCTGACCTATCACGCGCTGATGCAGAATATCTTCAAGGCGCAGCAGCTTTTCGCGTTCACCCTCCATCAGTCTTGCTACCGGTATGCCGGTCCAGCGGGCAACTATGCGGGCAATTTCGTCTTCCGTCACGCGGTCGCGCAGCAGTCCGCTCGCTTTGCCCTTCTCCATTTCCTTTTCGGCATGGTCAAGCTCTTCCTTCAGCTTCGGCAGCTTGCCGTATTTCAGCTCGGCCGCCTTATTGAGGTCATATTCGCGTTCGGCGCGCTCCATCTGCGCATTAAGGTCTTCTATCTCGCCGCGTATGCGCTGCACGTTCTTGATGGAATCTTTTTCCTTGTCCCATTTGGCCTTGAGCTGCTTGAATTTCTCGCGGTCGTCGGCAAGGGTTTTCTGTATCTCTTTCAGATGCTCCTCGCTCAGCTTGTCGGATTCCTTTTTCAATGCCGCTTCTTCAATTTCAAGCTGCATTATCTTGCGGGAAAGTTCGTCAAGCTCCGTGGGCATAGAGTCCATTTCCGTCCTTATCAGCGCACATGCTTCATCCACAAGGTCTATCGCCTTGTCCGGCAGGAAACGGTCGCTTATATATCTGTGCGAAAGGGTTGCCGCGGCTATAAGCGCGTTGTCGCTTATCTTAACGCCGTGGTAAACCTCGTAGCGCTCCTTCAGGCCGCGCAGTATGGATATTGTATCCTCAACGCTCGGCTCGTCCACCATTACCGGCTGGAAACGGCGGGAGAGGGCGGCATCTTTTTCGATGTACTTGCGGTATTCGTCAAGCGTGGTTGCGCCTATGCAGTGCAGCTCGCCGCGCGCAAGCATGGGCTTGAGCAGATTGCCGGCATCCATGCTGCCTTCGGTTTTGCCCGCGCCAACTATTGTGTGCAGCTCATCGATAAACAGTATTATCTTGCCTTCGCTGCGCTTGACCTCGCCAAGCACGGCCTTCAGCCTTTCTTCAAATTCGCCGCGGAACTTTGCGCCGGCTATCAGCGCGCCCATATCCAGCGAATATATTTTGCGCTCCTTCAGGTTAGCCGGTACGTCCCCGCGCACTATCCTCTGCGCAAGGCCTTCGGCTATTGCCGTTTTACCAACGCCCGGCTCACCTATCAGCACAGGATTGTTCTTGGTTTTGCGCGACAGTATGCGTATAACGTTCCTCACTTCGTCATCGCGGCCGATAACGGGATCGAGCTTTTGCCTGCGCGCAAGCTCAACAAGGTCCTGCGCGTATTTATTCAGCGCATCGTATGTGCCTTCGGGGTTGTCGGTAGTTACCCTTGCGCCGCCGCGCACTTCCTCAAGCGCCTTAAGAAAGCCGTTCTTCTTTATGTTATAGAGGGAAAACAGTTCTCTCATGGCGGAGTTCGGCTGCTCCATCATGCCAAGGAACAAATGCTCCACGGAAACATACTCGTCCTTCATATGGATGGCTATTTCCTCGGCCTTGTTCAGCGCCTTGTCAAGATCCTGCGTAACGTATATCCTATCCGCCTCGCGGCTGGAACCGGTTACCTGCGGCAGCCTTGCTATCGCCGCGCCTACTGCGCCCGCGAAGCCCTCCGCATCGGAACCCATGCGCTCGATAAGGCTCTTTATGAGCGAATCCTCCTGACCAAGGAGCGCCGCGCACAAATGCTCCTGATCCACCTGCTGATTGTTATGCGATACCGCTATGCTTTGGGCGGACTGCACCGCCTCAAGCGATCTTTGCGTAAGTTTGTTTATGTTCATAGGGGTTACCTCCTGCCCACGGGAACTTTTGTTCCCGTCGATTACAATACTATTATAGTCTTAACCGAAAAATAAGCAATGGAGTCATTGTAATGCTAATTTGAAATAATTGTGAAGGGGAGAAAGAAAACATTATTGTTTGTCAAAAAAACATTTAGCCTATTTGCCTATTGAATTAATGGCGGTTTTGGGCGATAATTAGTAGTAATTATTTTGATTACTTTTGATAGGAGATATACCCCACTATGAACGTACTTCAGGAGCGCATCAAGAAAGAGGGCAAAGTCCTGCCCGGCAACATTATTAAGGTCGACGGATTTTTGAACCACCGCGTGGACGTTAAACTTATGCGGGAAATGGCAAAGGAATTCGGTCGGCTTTTTGATTTGACCGGCATCACCGCCGTGCTTACGGTAGAGGCCAGCGGAATAGCGCTTGCCACCATCTGTGCCGAGGAATTCGGCGTGCCCATGATTTTCGCCAAAAAGGCCAAGAGCGACAATATCGAAGGCGGCCTGTACAAAAGCGAGATATTCTCCTATACATATAAAAAGAAAGTAACGCTGCTGATGAGCAAGCAGTGGCTCGGCCCCAACGATAAGGTACTCATTATAGACGATTTCCTTGCCAACGGCGAAGCGCTGCATGGCTTGGTGGATATAATAGAGCAGGCCGGCGCGCAGCTGATAGGCATGGGCGTTGCGGTTGAAAAGGGCTTCCAGCCCGGCGGCGCGCGCCTGAGGAGCGAAGGCGTGAACCTGCATTCCCTTGCAATAATCGAAAAGGCCGACGAAAACGGCATAGTATTCCGTAACGAGGAGTAATTGGATGGAGAAAATAATCGTTGTGGACTTTGGCGGTCAGTATAATCAGCTGATCGCCCGCCGCGTGCGTGATCTTGGCGTATACTGCGAAATAGTCCCATACACAATAGACGTGGCAAAGCTTGCTGCCATGCAGCCCGCGGGCTTGATATTTACCGGCGGGCCGAACAGCGTGTATCTTGAAACCTCCCCGCATATATCCGATGAAATATTCGGCCTTAACGTGCCAATTTTGGGCATATGCTACGGCTGCCAGATATTGGCGTATATGCTGGGCGGCACCGTGTCCCCCGCGGAGACGGCGGCTGCGCGCGAATACGGCAAAACGGAAACGGACTATCTTACGGGCTCGAAGCTGTTTGACGAAGGCCACGGCATAACATGGATGAGCCATGGCGATTATATTTCAAAAGTTCCGGAGGGATTTAAGATAACGGCCAAAACGCTGGTATGCCCCGTTGCGGCCATGGAGTGCGATGAAAAGCGGCTTTACGGTGTGCAGTTCCACCTTGAGGTGAACCATACCGTAGGCGGCATAGATATGCTCCGCCGCTTCCTGTTCGATGTTTGCGGCTGCAAGGGCGAATGGAAGATGGACAGCTTTATCGATACCACCGTTGCCGAGCTTAAGCGCACCATTGGCGACAAGGGCGTTGTGCTGGGCCTCAGCGGCGGTGTGGATTCGTCCGTTGCGGCGGCGCTGCTTTCAAAGGCCGTCGGCAAGCAGCTCACCTGCGTATTTGTGGATCAGGGCCTTATGCGCAAGGATGAAGGGGATATGGTTGAGCAGACGTTCACAAAGCTGTTCGATATGAACTTTGTCCGCATAAACTGCCAGCAGCATTTCTATGATTGCCTGAAGGGAGTAAGCGATCCCGAACAGAAGCGCAAGATAATCGGCACGGAGTTTTACCGCGTATTCTGGGACAAGATACGCGAAAGCTATGGCGACGGCTTCTTTGCACAGGGAACGATATACCCCGACCGCATAGAAAGCGGCAAGGGCGACGCCGCCGTTATAAAGACGCATCATAACCAGGTCAAGCAGCCTGACGATATAAAGTTCCTTGGCACGATAGAGCCGCTGAAGGATCTTTTCAAGGATGAAGTGCGCCGCGTGGGCGAAATGCTGGGCATTCCGCATGAGCTTGTGTGGCGGCAGCCGTTCCCCGGCCCCGGCCTCGGCGTGCGTATAATAGGCGAAGTCACGCCCGAGAAGGTGCGCATACTGCAGGACGCGGACGCGGTGCTGCGCGACGAAATGGACAAGTGCGGCTATGCGGACAAGATGAGCCAGTTCTTCGCCGTATTGCCCGGCGTAAAGACAGTCGGCGTAATGGGAGACGGCCGCACATATGATGAGCTTATAGCCATCCGCGCTGTCACCACGGTCGATTTCATGACGGCCGACTGGGCGCACATCCCATATGAAATACTCGGCCGCGTATCCAACCGCATAATAAACGAAGTTTCCCACGTCAACCGCGTAGTTTACGACATAACTTCCAAGCCCCCGGGAACGGTGGAGTGGGAATAAATATTTAGTGTTTTCTGAATCCTGAAAAGCGTTCGGTTTTCGTTGATAAGGCAGTAAATCAAATTATCACCGCAACTGAATCGGCAATAGGAGAAAAACCGAACTGCAAAGATGCTATGGGCTGATAATGAAGTACTTAAAGAGCTTTGTTATCAGGCGTAGCAATGGTAAGGAAAATCACCGAGATTAGTTCATTATGGACTTTTCCCGGTGATTTTCTTATATCCGTACATTCGATTATTGCTGTCAGCCTCACTATAATGATTGCAGAAAAATCAAAGGAGGTGTGGTTGATGAAGCAGAGGTATTACCTTGCGCTTACAACTGAAGAACGGCGACTAATGATTGAGTCCCTAAACAATCTTCGCAATCGGTTTATTTCGGAGGGTAAATACACCGATGCCGTAGACGAGGTGCTTATCAAGGTAGCAAATGCCAAAACTAAGAAATTCAAGATTACAGAGCGGAGGGTTTGATTATGGAAAAGTACATCACAGATGAGCGCACAGGGCTGAAATATGAGTTAGTCGGTGATTATTATCTTATCGCCGGAGATGATGAGCCGGAACAAGAGCCAATCGGGATATGGGGGCAGCGGCATCTCCGCTATCTCAGGGAGCACCACCGTGTGCGATATGCCAACCTGCTGACAAACGGCAAAATGAACGCCTATCTTGCAGATATTGACCGACAGGCAGAGGAACTTTTTCTTCGGTTGGTAAAACAAGTGGCAGATGCAGAGGGCATTACGGAAACGCTGAAAACCAGCGACCAAATGGAATGGGTCGGGCGGATGAACAGTATTCGAGACCGTGTAACTGAAATTGTGAACAATGAACTTATACTCATATAAAAAAACAGAGGTCGATGCCTTTTGGGGGGTATCGACCTCTGTTTTGGGGTATTATATCACTTGTGTTGCGTGAAACCGTTCTCAGCCTGCAACATCAAGAAGTTTCTTGCTAACTCTCGCCTGAACATCAATGTAGTAAGCAAGCTCTGCATCATTCAGGTCTTCACTTTCCCACTTGTCAAATTTCTCGACCATATCAGCATACTTGCTCATATACTTTGTATAATCGGCAAGCAGGCCAACATCGCTCGGATTGTCACTGTATTTTTTCATAAACGCAACATATTCATCCATAAATGCTTCATAGCTGTCCATTGCATCTTTGAAATCTTTGCGCATTCCGTCAACAAGCTCTGTATCGTTAGGCTTTGTTTCGGTGGAACTTGACTCGCTGGGTGCTGTGGTTTCCGTGGAAGGCTCTGTCGTTGCCGGTTCTGAAGTGCCTGTATCACTATTCTTGGATGCTTTAATTTCGACTGCCATAATATTGTTGCCTTCGTATTTCAAGGAAATATGATAGCCGTCCGCATTATCCGCACGATAGTATGTATCTCCCTTGTCATAGTCGATGTTAAAGCCGTTAGCCGAGCAATCCGCAACATACTGGTCATAGTCAGCTTTGCTCGTTTCGCCAACATACACGAAAAAGCTGTCGTCGTGCTCATAGGAGAACTTGCCTGTTGTAGATTTCGGGGCAGGCAGCATATTTCCAACCGTACTTGAAGGCCAAGTAATACTGCCAAAGTTCATCGGAGCTTTGAGTGTAATCGAAAGGCCATCACCAATATGGCTCATATCCAAAGAGTATCCGTCGGCATTGTATGCTTTATAAGAGTAAGATGATTTATCGGCATCAACCGTGAAGCCTTTGTCAACACAGGCATCCAAATAATCGTTGTACTGATCATCCGACACTCCATCAAGAGAAACCCAGAATTCTTCATCCGAGTTTTCAAAGAGTGTACCCCTGTTGGAGGGTGGTTCAGGAAGTTGATCCCTCAGTTCAATCTTTGACCATTCGATTTTTTCGCCCTTACCTTTTCCTCCAGAAATTGCACTGATAATTGCGATCAAGGCTACGGCGGCGATTACATAGAACCACCACTTTTTATAAATCGGTTTCTTTGGCTTTTTCGGCTTCTGATATGCCGCCACATTGCCACCAACCGGCGGGACGGGGTTTTGCCGGTTAGCGGCAGGTTGCTGAATTGGAGGTGGCGTCGCAGGCGACTGTGATTCCGCCCTCGCTCCGCATTCCGGGCAAAAATTGCCCTCATATTCTGCTCCACAATGACTACATTTCATTTCCATCTTCTCCTTTGAACTTGATTTTATTATATTAAGTTTTACACTTAATTTTCTGTAGGTGGAATCGGCGGCATTGCTGTTTTGAACAAGCCCTTCAGTTCATCGACTGCATCGGCACGGCTCCACGCTGCCATCCCACTTTTCCAAACCAGCGTTGCAGCAGTCAACTGCCCGCTTTGTACCATCGCAGAAAGCGTATTCATATCATATGGACCGGCAGCATGACCGCTGACGGCGATATGGTAAGAGATCGTTGGGATGGGAGGCGGTACGGCATCAATTGTAGGCTGCTGATTGATGCCCGACATCATCCCGTTCATTGTTCCGGCGATATTCTGCCCGACAGCTCCGCCAACAGCTATTCCTGCCATCATAGCCGCCGGATTAAATCCTGCGCCGCCGCTGCCAAGGTCTACACCGCCTGCGCCGTTCTCACCCATATGACCGAGCGCTTCCGCTCCGGCAATGCCGACCTCAGCCTGTTTTTCAACCTGAAATGCGCCGATGTTTGCCGATTGTGTCTGCTTATGTTGCGCATATTGGCCTTCCTCACGCTGAATGCGGAGTCTTTCCACATAGTCGGTGGCTTCCGCTTGCATTTTAGCGGTTGTTATATTCTTGGTGACGGCCATGAGCTGACGATAGCCATCGCTTTGCTTGTCGATCTCAATCGCACCGATATCTACACCCGAAACAGTAACACCGAAGGTTTCCTTTAACCGTTCGCCGATGTCATATTCTACGACATCATTTATCTGTGCGGTCTTGCTTTCAAGCTGAATGACCGGAATGTTATGTGCAGCTGGCGCATTTGTCACGGTGTCTTTAACATACCGGCTTACCGCATCCCGAATTTGACGCTGAAAATCCGCCAAGTTGAAGTTGTTAAGCCGATGCAGCTTGATAAATTCACGGTAATCGCTGATTCTGAAGCTCACTGTGCCCCTGACGGCTACCGGAACTCCGAAGTCGAGAAATCTCGGATCGTATACATCAAAGAACGGAACGCCGAATTTAACCTGAACAATGTTTGCAAGATTGATGAAGTATACTTCTGCCTGAAACGGTGTGCCTCCGGCGTAAGCGAAACCGACGATACTTGCAAGTACAGGGAAATTGCTTGTTTCAATTTTCTTGTCAAACGGTCCAACGATAAAGTCCTGCATCGTGCCGTCGCTTTGGCGATACACAAATACAGCAACCTCGCCGTCCTTAACCCGCAGAGACGAGCCCCAACGGATCGCATTTTCACGGTTGTTGTTCTCTGCAACCGAGCCTGCCGGATGCCATTTCCAGATGAGGTATGAAGGTTCGTCACAACGAATCTCATCCATAAAGCCACCGGCTTTTGGCTTACCGAATAAAGACATAACTGCCCCCTCCTATTTTTTAGAATGATTTAAGCTCTTGAAATAATTCACAGCAATAATAATCAGAACGATGCCTCCACACAACTGCCCCATTGAGCCGTTAAACAGCAAAAAGGACAACAGAATCATCAGCAGGCCGCTGGCTGCCCCAACTGCATAGTCTATGACGGATGCACCTCGCTTGAAAAGGCTTGCGGCAGACGCAATAAGGACGATATACGATATAAGTTCCAGAAAAGATGAACCTCCACCGGTACGATCGATAAATACCGAAGCAATCATTAAAATTGCACCGACACAGGCGGCAATATTTCGGATTATGGTATCGGTAGTAAATCTTCCGATTTTTCTCCGTTTTTCGGTATCTATGTTGATTTGACAGTTGCTATAAATCTGCTGAATTCTGACAATGTCGGGATCTCCCGCAAACAAGATCAAGGCCTTTTGATATGCCTGTTCAAATTTTGCAAGCCACGCTTCGTAAATATCTCGTTCATCCTCTCCGAGGATATTGGAAGATGCCAATATCATAAATTCAATAATATCCTCTTTGGTGTTCGGAATGGGAAAGTTGCGGATCATACGATCCTTTTGCTCTGTTGTTTGCGCTTTGCTGAGATCACTGTAAAAGGTCTGGACCGAAGCAACCGCCGATTTCCCTCTTATTTCATATCCGCAGGTAGGACAGACCGAAGCAAAGGCAGTGAGGGCTTCTCCACAGTTTGGGCACTTATGTACATTACCGTCATAAACGGTTTTTCTGCCGCTCTCAGGTCGGGTGCTTGCAGCGCCGCAATTTGTGCAGAACTTGGCCCCTTCTGCGATTTGTGCACCGCAGTTCGTGCAAAAAGACATATCTTCTCCTCCGTTAATTAGTCGATCTTGATTTTCAGCCTTTTCATTTTATCAAAGTACATTTTGAAATGCCGTCCTTGTTGTCCTTATCAAGCCAATATTCTATATTCTATATGTCACTTTCAACTGCATCGCATATATCGCCTATATTGCAATGCAGATATTGACAGATTCTCAGTAGTACAGATAACGCTACCTCTTCGTTCTTTCGCAGCTTTGTCATTGTGCCTGTTGCAATGCTCAGGTCTTTTCTCAGCGTTGCAGGCGAAATATCTTTTTCAATTAGAAGTATCCATAGCTTTTTATAACTGATTCTCATATCACATCAATGCGCAACAGCATCACACGAATCCTTTGCCTCCGACTTTCGCATACCAAGTTCAAAAATAATTCTCGCAACTTCTTGCGACTTTTCCGCCCAAATAATTGCCGCAGATTATGCGGCAGGAAAAACTTGCTTCGTTGGAAACATAATCGGTATTATGTTGTATTGAGCACATACAAATACGCACCCAGCTAAATTTACATAGCAAATTATAGCACAGTCTGCGCAGAATGTAAATAGTTTTAATTGAGGAAAGTATGAAAAGTCAGAATTGTCCGAATTTAAGCATGGCAATGAAAGCCTTATTGTTCGTTTTTTCGAACACGGTAATAAGGCTTGGCTTTTTATACGCTTTTTTAAGCAGCTCTATTTCTGCTAAGGAAAATCTGCTTTGTTTTCTACAACATAATACCGATTATGTTTCTGCCGCCGCTTTTGGCGGCCTTTTTCATATTATGAGCCGCATATTTTCCATGCGCTGGCGGTGCTCAGTCCCTGTTGAGATGATATAGATCCTTGTGGTATTGATACTTGAGTGACCGAGAATGTCCGCCAGCTTTGCAATGTCCTTTTCAATTCCATAGAACACACGGGCGAACAAGTGACGCAGGTTATGCGGAAACACCTTTTCAGGATTGACATTCGCCTCCACGCATAACGCCTTCATTTCCCGCCAGATGTTCGTGC
>ERZ779888.928-NODE-928-length-31521-cov-7.630840_pt1 | contig 31521 bp, 30 predicted proteins | sample MGYA00511245_ERZ779888 | MGnify/ENA primary metagenome ERZ779888 (study PRJEB29588, sample SAMEA2155255) | human gut metagenome | biome: human gut; feature: human-associated habitat; material: faeces | place: Denmark | collected 2008/2010 ...
TTTCCTTTCTTTTGGGAGTAGATGTGTTTTGTGGTGAAACCATTATACCAAAAGGAACGAGAGGCTCTCAACTTTCATTTAAGTTTACAATACGGAAAATCAAAAAAGGAGAAACATAAATGAAAGAATCAACTTACAAAACCTACGAGGAACTGCCGCTGTTTCTAAACGCCGATACCGTGGCGCAGGTGCTGGGCATCGCCAAGTCCTCGGCATACGAACTGATGCACGAGAAGGATTTTCCAGCGATCCGCGTCGGCAACCGAATGCTCGTGGAGAAAAGTAAATTCAAAGCGTGGGCAGACAAAGAAGCAACAGGGGAGGAAACGAAATGACGTCACCGGAATCCTATTGGGACGCTCTGCACGAAATGCCGAAAGGCATTTTGGATGGCCTTAAAAATGCGGAACTTACCGAAAAAGAATACCGCAGGCTGTGTCCCGCCATGGATCGGTTGTGGAATGCTTTCGGTATCCGATGCCTCGGACGGTATTACAGCAATAAAGATATTCAGGATACCATCCTCACCAATTGTAAAGCCGAAGTGTTCCAAAACGCGGTCAAGTACGTTAAGCCCAACCCGGGCACGGGGGCAACCTATCAGTTGGCTTCCGCCCTCTTTCTGTTCTTTGCTTTCGGAGATCGGATCGAAGAAGAATATAAAAAGGGCAAGATGGACGGACTCCGGTTGCAGCTCATCGTGCACTCGTATCTTTACGATGCGGAACTGTTTATCGACAACCGAATCTTCACGTCGAGGTACAAGATTTCATTTGATGAGAAAGATGATCCGAAATCCAGTCTTGCTTTTCTGAAAGAGTACATCGACAAGCGTGAGAAGGAGAAGAAAAACGATTATTTCATTCTGCCGAAGCAGGTGATGAATATGGATCTCTCCGGCGGTGAACTTTTGGTTTTCACGGTGCTGATGTATTATGAAAATCGGGAAACGTATTCCTGCTATCCGTCGTTCAGAAGCATCGGCTCTATCACGCACATGACCAGGAATACCGTGATGAAACACGTCAGAGGACTCGAGCAGAAGGGGCTGATCGAAACCGAACAAACGCAGGTCACCCTTCGGGACGGGGGCAAACATAACGGAACACTCCTCTATCATATCAAGCCGATCGCGGATGCGTGGGAAGCGTTCGAGCAGCGGCAACTGAAAGCACTCTACGAAGAATCCGCCAGAGCCAACGCACAGAAAACCCTCGAAGAATACGATAAAAAGCATCCGAGAACCAAGCCGGAGAAGAAACCGGAAGAGATCAAAAAGAAGCCGGAAAAGCCCCCGAAAACTGCCGAAACCGAGGAAGAACTGCCGTTTTGAGCAGGGTCGATTTCGAAGCAGGATAAAGCCGTGTCTCATCACGGCAGACCACACCGCCCGGCAACGCCGGTCGGGGCTTTTCCCGAGGTGTTTCGGGCATTTTGGGGCGTATTTGGTGCGCGGGCGGGTTTCCGTCCGTGCATCAGGTACGGATCCCGCGGTCTCAAAACGAAAATAACGCCCGTGTTGTAAAGAGAATACGGGTGTCTCAACTATACACACAGAAAAAGGAGAAGAAAATGGCAAAAGAAAATTTGATCGCCAAGGGCGTCCGTATGCCGCAGGAAATGTGGGATATGTGCGATACCATGACGGAGAAAACAAGTGAATCATCCCGCAACGAATTCATCCGCCGCGCCGTGGAATTCTATATCGAATACAAAAATCATGAGCGCCACGTTGAATTTCTTACCCCCGCGCTTGAGTCTGTCATCGACGGAAAGATCAAAGATTCCGAGGACAGGATCGCGAGAATTATCTTCAAACTCGCGGTCGATCAGAACTTTCTCGCGCACCTCATCGGCAATCAGTACGACTACCGTGAAGAGGATCTGGAAGAGATCCGGCGCGATTCTATGGAGGAAGTTAGAAGCACAAACGGTCAGCTTTCTCTTACGAAAGCATACCGCGACGGGCATAGAAACTGATGGCAAAACTGATTCTCAAAGCGCCGTTTTACGGTCCGAAATCGAAAACTCCTGCGGGAAAAGGGCGCAGCGGATACGCGGAATACATTGCGACCCGCGAGGGTGTCGAGGTCATTCTGAGGAGCGGTATGGCAGATTATATCGGGGAAAGGCGGGGCTCGAACGGTTTGTTTTCCGATAAAGATGTGCCGATCGAACTGTCAAAGATCAAAGCCGAGATCGATTCGCTGAAAGGAAATATGTGGGGACTCATCTTTTCTCTGACGCGAGCCGATGCCGAACGGCTCGGGTATAACAGCGCCGGGCAGTGGATGAATCTGCTTCGCTCCCGCAGAAACGATATTGCTTTCGCTATGCATATCAAACCGGAGAACCTCCGTTGGTACGCGGCGTATCATCAGAAAGAAAAACATCCGCACGTGCATATGCTCGTGTGGTCGGAAAATCCAGGCGAACCTTATCTGACGGTCGGGGGCATCGAGCGCATCAAAAAAGTGATCTCCGACGATATTTTCCGCCAGGACAAGATGAGTATTTATCAAAAGCAGACCGAGGTCCGCGACGAGATCAAAGCGGAATTTCGTAAAAAACTTTCCGAAATCGCCGAAGAGATCCGTCGGTCTTCGTTCGATTCTCCCGCACTGGAAGAAAAAATATTGTTACTTTCCGAACGGCTTTCATCCGTCAAAGGCAAAAAAGTTTACGGATACCTGCGCGCAAATGATAAAAAACTCGTCAACGAAATCGTAAAAACTCTTGCGGAAAACGAAAAGATCTCCGAGCTCTATGACGTGTGGCATCAGTGCCGTTGCGAAGAGTTCCGCACCTATACCGACAAGATGCCGGAGAAAATTCCGCTCGAAGAGAACGAAGAATTCAAATCTATCCGAAACGCCGTGGTCAGACTTGCGTCGGATTTCGGCGTACTTCCGGAGCGAAACGAACCCGATCTGCACTACGATTACGAGCCGAGATTCTCTCATTCGGCGGTGCAAAAGGCAAAGGAAATGTTCGAGTCGGGCGAGATAAACGAAGCGGCGGACTATTTGTTGCAGGCGGGCAGACAGGGAAATCAATATGCTTACGCCTATCTCGGCGACTGTTATCTGCGCGGAAAGTATCTGAAAAAGGATACCGACCTCGGCGAAAGCTATCTGAGCCGTGCGGCAGAAGCGGGCATCGAATACGCCAACTACCGGCTCGGCAAGTTTTATCTTTCAAGTTCCGATGAAGACGTGTGGAAATACGCCGAAGAGTGTCTGCAATTCAGCACGGAAAAAGGAAACGGGTGCGCGGCATATGCGCTGTATCAGGCGTACCGTGACGGAAAACTTTCGGGCGGGACCGGACTTGCAAAACGGTATCTGCGGCGCGCGTCCGAACTCGGTTTTTATCCGGCGGAGTATCGGCTGGCGCTGGAGTTGATAAAAGGAAATCCCGACGAAGCCGAAAAACTTTTGAAAAGCGAGGCGGAGCACGGGAGCACCTTTGCGATGTATCGGCTCGGAAAAATTTTATTCGCCGAAGGAAAAACCGAAGAAGCACTTGATTATTTCGAGCGCGCTGCCGGGACCGATCCATGGGCGAAAACGCAACTCGGGCTCCTGTGCTATTACAAACTCGACGATTCGGAAAAAGGGCTGACGCATCTGAACGAAGCTTCGGAGCGCGGCTATGCTCCGGCAAAAGAAGCCCTGCGGTCGATCGCGGAGAACCGCAACGCGCTGATCGTCACGGGTATCATCAACCTCTTTTATTACGCAAGCGAGATCATTGAAGAGGACGGGCTCAAAGAATCCGGACAGGGCGACGGAATCGATTCGAGGCAAAAGCGAGAGATTCGCGCCAAGAGAAACGCGCAGAACCTCGGACCGCAGATGTGAGTGCAAATATTGATACGCATGTAAACAGCACTTGCTAAGGCAAGTGCAAAAAAGCCGACCACGACGGTCGGCTTACAATCAAGGATTGGCGGATTCATTATCGGGTTCCGGAATAACAATATGATCTTCCAGTGCGGCGGTAAGCCATGCAACTTTTGCATCCCGCGCATTGGCAATTGCCTGTTCCGCAGTTTCTCCGGTGGTCACACAACCGGGCAACTCAGGAAAGGAGACAACGAATCCGCCTTCATCGGGATCAGGAATCAATTCCATTTTGTATGGAAGAGCTAAATATTCGTTTAAGGTTTTCATTTCAGTCCCCCTCGCTTTCGCTTTGATTATAAATAGCAGTGCCTACGGTGTCAACGGGTTTTGATAAAAACAAATGATAACTTTTTGATAACTCTTCGGTTTTGGTCTGGATATATGAAAATCTTTGTGATATTGTTTGTCGCGAAAGGAGTTGATGACAATGAGCAAACGACGTCCGAACGGGGACGGAACTGTCAGGAAAAGACCCGACGGAAGATGGGAAGCACGCATCATCGTCGGGCACAAAGAAAATAAAAAGCCGATCTACAAATCGGTCTTCGGTCTCACACAGGCAGAGGCGATGGCAAAGTTTCGCAAACTGCAGGAGGTTTACCGGGGCGTGGAGCTGACAGAGGACAGCATCGTCACGCTGAACGAATGGCTCGACCGTTGGCTGGCATACGAAAGAGAGATCGTCCGTCATTCCACGATCGGAAAATACGAACTTTACGCGAGCGCATACGTCCGCCCGTACCTCGGGGAGAAAAAGATCTCCGCGATCCAGACGAGAGACGTGCAGGCACTCTACGTAAAACTTCTCAAAGAAGGGCGCATCATCGCCGATCCGAAAAAGGGCAAAGGGCTCTCGGGAAGCACCGTCCGAGCCGTACACGCCATGCTTCATAAATGCTTTGAGATGGCGGTCGAACAGCACATCGTCGTGAAAAATCCGACCGAAGTGACCACGCTTCCGAAACTCAATGAAAACGTCCGCCAGGCGCTCAACGAGAACCAACTCAAACAGTTCCTCGAAGCGATCCGAAAAGAACCGTGGTGGTACGACCTCTTCTACACCGAGTGCATGACGGGACTCCGGCGCGGGGAACTCTGCGGACTGCGGTGGGAGGACTTCAACGCCGAGGACGGAACGCTGACGGTGAAACGGCAGATCATCGTCACCAAAGGCGGGTTTGAAATCGGGGATCCGAAAACCGATACGGGCATCCGCACGATCGTCCTGCCGAAAAGCGTGGTGAATCTTCTGAAAGAGAGACATGAGCGGATCGAATCCGAATGGATCTTCCCGAGCGTTTCCGACAGCGAAAAGCCGGTCAATCCCAACAGCGTCTACGGCGCGTTCAAAAGGATCCTCAAAAAAGAGGGACTGCCCGACATCCCATTCCACAGTCTGCGCCACACCTACGCGACCAATTCCACCTCCGCCGGCATCGACGAAAAGACCCTTGCCAAGAACCTCGGGCATAAGAAAGCGGCATTTACCTACAACCAGTACACGCACGTCACCGACTATATGCAGCAACATGCCTCGGATATCACGGGCGACGCGCTCGAAAACATTCTCGGAAAGGACTTGAAACCATGGGACGACGAAAAAACGGAAAAGGACTGATCCGTCAGCGTAAGGACGGCAGGTGGGAGGGCAGATGCGTCGTCGGCTACGATGAAAAGGGACTACCGATCACGAAGAACGTCCTCGCAAAAACCAAACGCGAGACCGAAGAAAAACTCAAAACCCTGCGGGAAAGCGTAGAGAAACCGGTCGTCAAAACCTCGGCGGATATGTCGTTCGGTGAGTACATCGACTACTGGTATCGCAACTTCTGTGAGATCTCGATCGCCGAAACGACAAAACTTAAATATCAAAATGAGATCTATAAGCACATCATCCCCGGCATCGGCAGGATCCCGCTGACGCATCTGAAAAAGAGCGATCTCGAAAAGTTCTACGCCGAGCAGATGAAGACCGGCAACCTCGACCGCAACGGCGTGGGCGAAAAAAAGCTCTCGGGCGCGGTGATCCGTTCGATGCATACGCGCATCAAATCCGCGCTCGACCAGGCGCAAAAAGAGGGACTCGTCAACCGGAACGAGGCGGTCGGGTGCAAACTCCCGCCGAAAAAGAACAGGGAGGTCGAGGTCCTCAGCCACGACGAAATGCGCCGGCTCTTGATCCAGGCGAAAGCCGAGGGCTTCTACGAAATGATCCTCCTCGCGCTTGCCTCGGGGCTCCGCCGTGGCGAGTTGCTCGGACTGCGCTGGGAAGACATCAACTTTAAGACCTGCGAGCTCAGCGTGAAGAGGGAATACACCACGCTTGGCTCGGAATACATCGTCAGCACGCCGAAAACGAAAGCATCGGTCCGAACCATCAAGATCCCGCAATCGGTCGTCAGGATCTTCGAAGAATACAAGAAAACGGTGGATTCCGAATGGGTGTTTCCGTCCCCGCTCGACAAAACAAAACCGAGAAGCCCCACAAGCTGCCGGAGCAAGCTCTCCGACCTTCTCGACCGCGCCGAGTGTAAGCACATCCCGTTCCACGGACTGCGCCATATCTTCGCAACCAACGGCATTGAGAACGGAATGGACATCAAAACGCTTTCGGCGATCCTCGGGCATTCCTCGGCGGAAACGACCATCAGCACCTACTCCCACGTCACGGGACTGATGGAGAAAAGAGCCGCCGAAAAACTCGACCGGGCGTATGGCAACCGCACCGAAGAGGATTCGACCGCAACCCCAACCGCAGAGCCGAAACCCGCCAAATTCACCGCCAAGCAAGGCAAAAAGCGCAAGCCCGGCACCGGATGCATCAGCCAAGTCTCCAAGAACACCTGGCAGGGAAAATATACCCCGTGGAATCCAGATGGCACAAGACAGTGCCATGTCGTATATGCGAAGAGCTATGAGGAGTGCGAACGGAAGTTGGAAGAGATGATAGCAAATCTCAAAGCGGAGGAAGAATCAAAAATTGATACGCAGTAAACAATGAAAAAGGATTTTACTCATGATAATTATTTCTTAAATGTGAAATTTGAAAAATATTTGCAAAAATGCAGAATAAGGATTGACAAACGGAGCATAATAGAGTATACTAATAGCGAAGCTATCCGAAGGGAGATCTATCATGTTAATTAATTTCAGATTTGAAAACTGCAGATCATTTTACGACGAGACGAATCTGTCGATGCAGGCAACCGCAGATTCTACGCTCAGCGAGATCAATACCTTTACCGTAAATGAAAAGGTCATGGACAAAGGCGACAATGAACTTTTGAAATCTGCGGTGATATTCGGCGGAAATGCGTCCGGAAAATCCAATATCATGAAAGCGTTCACCTATATGGTCAACGTCGTCAGACTTTCTTCGGCACAGATTCCAATCGTAGCAGGTAATGAACAGTTTGCTTTCCAAGCGGACGCAAATCAAAAGCCCAGTTTGTTTGAAGTGGAATTCATCCAAAACGGGATCTATTATAAATACGGCTTTGAACTTGCAGGCGGTGCGGTGTGCCATGAGTGGCTCTACAAACGCGAAGAGCGCTTGGTTAAGGTGTTTGAGCGCACAAATGGAAATATTGAGATTATGGGGCTTCCCGACCAGGTGATCAATCTGATCAAGATCCCCGCAGCGACATTGTTCGTTTCGATCGGAAACCACTTCAATCTTGTCATCAACCGTTATCTCAATGACGTTATCGTATGGTTCTCCAACAATCTGATCGTATTCGAGAACATGGCAAACTCGCTTGATATCTATACCATGAAGAACGGGAAATACAAAGAACAGGCGCTTGACATTCTGAAACGTGCCGATATCGGCATTTCCGATTTTGAGGTCGTCAAGGATAAGATCGCAACCGTTGAAACGCAGAACGATATTCTCAGCCTCAATACGCAAATGCAGATCAATCCGGCATTGATAGCTGGACAGATCAAAGCAGAAAACGAAAGCGTATATCACATAGACGTGGAAACCGATTTCGATGTATACGGTGAGAATAATGAAGTGGTCGGCAAAAAACCGGTCATGCTGTTCAAAGAGAACGGTTTTAACTCCGAAGGTACCGTGCGCCTCTTCTGCTACCTCGGTTGGATCCTTGCGGCACTTGATCAGGGAAGAACGATATTTATTGACGAAATCGACGCTAAATTGCATTTCCTCGTTGCTGACTATATCATCGGTCTCTTCAATTCGATCGAGCATAATCCGAAGAACGCACAGCTGATTTGCACAGCGCACAATGTTATGCTGATGGACGAAGGTTTGCGCAGAGATCAGATCTACTTTACCAGTAAGGATAAATACGGCAAGAGCTCACTCGTATCGCTTTCCGACTATAACGGCGTTCGCAAAAACGACCTGTTCAGCAAACGCTATCTTGCCGGCTTCTACGCTTCGCTTCCCGACCTCGAAAGCAAGGAATGAGGTGAGGGTATGCCGAGACGTTCAAAACAACTTGCCGTTCGTGACGAGTTCTTGATTTTGACGAACGGTAAACAGACCGAGAAGAACTATTTTGAGGCAATTCGCGCCAATTATAAGAGCATCTTCAAGATCAGCGTGAAGTTTATGAATGACGACCCTGTGGCGCTCGTCAACCATGCAATCGCCGAAAAAACGCCACGAAACAGAGTGTGGTGCGTGTTCGATAAGGACGAATTTTTGCCCGCATCAATAGACCGGGCAATGAATACTGCCAAAGAAAATGAGATCGGGATTGCTTTCTCCAACATGGCGTTTGAAGTATGGCTGATCGACCACTTTGAAAAATGCTATCTCGAGAAGAACGCAGAAAAACTGGTCACGGATCTTGACCGGATCTTAAAGGCAAATGAGTATCCCGCCGGATACTCCAAAGAGGACAAGCAAATGATAACCGAAATGCTCATGCCTCGTTTGGATGACGCGGTACAGAATGCGGATATCGTTATGCAGACCAGGATCCGTCAATACAAGGAAAGCCATAACAACGAAAACTATCCCTTCTGCGATTGGAATTCGTTCACCAATGTACATAAGTTGATTGAAGCGTTGAAATTGGAGACCAAGAACGAGGATTCAAAAATTGATACGCAGTAAACAATGAAAAAAGGCGGTTCGCCGTAACGGTCAACCGCCTTCGTCTTCATTTGCCGCTTTTGCCATTGCCGGAACGGCTTTGGTGATAGGCATTGTTGTTGGGATTCAGCTGATTCGAGTGATTGTTTGCATTCGCTCTGTTAGCCGAGTTGTTCGGATTATTCTGGTTCGCATAGTTTTTGAGTTGGTTCTGTGTATGCGTGTTACCGGAAACGCCTTTTCCTTTGCTCATTGGTGTTACCTCCTTGTTCTTGATGGTTCTATTATAACACAAGTGTTAAAAATACGTCATGAACAGGCGTTCAAAAACAAAAGCACCCTCAACCGAGGATGCTTTCGATGGGAACTTGAAACAACTGCGAAAGAGCAAATAAATGACGGATATTTGGGGACCGTTTCCCGTTTGCCCAATAATAGATCAAACGGTCAGAGACCTGAAGATCAAGAGCTACGGATTCAATGGACCGTCCGGATTCAACAATCATTTTGTATGCATTTTTCGCGGTTTGCTTTTCGTTGTATGGTGTAAGTTCCGATTGAGTATTCATAATGTCACCTCCAATATAAAGCGGACAGTAACATCTGAATACGCCCTTATTATAACACAAACGATTCTAAAAGTCAATGAAGAACGAAAAGTTCTGAACAAGTGTTCAGGAGGTAAAAGATGAATCAAGAAATATTGGATGAATACTTCCCGGGATTAGTAGTTCCGAAATCACAAGAAGATGATTTTGAAAGAAAGCTCCGGTTAAAGGGCCTTATAAGATACTCAAATCTGTATCGGGCAGTAAAAGAACACACCAAAGATCAAATAACATATCAGTCCCTTTCAGAATATTATCGATATGATATTAAGTTAAGAAGGGCTTTGCATAAGATCATTGCTTTTACTGAAGTTGCGATGAGAGCAACCGTAAACAACTTATATCCCAATGCTCCTTTGACCTTCTCAAAATGGAAAACTGAAATATCCGGATTATTTGGAAAAGAGTATAAACCGGGGAAAATAATTATCGGAAAAATAAATTGTTTCTTTGATCAAGGAAAAAAAGAAGAAAGTACATTATTTGATTTATTAGAGAACAGTGACCTTCAGGTGTTAAATTCGATGTTCCTGCTTCTTGATTCGAATCAGCAAAGCTCGTTATTCAAGAGCGATTTTGATTACTTGAAAGAAAACCTTGACGCTTTACGCGAACTCAGAAACTGTGTGGAACATCATCAGTTGTTGATTATAAAAGATTTAAAAGAAGTGTGGTTTAGCGGAAAAAAGAAAACCGGTTTGAAGGCAAATATTGAAAATGCCATCAATCTGTCTCCGGAATTGGCAAAGGAGAAGCTAAAGGCGACGATTAATGATTGTTTGATTATAAATGAGAGCGAGGAAAGGAGCGAACAAAATACATACCACCTGTTACCGGAATTCAAAGTGTATTTTGATGATATAGCAGAACATGAATGATAAAACACCGTTAAGTAAAGCAATTTTGGAGTGGGACAACGGTTCGTCTGATCGAAAAAAGGTGGATTATACAATTGATCAAATTGATAGGGCGGTTCGCACGGATGCGAGATACAAGAAGATGCTCCACTCAAATCAATTGCAAATCAATCTTCGAGGTTCCTTCTCAAAGAACAACGCAACATCAGAGTCGAATGATATTGATGTTCAACTTGGATTTATGATTGAGGTTTCTTTGGAGAAAGAAAAGCAAAACATAGCCCGCATATTGTCTCAACAATTCGGATGCGAATTTGTTCAAAAGAAAAATCGATCAATTACAATTTTACCGAACAAGAAACGATTAAAAGCGGATTTGATCGTGTGCCATCTGGAAGCGGGACAAGTTAATGTTTTCAATGAACATACAGGCGAGGACGAGCATTTTTATTCCTCAGAAGAGCAAAGAATAATTGGACAATTGAACTCAATTTCAAATGATAATTATTCGAGGATGGTGCGTACATTTAAGTCACTGAGAGAAAATGTTTATTCATACGATGACCAGAATTATCACATTCTTTCGTTTGCAATAGAATGTGTTCTGTTTAGGCTCCACCATAAATTGTTTACTAAAAAATACGATAAAAATAAAATTGAAGATGAGCGTAAACGTTTCCTTGCAATAGAAGCAGCGACAATGGCACTGCTTGAAAATGCTGAAAGCTTAGATGATATAATGGAAATAAACGGGGAGAAAAGATTATTTAAAAACAAGAAACAATACAATGCGTTTTATTCATACTGGCAAGGTCAACATAACTATCTTACAAAACATTATGATTTTCGAAATTAAAACGCAGCAATAAGATGGAGGTTTGACTATGGCAAATTATATTGAACGTATTGGTGTAAGCCATTGCGGAGAGATTGCTGAACGCAATAAATGGATGTTTCGAGAGCAACCGATTGATGATGTAGGCATAGATGCACATATGGAGATAACAGAGCCGACAGGAAAACCAAAGCAACTAATTGCATTACAGATAAAGTCCGGGGCAAGTTGGTTTAAAGAAAAACGGGATGACTGTGTAATTTTTCGAGACATCAACGAGAGACAGTATAATTATTGGACTATGAATTCTTTGCCGTGCATCGTTGTTTTGTTTAATCCTGATGATGATACATGTATTTGGCAAAAACTAACTGTCGATACGATTGAGAAAACCAATGGCGGGAAGGGGCAAGGATATTTTGTCAATGTCCCGATGAATCAGGTTTTCCTGAACGAGACCTCAAACGAACAACTTTTATCTTTTTCCAATTTACCGCAACATGTCACGAATTACAACTTTTTATTGTCTCAAAAGAAATTTATGCAAATAATTCAAAACGGCGGAGAAATTAAACTTCATGCTACCGAATGGATACACAAGAGTAGCGGCAGAGGCGAGACGGAATTAATTGTTGATGATGGAAAAAGCATTCAAAAGTATTCATACCCATATTGGTTTCCGTATACAGCATATACTGATGTTTTTCCCAAACTGTTCCCCTGGGCTGAATTTTCAGCAGATGAAGACTTTTTTGAGGAAAATGACGAGGAAGATTGGCGTGAATATCACTGCTATTACGATAAAGAAGAGGACGAATGGTTAGTTGTCGGCGACACGTTTGAAGAGTTTCGTAAGAAATTAAAACCGATGCGTAGCATTCTTCATGCGGGAGAAGTCGCAGAGTATATGATGAGACTTAGTTTGAATGAATTGGGCAGAGCATTTTTGCGAGTTGAAGACTTTGTCTCTCAAAAACAACCGTATGTGGAAATAAGACCGGAAGGAGAACAACATGACAAAAATCAAACTTAATGATCAGACAATAAATTCATCGGACCGTGAATACGAGCTTGATCCTACTGAAGAATACTTGATAAATCTTGAGGAAGAAATGGAATTTCAAATGGCTACAATGATGTCCATTCAAATAATGGGGGCGCCACCAGCATTAAAAAATTATCATGCGTGGTTATTTGAAAATGGTTTTGATGTGGATGCCCCTAATCCAACAAATGAGTTTGTTTCGCAGTATTATGGTGTAAAACCGCTTTGGGAAACGCCGTATTCGCAGGGGATTGTTGTAAAAGCAGAAGATGAAGATGATTATTTTATAGTTATGGAATGTAGTAACAAAAACAAAGGGTACAAGCATACCAAAATCATTCTTACATTAGGCGGGTGTATGTGAAATCGCTGTTTTGACTATTCTATACGGGAATAGAAATATATCATATTCGCTACGCAGTAAACAATGAAAAAGGCTCCCGGGGAGAAAAATCCTCGGGAGCCGAATTTTTGGTTAGGGAAGAGCGGAACGTAAGAGAACAACCGGAACAGAAAAGACGAGTCGTTTGTGATTCACTCTATTTGTGGTCAAACATGTGGTCAAAAATTTTCGGGCTTTCCGTTTTGGGCGGTTGTGGTGGATCGAAGCCGCTTTTGGAGCGGAAAATAGAAAAATCCGCGAAAATCGGACGATTTTCACGGATTTTTGGTCTGAGTGACAAGACTTGAACTTGCGGCCTCTACCACCCCAACTGACGTGGTCTGTCCTCTCGTGCGCTTTACGTGCTTTCATACCGTTTCCGCTCCAAGACACTTGCTCCCCGAGCTTTTTTCGTCCACTGTTTCCGCGTGTTCCGTGTTCGTCGGTTGGATCGACAGCACGATCAAACATATTGACCCGTTGCACCGCGCACAGCATTTTACGCCGAGAAAGCCGGGCAGTCCATACTCGCGCCCGAATATCGAACGCCTCATTTGGCTTGATGGGCAAGGATTGATTCATCCGAAGATTCGGAAAAGCGTGATTGACCTCATCCGTGCGCCGTATGTCTTTCCGGAAGATATTTCGAATGCGATACAAGCCGACTTAGCCGCGTGGGAAAATTATCAGTCGTTCCCGGAGGGCTACAAACGCATTCGCATTGCCTATATTGATGCGGCGCGAAAACGCCCTGTTGAATTTGAAAAACGCCTGCACAACTTCAATATAAAAACGCGGGCGGGCAAGATGATTCCCGGTTTCGGCGGGATCGCCAAATATTATGGGAGCAAGTGAAGAAAGTATGGGGTACTGAGATAAACCCAAAGGGACGAACAGCTTTGGCTGCTCGTCCCTTTGGGTTTATCTCTTGTTTTTGTAGCAACGGTTGTAAATCTTATTGTCTGACATTATTGGCGTCATTTCTGCGCTTTCTTTTTCTTGGCGGATCTGAAGACAATCAACAGGATTACGCCGGAAATGACGGCAATTACAAGAAGGAAGGGAAGCATATAAAGGAGAGCCACAAAGAAGCTGGTCATTGCGGAAGCAAAAGTGCTCCAACTTTGCCGGAAGGCATAAGAAACGCGGCTGCCAAAATGCTCGGATTCAGGCGCATAGGTTTTCACCTCGTTTACCGCAAAGTAGACCGTGGCATAACTGATGCGGTTGTCGTAAAGGCGGATCTGTGTTTCATAGCGGTCGATTTCTTCCATCACATCATAGAGCCGTTCATGAATCTTCAGCACTTCATCCGTGGTGGTAGCGTTTTTGAGCATGGCGTCCAGCGCGGTCTTTTCGGAGCGCAGCGTCTCAAGACGCGCGGCAAGATCATAATAAGAAGCAGAAACATTATTCTGCGAAATCTCCGAACGCAGGATTTTTACCTGATCGTTCGGTACGCCGGCAAGAAATGTGTCCAGATTGGCTTCCGGAATCCGTGCGGTGAGTGCGGCATTTCTACGGTTGCCGTCCTCGCCGGTTCCGTTTCCGCTGGCGCTTTCGAGATATCCGCCGGCCTTCACAACGCTTTGCTTCAGGGCTGGAAGCGCCGTATCATAGGCGGTAGTTTCCAGCGTAAGACGGGCAGTCCGGATGATTTTTTCTTCGGTGAGAAGACCATCGACTTTGCCTTTGGATGAATCTTCCGCAATGTGAACACCGGAATCCCCGGGGGCTTTGCCCTCTCCTTTGGAAGAGCCGGATGACGAGTCGGAACCGCATCCGGAAAGCAGGCAAACAAGGGAAAAAAGCAGGCAGAAAAGGAGCAGGGCAGAAAGGAAACGGATTCTATTTTTCATAAAAACCTCCTTTGTGCGTGTGTGAGCCGCTCAGTTCAATTTTTGAAGTGCATCGGCCACACCTTTTTGGTTTTCCTTCAGTTTTTGCAGTTTGGCACGCTCGCCGTTCACCACGGCGGCCGGTGCCCGCGAAACAAAGTTTTCGTTGGAAAGCTTTGCTTCCGCGCGGCGGATGTCTTCCTCCAGTTTGGTCAGCTCGGCCGAGAGGCGGGCTTTTTCTTTTTCGGTGTCGATGATATCGGCCAGCGGCAAAAGCACCGTGGCCGAATCGGTAACGATCTGCACCGCGCTGTCGGCCGATATGACGGCCGGGTCAAAGGAGTCTGCCACCTGCAGGCCGGAAGCAAAGGCCAACCGGCGGAAAAACGGCTCGGTTTCCGGCCCGAAACTTTCGGGATAGGCTGTGGCAAGATAAATATGCGCTTTACGGGCGGGCGGTACATTCATTTCATTGCGGCGGGCGCGGATGGCGCGGATAACGGCAATAAGGCGCTCCATATGCGCCGCTTCGCCGGAAAAGTCCAGTGCTTCGTCCGGCTCTGGATAGCGATCGATCATGATGCTTTCGGCCTCGTGGGGAAGGGACTGGTAGATTTCTTCCGTGATGAAAGGCATGAACGGATGAAGCAGCTTCAGCGTGCCGACCAGCACAAAAGCAATGACATTCTGCGTGACGAGGTTCTGATGCGTGTCTTTTTCCGACAGGCTTGCCTTGGATAGCTCAATATACCAATCGCAAAAGACATCCCAGAGGAAATCATAAAGATTGGAGAGCGCCACGCCGATTTCATAGTGATCCAGCGACTGGCGGACGCTTTTCACGGTGCGGTTGAAGGCGGTAAGGACCCATTTGTCCTCGGTGGCCAGTTCTTCTTTTTCTGGCAGTTGAATCTTGTCAATGGTCAGATTCATGCGCACAAAGCGGGAAGCGTTCCAGAGCTTGTTGGCAAAGTTGCGTGCCGCCTCGATCTTTTCGTCCGAAAAGCGCATATCGTTTCCGGGCGAGTTGCCGGTGGCCAGCGCAAACCGGAGTGCATCCGCGCCGTATTCGTCAATGATCTTGAGCGGGTCAATGCCGTTTCCGAGCGATTTGGACATTTTCCGTCCCTGCGCGTCCCGCACAAGTCCGTGAATCAGCACCGTGTCAAAAGGCACTTCGCCGGTGTAAGCCAGTGCCGAGAAAATCATACGGGAGACCCAGAAAGTGATGATATCATAACCGGTCACCAATGTGTTGGTGGGATAGAAATAGTCAAGGTCCTCGGTTTTTTCCGGCCAGCCGAGTGTGGAAAAGGGCCAGAGCGCCGAGGAAAACCAGGTGTCCAGCGTGTCGGGATCCTGGCGCATTTCTTTGCCGCACGCAGGGCAGAAGGCTTTTCCTTCTTTGGTAACTGTGATTTTGCCGCACTCATCGCAATAAAACGCCGGAATCCGGTGTCCCCACCAGAGCTGGCGGGAAATGCACCAGTCGCGGATGTTCTCCATCCAGTGCAGATAGTTCTTCTCAAAGCGTTCGGGAACAAAGCGGGTGTCTTTTTCCTTCACGGCTTTGATGGCGGGCGCGGCCAGAGGCGTCATTTTCACAAACCATTGCTTGGAGACCATCGGTTCAATGGCCGAATGGCAACGGTAACAGGTGCCGACTTCGTGTGTCAGTGGCTCGGTTTCTTTGAGATAACCGCCCTTTTCAAGGTCGGCGAGAATGGCGGCGCGCGCTTCTTTGGTGGTCATGCCGGCATATTTACCGCAGTCCAGCACGGCCGGTTCGTCAGCCGTTGCTTTACCGGAGGCCAGCAGTTCGGCCGCTTCGGCGGCGTCGGCCGCGCCGGTCATATGTCCGTCGTAAGTGAAGACGCGGAGAATGGGCAGGTTGTGGCGTTTTCCCACCTCGTAGTCGTTGGGGTCGTGCGCCGGGGTGATCTTCACTACGCCGGTACCCTTGGTCATATCCGCGTGCTCGTCGCACACAATGGGAATTTCTTTGTCAAGAAGGGGGAGAATCACATGACAGCCGTGCAGATGCGTATAGCGAGGGTCGTCCGCATTGATGGCCACGGCTGTGTCGCCCAGCATGGTTTCGGGGCGGGTGGTGGCCAGTTCCAGTTTTTCGCCGGTTTCTTTTACGGGGTAAAGCAGATGCCAGAAGTTCCCGTTCTTCGTTTCGTATTCCACTTCGGCGTCCGAAATGGAAGTGCGGCATTTGGGGCACCAGTTGACCATCCGGTTCCCGCGGTAAATGAGCCCCTTGTCATACAGGCGCACAAAAACCTCTTTGACGGCTTCGGAACAGCCTTCGTCCATGGTAAAGCGCAGACGGCTCCAGTCGCAGGAAGATCCCATGCGTTTGAGCTGAGAGACAATCCGGTTGCCGTACTGTTCCTTCCATGCCCACGCGCGCTCAAGGAAGCCCTCGCGGCCGAGGTCGTCTTTGGTCAGGCCTTCTTTGCGCATGGCCTCCACGATCTTGGCTTCGGTGGCGATAGAGGCATGATCCGTGCCGGGAAGCCAGAGCGTGCAGAAGCCGCACATCCGCTTATAACGGGTGAGGATGTCCTGCAGGGTATTGTCCAGCGCGTGCCCCATGTGCAGTTGTCCGGTGATGTTCGGAGGCGGCATGACGATGGTGTAGGGCTTTTTCTTTTTGTCAATGGCCGGGGTGAAGTAACCCTTTTCACACCAGCTCTGATAGATTCGTTCCTCAAACTCGCCCGGGGCGTAGGTTTTCGGAAGTTCCTGATAGGAAGACATTCATTACCTCCGAGATATATAGATGACAGTGGAATTCGTACAATAGTATAGCACGATTTTGTTTTTCTGTCAATTATCCGCCCAAAGAAAAGTATCACTGCGGGGAGAAAAGAAAAATGTCAAAAATTATTTGAAAAAGGACTTGACAGGAAAGGCGCTTTTTGTTATAATACACCATGTTGACCGCGAAATTTGCTGCTATAGCTCAGTTGGTAGAGCACGTCATTGGTAATGACGAGGTCATCGGTCCGAATCCGATTAGCAGCTCCAGCAAAAGAGCCGTTGCCATGGCAACGGCTCTTTTGCTGTATTTTTTTGCCCGTTATGGGGGTAAATCCGTCACTTTCCCTTGACAAAGTGGGTGGGATGCGTTACAATAAATAAGTAAGCAAAAGAAAAGGAGGGGAGAGAATTGGTCTGTAAATATTGCGGAACCGAGGGCCGCGGTTCTTTTTGCGCCTGTTGCGGTGCGCCACTGAACGAAGACGAAGCGCCCCAAAGCGAAAAGGCCATTGTGGCGATGGGTAAAGAAGAGCGCCCCACCAATCATCGTAAACCGACAATCCGGCTGCGCATGGTTTTTGCGCCGACGCTTACGCTGTTTTTCCCGGTTCTTTTCCTTTTTTCCGATCTTTTTATACTCTTTACAAAAGATCTTTATACGCTTGAAGCGTCCGGCACGGATCGCTTTTCGTTGCTGTTTTCGCGTTTGCTCGATTCTGCTTATGATGCCAATGCGGTCAGCGATCTGGTGGCCAGTACTTATGGGGCGGGCACCACGCTTTACGAAACCGTTTCTCTTCGAAGCGTGTGGGCGGCCGTGACAAGTGGCTCCGCAGGAGAACTGTCGCTCTTTACGGTGCCGGTTCTTTTTATGGCTGTCATGATATTGCTCAGCGTTGGTTGCGGTCTGCTTATTCTTTTTTCGGGCGGACGGATCCTGCGCCGGCCGCTTTTTTCGGATTTTATGGTCTTTGCCGGCGGCACGGCGGCACTTTCGCCGCTTCTTTCCAATCTGTTGTTGCGCATATCGGCCCTTTCAAAAGGCGGTTTTGTCGCCGCGGATGAACTGATGAGCCGCGTGATTTTTTCTTTTGAATCGCTTTGCTATATCGGCATCTCGCTTTCTCTTTTCCTGCCCGCCATGGTCATGCTTCGTCGCTGTGCTTCTTTTGCCAATGGATTTCGTACGCTGTATATGCCGGCGCCTTTCCGCTGTGCAGGGGATCGTGCGTTTCCGTTTATGCGGATTTTTTCGCTTCTTTGCGCGGGTGTTGCGATGCTTTGCCCGTTCCTCTTTTTCTTCACGGATGTTTTTTCTTTCGGTAAGCTTTCGCCACGCTTTGATTTTTCTTCTTTCGGGAAGAATGTGAAGAGCGCGGCCGCTCTTCTGGCACAGATTTTCCGTGATATGAAAGAAGGCGGGAGCATTGCGCAGATGGCGGCTCCTTTTGATACTTTTTTCCGGCTGTTTCTGCTGCCGGTGATGCTTTTTGCGTTTCTTCTGGCGCTGATCTGCGTTCTCAGAGTGGCATTTGTGCGGGGGGACTGTTCCAAAAGCAAAAGAAAGCGTCGGTTGCTTTTACGATTGAGTCGCCGAGCACGCGCGCCGCTTTTTTCGCCTTTTATTCTGGCAACCGCCCTGCAGACGGTGGCAGTCATTTTGCTTTTGTTGCGTTCGCATCTGATTTTTCATCTGAATTTTTCTTCGGTTTCAGAGACGCTGACGCTGCTTTACGCCACTGTTTTGTATGTGAAAAACAGTTTTGGAACCACCACGCTTTTTGCCCTGATTGCCTTTGTCGGCGGAGTTTTCTCCATACTGGCCGGATATGCTGCCGGAACGGTACTTCGCCTTTCCGGCCGGTCGGGTAAGTGAACTTTTGGAAAGGAGCGGAATCTATGAAAATAGTTGCCAGAGTGCTTTGCCTGTTGTTGGCGTGCGTTATTTTTATCGGGAGTTTTGCCGGTTGCGCGGCCGTTCACCGTCCGCTTTCCTATCTGAAAGACGCCACGCTGAAGACCGTGAATGCCTCGGTCGGCGGAGAGTTTCTTTCTCTTTTGAAAAGCGCATTGGAATCCGGTTCGATTTCCCTTTCTTACACGGCCGGACCGGAAGCAAAGACCGATCTCCGGGCAGGGAACGGCACCTTTTATTTTGACAGAGAAGGCGAGCGTTTCTCGGCGGTGGGGGCGCTGACTTTCGGCGACCGGACTTTTGACGGGAATTTTTATCTTTCACGCAATGAGGCGGTTCTTTCCTCGGACAGCCTGTTTGGGTCAAACGATTTTGGAATTTCTTTTGGTACGCTTGAAAGCGACCTTAAGAATTCCATTTTCCGCAACAACAGCGGCACGGCATATGCCCGGCCGGAGATTGGCGAAAACACTGCCGCCACCGCAAACCATTTTGTCAAAGATGTGTTTACTCTTTTTACCGGCCTGGAAAAAGATCTGTCTTTGCTTGACAAAGAAAGCGGGCGTTTTCTGGATATCCTTTCGCAGTATGCCCGCTGTGACAGTTACCGGGAAAACGGGCGACTTTATTATACGGTTTATGTGGATAATAACAGTTTGTCCCGCGCCCTGCGGGATACCTATACCAAACTGCGGAAAGATAAAAAGTTCTGCAATCAGCTCACTGAAATTGCCGCTGCGCGGGATCGCCTTGTGACCGCCGGCACCGGTGTGAAAGTCAAGGACTGGAGCGACCGGTTGGATTACTGGCTGATGAGCGAGGCCGAGATCGACGCGCTTTGCGCCAAAGTGGATGCCGCCACGCCGTTTCTTTTCCGTCTCAATGCCACGGTGCGCCGTCTGACCGGTCATGCCGAATCGTTGTCTTTTTCCTTCTCCGAGCAGGAGAAAGAAAAGCTTTCGGCTTCCGTTTCTTTGGACAAAGACGGCAACGCAGTCCTTTCTCTGCGTCTTGGCAATGTCACCCGTCAGCTTTCCTTTACCGTTACAAAAGATAAACGCCGCTCCTTCGAGGCAACTTTGCTGTACACCCGCCAACCCGACGGAGAAGAAGCGGCCATTTATCGTGGGGCGTTGCTGTTGAACCGCAAGGACGGCGCGTTCACTCTTTCGCTTTCAAAAGAGAACGAAACACGCGTTTTTGCCGGTACTTTTGAGAAAAACAGCCACAAACTCGCTCTTGACATCAATCAGATCAAACTCAACGACGAAGAACGCGCCGGCCGCTTTTCACTGACAATCAGCGACAAGGCCGATTTTCCCGCTGCGCCTGAGTATACCAATCTGGCGACTGTTTCGGAATCCCGCTTTGCCGCCGTGGAGCCGAGAATAAAAGAAGCACATTCGGCTTTACGCGCTTGTATAGAAGAGGCGGATTTCTCCTTTGTCGGCGTATGCAATTATTTCCTTTCGGTACTTGGCGTGGACGAAACAATCCCTGAAAAAGAACCGGATGAAAAACCCGAAGAGAAACCCGATAAAGAAACCGAAGAGATCGCCGGAGAAACCTCCGGAAATTAAAAGGAGCGCCGCGTTTTATGCGGCGCTTTTCCTTTTGAAAAAAGCAAACAGAGAGAGTGCGCAGAGCAGGATGCCCACTCCAAGCAAAATCGGCGTGGCCCCAAAAGAGGCAAACGCGCTTTGATCAGAAGATAAAAACGGTTGCCTCCAAAACAGGTAGAGCCGGGCAGACAGGAGCGAAAGACCGCCCGCTCCGAATTTGGCCAAAAGATAGGCGCCCATGCGGATTTTTTCTTCTTCCAGCACGGCAAAAAGCTGAAGCGCGACCGAAAGCCCCCCAAAACCGGCAAAAAAAGCGCAGAAAAGAAAGGCAATAAACGGCGGAAACGCTGTTACCGCGGCACTGATGCCGGCCGTCATCTCCAACATTCCGCACAGCGTCACAAGCAGATTTCCGGAAAGTTTCAGTCTTGTGCAAAGTGCCGTGAAGCATCCGGTAATGCCCGAAAAAAAGAGTACGAAGGCCGCAACGGTGAGAAAGGTAAAAAAAGCGTTTTTGACGCTGGAAGTCAGGTCGCCCGCGTTGACATTTCCGCCGCAATGAGTCATTTTTCCCTTTGATGGCGGCGTGCCGCCGGCCAGATGCAGGAGGATGCCGATCACGGCGTTGGATAACAGCAGGGAAAAAAAGAGAAAGATCCCCGCATTCCGGTTTCCGAACAGGCCTTCTCCCACGGCGCCGATCAAAAAGCCGGAACTCGGATTCCCGCCGAAAAGACAAAGGCGCGTCAGTTCTTCTTTTGAAATTTCATTTTTGCGGTATAGCGTCAGCGCACAGACGGTACCCACCGGAAATCCGCACAATACGCCGAGAAAATAGGCCGCCGTTCCGGCGTCGCTCAGCCCGAAAAGAAAACGGCAGGGTTTTCCCAGAATGACCGAAAAAAGCCGCCCCGCGTCCAGTCGCACCAACAGTTCCGAGAAAACCAGAAACGGGAAAAGAGAGGGCAGCAGCGTCTCGCAGACCAGTGACAGACCGTGTCTCACGCCGTCCATGGCAACGGGCGCATTGAGTAAAAGCAGAAAAAGTAAAAAGAGGACAAAAAGGAGAAAAAAGAGGGAACCCTTTGGCCAGGATTTTTCACGCATCGCATATTCCTCCAGTCCGGAACATAGGGTGTTTTGGGGCGCGCCGTGCGCGCTCTTTTTCACATTATGGCAGGGAGGTCTTTTTTATGCGGAAAAGGGAAGGAAGACTGACGCGGTTGCGTGAGAGACTTTCAATCCCGTCCGAAATAATGCCGGGCGGATTCGGACTTTCACTTTCGGGAAGGGAGGAACTCTGCGTGCGCGGCTGTCGGCGGATTTTGTCATACTCACCGGATAAAATTGAATTACGGGTCGGGAAAGACCGCCTGTTTGTAAATGGGGAAGATCTGCTCTGCCGGGCATTCGGTGCCGGATGCGTCACCATTTGCGGAAGGATCGTTTCGGTTTCTTTTACGGAGGGACAGTCATGATGCTTTATCTTTATCTGCTTGGATATTGCCGTTGTCGGGTAAAAAAAGAACATCTGACCGGCTTTTTTGAATTTTGCCGGCAAAATGATTTTTCGCCCCGCCGCCTCCGGCGGGATAAGAAAAGCGGCGCGCTTTCTTTTTACCTGACGCTGTTTTCCGCCGCGCATTTTTTGCCTTTGGCCAAAGCGAACGGACAGGAGATTGAAGTGGTGGGGCGCGGCGGACTTCCGGTTTTCCTGCGCAACGGCATGCGCCGACCCGGCATCATTTTTGGGGTTCTTGCCGCGTTGGCCCTGTTGGTTTCTTCCCGTTTTTTTCTTTGGGACATCCGCTTTTCGGGCGCAACAACGCTTCCGGAAGAAGAACTCCGCCGTGAATTGGCGCTTTCAGGGCTCAATAAGGGTCGCTTCCTGCCCAGCCTGGATACCGGCCGCATAGAAGGCGCCATGCTGGAGGGGGACAGCCGCCTTTCTTATGTTTCGGTCAATATAAGGGGAACGGTGGCCACGGTGCAGTTCCGGGAGGCCGAGAAGACCGGAGGAGAAAAAAAGCGCGCGCCGGCCAATCTGGTGGCCGGAAAAGACGGTGTAATTATCCTGCCCATGATCTATGAGGGAAAATGCGCCGTTGCGGAAGGCGAGGCGGTCCGCGCCGGGCAGTTGCTGGCCAGCGGCCTGCTTGAAAGCGACAATAACGGTACCCGCTTTACCCGCGCGGCCGGAGAGGTTTACGCGCGCACGGTCGAACGGATGACCCTGCGGATTCCTTTTGAATACGAGGAAAAAGTGTACACGGGCAAGCGCACGCGCGAACGAACGCTTCTTTTTTTCGGAAAAGAGGGAAAACTTTTCAAAACCACTGGAAATGAAAGCGAAGAGTGTGATATAATAGAATCGGAAGAATGGTTGCGGGCGGGCGCGCTTTTTCCTTTCGGTCTGCGCATCCGGGAAAAGGCCTATTACCGTTATGTTCCCGCCCGGCGTGACGCGCGTGAGGCACTCGCGCTGGCCAAAGAGGAAACGCAGAACGCGTTGGGCGCGTATATCGGAAACGGAGAGCGGAAAATCCTTTCCTACACCACCGAAATCTGTCCGGATGAGAGCGGCATCACCCTCATCCTGACCATTACGGGAGAGGAAAACATTGCGGTGACGGCGGAATTCCCGTTTTCCTGAAATGAGATCAGTCCGGAGGAAAAATGAAAGAGGAAATTGTAAATACCGACAGCAGTGAGGTCACGGCGCGCATTTTCGGCGCTTTTGACGCACATGCAAGGGAAATTGAAAAAGCGTTCGGCGTGGATATCAACAACCGTGCTCAGGGAGCCGGGGATTCCATTGTCGTGACCGGAGAAGAGGCTTCCGGCGTGCGCATGGCCGCATCGGTACTGACCCGGATGCGGGACGGAGCCGGGGATTCGGAAGAGATCACCGATCAGCAGGTGGCCTATCTGATCGGCATGGTGCGGGACGGACAGGAAGAGGAACTTTCAGAACTGTCGGAAAGCACAGTCTGTATTACCGGCCGCGGGAAACCGGTCCGCGCCAAAACTGTTGGGCAGAAAAAATATGTGGAGGCCATCCGCCAGAACACGGTTATTTTGGGCGTCGGCCCTGCCGGGACGGGCAAGACATTTCTTGCGGTGGCCATGGCAGTCCGGGCTCTGCGGGAAAAGCAGGTGAGCCGGATTATCCTGACCCGTCCGGCTATCGAAGCGGGCGAAAAACTCGGATTCCTGCCCGGGGACCTGCAAAGCAAGATCGATCCCTATCTGCGCCCGCTTTACGACGCGCTTTTCGAGATGATGGGCACTGAAAATTATGCGCGGTTGCTGGAAAAGGGCGTGATTGAGATCGCGCCGTTGGCTTATATGAGAGGACGGACGCTGGACGATTCGTACATCATCCTGGATGAGGCGCAGAACGCCACGCCCGAACAGATGAAAATGTTTCTGACCCGCCTGGGCAACAATTCCAAAGCGGTTGTTACCGGCGACCTGACGCAGACGGACCTGCCCTCCGGCGTGAAGAGCGGACTTTCGGCCGCCGTCCGGATTCTTTCGGGGATCCCGGATATTGCGGTGCATTATTTTACCGACCGGGATGTCGTGCGGCACAAACTGGTGCAGAAAATCATCTTGGCTTATGAAAAATACGAGCGGGAAGAGCGCCGCCCGCGCAAAAACGAGAGGGCAGGCAAATGAACGGAAAACTGAGAATCTATTTTGAAAACGCACAAAAAAAGGAGCCGGTGGATTATCATCTGAAAATGCTGGTCCGCCGCGCAATCGAGGCCACGCTGGCCTATGAAGGGGTCAGGGGAAAAAGCGAGGTTTCGGTCACTTTTACCGACAATGCGGGCATTCATCTTCTCAACCGGAAATTCCGCGGGGTAGACCGGGAAACCGATGTGCTTTCTTTCCCGCTTTTTGAGGACGACCCCGGCTGTGCCGGACATATGCTGGGCGACATCGTGCTTTCACTGGAAAAATGCCGGGAACAATCGGAACTTTATGGTCATAGTTTTGAGCGCGAATGTGCTTTTCTGACCGTACATTCCACCCTGCATCTGCTGGGATACGATCACGAGCGCAGCGAGGCGGAGGACAACGATATGAGGGCGCGTCAGAGTGCCATTACGGACGGAATGGGCCTTTCGGTCAAAAAGGAGAGAAAAGAATGAAAAAATGCGGATACATCGCCATTGTCGGTCGTCCCAATGTGGGGAAATCCACCCTGCTGAATGCGCTTTTGGGGGAAAAAATCGCCATTGTTTCACAAAAGCCGCAAACCACCCGAAATCGGATCCTCGGGGTGCTGACAAAAGGGGAAAGCCAGTTTGTCTTTGTGGACACGCCCGGTATTCATAAACCGCAAAACCGGTTGGGCGATTTCATGGTAGAAACGGCCGAAAATTCCATGCGCGAGGCAGACGCCGTGGTGCTGATGGTTCAGGTCGGCCGGGAAGTGACGAGTGTGGAGAAAAATGTCATTGACTACCTGAAAAAGTCGGGGACTCCCGGCATCCTGGCCCTGAACAAGACCGATCTGGGCACACCGGAGGAAATTGCCGAAACGCTGAAAACCTATGCCGCTCTTCATGATTTTGCCGCCTATGTGCCGCTTTGCGCCAAGAACGGAAAACAGGTGGGTGATGTGCTTTCGGAATGTGAAAAACTTTTGCCCGATTGCGATTGGCTCTTTCCGGAGGATACGCTGACCGATCAGCCGGAACGCCAGCTCGCGGCCGAGATTATCCGGGAAAAGCTCCTGCGGACGCTGAATAAAGAGATCCCGCACGGCCTTGCCGTGGTGATCGAAGAGTTTAAAGACGAGGGCAGCCTTTTGCGCATCCGCGCCGAAATCTTCTGCGAAAAAGCCTCGCACAAAGGCATTATTGTCGGGAAAAACGGAGAAGAACTCAAACGCGTCGGCAGTTATGCCCGCGCCGATCTTGAAAAATTTTTCGGCACAAAGGTTTATCTGAATCTTTGGGTCAAAGTGAAGGAAAACTGGAGGGACAGCGTGGCCGCGGTCAGCAACTTCGGCTACCGGAAGGAGCCTTGAATTGCAGCATTTTACCACTGACGCGCTGATTCTGGCCACACGCGACCGGGGGGATCATGATAAATTGCTCACCGTGCTGGCGCCGGATTTCGGTCGTTTTTACGCGATCCTGAAAGGGGCGCATTCCCTTCGCCGTGAAGAGCGTGTGGCCACCGAGCCGCTGACTTACAGCAATATGTCTTTTTATGAAAAAAACGGCGTAAAATGGGTAAAGGAAGCGACTCTTACAGAGGCCTTTCCCGGCATCCGCATGGATAACGAAAAACTGTTTCTCGGCGCCTATTTTGCAGAGGTGGCCGCCGCGCTCTCGGACGAACGGGAGCCGGGCGGGGAAATCCTGCCGCTCACGCTGAACGCGCTGTATATGCTCTCCGAAACGGACCGCAAAAACGAGGAGATCAAGGCAACTTTTGAAATGCGGGCGGCCGTCATAGCCGGCTTTTTGCCGGATCTTTCGGGCTGTGCGAAATGCGGCGCGGTGCCAACGGCCGGCGGCTATCTGGATGTCATGAACGGCGCGCTGATATGCCCGGCCTGTTTTGCGCGTGCCAACGCCATGCCGCTCCCGGAAGTGGACGAGCTGGGTCAGCGCCGGATTTTTTGCCCGTTGTCGCCGGACGCGCTCTCGGCGCTTTCCTTTGTGGCGGGCGCGCCGCCCAAACGGGTTTTCGCCTTCCGGTTGCAAAGCGCCGCCGCCATGGAAGAATTCTGCCGCGCGGCGGAGGTCTATCTGCTTCATCATTTGGAACGCGGATTTGATACACTTGACCAATACAAAAAGCTCCTCCGGGTCAATCTGGAGTTTGAGCGAAAACAGAGGCTATATGAAAATCGCACAAAAAACTTTGGAAACACTGGAATATGACAAAGTCCTTTCTTTGCTTGCCTCGGTCGCGCCGACCGAGGGGGCGCGTGCACGGGCGCTTTCGCTTTTGCCGGATGACGAGGAAGTCTCAGTCAGAAGAAACCTGACCTATACCGGCGACGCATGCCGGTTGCTTTCGGCAAAAGGCATGCCGCCCTTCGGCGCCGTCCGGGATATTGGGGAGGCGCTGGAGCGTGCCGGAAAGGGAGCCACGCTGACTCCGCGGGAATTGCTTGATATCGGCAATCTTCTGCGCACGGCACGGGGACTGACCGAATATGCCGCCGCAAACCGGACTTTTGAAACTTCACTGGATGAAATTTTTGCCCGGTTGATCCTTGACCGGCACCTGGAGGATCGGATTTACCGCACCGTTATTTCGGAAGAGTTGATCGCGGACGAAGCCAGCCCCGCGCTTTCCGATATCCGGCGACACATCCGCCTTGCCAATAATAAGATAAGGGAGACGCTCCAGCACTATATCACGGGCAATACCTATTCAAAGCAATTGCAGGAAAACATTGTCACCATGCGGAACGGCCGCTATGTCATCCCCGTGAAGGCCGAGAGCAAAAACGAGATCAAGGGTCTCATTCATGACACCTCCTCCTCCGGCGCCACCATTTTTATCGAGCCGATGGCCGTAGTGGACGCCAACAACGAGTTGCGGATGCTGGAGGCCAAGGAACGCCACGAGATCGACCGGATTCTCTCCGAACTTTCCGGGGCGGTGGCCGCGCGTGAAAGCGCGCTGAATCTGAATTATCAGAATATTACCGAGCTGGCGTTCCGCTTTTCCTGCGGGCGATTGGCTGAAAAAATGGACGCGACCGAACCGCAGATCACCGCCGAACGGAAAATTTCCTTGCTTCGCGCCCGGCATCCGCTCATCGACCGCGAGAAGGTGGTGCCCATTACGGTGTCGCTTGGCGGAGAGTGGGATACGCTTATTATCACCGGCCCCAACACCGGCGGTAAAACCGTCACGCTCAAAACGCTGGGACTTTTTGCGCTGATGGCGCAGTCGGGTCTTTATATCCCCGCGGCAGAAGGGTCATCGCTTTGTCTTTTTGACAGTATTCTGGTCGATCTCGGAGACGAGCAGAGCATCGAACATTCGCTTTCCACCTTTTCCTCGCACATGGTCAATATCGTTTCCATTGTAAAGGAAGCCACGCCAAACGGACTGGTTCTTTTTGATGAATTGGGCGCCGGCACGGATCCGGTAGAGGGTGCGGCGCTGGCAATTGCCGTTATCAGCGCCATGCGGCGTCGCGGCGCGTTGGTGGCCGCCACCACGCACTATGCCGAACTCAAGGCTTTCGCACTGGACGAGCCCGGCGTGCAGAACGCTTCCTGTGAATTTGATGTGGCCACGCTTCGCCCGACCTACCGCTTGCTTCTCGGCGCCCCCGGCAAATCCAACGCTTTTGCCATCTCGGAAAAACTGGGGTTACCGGCCGATATCGTCAGCGATGCAAAAGCGCGGGTCGGCGCGGAAAACCGGCGCTTTGAACAGGTCATTGAAAAACTGGAGGCCTCGCGGCTGGCCGCCGACCGGGACCGGGAAGCGGCCGAGAAAGAGCGGGCGGAACTGTCGGCGCTGCTTGAAAAAACCAAAACGGAAACCGAAACGCAACGGCTGCGCGCCCAAAAAGAGATTGAAAACGAACGCGCAAAGGCCGCCGCCATGATCGAGAGCGCCCGTGCTTCAAGCGATTTTATTTTCGCACAGCTGGAAGAAGTGCGCCGCGCGCGGGAATCCGAGCATCTGGGTGAAAAACTGGCCAGTACGCGGGCGGCTGTCCGGGCTCATCTGCGTGAGAACGAGGATCGCTTCAACCCGGTGGAGCCCCGGGACAACCGGGAATATAAACTGCCGCGCCCCTTGCATAAGGGCGATGAGGTCTATCTGGTAGACATTGATAAAAAGGGCGTGTTGCTGAGCGATCCGGACAGAAACGGGCAGGTGCAGGTGCAGGCTGGGATTATTCGCACCCGTTCAAAAGTGGAAAATCTGCGCCTTATCGAGGACGAACCGGGGGTCGGTGCGCCCGGTGAAAAAAAGACCCCGGCCAAGGATTACAGGCTGAATATTTCCCGGAATTTTAAGGATGAGATCGACCTGCGCGGCGAAACGGGAGAAGAAGCGTGGTTTCAGGTGGACAAGTATTTTGATACCGCGCTGATTGCCGGTTTTCACACGGTGCGCCTGATTCACGGAAAGGGTACCGGTGCGCTGAAAAACGCACTCTGGCAAAAACTGAAACGGGATCCGCGCGTTTCTGACTTCCGAATCGGCCGCTATGGAGAGGGAGACGGGGGCGTGACCGTGGTAGAACTCAAATAATTTCGTCACAAAGCCCGGAAAACGCAGTTTTTCGGGCTTACTTTTACAAGAAATGACAAAAAAGATTTTTTGTCGCAACCCCCTTTTCAATTTGATAATCTTATGTTATAATATAATTACATATGGTCTTTATCATATTTCATAAATGCTCGGAGGTTTGCAATGAAGGAGTCACTGTACGGAGAATTGAGTGTTATCGGGATGCCCGGATGCGAACAATTTGTGTCTCAGGTGGACAACTATCTGAGAGAATGGCGCCGCCACGGAGAGGACGAATCGTTCCTCGCCCCCGCCGAATGTCCCCGGTTCGGAACCGGAGAGGGAAAGGGAATGCTGCATCAGTCGATGCGCGGGCACGATGTTTATATTTTCTGCGACCCCTTTAATTACGGTGTGACTTATAAGATGCGCGGTCAGATCATTCCGATGAGCCCGGATGACCATTATGCCGATCTCAAACGGATCATTGCGGCCATCGCGGGAAAGTCCCGCCGGATCTCCATTTTTATGCCGATGCTTTATGAAGGCCGCCAGCACAAGCGTTCCGGCCGCGAATCGCTCGACTGCGCCCTCATGCTTCAGGAACTGGAAAACATGGGCGTGAGCAACATCATCACTTTTGACGCGCACGATCCCCGCGTGCAGAACTCCATTCCGCTTTGCGGGTTTGACGACATCCGTCCGGCCTATCAGATGCTTAAAAAATTGGTGCGTGAAGTTCCGGACATTTGTTTTGATAAAGACGAGTTGATGATTATTTCTCCCGATGAGGGTGCCATGGGCCGGTGTATGTACTACTCTTCGGTGCTTGGCATTGATATCGGTATGTTTTATAAACGCCGCGATTACTCCAAGGTGGTCAATGGCAAAAACCCGATCGTGGCACATGAATATCTGGGACAGGATGTGGCCGGAAAGGATGTCATTATTGTGGATGATATGATTTCTTCCGGCGAGTCGCTCCTGGATGTGGCGCGGCAACTGAAAGAGCAGGGAGCCAAACGCATTTTCAATTTTGCCACTTTCGGTCTCTTTACCGATGGCTACGCGCGCTTTGACAAGGCTTTTGAAGAAGGACTTTTAAACCGTGTGTTTACCACAAATCTGATTTACGGTCCTGCGGAACTGAAGGCCAAGCCGTGGTATGCCGAGGTGAATATGTGCAAGTATGTGGCGTATATTATTGATACGCTCAATCACGATGAAACCATCAGCAACCTCCTTGATCCCGTCAAGCGGATCCACAACCTCCTGGATCGTCATAACAGAGAAATGGGCGGCCAGATCAAAATGGACTTTAAGGCAGAAAACTGAGAAAAGACCGCCGTGGAAAGCACCCCCCCTGTTTTTCACGGCGGTTTTCTTCTGAGGAAAGGGAATATATGAAAAAAGACGAGAAGGCCGCAGTCGGCCGAAAGACTTCTATCGGGGGACAGGCGCTTATCGAAGGAATTATGATGCGCGGTCCCGGCAAAATCGCCATGGCGGTGCGCCGCCCGAACGGTGAGATTTTTTTTGAAGAACAGGAAAACAAAGCAAAAAAGCGGCCGGCAATCTGCCGTTTTCCCATCATCCGCGGCGTGTTTGGCTTTATTGATTCCATTGTGTTGGGTTATCGCTGCCTTTCCCGCTCGGCCGAGATTTTCTGCGAAGAGCCGGAGCTCCAAACCGGGGAAAACGAAGCGCAAGATGCGCCGTGTGAAGCTGAAAAGGCGGCGGACACCGCCGAAGCCACGGCAGAAACGCCGAAAAAAGAAAAAGAAAACAAAAGCGGCGGCATCGGGAAAGGCGCTATCACGGCTGTGACGACGCTGGCCGCTGTGCTTGGCTTTGCACTGGTCTTGGTTCTTTTTGTGTGGTTTCCGGCATTTTTGTTTGAAAAAATTCCGTTTCCGCCGTCCCTTGCGTCACATCGCTTGTTCCGCTCGGCTTTTGAGGGAATTTTAAAGGTGATGCTTTTGGTCGGCTATATGGCGGCAGTATCGCTGATGAAAGATATCCGCCGTACCTTTATGTATCACGGGGCGGAGCACAAGACCATTTTCTGCTATGAGCACGGCCAGCCGCTCACGGTTGAAAATGTTCGCGCACAGCGCCGTTTTCACCCCCGGTGCGGCACTTCGTTCCTGATTTTGATGCTGTTGGTCAGCATTCTGGTCGGAATGTTCATTCCGCTTTCGTTTCCCGGCATCACCAGCAAACTGCTTTATACGCTTCTTCGTTCGGCCATTAAGATTGCGCTCATTCCGATCATCATGGGCATCGGATATGAATTGCTCAAATTTGCGGGCAGACATGACAACATCCTGACAAAGATCATTTCCGCGCCCGGTCTTTGGCTTCAGCGCATCACCGTGCGGGAGCCGACGGATGATATGATCGAATGTGCTATTATGGCTTTCAAGGCAGTCGTTCCTCCGGATGAGAGCGACAATTGGTAACAAATTTCAAACCCGCCCGCCATCAAAA
>ERZ779888.937-NODE-937-length-31159-cov-4.068737_pt1 | contig 31159 bp, 29 predicted proteins | sample MGYA00511245_ERZ779888 | MGnify/ENA primary metagenome ERZ779888 (study PRJEB29588, sample SAMEA2155255) | human gut metagenome | biome: human gut; feature: human-associated habitat; material: faeces | place: Denmark | collected 2008/2010 ...
GCGACGAATGTGAGTACCGTGTAGTAGGTTCCACCGAGGCTGACCCCCGTAACGGTAAAATATCCGATGAATCTCCTGTGGGTAAGGCTCTTCTCGGCAAAAAAATCGGCGAAGAGGTTATAGTTGAAGCCCCCGGCGGAGAGTTCAAACTTAAAGTACTCGGCATTTCAAAATAATCCGTGATTACGGCGGACAAGGAGAATAAAATGGCGCAAAACAATGTTAACGCACCGGAGCAGGACCTTAACGAAATAATGCGGTTAAGGCGTGAAAAGCTTGCGGCGCTTAAGGAATCGGGAAACGACCCGTATCAGGTTATGAAGTATGACTTCGACTGCGATTCGGTCACGATAAAAAATGATTACGACGCGTTCGAGGGCAAGACCGTAAGGCTTGCCGGCAGAATAATGTCAAGAAGAATTATGGGTAAGGCAAGCTTTGTCGGATTTACCGATTGCAAGGGTCCGATACAGCTTTATGTCCGCCGCGACGATGTGGGCGAGGATATATACGCCGCTTTTAAAAAGTGGGATATAGGCGATATTATAGGCGTTGAAGGCTTTGTTTTTAAAACCCAGACGGGTGAAATTTCGGTTCACGCAACGGAAATAAAGCTCCTTTCAAAATCGCTTATTCCCCTGCCCGAAAAATTCCACGGCTTAAGCGATACCGATACAAGATACCGTCAGCGCTATGTTGATCTTATAGTCAACCCCGAGGTTAAGGACACATTTTACAAGCGTTCGCAGATAATGAAGGAAATTCGCAGCTTTCTTGATTCAAGGGGCTTCACCGAGGTTGATACCCCAATTCTTCTGCCGCTTGAAATAGGCGCGGCGGCGCGTCCCTTCAAGACCCACCACAACACGCTTGATATGGATATGTACCTGCGCATCGAGACCGAGTTGTACCTTAAAAGGCTTATAGTCGGCGGTATGCACCGTGTTTACGAGGTGGGTCGTATTTTCCGCAACGAGGGTATGGATACAAAGCACAACCCCGAGTTCACAACGGTTGAGCTTTATCAGGCATTTACCGATTTCCGCGGTATAATGGATCTTGTTGAAGAGATGAATAAGCAGATTGCGCTAAAGGTCTGCGGCAGCACCGTTATAACATATCAGGGCAAGGAAATAGATATGGGTCACTGGGAGCGCCTTACAATGGTAGAGGCGGTTAAAAAATATTCCGGTGCGGATTATAATGATTGGAAATCGGATGAGGATGCGCGCGAATGCGCAAAGGCGCTTCATGTTGAGGTTGATGAAAAGGCAACAAAAGGCAATGTTTTGGCAGAGCTTTTTGACGCATTTGTTGAAGAAAAGCTTATCCAACCGACCTTTATTTACGATTACCCGGTCGAAATCAGCCCGCTTGCAAAAAGAAAGCCGGAAGATCCCGCCTTCACCGAGCGTTTTGAGTATTTTATAAACGCCATGGAATTCGGCAACGCGTTTTCCGAGCTTAATGATCCGATCGACCAAAAGGAGCGCTTTGAAAAGCAGGTCGCCGCAAAATTGGCGGAGGATCCGGATTGCAGCGCAGAGGTGGATTACGATTACATCACCGCGCTTGAATACGGTATGCCCCCCACAGGCGGTTTGGGCTTCGGCGTTGACAGGCTTGTAATGTTGCTTACCGACAGCGCTTCTATAAGGGATGTTCTCCTCTTCCCAACAATGAAGTCGTTGGACTAAAAAATCCAGTAAAATCAAGGGTTTTCGGCATCTCAAATCCGAGTTGACAACAAATTGACAACAATTTTCCATATAAATATGGAGAGTTGTGACGCAGAATGAATTATTGACAGGAAAAAACACAATACAGCACTTGCTGTTTAGAGAACACTTTTTGAATGATATTCAAGAGGTGTTCTCTTTTTTTGTTAGGTCTGCTTTTGTCATGACAACAATCAAAACCGAAAGGAAATGGACTTATGATTAGTGAAGAGACAAAGGCATATTATGACCTGAAGAAACGCAATGATGTTAAAGAGAGCGCCAAAAGAATTCGTCGGCAGTTTTTACGCTATAAAGATGCTGAGATTATTTACAGTCTGCAGCACAAGAAAATATTGGAGCTTGCCAGTGCAGCCGGAGCCATTTACCGTATGGATGGTACTGTTTTGATCAATCGTGATATCTTCGAGGAATACTTGGAAAGATTTCATGAGCCAAGCACCTTGAAATCCGAGGAGGAACCAGTATGAGTGGAAACCTTTGGATGTTCTCAGATATGCTTGACGACGAAGATATCGAGATGCAGAAGCATGATTTTATAACACTATATCAAGGCGCCGATTATTATGGACTCGGCCTGAAGGTGTTTACACGTATGGCACGTGAAGCCGGTTCGGTCTATAAAATTGGAAAGAAGGTCTTGATTCGAAGAACTATTTTTGATGAATATTTAAGAAAGGTATACAAGAAGGAGTTGGAGAAAAACTCCTCTGACGATTCCGGAAAGGAGCTTATGAAAAGACAAGGTACTATGGTCACCGATGAAGATAGTGGCCGAATGGATATTCGATTTGGGTTACTCGATTACTATGGTGGTTTACACTGTGGCGAATGTTTGGATGTCCTAATCGACGGTGAGTGGGTCCCTACCCGCATAGAAATGGGAGACGGTTGGTTTCTTGTTGGAATTCAAACAGACCAGCTGGCTGGATTGATTGTCAGAATTTAAAAGAAAGACTTGCTGGGCGACTTCTTCATTGAGGTCGCCCTTCTTTTATACAAAACTTAATTAAAAAGTCAAAGGAGGTGTCCCTTATGAAATGCTTGATGAAGTACCAGTGGGTAAAGCTGCCACGAAATCATCTGCCTGAAGGCAAAGGTATTATGAGTGCCTGGACCAAGCTTGCATCCCGCGCAGCATTCCGTAAGGGACAAGCTTCTTATTGCGGCCATATTAACGCTGTGAGCCCGGGAATGTGGTCAGGAGGCGTTGTAGGGCTCAAGAGCATTCTCGGCTCCAGAAGCCGCGTAAAGAGCCTTGAGGCCCTTTCTAAGCTCTCTGAGCTTGGTTATATCAGTTATTCACTAAACGCAAAGACAAAAAAGCTAACATATCAGATAACCGATTGGGTTATTAAATGTTCCGGCGAGGAGTGTATGGATGGTACTGTCTATGCCACCGAAGGTTATGGCTTCCTCTGCCTACCCCGAAACATTACAGACAGACTTGTAGAACAACAGTATATTTTTGATGAAGCAGACGCATGGCTTGACCTCTGGTGCCACACGGTATCAGAAGATCCTGACAATGCGTTTTCTTTTTTGGCACCGATTGCTCAATTTGGCAAGTTCGGTGCCGTACTGACATTGGAAACCCTGGGACAAAGGTGGAACTGGGAAAAAACGAAGGTGTGGCGTTTCTTTCAAAAGCATGGGGATGTTTTTACGCTGCATCGCCTCCCCGGCGCCTTCGGTTGCCTCATTTTCAATAAACTGTATCCAACGGATGCAGAGGTTTCAATCCCGGAGTCTGAGAAAATCGAGCGTATAATTGCCGAAATACGTATTTTAGCGAAGAATGAGCAGAAAGTGGGTTCAGATCAAGAGAACCTCAGCAGACTGGTTGCTTTATACAGCCGTCAGCTCCTAACGGAATGCGCTGAGGAAGATGAAAACACTATGGCTCAAAATCGCGTTGCACTTTTTGACCCATATATATTACGCGCGTATTTTTCTCACTCAAATTGTAAGAAGTGTATATATGACTGCAAGGGTAAGAGTTTATATTACCCTCCTGTTATAGATACGAGTAAAATACGAGGCCCGTGTGCGCCTGTGGATATAACAAAAATAGCAAAGGAGATGTTTATATATGAGCCGCCAAACAGACGGAAAATCGCTGTATGAACAGCAAGAAGAACGCATATTAGCGCAGTCAGACGCTTTTATTTCACTTCTGACAAAGCGTGGGATCCTCGGTGATCACCAAATCGATAACGAAAAGGTTCGCAAGGCTCAGCAAGAGAAGAACCGGAAAAGCTATCACAACACGCAGCTGCTTCTCCAGCATTATCGTAATATTGCCTGGTTACTGGAATGTTTGCCGGTGGACGTTGCTGCAGAGCTGGATGAACCATTTGAAGGTGTTGACAAGCTGATTGATCAGATGGATTTGGAGATCGCACTGGGAAATCGTAAGCTTGAAAACCGAATGGAAGGAATCGTTAAGTCCAGATTGCTTTTTGACCGTGTAAATGAGGCATTGACAGTGCTCTCACATAAGCCGGGTAACGGTCAGAAGCTATATGACGTGATTTATCATACCTACATTCGTCCGGATAAACTTTCACATCTGGAGATCCTCGATGAATTGAGATTATCCGGAAGAGTTTATTATCGGCTTCGTCAGCAGGCAATCTCAATTCTTTCAATTCGTTTGTGGTCAACACCGGTTGCAGGAATGGATTTTTGGCTTGATATGCTCACTTTGTTTGAGAGCCTATAAAGTGCCTACAAATCGCCTATAAAACGCCGATAAATAGCCGATGACAAGCAAAAGGAAATGTGTTATACTTGTATCGTCCAATAGTGGGCTCGGGTGAAGACGAGGCCGTTTCTTTAAGCAGAAATGCTTATAAGAGACGGCTTTTTTTGTTGCCCGAATTCTGAAAAAAGGAGGTACACAGGCATGATTAAGCAACTCAGGCTGGGCGGTAGCAAAGTCAAATCCGCCTATTGGTCGCTCGTCGGCACTGCAGCGGCAATGCTCTTTTCGATGCAGCCCGTTATGGCCGCAACTATCTGGGATCGTTTCTCAGCGATTATGCAGGACATTTACGGTCAGATTGTGGCGATCAGTACCATCGTGGCAGTCACAGTAGGTGCCATTGCCCTGATTGTCCGAATGGTTTCGAGAAATCAGCGTGCAGTGGACGAAGCGACGCAGTGGCTCAAGAGAATTGTGATCACTTGGATCATTCTCAACTCTCTCGGCTTCATCGTTGCATACTTACAGCCTCTCATCGCCGGCGGAAACTACTCGCCCGGTGGTAGCGGCGGTGGTACAACCACCATCTAAGCATCCGGGTCAAGCAGGAATGGAGGTGATAACCGATGCTTGACTGGATATTTGAAGGGATAATCACATGGGTCAGTTCTGTTGTAACCGACCTGATGGATGCCGTCTCAGGTATGTTCCTGCAGGCGCTTGGCACAGACATGACAGCCATGGAAGAATATTTCCCCTTCGTAAATAAAGCCTTCACTGTTATGCAGTATACGGCTTGGGCAATCCTCTTCCTCATCACGGTCTGGCAATTATTCCGAATATTCGGTGGGCCGGTTACAGATGCGGAAAATCCGTGGTCATTGATTGGCAGAAGCGCATTATTTGCATTGCTGATAGGTTATGCCAAACCAATCTTCTCAATGTGCCTTGACATCGCCACAGCACCTTATACAGCCCTGATGGATATCCAGATGACCGCAGAAGATTTCACTTTTGCGGGTGTGGAAGCAATGCTGATGAACGGACTAACGTCGCTGATCGCAACGATATCCGTTGTAGGACTATTGCTCCTCGTTATTTTGGAGATTGCATTGGGTTGGAACTATTTCAAGCTTCTGCTTGAGACAGTTGAAAGGTATATCGTGGTCGGTGTACTCTGCTATACGTCACCTCTGGCATATTCCATGGGTGCCTCAAAAGTAACGGTACCGGTTTTCAGAAGCTGGTGCCACATGGTTGGATCCCAGCTATTATTGCTCGTTTTGAATGTGTGGTTCCTGAGAGGATTTAATTCTTCGATGGGTGCCTACATCGGAAACGGCGGTGCCTTATCTACCGGATACGGAAGCGTATTCCTCTGGTTGTTCTGTGCCTTGGCATTCCTCAAAACTGCACAGAAGTTTGACTCTTATTTGGCGGCAATGGGGCTTAATGTGGCTCAAACCGGTTCCAGTATGGGTATGGAACTTCTTATGGCGGCGAGAGTTGTCACAGGTATCGGACACGGAGCAAGAAGTGCGGGAAATGTATTTGGTGGAGCAACTGCCACAGGCACCGGTGCTGCAGCAAGCGGTTTCGCATCAGGATTTGCAAGCAGATTCAAGGGTAACAGCTATGTTCGAGATGCTGTTGTACAAGGCGGTCAACGAATGGGCGCCGGCGGTACAGTAGGATTTGTGGGCAGAGCCTTTGGCGGAATGGCCGCACGCAACGGTGCGCAGTTAACCGGCGACTCTATTGCTTCCGTCGCAGCACGAACACCAAATATATCCGGTACAATTGCCGGAGATATTGCGGATAGAAGCCTTGCGAATTACATGCCGCATCTTAGCGGTATGAATGTCTCCGGTGCAGAAATCACCGGTGGACAGATTACAGCCAAGGTTGTTGGTGCGGATGGAAAGGAAACTTCTGTCGCAATGTATAACGCAGCACAATTTGAGAAACCTGACGGTCCACACTCCGTTGTTACCGCATCGGATGGCAGTCAGTGGTATCAGATGGCAAGCGGTGCCGGAGCAGGAGCATTCTACGATGCACCTCAGTTTAACGGCAGCCCTGCAGAAGCTGCACAAGTTGCTGCCACATTCCCGGATGCAGTGGATGGTACAACCCTCAGAACCGTTGGAGACGGTGTTATCGAAGCAAGTCACGACGGCCACAACACTATGTGGTACAACAGTGCTTACTATGATGAGCCGGATGCACCTCATTCGGTTATGACAGCTGCAAACGGTGTAGACTGGTATGCTATGCAACAGCACGCCGATGCACCTCAATTTGAGGCCGGTGATGATGCATATGCATACAACCAGGCTTATTTCCAACAATTTATGCCAGGATTCGATCAACCTGTTTCTTCTGTGGATGGCTCTCAGAGGCTTGACGGACACTTTGAAGTCAGACACGAGAACGGTTCCGGAACGATGTTCTATGATACCTCGCAGTTCGCTCCCCCGAGAGGAGACTATCAGGTATTCGAGGATGTCAACGGAAGTCAATGGTATGCAATTCACGGTGAGGCTGCTGTGGATCGCAGACCCGTCTTTGAAAACGGCAAGCCCGTTTATGACGGTGACAACGTGCGAACTGTCAACGTTGATACTGTTCGTTATAAATCAACACCTTCGCGTTACGGAGAACCTGAAACCAGAAATGATGACGAAATCAAGTCTCCTAAGCGCAAGAGGTAAACAACGAGCTGCAGCCGAATCGGTTTTCCGGTTCGGCTGTTTGCTTATCTAAATTTGAAAATAACACTGCCAAATGCAGTTAGATATAGGAGGTGCAGATAATGGCAGAGCCGAACAAACAACAAATCGGTGATGGCGCCGATAATTACGGCAGCGCGGTCAATAATGCGGCGAAAGCAGCAAAACAAGCTACAAAAGCCGGTAAAGAGGTTGCCAAACAAGCTGCAGCGAAAGGTGCAGAAGCAACTGCAAATGCGGCCGCAGCAACGGTGAAGGCAGGTGTTGAAGGCGGTAAAGCTGTGGCAGAGATTGCAGCCGGTACTGCTTCGGGCGGTCCTTGGGGTGCAATTATTTCTGCAGCGTGGGCTATGCGTCATACACTTTTTAAGATCCTCGTCTGCATCTGTTTGTGTGTGGTTTTCTTAATCGTGCTCATAGTAGAGCTTCCCGGTATCCTTATAAACCGAGCTTTAGGGGTTGATGGCAGTCAGCCAACTGAACAGGTCACGATTGTTACTGTGTTCGAAACAGTAACAGATGTGATTTCTAACATTATTGGTCTTGGATACGATTCCTCAATGACTCAGGTTGAAACATTGATTGCCGATGGCGGATATGATTATGACCTTTCGATGAATGCACTCGTTAATCACGCTCAGAGTTCAGCCGGGTACGATGTGGCGTACATTATGTCGGCATATTCCACGTCGGTTGATCAGCTCAGTGCTACCCAGACTGACTTGGAAGCAAAGCTCTCCGGTGTGTCGGGCAATATGTTCCCCGTAACATCAGTGGAGAAAGAAAACGAGGTTATCACACCGGTTACATATTACACATATAAGCCTGTAACAATGACGGTGGTTACAAGAATCGTACAGACCGGTACTATCAACGGTGTTCCTCAATACCGATATGAGACCGCTGAGAAGACCTACTATGTGCAGGATGAAGAAAAGACCTCTGGCGTTTCTATCGAGGTTGACGCTTATACTGCTGTAACAGTAACACTTCCCGTATACTCGGGTGGTTCTATCAGTGGGACTCGAACAGCAACCTATTATCAGTCTGCTGGGAAACAGACTTTGACACCAACAAAAGAAATCGTTAAGTATCTGGAATGTACCATTCATCCCTTTGATAATACGGTCATTTCCAGTGCCTTCGGATTAGATCTGAACGCCGAATACAGTCAGTTTGGTACAACCTACGGTCAAGTTATTGATAGCCGTGCCCAAGCTCTTAAAATGACGCTCTATGGTACCGCATCAAATGGTAGCGCAGTTCCGCTTACCGACACCGAACTTATTGCATTCCTTGCAAGGCAAAACTGCAGTGAGACTCGAAAGCATGTTGTTAAGACTGGGCTTTCCCTCGTAGGTAAGGTTCCTTACTTTTGGGGCGGCAAATCGGCTGCAGGTTGGAATGATGAATGGAACACGCCAAAGCTGGTAACAGCCGCAGGCTCTACAACAAGCGGTACCATTCGCCCGTTTGGTCTCGATTGCTCCGGTTTTACGGACTGGACCTATAAAACAGCAGTCGGTGTCAGTCTTTACGGTGGCACCTGGAGTCAGTGGGATGAGTCGCATGCTATCTCTGCAGACGAGCTTCTACCCGGAGACCTCGGTTTCCTGATGGATTCAGACGGTCAGGGTTGGAATCACGTGCTTATTTTTGCAGGCTACGGAGAAAACGGTGAGAGAATGTGGGTCCACTCCTCCGGTGGTGAGGGTGTTATCCTGAATACACCGAGCTATGAAGCAAGCCTTTCCCTGCGTAGGCCCAAGAACGTAAATTTTGAAGATTCGTCGGTTATTCCCGACGTCGAATAAGAAAGAAGGTGTAGCTATGGACGACAAGGAATTCAGTAATGTCTTCGCTATCCCGGCAAACTACACAGACTCAGGTAAGATCCTGGGCGGTATGCTTGAACCCCGTAATGCTGTCGAAACACTGGTACTTATTGTGCTCGTTGGCTATCCGGAGCTTATGCTGATACCAATGCCGAGCACCATTCGCATCGTTGTAATGACAGTTACGCTGATACCTCTCGGCGTAGTTGCAATGATGGGAATTGGCGGAGACTCATTGTTCCAGTATTTAGGCCACATCATTTACTATATGATGAGCCGCAGAAAACTAACTTTTAGAAGGGTGGGATATAAATATGACCCAGCGCAGCTCCGCAAAAGGAAAAAAGCGAAGAAAAAAGCTCGAAAAGCTTGAGTTCGTGCAGGACTTCATACCAATCAAAGACCTGCGCCATGGTATCATAGAGACAACCGATGGCAGATACATTAAGATCCTTGAGATTGAGCCAATCAACTTTATGCTTCGCTCTGATGATGAGCAGTTCAGCATCATCTCTACCTTTGCAAGCTGGCTGAAGATCTCACCGATGAAATTACAATTCAAATCAATCACTCGCCGTGCAGACTCCGATAAGCACGTGGCTATGGTTCGTGAGGAACTGGAAGCAGAACCGAGCGAAGAGTGTAAGCACCTTGGAGAAGATTACATCAATCTTATTAAGGATGTCGGAAGCCGAGAAGCGCTCACAAGGCGCTTCTTTTTGATTTTCCAATATGAAGAAATCCGTCGCAATGAAACTGATGACTTCGCACAGATCTACAGTATGATGCAGACGGCTGAACAGAATGCCAGAGCGTACTTTATGCAGTGTGGCAATTCCATCCTTCAGCCGGATGATCCGGACGAAGCAACAGCAGAAATCCTGTATATGTTCTTTAACCGTCGTTCCTGTATTGACGAGCCGTTCTCAACCCGTGTAGAGCGAGTGGTCATTGATACGATGGCAGCAAAGAATAAGGTCATTGGCATTGATGAGGTGCCACATATCCGCTTTGCTCATTTCATTGCACCAAGGGGCATTGATCTGAAGCATCACAACTATGTGATTATGGATGGTCTGTATTACACCTTCCTCTACATTAAAGGAGACGGATATCCAAGCAGAGTTCGAGCCGGATGGATGTCTTCACTCATCAATGCCGGTGAAGGCGTGGACATTGACGTGCATCTGCGACGTGAAAACCGAAGCAAGACCATCGACCGTGTTGCTCAGCGTATCAGACTGAACCGCACCAAAATCAAAAGTATGCAGGATACCAGTACCGATTATGAGGAGCTGGCAAACTCCATACAGGCCGGTTATTACATTAAGCATGGCATTGCGAACTATAACGAGGATCTGTTTTACATGTCTGTTTTCATCACCATATCCGCAAAGACATACGAGGAACTGATGTGGCGTAAGCAACAGATGGTAGATATGCTGAAGTCGATGGATATGTATGTGAGCGATTGCAGATTTCAACAGGAAACAGCACTCCGTTCGGTAATGCCGTTCTTGAAGATAGCCCCTTCCCTTGAGAAGAAGGCAAAGAGAAATGTGCTGACCAGCGGTGCAGCTTCCACGTATATGTTCACAAGCTATGAGTTGTCGGATGACACAGGCGTGCTGCTTGGCATCAACCGACATAACAACTCACTCTGTATTGTGGACTTGTTTAATACCAAGAAAAACAAGAATGCCAACCTCAACCTCATCGGCACCAGTGGCGCAGGCAAAACTTTCACGCTGCAGCTTCTGGCTTTGCGTATGAGAATGCGTGGCATTCAATGTTTTATCTTGGCACCAATCAAGGGACACGAGTTCCGACGAGCGTGTAATGCGGTCGGCGGTCAGTTCATCCGAATTGCACCGGGCTCACCGCACTGTATCAACATTATGGAGATCAGACACACGATTGCTCCGGAAATGGAGCTTATTGATGCTATGGACTATGTGGAGCTCGGCTCCATGCTGGCGAACAAAATACAGCAGTTGATGATTTTCTTCTCCTTGCTGATTCCGGATATGACCAATGAAGAAGAGCAGCTATTGGATGAGGCTCTGATAAAGACCTACGCTGATTTCGGAATTACCCACGATAATGAGTCGGTTTATGAGGATGCGACAGTAACTCCTCCAAAGATGAAGCAAATGCCTATCCTTGGAGATCTGCACAAGCACCTGCTCGAAAATAAGATGACCGAGCGAATTGCTGTTATCGTAAGCAGATTTGTTACCGGTTCGGCACAGTCCTTCAACAGACAGACCAACGTGGATCTGTCAAATAAGTATATCGTGTTTGATCTGTCTGAACTAAAAGGAAAGCTTCTTCCTGTCGGTATGATGATTGCCCTTGATTATGTTTGGGACTCCGTTAAGAAGGATCTGACCAAAAAGAAAGCCGTCATGATTGACGAGATATGGAAACTTGTCGGCACCAGTTCCAATAAGCAGGCCGCAGAGTTCTGCCTTACCATTTTCAAAACCATTCGTGGTTTCGGTGGTGCTGCAGTGTCAGCAACTCAGGATCTTTCAGACTTCTTTGGTTTGGAGGACGGTAAATACGGTCGTGCAATTATCAATAACTCGAAAAACAAAATCATCCTCAACCTTGAGCCGGATGAAGCCAAGTATGTGCAGGATGTTTTGAAGCTGACCAAAACCGAGGTTCAGTCCATCACTCGTTTTGAACGAGGCGAGGCACTGATATATTCCAACAACAATAAAGTGCCTGTTCTCGTAAAGGCATCTAAAGCCGAGCACGAGATGATTACCACAGACCGCGCTGAACTGGAGGCGATTCTTCGTCAGCGCCAGAAAGAACATACTCATTCCGAGTGAAATACTCATTTCAATATTAAATACGCACAAGGAGGTGTTTATGTGTTACAGAACGATGAGCTGCACGTTATAAAGTGGCTCTCTCAATACGGACCGTTGCCAAAGTCTCAGATCAAGAAAATGCTGCAAATTCCCGAACAGGCACTGGAGAAGGTTTTGAAAAGTCTTCAGAGACAGCGAAAGATCACAGAGGTTGGCGGCGGTTATTATTTTGGGCTCGACAAAATGTGTCAGCCGGATCAAAGAATGATTCTTGCTGTATGGGTGCTGACAAGGTTTTTTGAAAAGATTGACCCGATGGCACATTACCCTGCGACGTATCCCTCCCAACTGTTCTTCCTCAAGGAGAATACAGGATACGAGATACTGGTGCTGTACGAAGGCGAAGAGCATTTAACAAAGCTGCTTCAACCGGATGAGGAACTGAAATACATCATTGTGATACCCAATACCGCAACGATAAGTAAGTTGCGATTGCCGGATGCACCTTGTCTGTTTGCAACGATCGACTTTGACGGTGACGACGAGCCCAAAGTTAACTTCTATTCACAGGAGGATGTTGCCGATGAATAAGGACAGTCAATTTTATCAGGTGCTTGTCAGAATTGAAAACGGCATCAAAAGGATGAACGAGCAAGCTGCAGCTGTTCGATGGTATCTGGAAGCAGACGACATCGAGACCGCCTATGATAAGGCATTGAAACTCGAAGCAGTTACGGAAAAGACAACCCTGCTCACGAGGGTGCTTCCGGCATATACCGGACACCCGAGAGGAAACGAAATGGTTGAAGAAATCATTGTGGATTCCGTTCCTGTTGAAATGGGATTTACTGCTGAAGGATGGTTTTGCCTCAGGATGCCTACACTGCTCCCCAAAAAGCAGTCCGGCTCCACCGAATACATTCGCGGTTATCTTGCGCCGGCTATGAGCAGTTATTTCGCCGGAAAACCGAGAGTCAGATACAAGGAATGTGTGATGATTTTCCGTCATGTGTATGACAGACAGAGGCCGGAACGACTCAAACGGGACCACGACAACATTGAGGTAAACAAGGTCGCTGATATTGTTGCCATGTATGTGCTCCCCGATGATAAGCCGAAGATCTGCTCGCACTATTATTGCAGTGCCGCCGCAAGTGAAGATCGCACCGAAGTATATGTGGTTCCCAAGCATGATTTTCCAATGTGGTTTGTGGAAGAAAAGGCTATGCCGGATAAGGGGGTAATGCTCTATGAAAACATCATTGCAGGGGCTTAATTTCTCCTTACGATACCCCCATTTTTTGCACCCCTTTTGCGTAAGGCAGGCTGACGATGAAGAAAATCCTTGTAAATCAAGGACTTTCGGGCTCCCCGAAAGAGAAAATTGCGCCGAAGAGAGCAGTCATGTTGGCGCAATTTCTTCCAACACGAGGTTTCTCCGCTGATGATTCACTTCATCCCCGGCAGCCAGCTCTGGCAGCTCATCACACTTCTGTCATTCGTCGGTGAGTATCCACATCGTTCGCGCCAACTGCTCGGTAACAAGAACGCATACAAAATACTCATCAACTCCCTGACACGACCACAAACAATCTGTAATCCTCAGACCGGCGCCACCATGACTTGCCGACTCCTGAGTGTCTCAGGAAAGTGGCCAAACAAAACCGTGCGTCTGTACAAAGGTGCTCTCCCCATACTGGAGTGGATTGAACCGGGAATGATGGATTACTACCTGCGGTCGTTTCGGAATCATCGATTCTCCGGAGACCAATCACACGTCGAACGAAATCACCGCATCGCCGAAGTTGCTGCAATGTGTATGCGAAGCGGAATCGAAGTGAGACCGTTTATGTTACCGGAACTTCAGAACGAAGCGTTCCTTCACATCATACCCAGCGAAGCCGTGATGTATCTGTCGAGGGACCTTAAGAGACTCAGCGAAGACGAAATGAGCAAGACCAGTTTTACCAGACTGGTTGGGGCGTTATTCGCATCCGGAACCGGTTACTCCGTTTATAACACACGCGACGCCACAATGAAGTGGTCCGGCAAGGGTGAGTTTAAGGCAAGGGACACTCTGAAGGACTTGTCCAATATGAATTCCAAGATATCCGCCATTAACTCGGCGATATTATTCGGTCAGTCTGAGACAGTCGCCCTGAATACCATAACGGAGTCGGATAAATCCCGAAAGCAGGAATTTAGATTCGATGCAATTTACAGGAACATCTATTTCATTCCACTCAGCGAGGACGGTATGAGACAGCTTCGCTTCCTGACCGTACCAAACTGGAACGAGAAAATCCTGGATCTGCTCTTTGAGCCCGAGGAAAGATCCTATAACCGTGGGCTCTTTGAATATGACGCTGTGGTAGACGGCGAATATGTCTACTCCTATCTGGATGGAGACATTGCCAGACTGATACGACTTCATCAGACCCTTGATGTGGACCCTAAGGAAGTCGTTGTTCTATGTTTCCCATATCAGATAGCTTTCCTCCGTGAATACTTGGGCCAGCGTGTCGAGATAAGAGTCATCGACATGGACACGGTGGAAGAAGAGCTTTGCCCGGAACGGAGGAATTTGTTTGAAAGATAAGAAACGACTTGTCGGTATCATACTGGCAGCGGTGCTTGGAACATTTGCAGTTCTGTATTTGGGCGGAATGATGAGTCAGGTACTCAGCAACTACTCGGTATGGATGGCGGGCGGCGGACTTACCGGTCAGGCAATGATGAAACCGGTCAATATGAATCCACTGGTATGCATCCCGCTGGCATTCACAGCAAACGGACTCAAATCCATTGTCGGTATGATACTTATCGGCGCCGCAATCTTCATCGTGTACAAACTCTACAACCGGTTTGACGGCAAGCATCAGGATCCGAGAGGATTCACTAAGAGTGACAGTGGTATCTACGGTACTGCATCCTGGATGGATGAAAAAGAGATGCTCGAAGTTCTTGAGGTGTCACCAATCGGTCAGGCAGAAGGAACAATCCTTGGCGAGTATAAAGGCAAAGCCGTTTGTATGCCGAAGGACACCAGACTGAACCGACATATTGCCATCTTCGGTGCTTCCGGTACCATGAAATCCCGAGCTATCATCCGGAACGCGTTATTCCAAATCATTCGCCGTGGCGAGTCTGCCATTTTGACCGACAGTAAATCCGAGATGTATACGGATACGGTGGAACTGTTTAGAAACGCAGGCTATGAGGTGAAGGTATTCAATCTCGTGAACCCTGAGCACGGCGATTCCTGGAACTGTATGTCAGACTTGAACGGAGATACCCTGATGGCTCAGGTTTTGACCAATGTCATTATCGGCAATACCAGTTCCGGTAAGGGTGATCATTTCTGGGACAACGGTGAAGGCAATCTGCTGAAGGCGCTGATCCTGATGGTAGACCAGGATAAGAAACTGAGTCTCAATCAGAAGAATCTTACTTCGGTATATCAATTGCTTACCCAGAACAGTGAGGGGCAGCTGATAGCCAAGTTCAATAAGCTACCGCTTGACCATCCGGCACGTGCCCCATTCAACCTGTTTGCTCAGTCCAGTGACACGGTGAAATCCGGTATCATACTGGGTCTGGGAACAAGACTTCAGGTGCTGCAGAACAAGGCAGTCCAAAGAATCACCAGCCAATCCGATATCGACCTCGTGGCGCCGGCGAAAAGAAAATGTGTGTACTACATCATACTCAGCGACCAGGATGCGACAATGTCCTTTCTGTCGTCACTATTTTTCAGTTGTATGTTCATTAAGCTGAGCCGGTTTGCTGATGTACAACCCGGGGGACGGTGTCCTGTTCCCGTTAATCTCATTTTAGATGAGTTTAACAATGTAGGACGCATAGGAGGTGCTGAAGACGGCTCCGACTTTGCTCGCTCGCTATCTGTTGTCAGATCCAGAGACATTCGAGTGATGCTGGCGGTACAGAGCTTGGGACAGCTGCAGAACCGATACCCGAAGAACCTGTGGTCTGAAATCATAGGCAACTGTGACATCCAGCTCATGATGGGTTGCTCGGATGATGTTTCAGCCGAGTTCTTCTCTGTCAGATCCGGAGATATGTCCGTGCAGGTGAAATCCACGATGACAGTGCGACAGACCTTAGCGCTGGCTCAGGTCATTCCACAGTATCGCAGTATGGAGGGACACGGCAGGCGCAGGCTACTCACACCTGATGAGGTACTGAGATTACCAAATGAAGAAATGCTGTGCATCATTCGAGGTCATAATATTCTGAAACTTGATAAGCTCGACTTTACCAAGCACCCAATGGCAAGGCATATCGTTCAGCGTTCCATTCTGGATTATAAGCCGGCAACCGTATATGAGGATAACGCTCCTCAAACCGATATTACTCCGGAGGAAAAACCGGAGAAAAAGCCATCGCGTAAGAAGAATCTATACAGTACGGCACAGCCGCCGTCTGAGTTTTAATGAAGGAGGTTAACTACCATGGCAATGAAGAAAACGAAAGTCCCTGATGAGGAACTGAACAATTCCTTGCAGGGCGACCAACCCGGAGAGAATCCGAAGGTTATTGAACCGGCGCAAGCCGATGCATCCGGCGAGATTGCCTCTGAACCGGCAGTAAAAACACCCAGGAGGACACGCCGCACAAAGAAGACTGAGGAAAAAGAAGCTCAGTCTGATGTAGAGGCGAAGTCCAGATCCACAAGAGCCCCGAGATCCAAAATAGCAAGTGAGGCTTTGCCGACAGACGAGCCTGTTATTTCAATCGGCGACCGTCACTCGGCACAAACCGAGGCTGATAAGGCTAAGGACGACTTGCTTGACTTACTGGAGTCTTTCAAGGCGGGCAGAATCCTGACAGATATAATTCAGGGTGTCGAAAAGACGGGTGGCGACTATGTTGCGGTTCTTTATCACGGCGATTTTAAAGTCATCATTCCCGCACTGGAAGCAATCATTCCACCTAATGATTATCGTGACATGGATCCGAATGCAGTTCATAAATACATGCTCACCAAGCGATTGGGTGCTGAACTGGATTACATCGTGAAAGGCATAGATCCTCAGACCGGCATGGCGGTGGCTTCCCGCCTTGAGGCAATGAAAGCCCGCCAGAAGCAATACTATCTCTCACGAGACCGAGACGGAAATAATCTTCTCTACGAAGGTGTTCTCGCCGAAGGAAGAATCACTTCGGTGATCAAGGCAGGAATCTTCGTTGATCTGTTCGGTGTGGAGGTATACATCTCGATGAAGGAGCTGAGCTATCAGCGCTGGATTGATGCATCTGAGTATTACCGTCCTGGGCAGCGTGTGATTGTAAGGATCCTCTCAGTAGATCGCAGCGACAGGAATAACATCAAGGTTAAAGCCTCTGTGAAGCAAGCCAAGGAAAATCCATATGAAAAGGCACTCAAACGCTTTGTGGAAGGCAACCAATATGTTGGCACAGTCAGTATGGTGGATGAGAATGGCGTATTCGTCGCAATGGACGGTGGCATCGATTGCCTCTGCGAGTATCCGAGACGTGGTCGTCCGCCGATCGGTTCCCGTGTAACTGTCCGAGTTATCGGTATCAACCGTTCCACCAATCGCATGTGGGGTGCCATTACGCACACCACTACGGCATACTGATTCGAGTTTATAGAAAGGAGATAAATTATGACCCAGTGTAATCTGACTCAAACCGAGCAGATGCGGCGTAAAGAAATTGCAGACCATACTCGAACAATGGTGGTGAATCTTTTGCAGGTAGATGCGGAAGACGAGACTTCCATTATGTGTGGGTATAGGGATTATTACCTGCAGATTTCCTTTTCAGAGCTGCACCCGCTGATGGTGTTCTGTCTGGCAAAGGCAATCACCAAACCCAACACAGCTAAGCAACAGAAAATTGCGAATGAGCTGAACTTAAGAAGCATTCTCGGTAGTCACGCCATCAATGAGGAAGTCGGCTGCTATTCTTACCGTGCTACTCACTGGTTGGATACCGAACTGGATGCCGAACGCTTCTTTGAAATCCTCAACAGATGCGTTGATGAAGCAAACCGTGGCTTCCTGAAACTTGCCAGTTAAGTTGTATTTCTCCAGACTCAGTCGTGTAATGTAAGTAAACGATTGAATGGAGGCAATGCATCATGAAAAAGCTTTTAGCCATTATTTTAATGCTGAGTATGGTACTCCTTTGTGCCTGTTCAGCACCAGACTCATCTGGAAATTCATCCCCTTCGACAATTGATATCCCGGATACCTCCTATACAGACTCAACCTCCCAGACTGAGTCAGGAGATACCCTGGAAGGTGAGAATTCCGAGGAAGAGAGCTCAGAAGACGCCTCTGATGCGACCATCGTGTCAGACCGAGATAAGAAGGACCAGGAAAATAATGTCCCGGGTACCGGAAAACTCAAAGGAACAACCAAGGAAACCGAGTATGACGATACCCCAAAGGAAACCCTTCCTTCGCAGTCATCCGGTGATAACGATTCTTCAGAGAGTTCAAAGCCGACAGAGACATCAAAGCCGGAGAGCAAACCAACCGAGAGCAAGACCGAAACAACCCAGCCTCCTGCAGAGGAAACAGTTCCAACTGAACCTCGTGCAGGTGCAGCGGACACTGCGGCAGTTGCCCAGCGAGTTCTGGAGTATATCAACCAGTACCGTTCAAGCCCTGCCACAAGACTTTCGGGTCTTACCGAATATGCCCAGTACAGAAGCCGTCAGCTCGTATCCAACTTTGCGCATGACACTGCAGATCAGCGTGCAGCAGCAACGGCACTCCAGTATGGAGAATACGTGGATCCGAGTGTATTTGGCGGCAGTGGACAGCCTTATTACAGAGCGAACGCCCGTGAAGCCATAGCCAAGGCCGGTTATGTAGGCACAATTGACAAGGTGGCGCAAAAACTGGCAACGCTCGTAAAGAACAGTCCAAATCACTGGAACTATATCGGTGATTCTCAGTATTGCTATATTGCAGTAGGTGTTACCTACGAGAGTGATATGTGGTACTGTGCCATCACAGTGGCATCCGAAAACACAGATGAATATTAAACCCATTTAGGAATTGAAGCCCTGATGCTAACGCGTCGGGGCTCTTTTCATATCAAAAATCAGAAAGGATTGAAAGTTATGACCCAGAAAAAGAAGCTCAGCTCGCGTTTCCTGTCTCTTTTCTTGGCGATGTTGATGATCGCCTCGATGATCCCGACGACAGTATTCGCAGCACCGGCATCTGACATCCCGAGTGAGATGCTGGACAATGTCTATCTTGATGCGCTGGCCTATACCGGTTACGGTGTCCAGGCGCAGAAGAATGACGGAACCATCTTCAAGACCTATGGTTCCAGAGCAACGGCCTACGGCTCGGACATTTCGTATGGTCTCGTTAAGTACGGTACTGAAACCGTAACCAAATCCGGTACAGCTACCGGACTCGCTCCGGATATTGCCGGATTCGAGAGCAGCGGTCTTTGCTGCGCATCCTACGTGTCTTATGTGTATTACAACTATCTGCCTAACATCGCCGGCATTGACACCAGCGGTGTTGCAAAACCCGGTAATCCCCGTTCTGCCAGCTCCTATAACACGGCAGCGAATGCTTGGGTAAAAGCGGGTACCGCACGCAGAATCAGTTTCACACAAAGTGCTAACGGAGATAACTTTAACCCGAGTGAAGAGATCCCAATCGGCTCCTTGATCGTATTCAAGCACATCCCGACTGGTGATATCGCTCACGTTGCCATCTATGCCGGCTACTATAACGGAACTCACTTTGTTACCCATGTCGGCAACGATCGTGGTCCTGAGTTCAGCACGGTTGTTGGTATGAGCAAAGGCGACTATCCTGAGGCAGTTGTTCAGGTTGTTGTGCCTGAATTCGTTGAGGAATCCGGTAAAATCGAGGTTTACAAAAAGGATCCTAACGGCAAGAATCTCAGCGGCGCATACTTCCTTGCTACCAATACCGAGACCGGCGAAGAGTTCGGCATCGGTCCTACAAACTCAAGCGGCTATGCGGCAACCAAAGAAGACATTCCTTACGGTACCTATAAAATTGTAGAGACCGTGTTCCCGACAGACTATACTTATTCGGGCACAAAGGAATGGACCCGCACGGTAAGCTCTGCAAATGACGGTGTTGTTACCATCAACGCTGTGAATGAGCTGAAGAAAGGTAACATCGAGGTCTACAAAAAGGAAAATGTAGACGGTGCAGCTCTTAGTGGGGCTATCTTTACAGTCTACAATTCCGCAGGTGCCAAGGTAACGACCATCGGACCTACCAACGACCGTGGTTATGCGAAATCCGCAGATATTCCTTACGGTACCTATAAGGTGGTTGAAACCACTTTCCCGTTCAACTATGAAGCCAGCGGTCAGACTGAGTGGACAGTTACGATTAACACTGCAAAAGGCGCCCTGGCCACCATCAACGCTACCAACCAGTTGAAAAAGGGATATGTTGAGATTTTGAAATCCGATGCCGAGTCTGGTGAAGACCTCAGCGGCGCTGAATTCACCGTCTACGATTACGATGGTGAGGAAATTGCTGTTATCGGTCCTACAAACTCAGACGGTTATGCCAAATCCGGCGAAATCATTTACGGTGACTACATCGTAAAGGAAACCAAGGTTCCTGTGAACTACCAGCCTGAGGGTGATGCGGAATGGCATATCACCATCGACGACAACAGTCCGCTGATCACACTGGACATTGCAAACCTTCGTCAGTATGGAAGCGTCAAGGTTGTTAAAACAGCAGAAGATGGAATTGTCGAAGGCATGGTATTTACGCTTACCGGCACTTCCGTGTACGGTGAGAAAGTCAGTATGACAGCCACCACGAATGCTGCAGGTGTTGCTGTGTTCGAGAGAGTACCGATTGGCGAAGATTACGTACTGGCTGAGAAGAATACACCTGTTCGTTATGTCATTCCTGAAAATCAGACCTTGAACGTCTTCTGGAACAAGGTAACGGAACGTGAGTTTGACAACGTCCTCAAGAAGTGGCGTGCAGATGTCTTTAAGGTAGACTCGGGTATTAGATACGGCGGTATGGAACCGGAAGTGATGACATTGTCTCTGGATTCCGACGCAATTGTCGAGCAGCTCGGCTCTCCTTACGGTGAGTCTCAGGGTGATGCAACTCTTGCAGGAGCTGTTTACGGAGTGTATCGCTACGATGAGCTGGTAGACACCTATACCACTGACAAGAACGGTTACTTCCTCACCGATTACTATGTGTGCGGTGATGGATGGAATATCCGTGAAATCACTCCTTCCGAAGGATACCTGCTTGATGAGAACGTCTATTGGCTCGATGTAGACGCCGGTCAGTATACCGTTGAGAAAAACACCGAAGAACTTGACGTCTATGAAGATATCATTCTTGGCGGCTTCTATCTGTTCAAGCATAGAGACAACGGTGATACTCAGATTGAAACTGAGGAAATCGGTGCTGAATTCGAAGTTTATCTGAAATCCGCAGGATCCTATGAGAATGCCAAGGAAACTGAGCGTGCCTACCTCATTACTGATGAGTGGGGCTATGCCGAGACTGATTGGCTTCCTTACGGTATTTACACAGTGAAACAGGTCAAAGGCACCGAAGGCTATGACCTTATGAAGCCTTTTGATGTCTATATCCATGCCGACTGGGAATATCAGCAGTTTATTATTAATAACGCTCCGTTCACCAGTTATGTTAAGATCCAGAAGACCGATGCAGAATCCGGTTTGGCAATTCCTTATGCCGGTGCAGCATTCCAGATCTACAATCCGGATGGCACCAAGGTTTCTATGGAATATACCTATCCGGAGCACACCATTATTGACACCTTCTATACCAACGAGGAGGGCTATCTGATTACTCCCGAGACTTTGGGATACGGTAAGAGTTACTACCTGGTTGAAGTGAGTGCGCCTTATGGTTACGTGCTCAACTCAGACCCGGTTTACTTCGACATTACTGCAGATGATGCCACCGACGAAGGCGGTCTGACCATTGTGAACGTAACCCGTTCCAATATGCCGCAGAAGGGCGTTATCCATATTACAAAAACAGGCGAAGTGTTCCAGTCTGTTGTAATCAACGATCAGATGCACAAACCGGTATATGAAATCAAGAATCTTGCCGGTGCGGTATTCGAAATCCGTGCAGCGGAAGACATCCACACCCTGGATGGCGTGATGCATTACGCGAAGGGCGAGCTTGTGGACACGATTACAACCGGGTCTGACGGAATCGCCACCAGCAAAGAGCTCTACCTTGGTAAGTATACAATCCAGGAAATCACGGCGCCGCATTCTATGGTACTCAACGGAAAAGTTCAGACAGTTGAGCTCGTGTATGCCGGCCAAGAGATTTCCATCACCAAAACTTCCGGTAATCTCTACAACGAACGCCAGAAGGTAAAAGTGAGTTTGGAGAAAGCCCTTGAGCAGAATGAACTCTTCGGCATCGGCATGAATGCTGAGCTGAAGAACATCTCCTTTGGTCTCTATGCCCAGACCGACATTGTTGCGGCCGATGGCACCAAGATTCCTGAGGGCGGACTGATCGAAATCATCACCTTTGATGAAAACGGTAAAGCAGTTATTTCTACCGACTTGCCTTTTGGCAGCTATTATGTCCAAGAGCGTAGCACCGATGACCATTATATTTTGAGTGATGAGAAGTTTGGCTTTGAATTCACTTACGGTGAACAGACCATTGAGGTCATTGAACTCGCAGTCAATAATGGTGCAGCCATTGAGAACGAGCTTAAATACGGCTCTGTTTCCGGTCTTAAAGTTGATGAAGACGGCAAGGTGATCAAAGGCGCTGTATTCGGACTCTTCAGCAATGATGAAAATGAGTATACTCGTGAAAATGCGTATATGGTAACAGAAAGCGCAGAGGACGGAACCTTCAAGTTCGAGAAAATTCCTTACGGCACTTGGGTCGTTCGTGAAATCGAACCTGCCGTAGGTTTCGTGCTTAACGAGAAGGCATACCAGATTACCATTCAGGAAGACGGCGACGTTGTGGAAATCAAACTCGAAAACCGTTACATCTGTGGTGACATCGAAGGGTTGAAACTGGATGAAGACGGCAACGTCATTGCCGGTGCGAAGTTCGGCTTGTTTAAGCCTGGCACCACTGAATTCACCGAGGAGACCGCAGTGCTCGTAACCGAGTCTGACTCTGAAGGCAAATTCCGCTTTGAAGATATTCGCTTCGGTAAGTGGATTGTTCGTGAGCTCGTTCCTGCCACAGGCTACGTTCTCAATGAAACTCCGATCGAGGTGAACATCCAGACTGACGGTGAAGTCATCAACATCCCCTTCGAGAACAAATTCATCCGCAGCGATATCAAGGGATATAAGATAGACGAAGATGGCAAGCCTGTTGCAGGTGCATTATTCGGACTCTTTACCGAGGATGACACTGAATTTACCGAAGAGAATGCTGTGCTTATAGCTGAGTCTGATGCAGACGGTATCTTCTTCTTTGATGATGTCCGCTTTGGTAAGTGGATCGTGAAGGAGCTTAAAACGGCAGAAGGCTTCGTAGCCAATGACACTGTTTTCCCGATCGACGTAACCACTGACGGTGCTGTTATTGAAATCGAAGCTGAAAACCGTCACATCTACGGTATGGTTCATACCACTAAGGTGGATAAGGATTATCCGGACAATCTCCTTGCCAGCGCCATCTTTGAGATTTACATGGACGTAGATGGCAACAAGGAATTCGATGCTGACGTAGACACCCTTGTTGGTGAAATGGTTGAATATGAGCCTGGTCTTTATGAACTTGAGAACCTCAGATACGGAGGTTACTTCCTCTACGAGAAACAGGCACCTGCTAATTACATCAAGGACGATGTCTATCATTACTTCGCAATCGTTAATGACGGCGAGATGGTAGAAGTTGAGAACGAAGCCGGTGTAGGTTTCATTAACAACCATATGGTTGGCAACCTGAAGATCGTCAAGACCTCCTCCGATGGACACGTGGAAGGCTTCTCTTTCCGCGTAACCGGTGAGAACTATGATGAGGTGTTCAAGACTGACGCCAACGGTGAGATCTTCATCGAAGGGCTCAGAATCGGCAAGTACACCGTAACTGAGGTGGAAGATGAAGTAAGTGCCGAATACAAGCATCCTGATCCTGTAGAGGTTGAGCTTGTTGCTGATGAGACATTGACAGTTAAAGTCCATAACGACAAGATTACCGTGGACGTTCCTAAGACCGGTGACAACTCTAATATGGGTCTTTGGTTTGGTCTTTTAGGCTTAAGCTGTCTCGGTATGGTGGGCACTGTAATCTATGGTCGCAGAAGAAAGCGCAAAGATGCGGAGGTATAATCCATGAAAGCAAAAGCTATAAAATCCGTTCTCTTGGTGGTCGCAATGTTGTGTTTTCTTTGCTTCCCTGTACAGGTCATGGCAGAGACGCAGCAAGGAACTAATGGTGATGAACTTCAGCTGATGGAAGCTGAGAAACTGGAAATCCAACTCGGTACCGACTGGGCCGGTGTGGAGTTTCAACTGAAGACTGATGCCGGGTTGTATCCCGGCACGGTCGTTGTAGGACAGGACGGTGTGCTCCGCATGGAAATTGGCGGCAGCAAATCGTACATACTTACCTGTATGAATTCTGCTGTCGAGGTTCCGGAGCCGACGCAAGCTCCTGCCACAACAGAGACTCAACCGGAAGATAACAATACCGGAACTGAGACGGCGGAAGATGGCAACTCAACAGTTGCCGGCATTCCGGTGCTCCATATCGTACTCTTTGCAGGCGGTATGGTAGCAGCAATTGGTGTCCTTGTTGCTATGCATGTGGTGAAAAGACGCCGTGAGTCCGAACCTGCATATGACGATGATGACGACGAATAAGTCTCCAGACTGAGTTTGGGACAAAATCGCACCTAATCGGCACGATTTAAGTGTGAATAATCTGTAAATGTTCCAAAAAGGCTTGACAAACGCAACCCTATCGGCTATACTAAAGTCGTGGCAGGGCTTGCGTTCAGGCTCTCGGAACGTTTAAGGATAACGTCAGACCTGGTTCAAGGGAATCAGGGATCCGTTACGGATCTTGCGCAATGAGCAGATCCACAACAACGCAGGTCAATTGAATATTAAGCCGGAAGGCTGCTCGAATATTACAGAGTCAATTGCTGGATGAGACATAGAACTCCAGCGCTTGGCTCTGTTTATTTGTTTTGCAGACCTTCCGGCTTTTTCTTTTATCAAATCGGAGGTTCAAGATGAATAAAAATAAGAAAAAAAGAAAGGGATTTAATGCAACCTCAATGCGCTGTCCATACTGCGGCAGCACGGTTGTTTATCGCAGCGCAGACGGAATCTATCATGAGAATAAGAAAGGCACCATGCTTTATGTGTGCAGCAACTTTCCTGAATGCGATGCCTATGTCAGAGTTCATGCCGGCACCAATATCCCGGTCGGTAGTCTGGCAAATCACGAGCTTCGTTCTCTTCGTAGAACAGCTCATCATTACTTTGATCAGCTTCACCTCTCCGGGTACATGTCTAAGCAGGATGCATATCAGTGGCTTGCTGATTTGGTAATGGCACCGATGTCCGAGGCACATATCGGTCATCTCGGCGAGTATTACTGCAAGCTTGTAATCGAGGAGAGCCGTAAACTTTTGGGCAGATCTCGTAGGATGAAATCATCTCCACGATTTCAGGTCCTCCAAGGAGGTGCAGCTGCCTCATGAAACTGAGCGAAGAGAATCAGAGAAAGGTGGAAGAAAATCTCGGTCTGGTAAACAAGGTAATCAACGATAAGGTTCACGGACCCTACCAGCTTGGCATCTATACCCGGGAGGATCTGTTCCAGATTGGATGCATCGGGCTTTGTAAAGCCGCAGCAACCGACAAAGGAGGAAACTTCTCGACTTATGCCTACAGACTGATATGGAATCAGATATGCGACGCCCTGATCTACTCAACGCGTCGTCAGGCAAATGAAACAACCTACGATGTGACACCGTATACTGCAGAGCAGGATGACACCGATATCGAACTGGGTATAGCAATTGACCAGGCTTTGGATAAAGCAAAGCTTGATGCCCCGCCATCCACCGTTAAAGGTATCGATGCTATCAGACTCATGTCAGAGGGTTACACCTGCAGAGAGATAGGAGAGCAGATTGGTGCCACCGACAAACAAGTCGCTGCAATGGTATCTAAGGCACGTAAGTTTTTAAAGTCCCGAAAGGACGTCCTTGACCTTGCAGGCAACATTTAATCGAAGAGACGCTAAGGAGTAAGATCCTCGGCGTCTCGTTTCATTTGGAGGTAAATATGAAGTCTTTACTTAAGAAATTTCGTCCGTTTATAATTCCACTGGTTGTTACACTGACAGTTCTGGTGTTGTTCCACAGCATCTTTATGCTTGGTTATGTGCCCAGTGAGTCGATGGAGCCGACACTTGAAACGGGTTCTCTCATACTGGGAATACGAATTGCTAAAGAGCTTACCGTGGACGATATCATTATTTTCAAACACAACGGCACCTATATGGTCAAGAGAATCGCAGCGGTCGAAGGTGACCAAATAACCCACAATGGTCAGACTGAGACAGTTCCCGAAGATTGTTTTTATGTACTGGGAGACAACGCGGCGAATTCTCATGATTCTCGCTATTGGGAAGACCCGTATGTCAAACTGGAGGATGTCATGGCAAAGATTCTTTTGCCGGTGACATAAGACTGATGAAGATTGATTTAACGGGTATGACGTTCGGGCGTCTTACCGCAAAGGAGATTGTTCGTACCGTCCCCGGTAAAGGAAACATCTGGCGGTGTGAATGTGAGTGTGGTGGTGAGAAAGAAGTACCTGCAGCATATCTCCGCAATGGGCACACGAGAAGTTGCGGTTGCCTCAACAAAGAGCGAGAAGAACGCTTGGACATAACTGGTCAGAGATGGGGACATCTTACGTAAAGGAGATATCACCGGGCAGGTGTTTGGAAGACTTGCCGCTATCAGACCTACTGACAAGCGGGATTGGAGTGGAAGCATCCTATGGGAACTCTCATGTGAGTGCGGGAATAAGGTATACAAGACCATCAATACACTGAAATCCGGTAAGGTCTTAAGCTGCGGATGTCTCTACAATCAGACTCGGTCTGATACTGTGAAGTATCGAAGAGATTTAATCGAAGGAACCTCCATCAGCAATATCGTGGTTTCAAAGAGACTTCGGAGCAATAACACCTCGGGACACACTGGCGTGTGGCACGACAAAAAGCGAGACAGGTGGCATGCATATATAAACTTTAAGGGTAAGCATTACAATTTGGGTACGCACCTAACCTTTCAATCAGCAGTCAATGCCCGCAAAGCAGCGGAAGAACGCTTGCACGATCCGGTAATCAAAGAGTATATAGGAGTATTAACGGAGAAGCGAAGAAAAGAATTCGCTATGTACCTACATAACAATGGAGATACCATATAAAACAAGGCCGTCTCAGCCTTCAAAACTTGGCGGCCACTATTTTTTGGGGTTCGTTATTATTTTATCTGGAAATACGGAAGCATTAATAAAATCTGGCCGTATCTATATCAGCGGCATTTGCGATATCGTAAAAGTTTCCAAAAGAAAATGGCGAATAATTCCCCATGTTTGATAACCTTACTTTGTAAACGGTCTCACATTGTATAACTTTGAAATTTAAATGAAATTGTTGTATTTGCGATGATTTTGCGCTATAATTAAGAAAAACGTTTGGCCGGAGGTAACACAATGATTATTAGTTATAAAAAGCTTTGGAAGCTGCTCATTGACCGTGATATGAAGAAAAAGGATTTGATCGCCAAGTCCGGAATCAGTCAGTCTTCTGTCACCAAACTCGGACATAATGAAATCGTAAGCACTGATATCATCGTTAAGATCTGTACGGCACTCGAATGCGATCTGACCGACATTATGGAATTAGTCCCGGAGGAGAAATAGGACCACGGAGGCGATTTATTTGGACGAAAGACAATTTGAGGCCACGATGGAGTTCATTGTGGTAGCTCTTAAAGAACGTGGATACGATCCGTATGCGCAGTTGTACGGATATATAAAGGAAAATGATCCGACCTATATTACCAGTCATAACAATGCTCGACATCTTATTCAAACACTTGATATAGAGCGTGTTAGACGGTATGTTATGACAAAGAGAGGGAACATAAAATGAGAGCACCATTTCAAATACTTGCAATACCTTATCGGGTTATCAATGGTTCTCCGCTGTATTGCGTGTTTCACCGTGCTGACTTCGACCAATGGCAATTTATAGCCGGTGGTGGAGAGGACGATGAATCTCCTTTACAGGCTGCTAAGCGCGAGATATCTGAAGAAGGTGGAGTCATAGTCGATAACATCATCGAACTGAAGTCAATGTGCTATATCCCAACAGATATTTTCCCAAAACTTTATTTGTACAACTGGCCTGAGGATACATATGTTGTCCCAGAATACACATTTGGCTTTGAATGCGCAGACGAAATAGAACTATCCCACGAGCATACTGAATGTGTATGGCTTACATATGAGAATGCCTATGCAAAACTGAAATGGGATTCTAATAGGACAGCCTTGTACGAACTGAACCGTCGTCTGGAGGCAAAGAAATGAGCAGAACAGAAAAGACGATTTTCACAAATATGTGTATGGTATACGATAATAACGGAAATGTTCTTGTTCAGAACCGTTTGAATCCGGATTGGCCCGGAATTACTTTTCCGGGTGGTCACGTAGATGCCGGAGAATCGTTTACGGATGCGGTAATTAGAGAAGTTTTTGAGGAAACCGGCCTTACAGTTTCCGAGTTAAAAATGTGCGGCATTAAGGACTGGTTTAGAGATGATGGCACAAGATATGTTGTGCACCTTTATAAAACCAACAAATTCACCGGTACACTTGTGTCATCAGATGAGGGTGAAGTATTTTGGGTTCCTTTGAATGACATGCCGAATATGAATTTGCCGGACAGTATGAGAACAATGCTTAGAATATTTTGCGAGGACGGTTTGACCGAACAATTCTTTTACAAAGAGAATGGCAACTGGATTGAAGTCCTCAAATGAGATATGAACGGAGGCGAAATGCAGTGCAGCTCTTTTATGGAGTACCTGAAGATATTGAAAACTGGATGAGTCTTGTAACTCGGGTCAGATGGAATTTTCCCGGTTTGGAGACGCAGGAGAAGCTGGATGAGCATAAAGCCACCGTTCTCAGATTTATGGGTAAGCAACAGGCTATCTGTGTCAAAGAAGAAAATGAAATTGCGGGTGTTATGCTGTTCTCACGCGGGCACAACATGATTTGCTGCCTTGCGGTCTCTCCTGACTATCGCAGATCTGGAGTTGCTTCTATGCTTATGGACGAAGCTCTCCGTAATCTGGATAGAACAAAAGAAATATCGGTTTCCACTTTCAGAGCCGATGATGAGAAAGGTCCTGCCCCGAGAGCATTATATGAGAAATATGGATTTGTCGAGGATGCTCTGATTGAGGAGATGGATTATCCGAATCAGAAGTACGTTCTTCATCCTGCAAGTTCGGAGCGTAAAGACAGACAAATCGCGATCAATAAAATGGTGCGTGAAATCAGAAGCGTACTGCAAGGTAACGAGCCGTCAATTTACCTGTATGGCTCCTCTGTTCTGAATGACTTCAGACTGGGATGGAGTGATATTGATATCCTGGTTTTGACGAATAAACAGATCACGGAAGAACAGGCTAAAAAACTCGTTGGTCTACGTCAATTGATGCTTGAGAAAGAACCCAGCGATCCATATTACCGTTCCTTTGAAGGCGGAATGCTCACACTGGATGCTTTCCTTACCGGAAAGGCAGACCACGTAGTTTACTGGGGTACCAGTGGCGAAAGAATAACCGATACATATATGTTCGACAGCTTCGGTATGACGGAACTGATAGAAAGCAGTGTTTTACTATACGGCAAGGACATTCGAAATCAGATGAAGGCACCTGAATTCGGTGAACTGTATGCCGATGTAAAGCACCATTATGAAGCTATAAGAAAATATGTGCAGAAGACGGGACGTAGTTTCTACTCGTTTGGTTGGATGCTGGATATTGCACGATGTATCTATACGCTGCGCACCGGCAAGATCATAGCAAAGACCGATGCTGCAGACTGGGCGTTAGAAAACAATCTCTGCCCGGATCCTGATGCTCTCAGAATTGCTCTGGAGGTTCGCAGGAGCCCGCTTAATCACAAGGAAGATAAACAGACCTTCGACTATGCAGAAACGCTTGCAGAGCCAATACAACGCTTTGCGGACGTTCTGGAGAAGGAATTGACAGCCGCAAAGGAGGTGTAACACATGATCGGATTAAAACGTGGCACAGTTCAGCTGTGCAGACACGAGAAAGAGTGGGAAATCGAGGCTCAGAACACCATTGCCCGTCTAAGAGAGATCTTAGGTGATGTAATCAAAGACATTCAACACGTTGGCAGCACCTCTATTCTCATGATAAAAGCAAAGCCTATCATTGATATTGCGGTTGCGGTAGATAAATTTGATGATATCTTGGCCTATGAAAAAGAACTTAAAGACGCTGGCTTTTATTATCGTCCTAATGCACAGGCATCTCTTCGAGATCAACTGTTGTTCGCTTGTGGAAACTTTTATGAAGGAACGGGAGATCTGCAAACGCATTTCATCCATGTCGTTTTGACGGACAGTATGGACTGGATCAACTACATAAACTTCAGAGATTACCTTAACCGCACACCGTCAGTTGCAAAAGAGTATGAAGATCTAAAGGTGTCATTGGCTGAACAGGCCCCCATTGACAGTGGCAGAGAAAAATACCTCAAAGGTAAGCACGACTTTATCGTTTATACATTGCGAAAGGCACTGGTTAAATCGTATCTTGGGAAAACAGTAACTATTTCAATTGATAGACCTATTGGAAGCGTTCACCCGAAACATGATGATATCATCTATCCCATCAACTATGGATTTATTCCCAAGGTGTTGGGTGGTGATGGCGAGGAACTTGATGTTTATCTATTGGGTGTCGATGCTCCGGTAAAAGAATATACAGCCCGGATTATTGGCATTGTTCATCGGCATAATGATGTGGAGGATAAACTTGTTGCTGCAACTGAAGGGCTGAACTTTACCGTTCAAGAAATTATGGAAGCAGTAAAATTCCAAGAACAGTATTACGATAGTGAAATCGACGTGTGGGTTGAGCAATAGGGGCAAGTTCCCGGGAGGATGTCACAGATGAATTTTGTAACAAAAGAACCGATAAACAAAGGCTGGTCTAGTGATAAGAA
>ERZ779888.944-NODE-944-length-31081-cov-11.839844_pt1 | contig 31081 bp, 19 predicted proteins | sample MGYA00511245_ERZ779888 | MGnify/ENA primary metagenome ERZ779888 (study PRJEB29588, sample SAMEA2155255) | human gut metagenome | biome: human gut; feature: human-associated habitat; material: faeces | place: Denmark | collected 2008/2010 ...
TATACATAACTTTTCACTCCAAATTTCGGAAGAACCGAAAATATTTTGTCAAAATTTTGTCAAGAAAAAGTGTAAGTACGTCCCGTGAGTTTCCTTGAAAAACATCGGTATTAAGCAGGAGAAACGGCACGTGAAGCCCGAGCCCGACGTGCGGTGATGATGTTCCGGTTGCGGCAGTGCGGATATGTTATTGCGTGATGACAGTCCGCTAATAGTGTGGCGGAGCTGCGTGCAGGCATTGTTCATGGATAAACAGATTATGACATAATGCGCCTTAAAACGATAAAGACGTGACGGTCGTATGAATTTTAATTACTTAGTGTGTAATCGTGTCACCGATTTTAAAATAATACTTACACACAATCCTTTTTATTTAATCTTTTTGGTTACCTTTGTGTTGTTCAATTCCATAATTCAAATATAATATGAAAATATCTACATTGTTAGTGGGCAGCTTGCTCGCATTGCTGACAGCAGCGAACGCAAGCGCCCAACCTTCGCCAAAGACTTATAAGCCTAAGGATGGTGTTGCGCAGACTGGCGCGGGACAGAAGTTTGCCGTCGGCACGGCGGAAGTCCTACCGTTGAGGATGCGTGTGGGCGAGATGAAGACAGAGGACGCAACCAAGGTGCCTGCCACGGTGGACAACCTTGAGCCCCTTGTCACCGATGCCGGCTCCACCGTCACGCTGACATGGGATGCGCCGACAACCGATGTGTCGGGCGGCGAGCTCGATCAGACGACACTTACTTATGCGGTTTATCGCAGCGCCGACGGCAAGAACTTCACCCCGCTTGCGTCAGACATAAAATACGCGAACACATATACCGACACCACCGTGAAGGCCCTGCTTGACGAGATAGGCCTTCAGCAGGAAAACATATACTATGCCGTGGCTGCCGTCAATGCCGAAGGCTCTGGCGAAGCCATTGCGCGCCCGGCGGTGGTGGGCACACCTTACGGTCTGCCGTTCAAGGAGTCGTTTGCCGGCGGATATGTGAGCAACAATCCGTGGACCGTCTCTCCGCTTGTAGGCACCATGGGCTGGGTGTGCCTGGCCAACGACAGTGAAGCAGGAATATACCCTCAGGACAGCGACGACGGATTCATAAAGTTCTACAGTCCGTTCTATGAGAACGAGACCGACAGCCGCATCCTGTCGCCGCTCATCAGTCTTAAAGGCACAAAGGATCCGTCGGTCACGCTGTTCATGTTTCATTGGGCCGACAGCGACATACCCGATGACGGCAAGAACACCAAGCTGACTGTCGAGGTGACAACCGACTCAAAGACATTCACCCAGGTGGGCGAGCCGCTCATGGCCACCGCAGCCACAGCCGGATGGCAGGAGCACCGCATATCGCTTGCCGATTACAAAGACTGCGACCAGTTGCGCATAGTGCTGCGCGGAAGCATGGACAACTACTGGATGTATTACTATGTTGACAACGTGAGAGTGGAGGACACTCCGGCGCGCGACCTGAGCGCGATGAGCCTTGCGGGTCCGTCAACGCTGAACACTGACAAAGAGAGCGTTTACACACTCGACTACTCGAACCGTGGAACCGAAACCATGAGCGGATACACCGTCTCGCTGTACATGAACGACAGAAAGGTGGCTTCGGTGGAAGGCGAGGACATAGCTCCGGGCGAGACAAAGTCGGCTTATCTTTATTACACTCCTACGGCCCACGACGCCGGATTGGCAGGAAAGCTGTACGCCATGATAGAGGCAGACGACGAGTATGCCGACAACAACACCTCATATAACACCATCGGCGTGAGCGTGAAAGGCACATGGTATCCGAAGGCGGAGAACCTGCATGCCGATGCTGCCGGCGACAAGGTGACGCTGAGCTGGTCGGCTCCGGAGATACCTACAGAGTCGGTAGTGACCGAGGACGGTGTGGAGGACTACCAGCCGTTCATCATCAACAACATAGGCGACTGGACATTGTACGACATGGACGGACTGGCAGCCGGATCGCCTTACGACTTCCCTTACTTCGACAACAAAAACACCGAACAGGCGTTCCAGGTGTGGAATCCTTACGAGCTGAGCAAGGAACTGACCGCCGACGACGCATGGCTGCTGCCGCGTACGGGCAAGCAGTGCTTCATCTGCTGGTATGCCATGGTGAGCTACGACGGCGTGGCACAGGCCAACGACGACTGGCTGGTATCGCCGGAGCTTTGCGGCAACACCACGTTCAGCTTCTACATGAGACGTCTGCGCACAAGCACTGACGAGAAATTCCAGATATTATCGTCTTCTACCGACACCGACCCGTCGTCGTTCTCATTGGTGGAGGAGGGCATAGCCACCGAAGACTGGACCCGCTATGATATTCCTGTAGATGCCGACACCAGATACATCGCCGTGAGATACCTGGGCTGCGACCAGTACGGACTGATGATAGACGACATTTCTTACACCTCGGCTCTGTACGACCTGAAGGTTGTCGGATACAATGTGTTCCGCGACGGAGTGAAGATGAACGACGAACCGCTGACAAGTCCCGAGTTCACCGACTACGACGTGGAGAGCGGCAAGACATACTCTTACAGCGTGTCTGTGGTTTACAACCGCGGCGAGTCTGACGACACCGACGAGGTTCAGGTGGAATACACCACAGGCATTGATGCGGCCGATGCCGCCGACAGCAAGGTGTATGCTTCCGACGGACGCATAGTTGTTGACAATGCCGGACAGACAGCCGTAGCAGTATATGGCGTTGACGGCGCTCTGGTTGCCACATCGAAGACATCGGGCAGAAGCGAGATAAAGGTTGCCCGCGGCGTATATCTTGTGAAGGTGGGCGGCAAGACCACAAAGGTATTCGTCCGTTGAGGCTGATTCTGATATAGTCAGGATGCTGTCGCTGCATTTCTGGGCACGGGTAAGGTAAGTGTGTCCCGTGAGTTTCAGATTGCCGCGACAGCATTTTTTATGTCTTCATGTTCCGTGTGATGACGATGCCTGCCTGTTGAAGCATCCGTCTCACCATGTGTTCCGGACTTTGTCAGTCCATGATGCGGGCGATATTATACTCAGGAACGCGCACTTCCTCAATCCGGAGAAATCTCCTTCGGCCTGTGTGTCCGCACAACCGCCAGCCGGTCTGCCATTCATGCAGTATGCTGAAATTTCCCGTTTATTCGCTCCTGTCGTTTACTTGTGCGCTCCACAGCGATTCTTGAGCGGTGTTGTAGCCGACCATTTTACATTTGCGGTCGCCGTTTTCAGATTTTTATATTTTGACGGATTCAATGTGCTGGTGCGTCTTTATATAATCGTTCTCAATAGATAATCATCGGTATCGGGTGTGTATTCCTTTCCGTTATTCGGTTTTTCTTCTTCTGTTTTTGTCTGATATGAATCATTTTTTATATTTATGAACAATAATTACACATTCCTTATATGGTCTGTGCAACTATGTGTGGTCTTTATGTCTGTTTGCTGCATTATGCTGTTTGGGCGCTCATAGTACATATATGTGCATGAAAAAATCGTTCAAAATGTATTAAAAATGTTGCATGAACGATTTTTTAAATTTATTGAAATAATTTTTCTAAATCTAAATATCTTAGTTTTATAACTTTGTTGCAGACAAATAAAAATGTCCATAAACAATTTATTATCAGAAATAAACAATTTATTAAATCAAAAAACGCGGTTTATGAAAAACGTCAATCTAATGCTTTCAAGTATGAGACGTATCATGCTGACCGTATTCTTGTCTACTCTCGGCTTATATGCCATGGCGCAGAATACGATGGAAGTCAGTGGTACGGTGAAAGATGAACAAGGCCTGGAGGTGATCGGTGCCAGCGTTATGGAGGAAGGAGCCACCAACGGTGTGATTACTGACATCAACGGCCAATTTAAAATTAAGGTAAAAGAGGGCGCAAAGCTCAAGATTTCTTATGTCGGCTACAACACGATTGTAGTGAAGGCACAGCCACACATGACAATAACGATGGAGGTTGCCAGCAATCTTATAGACGAGCTGGTTGTGACTGGTTATACCACACAGCGTAAGGCAGACCTCACAGGATCGGTTTCGATTGTATCGACAAAGGATCTGAAGACAAGCCCTGATGCCGACCCTATGCGTGCCTTGCAGGGACGTGTTCCGGGTATGACCATTACGACAAACGGTTCGCCTATCGGAACTGGTACGGTGAGAATTCGTGGTGTTGGTTCCATCAACTCTTCGCAGGACCCGTTGTTCGTCATCGATGGCGTGCCTACAACCACTTCGCTCAACTCTCTTAACACCAACGATATAGAGAGTATGCAGGTGTTGAAGGATGCGGCATCGGCTTCAATCTACGGTTCGCGCGCTGCAAACGGTGTGATCATCATCACAACCAAGCAGGGTAAGAAAGGCGGAAAGATGAAAGTGGATTTCTCTACAAACCTCACTGCATCATTCTACACATCGCAGTCGCTCATGAAACTGTGCAACTCGGCAGAATATGCTACGGCAATGGCGCAGGCAGCTCTCAACGACGGAATAGATCCTGTTACCTATGCAGCCAACTACGGTCTTAACCTCAACTCTCAGACAGGTACGCCAATCACGGTGTGGAACCCTGCAACAGAGCAGTATGTGAACTATACGGTGAACGGACGTTACGACGGATTCATCAACAGTTCGAAGACAATGAGATATTCGGACACCGACTGGCTCGACGAGATCTCACGCACAGGATTCTCTCAGAACTACGACCTGTCGCTGTCTAATGCAACAGACAAGTATTCGGCTTTGTTCTCTCTGGGATACAAGAAGAATGAAGGTATATTGAAATATACTTCGTTTGAGAACATCTCTGCCAGAATGAACACCTCTTATAATATAAACAAGATTGTGAAGGTGGGTGAGAACTTCACCGTGACATGGTCGAGACAGGTTGACAGCGCTCCTATGGAGAACGCTCTGAAGATGGCGCCTGTAGTTCCTGTTTACGAAATAGACGGCGAGACATTCGGCGGACCTGTAGGAAGTATGTCAGACCGTCAGAACCCGCTGCGCGAGATGTATCAGAACAAGGACAACCATCTGGACTACTGGCGTCTGTTCGGTAATGCTTACGTAGAGCTGAAACCAATCGAAGGACTGGTGCTCCGCTCAAGCTTCGGTATCGACTATTACACTTCTTTCATACAGTCGATGAACCATACATTCCACTCAGACATCGTGAACAACAACATTGCAAGCGTAACGCTTTCGAACAAGAACGACCTGAACTGGACATGGTCTAACACTGCAACTTACAACTTCACTCTTGCCGACAAGCACAATTTCTCTGTATTGTTCGGTGCTGAGCTCTCTAAGCAGAACTCAATAGACTGGTCCGGATACAGCGAGGGCTTCGGCTTTGAGGATCCTGACTACATGTGGCCTAACGCCGCAACGGGTACAGCCCGTGTGAGCGGAGCAATGGTGGGATACAGACTTGCTTCATTCTTCGGCAAGGTGGACTACAACTACGATGACCTTGTATTGGCTTCGTTCACCATACGTCGTGATGGTTCTTCACGTTTCGGAAAAGAAAACCGCTGGGGTACATTCCCTGCCGCTACATTAGGTTTCCGTGCTTCTAAGCTCATCGACAAGAACTGGCTCGACGACTGGAAGATACGTCTCTCTTGGGGTAAGACAGGTAACCAGGCAATCGACAACAACGCTCAGTTCGGTATTTACGTAGTTGACTACGGACTCGACCGTATCACTTCTACTGCTTACGACCTCTATCTGCAGGGCTCGGGTACATTCCCTTCAGGATACCGCGCAACACAGCTGCCTAATCCTAACCTGAAATGGGAGGCTGCCACACAGTATAATATAGGTACAGACTTCTCGCTGTTCCACAGCCAGCTCTACGGTTCTATCGACTGGTATATCAAAGACGTTGACGACATGCTTATCTCTCCTGCATTCATCGGTACAAAGGGTGAAGGCGGCGCAACATGGATGAACGGTCCTTCACTGCGCAACTGGGGTATGGAGTTCATGCTCGGTTACCGTAAAACTCTGTCATGCGGTCTCGGACTCGACATCAGCGCAAACGCCGACTTCTTCCGCAACAGAGTAACATCTCTGCCGGCATCGGCAACAGGTTCTTACGCACACACCTCTAAGCAGACTCTTGTTCAGTCTAAGCAGCCTTACGGTTCAATAGTAGGATATGTCGTTGAAGGATTGTTCCAGACACAGGAAGAGGTTGACGCTTCCGGACAGGCTAACGCACGTGTCGGTGGACTGAAATATGCCGACCTCAGCGGCGACAATGTCATCACAGCCGACGACCAGGACTGGATCTATAATCCGGTACCGGCATTCTCTTACGGTATCAACATCGGTCTGACATACAAGGACTTCGACCTGAGCATGTTCTGGCAGGGTGTATGCGACAAGGACGTATATAACAACCAGAAATTCCAGACCGACTTCTGGGCTGTAACAGATGCAGGCTCTAACAAGGGTAGCCGTCTGCTCGACGCATGGAACACCAACAACACAGACTCCAACATCCCGAGACTTTCTACAACGAACACTGCCGACGAGGGCCGTGCTTCAAGCTACTTCGTTGAGAACGGTTCTTATCTGAAACTCCGTACACTGCAGTTGGGATACACCGTTCCTTCATCAATACTGTCGAAGCTCAAGATGACAAGCGCACGTGTTTATCTCTCAGGACAGAACCTGCTCACAATCAAGAGCTCAAGCCTTACTTGTCCTGATCCGGAGAATCCTGACTGGAATTATCCGTTGTCAACTTCAATATCATTTGGATTGCAATTAAGTTTCTAACAGATTAATGATTATCAAAATGAAAAAGATATATAACATACTTGCCGCATGCGTTATCGGCCTTACGCTGACAAGTTGTGATGATTTTCTGGATTATAATCCTACTGCCGTCATCGATGTAGATAAGGCCTTTGCCGATCCTGAAGGCATGGTTACCTCGGCATACGCCATGCTCGGCGACTGCTGGTATTCATATCCGTTCAACCTGTTCCCTTACGGAGATATAGCTTCAGACGACTGTCTCAAGGGTGGAAGCGGACCTAACGATACAGGCTATCACGCTATTGATATATGGAAGACCGTTACTCCTACCACTCCGGGTGAGATGGACGAGTTGTGGTATCGTCTGTATTGCGCTGTTTCGCGCTGCAACCGCGCGTTGCTGTCGCTCGAGCGCAACGGTGAGAGCAAACTCGGAGCAGAGACAACACGTCAGCGTATTGCTGAGGTGAAGTTCCTCCGCGGACATTTCTATTACAAACTGCTGACAGTGTTCCGCAAGATACCTTGGATCGACGAGAAGGTGGAGGCTGCCGGAAGTCAGGAGTCTGTAAAAAACGACGCCTATAAATACAGAGAGCTGTTCGGCAAAGTGATCGACGACTTCAAGGCTGCTTACGATGTCCTTCCTGTAAAAGGACCGGGTGAGGACGGCCGTGCCAACAAGATTGCCGCCGCAGCATATCTCGCAAAATGCTATCTTAACCTGGCTTGGGGTGACGGTTATGAGGCAAACACCGGTGTAGGTCACATCACTCCTGAATATATGGACAGCGTTGTGTATTATACAAACGACGTGGTGAACTCTGATTATGGTTATCTTGAGGATTATGGCGACATATTCCTGCCTGAATATAAGAACAGCAAGGAGTCTATATTCGCTGTACAGTGCTCTGACTATGAGGACGACCACACTACATTCGGACGCGCCAACTGGTCAACAGTGCTTAACGGTTGCTGGCAAATGTGGTCTTGCGGATGGGACTTCCACAAACCTTCTCAGAACCTTGTAAATGCGTTCAAGACAAAGAACGGTCTGCCTATGTTCGACGACTATAACAACAGCATCGATTATCCTATTAACGGTCAGCCGACCGCTCAGAAGTGGGATCCGCGTTTGTTCCATACTGTAGGTATGCCTTCGTTCCCGTATAAGTATGAGGCTGAATACACACAGACCATGGCCAACTCGCGTGACGCTACAGACTACGGATATTACACATCTCTGAAAGAGGTGCCGCAGCGTTCGAAGGGAGAGACCTATAACGATTCATGGCAGGCTTTCGCAATGAATGAGTACGTGCTCCGCTATACTGACGTGATGCTTATGCGTGCCGAGGCTCTCATAGAGCTTGGCCGTCTGTCAGAGGCTCGCACAATAATCAACGACATCAGACGCCGTGCGGCAAACTCTGTCGCTAAGCACATTGATTATGCGGCAAACCAGTGTGAGATAGCAGAATATCCGGAGTCTTACTTCGCCAACAAGGAGACAGCACGCAAGTGCCTGCGCTGGGAGCGCCGTCTGGAGATGGCTATGGAGAACGGACGTTTCTTCGACCTGCGCCGTTGGGGTATCGCTTCACAGACTCTGAACGCATACTACGCAAGTGAGCAGAACGATGTTTACAGCTTCTTCGACCATAACGGAAACGTAATGGCCGGTGCACCTGTGACATACGACAGTAACGGAAACATCACAAGCGATACTGAAATGCACTACGGACAGTACTACCGCGACGGTCTCTTCACAGCCGGAAAGAACGAGTTCTTCCCGATACCATACAATCAGATGTTCTACATTCCGGGACTCTACACTCAGAATGAGGGATACAATTGATGCGTTCATAATTTGTAATAATGGTATAATATAGGTGGTTTAGTTTCTTCTAAAAGGAGATGTATCCCTCTGCACGACTTCTGCGTATTTTGTCGTGCACGGATACATTTCTTTAAGATAATAAGATTGTTACTGGATAATCTGATATAATATCCTTTACAGCCACCACGACATGAACATCTCTTTATCATTGCTTGCTCCACACGGTCGGTATGAACATTTACGGAATGGACAATACACAGATAGGATGGTGTGAGAGTGGTATGAATAAATAAGAGGTTGTTTTGACCGTTGTCTATGACATTAGTGCCAAGGCAGGCGTCAAGCCTGTAGCGATAAGGGCTTTGCGAGGTACTGTTATGGACGGTATGAGAGTCTGGTACGGGCCGTATGACGGCTCGATACGGACTTTATAAGAACACGATACGGATGCTTTCAGAATGTCATTCGGGCGTTGTTGTATTGAGAATGCTTGCCGGTATGACGGGCTTGCGTTGCGCAGGCAATATCAGCGGGGAGCGGACGAGAAAATGAAATGCTACGGTTGATGCGTTCTGAAGCGTATGATATAACACCTAAATATGAAACCCTGTATAATCTCATAATGTACAACGCACACTAAACACATACGCTTATTACTATTACTGATGCTGACATACTCTTACACATATTATATGAACCGACGTAACGGCATACGCACCGCAGCGGCATGTCGCATGAGGCGTTCGGCGAGACGGACGGTGAAGGCTGTCGGCGTGTCAGTGAGGAGGTCTCAGGAAGATTGCCGGCGGATGTGTATGGATAGAGGATGTGCATCGGGTGAGGCAGCGGTAATGAAGGTGTATGATGATTGTTACAATGAATCCATATATTCTGCCGGTCGAGGCAGAACGGCAAACCATGACAGCGGCTGCACGATGAGTCTTTGCGGAACGTGCGCTATTCAGTTTAAGGACGATTACAACAGAATGTTCTGTCAATACACAATTTACAATATTTACAGTCATAATGGTTTACAACACAGAGAGAACATTACTTGGATCTGTCCTGTCGGGGCTGAAGACGCGAAACGTCGTGAAGAAACATCTGTAGCCGTCCATGGGCTTGTCTCGTCTTGCACAGGCTCCGGCCTGGCAAATAGTGGAAATATGTATAATGAAAAACCTGCCCGGAAGACAGCTTGCGGCATCGTTTACGATGCATACGACGGAAAAGAATACGGCAAAAGTCCTGACACATCCGCAGTTAGCGATATGTGTGATAATTCCGGTATGCTGTATGTTTCTTCGTGTTTTGGCTTTTGTATAAGTGCTTGTATAAAAAAGAAGTATGTAAAAATCGTTCAAAAAGTAGCAAAAATGTTACATGAACGATTTTTCTTATATTCTGAAACATATCTAAAATGAATAATCTTGTAATAAAGGTTATATTTGCGGCGAAATAACTAAAAATGTTGTAAATAAAAAATTTTTGATTGTAACCATTATGAGAATATTCAATCAGATAACAGCAAGATTAAGTACAGTGGCACTGGCGTCAGTGCTCTCGCTGACTTATGTCCAGGCACAGGACACAAAGACTGACAGTGAAGGCTCCGACAAAGAGGAGGGCAACCGTAACGTCATGCTTAACGCATCAAGCGCCAACGGTCCGCGTGAGATACAGATCGGACTGCCTTCGGCTGACGTAAACGTGCTGGAGAACGGACTCCCGGTGACCTATGCCACCAATCCTCACTCCATAAACTCTAACTGGCGTTCGGACGCAAGCCTTAGCCATGTGGGACTGCTCAAGATATCTGAGACAGCCATCACTACCGGTAACATAGGCTATGCGGTCAATTCGTTCACACAGCTTGGCCAGGAAGGTTTCAACGGACGCCTGGATTATAAGTCAAATCATTTCGGACTGCAGGAGTTTTCACTCAACCTCAACGGCTCGATGGGCAAGGGCTGGTATTACAGTACAAGCCTTTATCAGGACTTCGATCCGGGAACATTCAAGATCAAATCAACTCCTTTCCAGGACCGTACTCAGATTTATAAGGCAGCTCTTACAAAACGCTATGGTGACGGCCGCGGTGAATTCACGGCTATGTATCACTATTCCAACAGTCATCCGGTATATAACTACGCCACACAGTCGGCTCCTTTCATCTATGTGGGCGACGGAAGCGTGAAAGAATACGGAGACTTTAGACTCGGAATCACTTCATATCTTCCTACGGAAAATACTATAACCTATCGTGACATGCGCACAGGTGAGCTCAAAGAAGCAAATCTTTACAACGCGACAGAAAACCGTTCGAGCGAGGTGTCGCTCATGAATACCTACAAATGGGACAACGGATTAACATGGAAAGTAATCGGTCGATATGACAATGCGCATGGAGCAGTCGTGTATCAGACACCTATGTCACTCCTTAATGTTAAGGACAACAACAGCTACAATTACATGATGCGCGGCATTGACGGACAGCTCACCCCTTATACCGGAGAGTATGTACAGACACGTATGTCGTGTCTTAACTCCGGAGACATCGACGAGTTTCTCTTCACCTCGGAGTTGTCGAAAAAAATTTCTACATCTACATTGCGTCTCGGATTGAACGAGTGGTATTACAACATCGACTATACATCAAACACAACGATGTACGACCAGAGCGTTCCTTCAGACGGAAGTTATCCTGTGAGAGTGTTCGATGCCAACAAACACAGCGGCTTCTTCTACGATTTCAACAAGAATGCCTCAGAGTATTACAAAGGACATGAGAACAAGCTCGCACTCTATGTGACACATGACTGGGACATCACTCCTAAGTTCAATGTTTACTATGGTGCACGTTTCGAGTGGCAGTCGCTCCGCGGTGAGAATGCTGCCGTGAAGAACTCAAATGGTGAATATGTAGGACGTTTCGCTGACTACTATCTCGGTGCAACTGCTCCTGACGGAACAAAGATTACACCTACACCGCTCAGCTACGACTGGTTCAATTACGATTTCACCGCAGCGCTCACTTATCGTCTGACAGACAATTTCGGACTGACCGGTGACTTCACTTACATCGTACAGCATCCGCGTCTCGAGAACTTCTCTCCGGCAACAATGCCTAACACAGACAAGATATCTGTACCGCTGGGACGTGCCGGTATCTACTACAACAACTCATGGTTGAGCCTCACATCGCTCGTATCATACATCTCGAAGACAAACAACAACTCTACGCTTAATCTGCAGCATGACAGCGAAATCATGGCTGCTCCGCTTACATACGACATACAGACCATCGGATGGACAACAGACGTTATGGCCCATCCTATAAAGGGACTCGACATACACTTCCTCTTCACCTATCAGAAACCGACATACAAGAAGTATGAGACTTCTGTCACATTCTCTGACGGATATGAAGGAAAGATCAACGCCACTGGAAACATTGTGGCTGAGATACCGCAGGTGCTCATCGAGTTCGATCCGAGCTACATGATAACCAAAGACTTGAAGATCTGGACCAGCTTCCGTTACTTCAGCAAGACCTACGCCAACATCAACGAGGCTTACTACTTCAACGGTCACTGGGAGACATTCGGAGGTTTGAACTGGCAGGTGAACAAGAAACTGTCGCTCGGATGTACAGTTGTCAACTTCCTCAATCAGACCGGAGCGAAAGGCAGTATCGCCGGTGCTGAGCTCATCACCAAGGACGAGGCAAAACAGTATAACGGTCACCTCATGACTGGAAGCTATCTGCGTCCGTTCACTGTTGAGTTCTCGGCTTCGCTGAAATTCTGATACGGTTTAACTGTCCCGCATCTATCTGTAAAGAACGCTGCGGGACAGACTGACACTTTATCAATGAACATAATAACCAATTATCCGAAGTAATCTATGAACAATATTTTTCTTCTTAAAACAATGGCCGTAGCGGCATTCTCTCTGACCGCACAGGCTCTCATGGCGCAGGACATCAACGTCAGTCGTCATGGTGACACAACAGTAGTTGAAATCAATAATCCGCAGAAATATCTCATTCTGCCGATAGAAGAGGACAAGGGCGAGTCTCAGGTTAAACTTGACACCGGTTCTCCTGCCGACACATGGATGGACATACGTCTGGCCCGTAACAAGACAGACTACAGTGTTCCGTTCGAATTGGGCAGTGGCAAGAAAGCCGTGGTTAAGATTCTGAACATCGAACCGGAGGCTCTTGCATTGAAGACTCTCAAGATGTCTGACACATGGAGCGTTGTCAACACCGATTATTATCGTCCGCTCTATCATCACACACCTTCTTACGGATGGATGAACGATGCTAACGGAATGGTTTACAAGGACGGTGAGTATCATCTTTATTTCCAGTACAATCCTTACGGATCTAAGTGGGGAAACATGCACTGGGGACATGCTGTGAGCACCGACCTGGCACATTGGAAGGAACTTGCTCCGGCAATCGCACGTGATACACTGGGACAGATCTTCTCTGGAAGCTCTGTTGTGGATAAGAACAACACTGCCGGATATGGCAACGGCGCCATCATCGCTCTTTACACATCGGCAAGCGACAAGAACGGACAGATACAGTGTATGGCATACAGCACCGACAACGGACGTACATTTACAAAGTATGAGGGTAACCCTGTGCTCCGTCCTTTCGACGGACTGAAGGATTTCCGTGACCCGAAAGTGTTCTGGTATGCTCCGGCAAACTCTTGGTATATGATTGTTTCGGCAGACAAGGAAATGCGTTTCTACAAGTCTCCCGACCTCAAGAAATGGACATATGTCAGCGGTTTCGGACGCGGCTACGGCATGCAGCCATGTCAGTATGAGTGCCCTGATTTCGTACAGCTGCCTGTAAATGGTGACAAGAACAACATGAAGTTCGTCATGCTTATGAATGTAAACCCGGGATGTCTCTTCGGTGGTAGCGCCACAGAATATTTCGTAGGCGATTTCGACGGCACAACATTCAAATGTCTTGACGATCCTTACACTGCTAAATGGCTCGACTATGGTAAGGACCACTATGCTACTGTATGTTTCTCAAACACCGGCGACCGTGTTATCGCAATGCCGTGGATGAGCAACTGGCAGTATGCCAACGTTACTCCTATCAAGCAGTACAGAGGTGCTAACGGCCTGCCGCGTGAGCTCTCACTCTACACAAAGGACGGACATTATTATGTAGCTGCTGATGTAGCTCCTGAAATCAAGGCTCTGCGCAAGGACACCAAGACTCTTGACAACATGAAGGTTAAGGGTGAGAACAACAAGGCTGGTGTGGCTGCAGGATGTGAAGGTGCATTCGAACTCGAGGCAGACGTTACTCCGGGTAAGGCCGGTGTGGCAGGTATCGAGCTCTATAATGACAAAGGCGAGAAGACTCTTGTTTATCTCGACATGAAGAACAATCGCATCGTCATGGACCGTACACAGAGCGGACTTACCGACTTCGGACTGAAATCAGATCCTCACGGCATAGAGAAAGAGGCTGACGCAAAGCGCGCAAGCGAGAACAAAAAGCCTATGCGTATCGAGAATTCAGTGAACTATAAGAACGATTTCGCACTTGGAACATGGGCTCCGCTCAACCTTTGCGAAGGCAAGACATATCATGTTGACATCTTCGTTGACAAATGCTCTGTAGAACTGTTTGTTGACGGTGGACGCATTGCCATGACCAACCTTGTATTCCCTACAAAGCCTTATGACTCTGTACGTTTCTATACAGAAGGAGGAAAGGCTGAATATGCTAATGTCAAGGTTCACAAAATAAGTCTGTAAGGATATAATATTATTAGGAATTATTACGTTAAGTAATAAAACGTATAAACCTATTTATATTAAAACCAACCTAATGAGAAAATTCTGCATTATTATATCATCATTGCTGCTGCTGAGTGGATCAGCAGCAGCTGATGAACGTAAAACCATACGTGTGAGCACCGACAATACCGATATGATATTGCAGGTGAACAATAATGGCAGGCTCTATATGGTGTATCTTGGCGACAAATTGCTGAACGCAGCGGATGCCGACAAGCTTGACTGGCGTATGAATACAGGGTCAGACGGAAGTGTGAGTACACGAGGACATGAGGCTTACATGGCGTCGGGAGGCGAAGACTTCTTTGAACCGGCATTGGCTGTTACGCATGCCGATGGTGACAAGACCACATATCTTTATTATAAAGACTCACAGACGCGCGCCATTGACGGCGGTACTGAGACCATAATACATCTTGCCGACAAGAAATATCCTTTTGAGGTGACTTTGCATTATGCCGCTTACAATCGTCAGAATGTCATAAAGGCATGGAGTGAGATTGTTCATCACGAGAAGTCCGACATTACTTTATGGAAGTATGCAAGCACAATGTTGTATTTCAATGAGCCGTCATATTTCCTTACCAACTATCACAGCGATTGGGCACGTGAGGCACAACCTGTCACCCAGAAACTGACTTACGGTAAGAAAATAATAGACACTAAGCTTGGCACACGTGCAGCTATGTACATGCAGCCTTTCTTTGAGCTGGGCATAAATGCTCCGGCACGTGAATGTGACGGCAAGGTGATGCTCGGTACTATAGGATGGACAGGAAACTTCAGATGCACTTTCGAGGTTGACAATGTCGGCGGATTGCGTGTCATTCCTGGCATAAATCCATATGCCTCAGATTACAAACTGAAGGCCGGCGAGAATTTTGTAACTCCCGAATTCATATTCACGCTTAGTGATGACGGCATAGGTGAGGCAACCCGCAACCTGCATGACTGGGCACGTCTTTATCAGCTCAAGGATGGTAAGGAAGACCGGATGACGCTGCTCAACAACTGGGAGAGCACAGCATTCGACTTCGACCAGGACAAGCTTGCAGGAGTGATGGACGATGCAGCCAGACTGGGCGTTGACATGTTTATGCTCGACGACGGATGGTTTGCCAACAAGTATCCGCGTAACAACGACACCACCGGACTTGGCGACTGGGAACCGAATACAGTGAAATTGCCTCAAGGCATAGCCGGACTGACAGCTGTGGCGAAGAAAGCCGGAGTGAAGTTCGGAATATGGATAGAACCTGAAATGGTCAGCCCTAAGAGTCAGTTGTACGAGAAGCACCCCGACTGGGTCATAACACAGCCTGGACGCGACATATACTACTATCGCAATCAGCTCGTGCTCGATCTTGCCAATCCTAAGGTGCAGGACTACGTATTCGGCGTTGCCGATAAGATTCTATCAGACAATCCGGACGTGGCATACTTCAAATGGGACTGCAACAGTCCTATTACGAACATTCGCTCGCCTTATCTTAAAGACAAGCAGGGCAATCTCTATGTCGATTATGTGCGCGGATTGTACAATGTGCTCAAAAGACTCGAGGCTAAATATCCTCATGTGCCAATGATGCTCTGCTCGGGTGGAGGCGCACGCTGCGACTATGAGGCTCTGAAGTATTTCACCGAGTTCTGGTGCAGCGACAATACAGATCCGTTCGAGCGTATCTACATACAGTGGAACATGTCCAAGTTCTTCCCTGTCAAGGCCATGGCTTCACATGTGACTGACTGGAACAAGAAGGCGAGCATGAAGTTCCGCGTAGATGTGGCAAGCATGTGCAAACTCGGATTCGACATTGACGTGCACAATCTGTCCGACGCCGATTTCAATCTTTGCAAACAGGCAGTGGCTAATTATAACAGACTGAAACCGGTAATCCTGGATGGTGAAATGTATAGATTAGTATCTCCGTACGAAGGCAATCATGCCGCAGTAAACTACGTGTCGGAAGACAAGACCCATGCTGTACTCTTCGCTTACGATCTGCACCCGCGTTACAAGGAACCGCTGTTCAACGTAAAGCTCCAGGGACTTGACCCGTCACTTGTCTATAGCGTGAAGGAAATAAATCTGCCTGAAGGCCAGAAGGCCGAGACCAAGACTTACACAGGCGATTATCTCATGAAGATAGGTTTGCCTGTGCTTACTGCATCAGAAGGAACGAGCCACGTACTCGAACTGACAGCCGAAAACTAATCTTTAAACAATATAAAAACCGTTATGAAACAAAACAAAGCTATTTACATAATCCCCGTGATGTTCTGCTTCTTCGCGATGGGATTTGTCGATCTGGTAGGCATCGCCTCCAATTATATTAAAGAAGATCTTGCGCTCAACGACTCGACAGCCAACATCCTGCCGTCGCTCGTGTTCTTCTGGTTCCTCATTTTCAGTGTGCCGACAGGTATGCTGATGAACCGCATAGGGCGCAAAAATACAGTGTTGCTGTCACTTATTGTCACCATAGTGTCACTGCTGTTGCCACTTCTTGACGAGAGTTTCACAGTCATGCTTCTGGCTTTCTCGTTGCTCGGCATCGGAAATGCTCTCATGCAGACATCGCTCAATCCGCTTATCTCTTCGATCATCAGCGGTAAGCATCTTGCCAGCACGCTCACATTCGGACAGTTCATCAAAACCATCGCTTCGTTTCTTGCGCCTTATCTGGCAATGTGGGGAGCCACGGCAGTCATTCCTTCATTCGGATTCGACTGGAAGGTGCTCTTCGCCATCTATTTTGTTGTGGGCATAGCTGCAGCCCTGCTGCTGTGGGCCACTCCTATAGACGAGGGTGAGAAGAGTGACAGTGCGTCAAGCTTTGCCGACTGTCTGCGTCTGCTGGGCAAGCCGGTTGTGCTTCTGTCGTTCATCGGCATCATGTGCCACGTTGGTATTGATGTTGGCAGCAACACCACAGCTCCGAAGATTCTTATGGAACGTTTGGGCATGTCGCTAAATGACGCTGCGTTCGCCACAAGCCTTTACTTCATCTTCCGTACCATCGGATGTCTTACGGGGTCGTTCATACTTCGTGTGATGAACCACCGTGCGTTCTTCACCATCAGCATCGTCATGATGGCTCTGAGTATGCTCGGCATGGCATTCGGAACGTCAAAGATAGTGCTTTACACAGCCATCGCTCTTGTTGGTTATGGCAACTCTAATGTGTTCTCATTGGTATATTCGCAGGCTCTGCTTTCCGTTCCAGAACGTCAGAACGAAGTTTCCGGACTTATGATCATGGGTCTCTTCGGTGGAACTGTGTTCCCGTTGTTCATGGGCTTTGCCTCAGACGCAGCCGGACAGATGGGAGCCGTGGCTGTAATGGCTATAGGAGTGATATATCTTTTCACATTTATTAAAAATATAAAGCACTGATATAATAATGAAGAATATCGTCGTAGGACTTGGAGAAGCACTGTGGGATGTGCTTCCGGATGGAAGGAAATTAGGAGGAGCTCCGGCAAACTTTGCTTATCATGCCGGACAGTTTGGTATTGATACCTTGGCAGTGAGCGCACTGGGTAAGGATAGTTTGGGCGATGAGACATGCAAGGAACTTGAGAAGAAAGGTCTGCGCCATGTCATGCCGCGTTTGGATTATCCCACCGGCACCGTGCAGGTGACGCTCGATAAGTCAGGAGTGCCTGCTTATGACATCAAGGAAGGTGTGGCATGGGACAACATCCCGTTCACACCAGAGATAGAAGAAATAGCACACAACTGCCGTGCCGTGTGCTTCGGTTCGCTGGCACAGCGCAGCAAGGTGTCGCGCGAGACAATACGCAAGTTTGTCAAGGCCACCCCGAAAGACTGCATGCGCATCTTCGATATCAACCTGCGTCAGAGCTTCTATACCAAGGAAGTGATACAGGAGTCGCTCAGACTGTGCAATGTTCTGAAGATAAACGATGAGGAACTTGTCACCATCGGTCGCATGTTCGGCTATCCCGGACTCGACATGAGCAACAAGTGCTGGCTGCTTCTCGGCAAGTACAATCTCGATGTTCTCGTACTCACATGCGGCATCAACGGCAGCTACGTGTTCACACGCGGTGAGATGTCTTTCCAGACCACGCCTAAGGTAAAGGTGGCCGACACCGTAGGAGCAGGCGACTCTTTCACCGGTTCGTTCTGCGCTGCCCTCATAAGCGGCATGCCGATAGCCGAGGCTCACAAGCTGGCCGTAGATGTTTCGGCATACGTATGTACCCAGAACGGTGCAATGCCTGTGCTTCCTGTCGAGCTGACATCAAGAACAAAGCAGTCGGCCCAGCCTGTAAAGGAATAAAACGAATAAGTATTATTGTTTAGTAATTGAGGAGAGCAGATATAAAAGTTGCGGTTACCCGTCTTGTGCACGCACATATTGTGCAGTGCGGTGATGATGAAGAAACATTTATAAACGGGCACCGTCTTTTATATCTGCCTTTTTTGTATCATTTCTTGAACACCTTTTTCACAGCTTCAAGAAATCCGTATTTGAAGTGGGTGTCGGGCTCGAGATAACTGCCTTCGGCCCATTCGTTCCACGCGTTTATCGTCACAAGCGGCACTTGGTTGGGGTGTTTGTCCACAAAGTCCTTTGCCACACGCAGGAAGTTCTCAAACTTCTCCGGTGTAACACCCGTAACAGCCGACTGCGGATCGTTGCCCGGAAAGCGCGGATTGTTGTCCCAGTCTATTGATACGTGCGGGAAGTAAGGCACAGAGAAACCGTTGCTGAATTCGTCGTATTTGGCTGTCGCCTGCTCGCCCCACGACTGATAGTCCTGGTTGGCTGGCACGAAGTGGCACCACTGATAGTTTGTCAGACTCTCAAATCCGAGATACTTCACCGTGTTGTCCTGTGTCTCCGTCTTGTCACCTGGCACTCCCGATAGCGTTGTAGGCAGCGCGCCCCACAGTATCGCCTGCAGATGCACGCCCTTCAGCCCTGCCTTCACACACTTGTCACGGAATCGGTCGAGCGCCTTCCTGGCGTTCTCCATGCCTCCCATTCCGTTTACGAACGTTCCCACCTCATAAATGGCGAACACCGGCTTGCCGTCTATCGTGTAGTAGTTGGGCTGTGAGAAATAATCCTTTATTATGTGGTCGGTGAATCGGTCGAAGTCCTCTGCGCTTGTCTCCCCCTTCCAGTAAACCTTGTTCTTGTCCGGTTCGTCCGGATTTATATAAGCTGTGTGCGTATGGTTTGCCCACATCAGGTAGAACTTCATCTTGCGGTTGTTCTTGGCTTTCAGGAAACCGTCGTTCAGAACACTCTCCAGAAAAGGCCGTCCCTCATACCAGTACCAGTCGAATATGAACGTGTTAACGCCATATTTCAGTGCCGTCTTTATTATCTTCTCCTGTGTCTTTGGGCTTGCCTCGTCCAGATAGCCCCACAGAGGCACTCTCGGCTGCCTGTGTCCCTCATACTTGGGCTTAGCCTTATACACGGCCTCCCATTCGCCCTTTCCGTCGTGGAATATGTTCATCTCGTTCTGAAAGCGCGGCTCGTCGTGATAGGCGGGCCATACATAAGCCGCCACGTCGTATTTTCCGTTCTGGCCATACATGCCGAGCGAGACAGTGAGCAGCAGTGTGAGCAGATGTTTCTTCATGTTGTAGAATTTTTGTTTTGTGTTTTATTGAATGATTTGAAACGGATTATAGTATGATTAATATATGATATTATAATAGTGTCGATTTGCCCGTTTTCGATGATAATCACGCATGTTTAGGATTCCGGTATTTTGAAAATGACTTTTCGAAGTTCTGGTATTGATCTTCCGGAAGCGTGATATTGACTCTTTTAGGACTTGAAATAAGTTTTATTACTTTAATTTTCTCAAGAATTACATGATTGTATGGCTGAATATCTTTTGTGCCGCAGCATTCCATTGTTTTCTTGTTTAGAGATGTAGGAATGCTGCGGCGGGGTAGTGGACCGGCACACATCAGCGCACTATGACTTTGCGTCCATCTCTGATATATATGCCTGGTTTATTGGCGTCTTTCACCTCTATACCCTGTATTGTGTATGTCTTGCTGTTGTTGTTGCGATTATTCTCCATTTCGGTTATTCCGGTAGAGGTCGTCGGGCCGAGATAAGTCAGTCTGAAGTTGTCCACCACAATCCAGTCGTTGTCTACGGCATTCTGTTTGAATATGCCGATGGTGAGCAGTCCGTCGCTGCCAACCTCCACTTCTGTCGATGTTTTGTATAGTCCGTTCTGGAAGTAGTTTGTCGCATCAGTGCCGCTTGCAGGCAGTTCTCCAGCCTCTGTCGTCACACCATATCCCGGAGCCATCCCTACTCCTTCTGTTATGTCGGGCAGTGGAGTTTCCGCTTCGTTGGCATACAGCACAGCTTCGCGCGTTGCTTTCTCTCCGGCTTTGAACATTCTTTCCACGTTGCGTGTGTTCCCGTTACGGTAGAAGCCCTGTACCGATACTATGTATTTTCCTGCCGGCAGGTCCTTTATGTCCTGTGTCAGTTCGAAAGCGTTGCCAGAGCCTTCAACAGCGAATGCAAAGTCCTCCTGTCTGTTGCCCCTGCCTTCTATTGTGCCTGCGTTGTGAGCCCAAGCGCCGTTTTCCTTATCCCATGTGGTGTTGCCATATTCCCGCTGATTAAATCCTGGCATCTTTATGAGATATGTGGCATCAACAGGATTTTCAGGTGATGCGTTCTTGAGCAGCGCGTCACGGTCGGCTTTGCTCACGAGAATCCATTGCGCGTCGGGCGACTCCAGATTTGTCTCACTCGTTCCTACTGTCGCATAGAAAGCTACGCCTGCTCCGGCGTCTGTTGTAGCGTAAGGATTGAAAGCCATTCCTTCGTTGGGCGAGGTGCGTTTCACGATGTTATATACACATTCTGTGCCTTCCACTTGTTTGAATGCCCAAAGATTCTGATCCGGTGTGTCGCAGTAGCCGTTGTAGTTTAACCAGTCACCGCTGCCGTTGTCCAGTCCGGTACTTATTCTGAATGTGCCGGCTGTCTTTGTGAGCGTAACAGGTATTCCCGGAAAACCGAGTGCCGCATGTGCGCCCCAGTCCGATCCGCCGCATAAGAACTGCTTTTGTCCTACGTTGTACAGATAGAACTCACCATTGTCCGGAGCGTTTCCGGTGAATACGTTTTCGTGTTTGTCTGCGGCGTTGATCTTGCGTTCAAATCTCAATGCCTGCAGGCTCTGTTGCAGATCTTTGGCAGTAGTAGCCTCGCTCACTGTTTTTTGCGCGTTTGCAATGGCTTCGGCATAATCCGGTGTGGACTCTTCACCGAACGCTATGTCTATGGTCTGTCTCAGCGTGGCGATGGTTGCGGCCGACTGTTTTATGGTGGTAGTGAGCGATGTGAGCTTCTCCGTCATGTTTATCACGGCATCCACGTCATCAGATGTTGTCAGCATCTCAGCCTCTGCCATGCATTCGCTCAAAGCAGTATTCATCGCATCGGTTCCGGACGTGACATATTGTTCCGCTTCTTCCATGGCTTTCACAAGCGCATCTGTTATTTCTGTCATGTCGATGTCCTTACCGAGATATACTATTTTCCAGTTGTCGAACACGGTCCAGTCTGCTTCCACTCCGTCGCTCGACGGCTTAGACAGACCTATGCGCAACTCTCCGCCAGTGACGGGCACGGTGAGTGGCTCGTTCTGATAGCCACCCTCGAAGAATATTGCCGACGCGCAGTCGAGGTCGTTCGGTGTCCATTTGCCGGCTGCCTGATAGTAGTAATACGGTGTCTCCACGTCAGAGCCACCTTCTATTATACATTGTAGAGGCTTTTTCACGTGGTTTGCGAAATACATTGTACGCATTGTCTCTGTGCCGTTCTCGTGCTTTTCTATGAATCCACTGCCGTCACGGTAGTAGCCCTGTACGCTTACGAGATATGTTCCGTCGGGTATTCCGTTGATGGTCTGGTGCATGTCTATGCTTGTTGAGTTCCAGCTCTCGTGCGCACGGTTGCACATCACCCTTCCGTCGCCGCCTACTACATTGTTTCCACCTCCGAAACTTGCGTTCCATGCACTGTATCGTTCGTCGTTGAAAGCGAAGTTGGGATCCTGTACAAGCCAAGTCACGTCAATCGGATGTTGTGGCGTAGCTTCCGCCATTGCAGCTATTCGTTCCTCTCTTGTGACGAGCTGCCACGTGTTGTTTGACGTTGCGTTCTGACTGATATATCCGTCATCGCCCATACCTATCTTGCCGTAGTCAGACTCAATGGTGTAGGCATTGCTTATGTCGGAGCCCTCCACAGGCGTTATCCGCCATATAGTCACGGCATCACCGGTGTCCATATACAGACCGTTTCCGTTGATGCTGTGGTTGCCGCTGAATTTAGGATTGAGTCTGTAGCCGTTGCCCTCGGCAGTGATGCTTACTTCAAAACCGCGCGTGTCCAGCTCCGCTCTTGTTGTCCACTGGTCGGTGCGTCGGTCGTTGTTCTGCAGCCACATGCCAGACTCCACGTTGTACAGGAAAAACTCTCCGTTTGTGACCTGCGAGCCTTTGTATGGTGACGATGTGTTCTGTGCCCCGGCAGTTGCCGATGCCATGAGCATTATTATAGGGAATATATATCTGTTCATGTTATGATTCTTTTTGTTGTTCTATTTTATTATCTTCTTGTTTATCACACTGCCGTCGGTCATGGTTACAGTGGCTACCATCATGCCTTTGCCGTTTACTTCTGTCGAGCATGCGTCACGTCCTGAACTGACAGTTTTCATAAGTCGTCCGTCTGCCGAATATATCTTCACACTGTCTATTGTTCCGTCACAGGTGAAAGTCAGTCTGTCGCCGTCGGTCTTAACTGTCACATTGTTGTCGTCGGCTGTTTGGGCGGTATGTATGCCATCTGTTACACCGTTGTCGTCGAGTCTTAGTTCCATCCATGTCCACGATTCGTCATGCCTTACGTCTGGTATCGATTCCGAAACGAAGCCGTTGTTGCATCTGTCCTGTACCTCTATGCCTGCAGCCATACGCTGTCCTGTGGGCGCACCTGTCTTTCCGAGGGCTTGCCACGGTATGGCTGCCTCGATTACGTAATGGTCGTCTTCCACGTTCACTTTGCAGCTTATGCCTTGTAGGTCGCACTCAGTCCAGTAGCCGTTGTCGCCCTGGAGACATTCGAATTTCCCGTCTGTAGAGAAGAATATGTCGAACATGCCTTTCACGGGAGCCGTGTCCGACACGTTGTCGGCATCAATAAGCAGTCTCACACCGTCCTTCAGCAATCGCGACTGCGACGAGCCTGCGGTTGGTGTGTTGTCATCGACGTTTGCCACAAAGTACAGACAGTCGTTGTCGTAACTCAGGTCGGCATATACGTTGTGTCCGAGTGAGTTTGTTCCCATCATTATCTGATTGGCCTCAGGTGTGTGATATTCGTCGGTTCCTATTGCTCCGTCGAGTGTCGGATGGCCGTAATATGCCTTGAGCATACGGCGTGGATAGCCCTTCACCATGTCCACATGACGTCCGTTCGGTCCTGAGACGAATCCTCCGAGCGCGCACACCTCACCAGTATCTACTACCGATACCGAATTTACTTCGATTGATATTCCTGACTCCACATTGTCGGGGAATGGTTGCGACATGGCTTTGAAGTTGCGGGCATTCTCGTCGCCCACATAAACATACATGTTCATTACGCCGTAGTTTCCGCTCTTATAGTATGATTGTCTCGACAGCAAAGTCTCTCCCCATGGCAGTACACGCATATAAGGCGCGCCGCCAAACGCGAGAGGACACCAGTCGTAGTCTATCACTTGTGAGCGATATGGACTGTTTGCTCCTACAGGAGCGTTGCTCCAGTTATCTTCTATTGATGTTCTTACAGTCACCGGTACGAAGCTTTCCATGCCCGGCCAACCGTTGTCTTCAATTGTCAGTACTATACTGTCGCCTACAATTACCGGTGTTGGCATTCCGTCTCTTGAGCCGGGGCGGAACGAAACGGTCTGCGGCGCGCTCCAGGTCTTGCCACGGTCGAACGAACGCATAAGTTGTATGCACTGTTCTCCTGATGTGACGTATGGTGCTTCGTCAGACACATAGAGATGTACTTCGCCCGACGGCAACTCGAGTATTGCCGGTTCCCAACATCCGTTTTCGAATGTTGTCTCGCCGTCATATACGAATATCTCGTCGCCCCACGTCTCGCCGTTATCCTCGCTTATATGCAGTCTGACTCCGAAACGTCCTCCGGGTACTGATGGGAAACCTATGTTGTATGTAATGATTATCTTGCCGTCGCTCAACTGATAAAGGTCGGCGTCGTAGTAGTTGAATCCTTCCGGATGATGGAAAACTGTTTTCTGTGGCGACCATGTACGACCGTTGTCCTCGCTGGTGCTTATCACTATGTCCCAGTTCACCTCTGTAACGGCGAGCAGTCGTCCGTCTTGCAGTTGTATCAGACGTGCATACCATCCTCCGTCGAATATTGTCTGCTGACTGCGCATATCCCAGAATATGCGTGAACCCCTGTAAGGTTCTTTCCTTCCGGAATACATGTTGAGTACACATAATCAGAAGATTAAAAACAAGTAAAGTCTCTTCATGTTGTTATGTTATAGATTAATGTGTTATGAATAATAGATTTTTTGAAAGCTTATGTATGGGTCATAATGAAACCGTTATAGTATTACTTTTAACTAACAGATTTCTTATTTTCAGATTGTTTCGTAAGGTTTAATGGTAATGGTCCTTTATTAGTGTATGTTATATATTTAGAACCAACAGCATATTGCAAATATAAATTTATTATTTAATGTAGCGGTGTGTTGATGGTAAAAAAACGGCCACCATTTGTCTGATTGTGTCAGAATATGCTGCCGAATGAGCAAAAACAGCATACGCAGCAATACATAAGGCGGAAAGTATGGATTGGGTTATGTGCCCGGTGTCCAGCCTTTCCGCCTTTATATATGAATATGGTGTTTGTGTTATATCATTTTACGCAACGATTGTCAGATGCTCATCATCGGCATTATCGAGGGCGTGATGAGTGCCGTGAATATGCCGTTGAGGGTCAGTCCGAGGCTGGCGTATGCACCGTGCAGCTTGCTCACGTCCATCGATGTGGCCGTGCCGAGGGCGTGGGCTGCGGTTCCCATCGACAGTCCCTGAGCCATTGGGGTGCGTACATGGGCGAAACCCATGGTGCGGTAGCCGGCTACAGCGCACAGCAGTCCTACGCACACCACCACTGCGGCCGTGAGCGACGGAATGCCGCCGATGGCCTTGGTTATCTCCATTGCAATAGGCGTGGTGACCGATTTGGGCGCGAGCGACAGAACCACCTCGCGCGACGCGCCCATCAGTCGGGCTATCACCACTACCGACACAATGCCTACTATGCAGCCCGCAAGCTCGGATACGAGTATCGGCAGGAACTGCTTCTTTATGGTCTCGAGCTGCTGATAGAGCGGCACACCCAGTGCCACAACTGCCGGACGCAGCCAGAACTCAATCATGTGGCCGCCGGCGTTGTAGGTGTCGTAGCTCGTGCCGGTGACGCTCAGGAATATTATGACGGTGGCTATTGCCACGAGTATGGGGTTCATTATGGCCCAGCCGGTGCGGCGGCGCATCAGCTTGCCAAAGAAATAAGAGCCGAATGTGAGTGCTATGAGGAAATACTCGTTATGGAAATATGTCATTGTTTGCCTCCTTTATATTTGCGTACAACCTTGCCATAGAGCTCGTGGACCCATCCTGTGGTGAAGAGCACGAGCACCGTCGATACCACCGATGCTATGACTATTGGCCACAACTGTGCCTTGATGATGTCGAAGTAAACCATAATGGCGACTCCTGGCGGAACGAAGAAGAAACCGATGTTTGCCACGAGGAAGTCTGACAGACCCTGCACCCATTCGAGGCGCACTACGCGGAGTTTGAGAAGAAGTGTGAGAATGAGCATACCGAGAATGCTCGAAGGCAGGGGGACGTGAGTGAGATAGATTAAAAGTTCGCCCAGTGCCAGGCATCCGAACAGGATTGCCAGTTGACGGATCATCATAACTGAAAAAATCTTTTTACCTTTTTTTGTTTTATTTAAGAAGTCGCAAAATTAATAAATTATGCTGTAATACGGCACAATATTCGTATAAAATCAGTCCGAAACAGTCCTTATTTGTCTTTATTGCCATTATGTGGCGGCATAATTGGGCTCAGAATGGTCCGTCGGCTGGTTCTGTAGGTACTTGAAGAGTGGCGGGCTGAAGCTGTCAAAACATGACGATATGCGGTCGTAAGACGACGTTTCCCCGGCCATTGCCACGTGTGCGGAACTTGTTTACGGGCACACGGCAGGCAGCTTGTTTTCGGCGTTCAGACACAATTTATTCACAATAAATGACCTGTCATACGAATATTATCCGTAACTTTGGAATCAGCATACGTCGTGGAGCCTGCCGCGAATGTCCGTATCGACTATGTGGACGGCTGAAACCGGGCGTGTGCTCCGTACGAAAAACATACACTAACCGATAAAAACTTACACTGCATCATGACAAGACATAAGATACCGGTCGTGCTCATGGCCGCGCTCATGGCCTGCACGTCACTGCCGTCTTCGGCACAGGGAACGGCCGACGACTACAACCGGGCTTACAGCCTGCGCGAGAAATACAGCCAGAGTCACGTGCTTTATGCTGACGTTGAACCACACTGGATTGAATACACCGACTCGTTCTGGTATGTAAGAAACACGGAGCGCGGCCGCGAGTATGCGCTCGTAGATGCACGCGGAGCACGCCGCACCGACCTCTTTAACCACGGGCGGCTGGCCGAACAGCTGTCGGCCATGAGCGGAAAGAAGGTGGAGCCCTACCGTATATATATTAATAAGGTGCGCACGGACAGGACTGCGGAGAATCTGCGATTTGAGTTCGACGGCCGTAGATGGGCTTACAACACGAAGGAAAACACGCTCACGAAGGAAGGCAACGTGCATGCTCCCGCGCCACAACGCCACTGGATGGAGGTGGACGACGAGAAATCGGGCGGCCCCGTAACCTCGCCCGACGGCAGATATGTGGCTTTTGTGAGAGACGACAACGTGTGGGTGCGCAACTCGTCGGGCGGAGGCGAGCGCCAGCTGAGCATTGACGGAACTCAGGGAAACTACTATTCCACATACATACAATGGTCGCCCGACTCGCGGCGTGTGATGGCGTGCAGGATACGTCCTGCCGCCAAGCGCTATGTCTATTACGTGGAATCGTCGCCTGCCGACCAGCTACAGCCCGTGCTCCACAAGCAGGAGTATGCCAAGCCGGGCGACGAACTGCGCTTCAAGGTGCCCTGCATATTCGAGGTGGAGACGGGCCGCGCGCTCATACCTTCCACCGAACTGTTCGCCAACCAGTACGACCTGCACAGCATGAGATGGAACGCCGACAGCAAGGGACTGACCTTCGAGTACAACGAACGCGGCCATAAGGTGTACCGTCTGCTGGAGATGTCGGCCACGGACGGCAGCGTGCGCACCCTCATTGAGGAGAAAGAGGAGAAGTATGTGAACTATCCCCGCATATTCCGACACCTGCTCGCCGACGGCCGACGCATAATCTGGAGCAGCGAGCGCGACAACTATAACCACCTCTATATGTACGACCGCGCCACGGGCAAGCCAACCCGGCAGATAACCAAAGGCCGCTGGTATGTGCGCGGAGTGCAGCATGTGGACGAGCAGAACGGGGTGATATATTTCTCGGCAAACGGAGTGAACAAGGACGAAGACCCATACTTCATACACTACTACCGCATAAACTTCGACGGCTCCGGCATGAAGGAGCTTACGCCGGAGGAGGGAATGCACCGCTGCTGGTACTCGTCTGACCACAAGTATATGGTCGATGTGTACAGCACACCGCAACAGGCGCCCGTTGCACTGGTGCGCAGCGCCGATACGGGCAAGACCGTCATGCCGCTGGAGAAGGCTGACATCTCGGCGCTGCTTGCCAACGGATGGACCGCGCCGGAGACCTTCAAGGCCAAGGGACGCGACGGCAAGACCGACATGTGGGGCATAATATACCGCCCGTCTGACTTCGACCCGCAGAAGAAATATCCTGTCGTGGAATACATATACTCAGGTCCGGGCGACCAGTATGTGCCCAAGACCTTCGCTTCATACAACTGGTGGATGACCTCGCTCGCCGAACTTGGATTCATCGTGGTGCAGGTTGACGGCATGACGACGTCGTTCCGCTCTAAGGAGTTTGAGGAGGTGTGCTACAAGAACCTGAAGGATGCGGGCCTGCCCGACCACATGGCGTGGATAAAGGCGGCTGCCGAACGCTATCCGAGCATGGACACCACGCGCGTCGGAATATTCGGAAGCTCGGCCGGCGGACAAGAGGCCATGGCCGCCGTACTGTTCCATCCGGAGTTCTACAAGGCTGCCTACTCGGCGTGCGGATGCCACGACAACAGGATGGACAAGATATGGTGGAATGAGCTGTGGATGGGTTATCCGGTGGATGAGGCTTACAGCCGCAACTCGAATGTGGACAATGCCCATCTGCTCACACGCCCGCTGATGCTCGTTGTGGGCGAGATGGACGACAACGTGGACCCTGCATCCACCATGCAGGTGGCCGACGCACTGATAAAGGCGGGCAAGAATTTCGAGCTGGTGGTATTGCCCGGCGTGCACCACACCATGGGTGAGGACTTTGGCGAGCACAAACGCTACGACTTCTTCGTGCGCCATCTCATGGGCGTGGAGCCGCCGTCGTGGGACAAGATTGTCAGAAAATGATGATTCCTCAACCCGAACCGGTCATTAGAGATTTTGCGAACAAAACGCAAAACGATGATGCTTATTGCGGCTTGTACTCTGGTCTGCCGCTTAATCGTTGTTTTGGAAACAATGATTTCCGCGCAAAAAGAAAGCATTTTTTATAATGACCGGTTCGGGTTTGATGATATATTTGTTGGCGTGCGCGACAAAACAGCCGCGCCCCCCTGCCGCAACCATTGTCAGACATACTGACTGTGCGGGCAGGGAGGCGCGTTTTTTTATTATACTTGGCCGTTGAGGCTGAGCGTCATTCTATGGTTTCCTTCACTCCGTTGCCGGGCAGATGCATGCCCGCCATGACCAGATGGTTTTTCTTCACATAGTCAATGTATTTCACTCTCGACTCCACAGCCTTCTTGCGGTCCATGTCGTAGGCGGCGCATATGTTGGGATGCTTTATCTGCAAATCATATCCGTGCATGAGGTCGCCGGCTATCAGCAGTCGTCCTGTCCGATATACGGTGTGCCCAGGCGTATGTCCCGGCGCGGCCATGGGCTTGATGCCGAGCGGCAGAGTCTCGTTGTAGCCGAATCGGTGCAGGCGTCCGGCGTATGCCTGCATTGTGGCAGCCGCGTTGTCGGCGGTGCCCCGCTGCTCCTTATTCACCTTTTTGGCGTTGGTTATCCAGTAGTCGTATTCAGCCTCGGGCACATACACCTGCGACTTGGTGAATACGGGTTTGCCCTCGTGCATGAGTCCACCTATGTGGTCGCCGTGGAAGTGGGTTATCATGATGTAGTCGATGTCGTCTGGCTTTATGTCCATTGAGTCGAGCAGAGCCATCAGCTGTCCGCCCTTGTCCATGCCGTTGCCGGTGTCGAAGAGAGCCATTTTGCCGTCTTTCTCCACGAGGAAGCAGCTGATTGAAGCCGGCACGCTGCCTTCGGGCGACAGAATGTTTATGCTGTCCGAATCGTTCTTGCCGTAGAACAGGCTGTTGGGCATACGTTTGTCGTCCTTGTTGTCCTGTATTGCCGTGAGTGTGAGCGAGTCCATCGGCATCATTGTGATGCCGTTTGGAAGTATTCCTGAGTCCGCTGTCATTTTCTTTTCGTTGTTATTGCATGCCGACACAGCTATTATTGCTGTGAGCATGAGCATAAGGCCTGCAGATCTTAATTTTCTCATAGCTTTGATGTTGTTGGGTGTTGACGTTTTCTTGTTTCCTGCGCATGTCTTGTCTCCGTGGCGGCATCGGCGTGGCGTTGCCGTCCGGCTGCCCGTGTCTGCCGCCATGTCCGGCATGGCATTTCTGCATGCTTGTGCGCAAGGGCAAAAATAACTAAAATGAGGAATAAATGGAAATTTTTTATGTATTATTTGCATTGCCGTGCGCTTTATTGTAGGGTAGTATGAATTCTGCGGTGACGGGTATTATTAGTGAAGAGCCATGGAGAGCCGGAAAATTCGTCGGTCGCCGTGGAATATCCGGCAGACGGAGTGGGGAGTATGAACCGTGACGGCGCATGTGTCCGTATAATAATGCGTATGTGTACATATGATAATATTTTCAATACGGCTGATATAATATATTCAATACGGTATATGATTATTTTGCATTGCCGTAACCGTTCAATCATCATCCCGCGTCCGGAGCATCCCTGCCGTGGCTTTGCTCACGCTTCTTGTCAATAATTTTCAAGGCGTATTCCGGCTTTTTTGAGGAAAACCGGCGGGACGTACTTACAATTTTTGGTTCATCCGACATTTCGAGTGATATGACAATCATGAAGAGCAAACAGC
>ERZ779888.947-NODE-947-length-31064-cov-7.146248_pt1 | contig 31064 bp, 24 predicted proteins | sample MGYA00511245_ERZ779888 | MGnify/ENA primary metagenome ERZ779888 (study PRJEB29588, sample SAMEA2155255) | human gut metagenome | biome: human gut; feature: human-associated habitat; material: faeces | place: Denmark | collected 2008/2010 ...
TCATCCCCACCGCCGTCAACCAGCTGTGGGTGACAGACATCACGTACATTCCCGTGTGGATTGACGACACCCACTACGTGTTCTGCTACCTGAGCCTGGTGACCGACGCCTACAGCCACGAGATAATAGGCTGGGCCGTCGGCCCCGACCTGGGCTCCGCCTATCCGCTCCAGGCTCTCGAGATGGCGAAGGGCCGCCTCGGCGACCCGGGCGGTGCGCTCTGTGGCTCGCTCATCCACCACAGCGACAGGGGCGTCCAGTACGCCAGCCGGGAGTATGTGGAGGCTCTGAGAGGCTGTGGGATAAGAATCAGCATGACCGAGAACGGGGACCCCAAGGAGAACGCCATTGCCGAGCGCATCAACTCGACGATGAAGAACGAGCTTCTGAAGGGTATGCGCTTCCGTTCCGTGGAAGAGGTCAGGGAGGCCGTCGGGAAGGCCGTGCACTTCTACAACAACATGCGCCCACACATGAGCGTGGACATGATGACACCGGCCCAGGCGGCGCGCTGCCACGGCGAAATAGTCAAATGGTGGAAAAGTTACCGTGAGGAGGCCATAAAAAATGGCCGAGCATGATGACAATCGCTAAAAAAAGTTTACCTTTGTCGCTTGGGAAGGGTCGCCTTCCGGCCTACGGCCTCCAGACGACCCTTCCCAAGGCTGGCGAAACCGCCAAGTCAACCCCTATCAGGGATAAGTTTAACCGAGTCAACTCCCATCAGGGATAACACCCAAAACAGTCAACCAAAATCAGGATAGCACAGTCTTCCCAGTTGATGTCCGCATAGATGTCGCCCGGCAGGGTTTTCTTTTCTTCTTTTGGGGCATCGTCTGCTTTTTTCTGTGAAGACTGCAATGATTCGCCGTCCTGCTTCTTCGGCTTCTCCGCACGGACAGGTTTAGGGTCGTTACCTTTCTGCATCTGTTTGGCAGAGGCCGACTTCTTCTTGTTCTTCGGGGCAGGCTTCTCTTGCGGAACGGTGTACTCCCATAGGTCGAAGAGGGTAAGTTGTACCGCTTTTCCCTCTGCAAAAAAGTCTGTTGAGGGTTGTTCTTTCGGCTCTTCCTTGATTTGCGGAGCTTCTTCCACTATCTTGACTTCCTTGGTTGCAGACGGAATGGTTTGGACAGGTATCTCTTCTGTCACACCCTTATAGCGTGCCACATCCAATCGTGCAGCTAAGTCGGCATCAATCCGCTTACGCAGGTCCTCAGCGATTCCGGCCACACCGCCCTCGTGCAGATAGACCATCGCAGGTTTCCCATATGGGTCGGTGTCCAGTTTGGCACTGGTCTGTATGACCAATTCGGGATGCGCCAGCAGGTAGCGGTTGGTCGTCACATAGGTGTGGTTGTCCTTCACTGTCTGCGTCAACAGTTGGTCATCCTCTGTCAGTTCTTCCTTGCGACTGTTCTTCTGGAGGATAATCAGGTCGCAGCCCACCTCGGTGTTGGCGTTCTTGGTGAAGAGGTTGTTGGGCATACGCACTACCGACAGCAGGTCAGCGTTCCTCATCATCAGGAAGCGGGTGCCGTTGTTGCTCTCGCTGTCTAGCACACCCTGCGAGGTGAGGAAGGCGACGATGCCTCCGTCACGCACGGCATCGAGTCCCTTCAGGAAGAAGTAGTTGTGTATCTTCTTCGCCGCAGCCCGGTGCATGATGGAACGCTTCTCGTACTCCGCATCGAACACGGCGATGTCGCCGAAGGGGATGTTGGACAGGGCAAGGTCGAAATGGCCGTTGAAGGGCTTTTCTATTTTCTCAAAGCCTTCTACACGCACTTTCCGGTCGGGATGAAGATGGCGGAGCATACGGCCCGTCAGCAGGTCTTTCTCGAAAGCCATCACATCGGCTTGGGGGGAGTAGCGCAGCATGGAATCCACAAAAGCACCCATGCCTGCCGACGGCTCCAGCAACCGCATAGGCACGACACCATGCCCCGCAAGCACGCCTGCGAGGGTGTCGGTAATCTCCTTAGGGGTATAGAATGCCGTGAGCACGGAGCCTTTCAGCGAATCGACATAACGCTTGTACTCCGTCTCGTCACGGCTGTTCTCACGGATAAGGCGGTGCAGTTCCGCCGTAGGGGCAAACAGTTCGAGGTCGGATTTCGCCCAGTGGACGGCATCCGTCAGTTCCTTGGCGGGGTTCAGGATGCACTTCAAGCCTCCGAAGCCGCAGTAGCTGCGCAATATGTCGCGCTCGGCCTCAATGGGGGTGCGTCCTTCCCGGTCAAAGAGGAAGGCCGTCCGTATCGCCTCGATGTTGTCCCTCAGTCGCTGTTTGCGGTTAAACGCCATACTCGGCCAGATAGAGTACGACAGCTCCCGTCAGTTCGCTGTACACCAGGTCATAGTCCAACGACTGGGCGAAGTGGTCGTCGGACAGGTCGTAGATGGAGAACACGTTGTCCACCAAGGGCAGCAGCTTCGCGGTAAAGGCTTCCTGCCGCGTTTCGGGGATTTCGTAGGCAAACTCGTTCGTGATGACCTCACGCAGGATGGCGTATCTGGAGTTGTGCAGCCCTTTCAGCAGGGTCTGCATCGCCAGTTCCTGTGCTCCCTCGATGGGATAGCCCTCCCGGCGTGCCTGCTCGTAGGCGGTTGCGGCCAGGTCGGCGCGGGTTTCGATGAAGGAGGCATCGCCGGCCTGCTCAAAACGGTTCTCTTGAAGGTGTTTTTGCAGATAGAGGTGGTAGTACGACAGCTCTTTCCGCTTCTTTTCGTTCTTGTTCATGTCTATTCTTGGATTTAGTGGATAATAAGATGTGGATAGAAGAAAAAAGCACTCCGGGTATCCCTCCCGAAGTGCCACCACTAAATCCAAAGTAAATCAGTCCGGTCTTAGAAGAACAAGAACGAAAACGATTCGACTTTGATTCAGTGGCGAAGATACTCATTTATTTCCTTTTTGGGGAATGTTTTCCCTTGTTTTTCACTTCGGGGAAGATAAATACCGTGTTGTAGTCGGCATCAAAGGCGATTATGGCATCGAAACTCTTGCCCTGCTTGCTCTTGAAGCCCTTCAGCAGGGCGGTCTTCCCGGTGGTGAGCAGTTCCTTGATCTCCTCGTCCTTCAGGTCGCGGTTGGCTTTCTGGCGGAACACGGGCAGACCGCATTCGGGATTGTCGCAACGCACCACCTTGCCGTAGAACTGCATCTGACCCTTGCCGCACTTGGGGCAGTTGCAGCCGGAGGGCTTGTGCCCGAAGATCTTGTCGCAGGAGAGCAGTTCGGCGGTGATTTCCGTGGTGTATCGCTCTATCTCCTCATGGAAGGCGAAAGCTTCCTTCTCCCCACGCTCGATGCGTGCCAGTTCTCGTTCCCACTCTCCCGTGAGGGCGGCATCGGCGATGCGCATTCCTTTCACCACGGAGTAGAGGGCCAGCCCCTTCTCGGTGGGTACGAGCGATTTCTTGCAACGCTGCACATAGCCGCGGGCAAAGAGGGTCTCGATGATGGCGGCACGGGTGGCAGGAGTACCTATTCCGCATTCTTTCATGGCTTGGCGCACCTCCTCATTCTCCACGTCCTTGCCTGCCGTCTCCATCGCTGAGAGCAAGGTGGCTTCGGTATGCAGGGGCTTTGGCTTGGTCTTGCCTTCGGTGAGACTGACGCCGCATACGGCAAGGGTGTCGCCGCTCTTCCAATGCGGCAATACCTGCTCCTCACTCTCTTCGCCCAGCACGGCACGCCATCCCGCCTGGCGGATGACGCAGCCCTTGGCGGCAAACTCCACCTCGCCACTGAGGGCGGTGACGGTGGTGAGTTCCTTGACGCACTTGTCGGAAAATGCTTCCACCATGCGCCCGGCTATCATCTGATAGACGGTGTTGTCCTCCTTGGAGAGGAAGAGGGGCTTCTCGCCCGTGACAAGCAGGGCGTGGTGGTCGGTCACCTTGCTACCGTCCACGCTGCGGCGGGTCAGCCTGTCCCTGTGGGGCACCTTGCCGATCCATTCGGGATAGCCGCCCAGGAAGGCGAGCAGCTTGGGGATTTCGGCAAAGACATCTTCGGGGATATAGTGGCTGCCGGTGCGCGGATAGGTGATGAGCTTCTTCTCGTAGAGCTTCTGCGCTATCTCCAAGGTTTTCTCCGCCGTGAGGCCGTGCTTGGCGTTGGCTTCCTTCTGCAGGGTGGTGAGGTCGTAGAGCAGTGGCGTATCCTCCACCTTCTCCTTGCACTCCACCTTGGTGATAAGCAGGGAGGACTGCGCCTTGACCTTATTATATATGTGCTCCGCAGGGGACTTCTCCTTCCATTTCTCTGCTGAAGAGAACTTCACTGGCTGTTCCCCTGTGCCGTCCGTAGATAGATGCACCTGCCAGAAGGCTTCGGGCGTGAAGCGTTTGTGCTCCCAGTAGCGGGCGCACACCATGGCCAGCGTGGGTGTCTGTACACGTCCGAGGGAGTAGGTGCCCCTACCTGCGGCGATGGTCATGGCCTGTGTGGCATTGATGCCTACCAGCCAATCGGCCTCGCTGCGTGCCTTGGCGGCATGATAGAGACGGTCGTAGCGGTTGCCCTCTTCGAGGTGGCGCAGTCCCTCGCGGATGGCCTTGTCGGTGAGTGAGCTGATCCAGAGGCGCACGAAGGGTGTGCGGCAGTTCAGGTAGCTGTAGAGATAGCGGAAGATGAGCTCACCCTCGCGCCCGGCATCGGTGGCCACTACAATCTGCTCACTCTCTTCGAAGAGTTTGTCCACGATACGTATCTGCGTGACGACGCTGGGTTCGGGCTTGTAGCCTTTCTCCGTCTTGGTATGACGGGGTTGCAGGGTAAAGGTGTCGGGCAGTATAGGCAGGTGCTCACGGGCGAAGCCGTGGATGCCGTAGCCTTCGGGCATGGTGAGCTGCACCAGATGCCCATAGGCCCATGTGACGGCATAGCCGTTGCCGGAAAAATAACCTTCTTCTCTCTTGGTCGCGCCCACGATGCGGGCTATCTCACGTGCCACGGAGGGCTTCTCTGCGATAATGGTCTTCATACTGATTTACTTTTTTGATGTTGTCATGATGAGTATTCGGGATAATAATGGATTTAGTGGTGGCACTCCGGCTCATACCTTCATGCCTTTGCTCTTGCGTTTTTCCTGCTTCTGCTGGACATCATCCTTCGGGGTGGTCTGTCCCTTCTGCAGCGGCTCGTTGACATTCTTGGTCGCCTCGTTGGTCTTGCCCTGACTGTTGACGGCTACCTGCGTGCGGCTCTCGTTTGCCGGAGTTACTTTCTGGGCATTATCAGGATTGGTGTCGTAGCGGTAGGGACGGCCTTTCTCGGGATTGAAGCGGAGGTACATGGTGGAGGGTACGCCCTTGTCGTCGGGCACGTTCTCCAGCTTGACGGTCTTGCCCGCCACGTAGTCGGCTTTCTGCTCCTCGGTGAAGGGCACGCCCTTCCACTTGGTGATAGGGCGGATGCTGCCATCCTCGTTGGTCCATGTATTGCGACGTTGCTTGCCGGGTTCCTGTTGCGGGGTTTCCTGTGCCACTTTGGGTGATTCCTTGTTGTTCTGCTCCTCCACGGTACGGGGCGACTTACCCGTGCCGGGCACGAACTCCACGCCTCGCTGCTCCACGTTCACCTGCAGGGTGGTGACGAACTTGCGGCCGTCGTTGCGCTCGATGAGCTTGTCCTTGACGGGCAGTCCGGCACGGAGCATCTCTCGCTCCTGTGGGGTAATCTCCGTCTTGCCGATGCGTTCGGGGATGCGGATGCGGGCGGCGGGCATGTCGGTAATCTCGTTGGTCTTGCGGTCGATGCTGATGAATGAGGGAGTTATCTCGCCCGTGGCCTTGTCCACCAAGTCCACGATTCTTCCGAGGTTGCCTGTCTCCTTCAGGGCTTTCTTCTCTTCCGGGGTGAACTTGTGACCCTTGTACTCGTCGAGCTTCTGTTCCTTGCGGATGAAGTGGGGAACGAGACGCACATTGCCGTCGTCGTCCTTGCGGAAGGAGAGGCGGGCATCGAGGCTGAACGACTCTCCTCCGAAGTTGGGCGTGACACGCACGAGGTCGGACTTGCCGTAGTTGAGCATCTTCTGCAGGTCACCGGACTGCTCCAGCTCCTCACGCTTCACGCCCCAGTTCTTTTCCAAAGCCTGCCAGTCGATGCGGCTTTCGTCAATGGGCTGGTAACCTTGCCTTTGCTTGTTCTCCTGTGCATTCTGCTGCACGTTTTCCTGTTGTTTCTGTTCCATGTTTTCTTGTTTTTGGGGTTCTACATTGTTTGTCTGATTCTGTTCTTTCTTCTGCTCTTCCTGTGCCTTCTGTTCCTGCGCCACCTGTTTTTCGTAGGCAGAGGTATCCACCTTGTGGGGCGCGAGCAGTTCGGCATTGGCCACTGGGTCTTTCAGCAGTTCCTTCATCACGCCGAGCAGGTTCTCCGCCAGGTCTGCCGCAATACGGTAGAAACCGAATCGGCTGGGTTCCTTGCACTGCCGGAAGAAGTTGCGGAAGAAGTTGTCGAGCACGTCGCCGTTCTTGTCGAACTGGAGGAAGTCCTGTGCATTCTCCATCTTTGGCGGTGTGCGTCTGGGGTGCCGTCCGCCTGTAATCCGGCCACCACGCTGATTTCGCCCGTCTTTTCATCACGGACTATCAGCACGTCTTTTTCGTCTTTTTTCTTTGCCATCTTGATTGACTTTTAATTGTGAAACATTGATTGTTATCGGATGCGGGCCTTGTAGTCCGCCATCTTCTCTTTCTGGAAACAGTCGATATGCTCCGAGAGGAACTTCTCCACGTCCGACTCCTTGTAGTAGGTCTTCTGCCGGAGCATGAGGTAGGGCAAGATGCCTAACGTGCGGTAGCGTTGCAGCGACCGCTTGCTCACCTGCAGCATCAAGCAGAGGTCCTGATTGTCGTAGAGGCGTTCGCCGTTGTACAGCTTACACTCCGTATCTTCCTCCTGACCTGCCGCCTGTCGCTGGCTGCGGTATAGCAGATCGTCGAGTATCTTCTCGTGTCTGTCGAGCCGCTCCATGAGGAGGTGGAACAGCCGCTCTATCTTGTACGTATCCATTTTCTTGCCGTTTTTATGTTTTCTTGCCAGTCCTTACCATATACTGTCTGTGCAGCTCACCGATGCGCTCTGCGTTGCCGCTCATGGAGCACTCCTTCATCATGCGCTCCACATCCGTGAGGCGGTAGCGGCAGGTACGCCCCATCAGCGAGAAGGGGATGCGCCCCTCGTCACGATAGCGTTGCAGGGTGCGCAGGCTGATACCGAGCAGGGCGGTCACATCCTTGCTGGTCAGCCACCGTTCCTGTGGTTGAACGGTCAGTCTGTCCTCATACCTGCGGATGTGCTCCGCTATCTTCTCAATGTGCCCGACCAGTTTCTGAAAGGCGGCACTTTCCATCATTATTACGTTCATAATCAATACTGTTTTTTCTTGTTTCTGCTGCAAAATTACAGGGTATGGAAAGGGTGAACTTATGACTCATAGATGACTCATAGAAGTTTTTCTTGCAATTGGCTTTGGATGGCTCAACCAACGGTTCCACATGCTGCCACCTGCACTGGAAATGAGTGGTTTTAGGAGGTCGCGGCGTAACTTTGCACCGATAATCACAGCAACACTCAGAATCATGGAAGTAGTAATCATTGAAAGAAAGGCGTTCGAGGCACTGATGGCGGATGTCTCGTCGCTGACGGAGAAAGTGAACCGTCTGTGCGGTCGTGAGAGCGACAGGTGCATGGCGAAGTGGATGGACAACGAGGAGGTGTGCAAGCTGCTGCGCCTCAGTCCGAGAACCTTGCAAACAATGCGGGACAAGGGATTGATTGCCTGCTCGCAGATTGGCAAGAAGTTTTATTACCGCAGGGAGGACGTGGAAAGCCTCGTCACTAATAGTAAGGAGGGCTACCTATGAAGCAGGAGATTCTCACGCTGGAGCAGGGTCAGGTGGCGGACATGCTCCTCTTGCTGAAAAGCAGCCATCGCAGGATAAACCGTTTCCTGCAGGACTATACCCCTCCGCTGAACGGTGACCGATACCTGACGGACAAGGAGGTGGCGGAAGCATTGAAGGTGAGCCGCCGCACCTTGCAGAACCTGCGCAACAACCGTGTGCTGCCGTTCATCCTGCTTGGCGGTAAGGCTCTCTATAGGGAGTATGACATACAGCGGTTGCTGGAGGCTAACTACCGAAAGGCGGATGTATAGCATGTATGGGGACGAAAAAGACGGACGGGCAACCCTGATGATAGGATTGTCCGTCCGTCTTTTCGTTTGTGATGTCTGTCAGCCCTTTCAGTTATTCCCGAAAGTCCACAGGGGAATGATGATGGCCTGGCGTGTTTCTCTTTCCCTTTCTTTTGTCACTGTCTCTTTCAGCCACTGGCGGAAGGCGTGGGCATAGAAGGTGTTAGTCCGATAGGCCAAGGCAACAACAATGTCCCAGTGGTAGATGTCCACGGAACAGCCGTCCGCCATGCGGATATACTTGCACACCTCATAGTCCACCAACACACCCGTCTTGCGGATGCCCTTTATCTCCCTGCCTACGGTGGCGGCAGGGAGGTTGAACAGGTCGGCTATCTCGGTGAGGGTCATCCACACCTCTTCCCGCAGGTTGCCCTCCATGCGCACGTGACCGCACTCGTCTATTCTGAGGATTCTTCTCATGTCGTTCCGTGTTAGATGGTCTGACAAATGAATTGCTCCATGGACTCTATCTGCTTGGACAGGCGTTCCATGTCGTTGCTTACCTTCTCGGCGGTGATCTTCGCATAAATCTGCGTGCTGCGGATGCTGGTGTGACCCATCATTTTTGACAGCGTCTCAATCGGCACGCCGTTGGAGAGGCAGATGGTGGTGGCATACGAGTGACGGCTCTGGTGCCAGGTGATGTTTTTGTTGATGCCGCAAAGTTTGGCGACTGCCTTGATGCCGTATCGACAATGGGGATAGCAGGAAACGGGCAACAGCCGTCCGCCATGCCGCTGTACTTCTCAATGATGTGCCGAGGCACGTCGAGCAGGCGGATGTTCGACTCCACGCCGGTCTTCTGGCGGTTGGTCTTTATCCACAGGTGTCCGTCGAAGGAGGTCTGTAGGTTCTCCTCCGTCAGGTTATACATATCCCGCCAGCTCAGTCCCGTGAAGCAGCAGAAGATGAAGAGGTTCCGGATGAGTTCATAGCTTTTCTTCTTGAACGTGCCGTTGATGAGTGCCGTTATCTCTTCTTTGGTCAGGAAGCCGCGCTTGGTCTCTTCCTTCGTGATGTGGTAGGCATAGAAGGGGTCACGCGCCAGCCAGCCGTTGTTGATGGCGGTGAAGATGATGCTGCGGAAGGGCATCATATACGACCATACGGTGTTGGTGCAGTGGTTTTTCTCCGTGCGGAGGAACAGTTCGAAGTCGGTGATGAAGGCGGGTGTCAGCTCTCGCAGGGCGATGTCGCTCATCTTGTAGCGTTGCTTGATGAACTCCGTCAGGAGGTTATATACCACGCAGTATTTCCAGTAGCTGCGCTCGCTTTTCATCTTACCCACCTGCTTCGCATAGTCCTCGTTATGTTGCTTGAACACGGCCAGCAGGGTCTTGTGGTTCTGTCCCATGCCCAGATAGGCGTTACGCACCTTCTCTGCCGTGACATACCCGTCGGTGTCGCACACCTCCTGATACGCCTTGTTGATGCCAAGCCGTATCTTGTCCAGCATACGGTTACCCTCCTGTGCCACGAGACTGCGGCCTGTCAACTTGCCCAGTTCCACGTTCCACATTTTCTCCTCCACGTCCAGCTTGCTGCTGAACTGTGATACCTTTCCGTTCACCGTGATGCGGCACATCACGGGAATCATTCCGTTCTTTTTCGGCGCGTTGCGCTTGAGGTAGAACAACACCCTGAAAGTACTTCTGCTCATACTCTACGTTTTTTTGTTTGCAAAATTATTCTTTGTAGAGCTGAAAGGCTGTAAGCAAACCGCAGCACATCGGCGCAATCGCATCCGCTTCACGTCTTTTTCGTCCTTTCCCCGCAGGCATAATCAGCCACTACCCTAATTTTGCCTTCTGAAACGCTGTATTCTGATAGTTTACAGCCATTTCCTCACGGACTTTTCGGGCCTCTTCGCCAGCGAAAAGAGTAACGGGATAGTAACGCAACTCTTGCTTCAACTGACTTTTTTGTGGCATCCATTGTCTTCACAGAGAGTCCAACTAAATCAATTAATCCGCTCATTCTCATAGATTTTTCATCATTCTGCCCTCATTCTCAGTTTTTTGGCGTATCTTTGCCAATGATAAAAAACTAACCAACCCCAATACGAATATGAACGAGGCTCTGTATTTCTATGTGAAAAATGGCGTTAGCGAAGGTCCGTTTAGTGCCGAAGAATTGATTAAGTTGATCACCCCCGACACGCTGATTTGGACAGAAGGCATGACCGAATGGGCTCCAGCAAGTGGAGTGGCACCAATAAGCGAAATGTTTGCAACAGATACTGAGGAAGAAACCAAAATCGCTCCTCCAGTGTTCACGCCGCCCACTTTCGAGGCAGCACCCCCTGCACAAGACCCACAGCCACCTGTGTTTGAGGCTCCTACGCAGGAACCCCAACCACCAGTGATGGAACCCCAAGAGATAGATGCTCAACCACAACTGACGGAAAGTGAGCCACCTGTGATGGATGCTCAGCCACCTGTATTTGATGCCGTACCGCCTACTGGCGATGGCGTGCCACCTGTATTCAACGGCCCACAACAGCCCACCGGCGTGCAGCCCGCACCGGCGAAGAAAAGCAATGCGTGGATATTCATTGTGCTGGCGGTGGTCTTGGTGGCAGGCTTGGGTGTGGGTGGATATTTCATCTACCAAAATTTCATCAAAAAGACGGAAACCATCAACTACGACACCTCGGTGAATAATGAAAATTCGTATTACGACAACAACGCCATCGATGAAAGCGAATACGAATATGAATACCTGCGCGAACGAGAAATAACCTACGACGATGTGGAAGGGAAGTCGGCAGAAGAACTCCGCCTGATGCGCAACTACATTTTCGCACGCCGTGGCTACATCTTCGAATCCGAGGACCTGAAAGAATATTTCGAACAATTCTCGTGGTACGTTCCACTATACTACGACGTGACCCCACGCCTCTCCGACATCGAAAAATACAACGTAAATTTCATCAAAGAATGGGAAACCAATTTCGGCCCCGACTACACCCCCGAATACGAATACTAACCCACCCAATAACCACAAAAAATATTAGAGCGCCCATGCCACAAGCATCAGCGCTCTATTTTTTTCCTAAATCAAAATGAATCGGGAATCATTCCCCCATTAAATATTTCATTCTTTGGGTGATTAAATCCATGTATTTTTGTTTTAATTCGTCGGATAGGAATGATGAATTTATCCATGAATTCCACTTTGGCATGATGCGATTGAAACTAATAATCATTTTATCAATAGCCTTTTCATCTATTCCCATTTTTTGCGCCGCCGCCACGAAATCACGTTTCTGCAACCTCGATTTCTTTCCATTCAAAGTTAACGCCAGTTCCTCCTTGTCTTTTGGATTCACGATTGCCACATTCAGCAAATCGTAGGCAGGAGTGAGCATATAATTGCTTTTGGGTGCATACAGCGAAAAGTTTTTTAAGTGCATATCGTTGTTGCCAGTCAGGTAGCAGAACAATATCAATTGCATAAAATTCACCAAACAGAGTTTGGGCGTGCTGCTATGTGCGGCTATCACCTTTGCAATCTGCTCGTACGAACTGCGATACTTGTATTCCGTGGGGTGGAGAGTGAGTTGACACATGTCTTCCATGTCAATCTTCTCACCATTGGGTGTTCGGTCGATTCGTCGGGTGATATACCCAATGCTTCCATCGCCCAACCTGATTAACGAATGTGGCACGGTGCAGATTCGAGCCACTTCTGCCAAATGCATGGTCAGGTCCTCCACCTCAGGCAACTGCTGATAGTCGTCAGTTTGTGGCTTGAAAATGTAGTCGCCCCACAGCCCCACGATAGTTAGGCGCGACGACCCTTCGTGACGGTCTAAATTTAGCGATAATTTTGGTTGAACGCCTGTAAGTGAGGTTTGCGACTGAATCACTTTCTTGGCAAGTTCATCAAGGTTTTCGCGCGTGTATTCAAGTGTGGGTATGTGCTTTTCTCCAAAAAACTTTTTGGCGCAAGCCGGGTGAAAATCTTGCTGACCATCTTTCAATGGCTTATAGCAGTACAAACACTTACACATTTTCGCCTCCTTTCTCCACAACACTTATCGAACCTATACAATCTTTGCAACACAGCAGCAAAAGCGACATGCGGTCAAGAATACTGATGTCGGAGTTGCGAAGTGCCACATCAAGTAGCCACCCCTCTGGAATAAGCCCATCGAAGAACGGAAAAAGCACAGGGCTAACAAAAGCCTCTTTTTGCAAAGGCATAGTCAAACTTATGGCCTTCGCATCATCAATTTGCAGATAGCCGCTATCGTAAACGAAGGTGTATTCGCCCTCGTTCTCTGTAAGAACACCTGCCAGCACATCCTTTCTGTAAACTAACGCTTGTCTCATGGGCGATGTTGAGCTACGAGTTCGTAATTGAATAAATCAAGCAGTTGGTTCACCTTGTCCATGCGGAGAGTGGGTTTGCCTTGCTCAAGATTGCGCACAAAATTGAGCCCAACACCCGACTTCATCGCCAAGTCTTCCTGTGTCAGACCATACTCTTTGCGGAGCTGCTTCACCGTGAGAGAAAGTTGAGATTTTGGCATCATAATTGATAGTTTTATATTGTTTCGGATGTAAAATTAGTAATAATTCTTCAAATTACATCATATCTAATATAAAACAGGCGAAATATTAGCAAATTATATCCGATGTGATATAATTTTACTGAAAAAGGTTGTTGAAAATTTTGTTTTTTTATAACCAAATAAAAATCAGTCTATTATGCAAATTTCTGTAAATCAGAACGCCTTATTTTGCAAATTTCCACAAATCAAAACGCCTTATTTTACATATTTACTACTTATCCCCACACTCTTTTTACTGGAAGAGGTTGTTGAAAAGGCCGTGCACTATTTTGCGTTCGCGCTTGGAAAGGGAGCGGTCTTTTGAGGGATTATATTTGGGGTCGGGGAGGTACCACCACTGGCTGTTGAAGAAGTTTTTGAGTTTTGGGTCGTTGAACTTATAGCCACGGATGGCGAAAGGCAGATTGCGGTAGATGCGGCGGTTGAGCGATGTGCTCTTGTCGGGCACGATGTAGCTGGGAGCGTAATGCACACCGCAGTCGTAATACACCTTCTCATCGGAAACATTACCGCTCATCAACAGCACATCTGCCGACGAAATCCACAGTTCGTGCTTAGGGCTGAAGTTTTTCACATGCCATTCCACCACGGCGTTGCGCACCGAGAGTTCATACACCTTACCATTCGACTCATCAAATCCCCATGGCATCATGCGTGTGCGACCCTTGCCACTCACAATCTTCATATCCACATCGGTGCCTGCAAACGGCTTCGTCTCCACGATAAAGTGCTTGGCAGTGCCCTTGGCGGTGATGCGCAGCGTGAAATCGTCGATTTGGTGGTTTGCCCAGCGTGTGGCAGGGGTGAGTTTGTAGTCGATCCAGAACGAGTGTCCCACGCCATACGATTCGTCGTAGGTGTAGGAGTGGCGCACAATGTTGATGCCTGGCTTGAAATGCGCCTTGAAACTATACACATAGGCGTATTCCAGAGGCGTTTCCTTGTCGGCTTTGCTCACAAAAGCATCGAAATCACCATCGGTGTATTCCCACTTGCTCTTGTCAACGGGCGAAATGCCGTTGGTCAAGCCCTTTTCTGAAAGGTAGTTGGTGTAAGGCAAATTTTTCCCATTCATCTCCACCACAAAGTTGTGAATGGAGGGGTGAGGCCCCACGGTCAACTCACTGTTGCCGTCGAAATAGGGCGGCTTTGCCTCAAAACCCATCAGAATATCGGTGGCTGGACCATCGTTGCGAAACTCGTAGTACACCTCCACGTTGGTGAAGCCGTTGTTGGTCAAATTCACGGTCAGCACCTCTTTCGCCACGGCAATGTTGGTGTTCTGAATGGGCACCAACTGATTGCCACAGGTGAAGTATTCACTGTCGTTAGCCGCAGCGGTAAGCGCGACCAGTAGTGCTATTAGCGATAAATATAACTTTCTCATATTCATAATATTTAGATTTATATTTCTTCTTCGGTAGCGTCTTTGCGTTGCTTGAGGGCTTCCACATAGGCGCTGATGCGGTGCAATTCCTCTGGAATGCGTATGCTCTGTGGACACGAACTCACACACCTTCCACAACCTATGCAGTGGTCGGCTTGGCGCAGTTTTGGCACGCTGCGGTCATAGCCCACGAGGAAGGCACGGCGCGCTTTCTCGTAATTGGGGTCGGTGGTTTTTCCCACCACATTCTCGGCGCCGAGGCACTTGTTGTAGTGCACGAAAATGCCGGGAATGTCGATGCCGTAGGGGCAAGGCATACAGTATTTGCAGTCGTTACACGGAATGGTGTTGTAGCCCACTATCTGCTTCGAGATATCCTCGTCGAGGAAACGCATTTCTGCCTCGGTGAGCGGTTTAAGCGGGCTGAAAGTGCAAAGGTTGTCACGCAAATGCTCCATATAGGTCATGCCCGAAAGCACACACAGCACATTTTTACGCGTGCCGGCATAGCGAAACGCCCACGATGCCACCGAGTGGTCGGGGTCGCGGCGTTTGAGTTGCGCCACCAGTTTATCGGGCAAATTGCTCAAGCGTCCACCCAGCAGCGGCTCCATCACAAACGCCATCAGCCCACGCTTAGCCACCTCGCCATACAGGTACTCGGCATTCGTGTTATAGTCGTTGATTTCCTTGGCGTGCTTCCAGTCGAGGTAGTTGAGTTCGATAAGCACAAAGTCGAATTTCACCTTTCCCTCGTCGTGAAGACGGAGCGCATGGTCGAACACCGCCACATCGCCATGATAGGAGAAACCCAAGTTGCGAATCACGCCTTCCTCCTTCTTTCTGTTGAGGAAGTCCATCATGCCATTGTTCACGAATCGCTCTTCAAACAGCCCCATCGCATCAAGCCCTTCCTCGGCACGGTCGCCGCCGATGTTGTGCCACAAATAGTAGTCGAAATAGGTGGTTTGCAATTCCTTGAGCGACTTTTCAAACATCGCAATCGACGACTCGCGCGAATAGTCGTGGTAGTTGCTCATCTTCGTGGATATGAAATACTGCTTGCGGTCGTGGCGCGAGAGGGCTGTGCCGAGAGCCTTTTCGCTCAATCCCTCGCAGTAGAGGGGCGAGGTGTCGAACAGGTTGAGTCCATGCTCCAAAGCGTAGTCCACCTGCTTGTTCACCATATCCTGGTCAATTTCGCCCTCGCCGTTTTGGCGTTCGCCGATGTGGTCGTTTTTGGTCGGCAGTCGCATCATGCCATAGCCCAAGAGCGACACCTTGTCGCCCGTGGAGGGGCTGATGCGGTAGGTCATCTTGCCGATGGGCGGCTCTTGCTCACCCACCTGCTCGCCATTTTTTGCGCAGCCCACGATAGTAGGAACAGCCACGGCGGCAGTGCCGATGCCCAGTCCCTTGAGGAATGAGCGGCGGCTGAATATATTTTTCTTTTTTTCGTTATCCATAGTTATACGGTTTTGTGTACTTCATGACCTTCAACATATATCGCGGCATGTGGGCGAGCAGGGCACACATATTCGCACGAGCCGCAGCCGATACACTTTTCGGTGTTCACCACCGGAATTTCAATCGAAGTGTCGTCGTTGGGGTCGCTCGGCACCATCTGAATGGCACCCACGGGGCAATGGCGCGCGCAGTTGCCGCAATCCACATTGTCGGTGAGTGGCACGCAGTATTTTCTGCGCCACACGGCATGACCTATCTGTGTGCTCGACTTCTCAGCCTTGGTGATGGGCTGAATGGCTCCGGCAGGGCAAACTTTTGAGCATCGTGTACACTCTGGGCGACAGAAACCACGGTCGAAGTTCATTTCGGGCTGCATAAAGCGCTCTGGGTCGCTCGATGGGCGAAGCACGCCGTTGGGGCATTTTGATATGCAGAGTTGGCAACCCACGCAGCGTTGCTCCAGGTTCTTCACACTTTGCGAACCAGGGGGCGATGGGGTGACGTGGCGCGCTGGCGTAATTCGGTCTTCAAGCACGGTCAAACCGCCGTCCACCTTTTTCAACTTCGCCATCGCTGCCTCGGCACCCACAATGGCGGCACCCACGATAATGGCACGGCGAGTGGTGTCGGTCGGAGCAGGGGCGGTGTCGGGGGCTTTCGCCTTCGGTGTGGCATGGGCGTAGGTGAGTGCGCCAAAACTGCACTTTTCGAGGCAGTTGCCACAGGTCACACAGCGTGAATAGTCCACAGTGTGGCTTTTGAAATCTATGCACGATGCCTTGCAATTTTTAGTGCAAAGACCGCAGTTTTTACATTTATCAGCGTAGAAATGCACCTTCAGCCACGAGAATCGGGCCACGAAGCCCAGCAGCGTGCCCACCGGGCAGATGGTGTTGCAGTAGGTGCGGCCGCCACGCCATGCCAGCACCGAAATTGCGGCAAATAGCGCAATAGCCGTGGCAAACACAGGCACACTCTTTATCCACACCTCTTTGCTGTAGAAGGCGTAACTGTCGTAGTGCTCCGCAAGGGCGGCAAGGGCGTTGTTGCCCCACAGGTAAAGCGGCTGAAGCAGATTGCTGACGATGGCTCCGTAGGTTCCGTACGGCGAAAGCAGCGTGACGATAGCCCCAAAACCAAGCGCAATGCCCACCACAAACACGGCAAACACCGAGTAGCGAAGCACATTCTTCGGCGCGCTGTAGGTGAAGCGGTTTTTCTTCTTTTTGCCGTGAATCCACGAAATCAGGTCCTGCATCACCCCAAGAGGGCAAATCACCGAGCAATACACACGGCCAAAAACGAGCGTGAGCAGCATCAGCGCCACTATCACCACCACATTCAAAGCCAACACGGCTGGCAGAAACTGCATTTTCGCCATCCAGCCGAGCCACTTGTGCGCAAAGCCAGTGAAATCAAGCAGCAGCAGTGTAATCAACACATAAAACACAGCCGCCAGCACTATCCTAATTTTCCGTAACATCTCTATCTACAATCAAATATATTCTTCCCCACAAATCTACACAAAAACTTCCAAACCACCCCCATCCCCCACCAAAAAAATAACCCCCAAAAGAACAGATGGATTAAGTGCTATAGCACCTGCCCTGTTCTTTTTGGGGATTTTGATTTAGGGGGAATTATTCCCGGGATTAGTTTTGGATTAGTTTGGTGGTGGCGGTGGTGCCGTCGGTGTAGCGGGTGACCACGATGTTCACACCGCTGAATGGGGTGGTGGATTGCACACCGAGGGTGTTGACGTAGGTCACGCTTTCCACGGTTTTACCAGCCATCACATCGTCAATGCCACTCACTTTCACTTCCACTTCCTCGCTAAATGCGCTGATGGCCTTGTCGTAAACGGCACGGACAGCATACTTCGAGTCATAACTTGCCACATAACTGTAGCATGGCTCTACGGTTGTGCCGATAAGGTGGCCATCGCGATACACTTCGTAGCCCTTGAGTTTGAGCACAGGCACGGTGAGGTCGTTGAATGTGAGGTCGTCGACAAAGAGCGCAAACGATTGCTCGCCACCTGGCGAAACGCAGTTGATAGCGAAATACTTCGCTCCTTCAGGCAGACGGAAACTGTATTCGGTCCACGTTTCGGGAAGTTCGATGTAGTCGCCACGGCTCACTTGCACGAAGTGTGCAGGGTCGGTGTCGGTGGTTGAGTAGAGCACACGCATACGCTCGGTGGTGCCCTTCTGGGTGGTGAACGCCTTGGCAAAGAACGAAATCACTTGCGAAGTGCCGTTGAGCTGTGGCGAAATCATCCAGTCGTTGTTCACATAACTGATGTTTGCCATAGCCATGAAGAACTTATTGCCAGAGTGTGGAGTGCCTTCAGGCCAAATGTCGATACCCAGACTCTTTGCATTGCACACTTGGAATGCCTTAGGATCCGACTCGTTAGGATAGGTTTCAAGATCTTTATTGATGCGATAGGTGAAGTCGTAGTCGCGGTCCACCATTGTCCATTCGCCGATATTGTCGATGGCGAAATCTTCGTAGGTCTCAACGCTATCGGTTACTGCGCCACGTTCGTCGGGAGCCTTCCATTCGAAGTCCAACAAGCCGTGGTCATTGGTTACTTTCAAGCCTGTAGGAACAGGAATCACTGGCTCAACCACATCGGTAGTGGCGGTGGCGGTGTTATTGTCGGCCTTTTGGTCGCCTTCGCAACTTACTGTGGCAGTCAGTTTCACGGTTGCCACCTTGTCGAATTTCACGCTGAACGAAGCAATTTGCTGCTCGCCGCTGGCGATGCTGCCCTTCGATTCGGTAGCCAACTGCTTGCCATCGGCATCGGTCAATGCCACGGTGTAGCTGCCCACAGCCTTACCGCCAAGGTTAGTCACCTTCACGCTGTAAGCGACATTCTCGCCACGAGCAATGCGGCGTGGTGCGGCAAATGTGGTAACTTCAAGGTCGGTGGTGGTGGCGTTGGCGATAGCCACATTGTCGATATACACATCTTGCCCGCCATCGGTAGTGCCAACGAACGCAATGCGAAGGTTTTTAGCACCCTTCACACCAGCGAGCGACACGGTGTGGCGTTGCCAGCCTGTGGTGCCATTGTCGCGCATCCACTTCGCACCTTCCACCTTCTCAAAGCCGTTGGCACCGTTTTTCACTTCAATCTCGATGCATTCGGCGGTGTTGATGCTGTCGATATGTGAGTGATACATCCAGAAACTCAATTCAGGATTTTCGAGGTCGGAAATATCAATCTTTGGAGAACTGAAGCGCGCATGTATGCCCACGCCTTCGCCCACAGAGTGGAATGCGGCGAAACCACCGTCACCGTTTTGGTCGGTGGCAACAGGATTGGCAGCGCTTGATTCGAGCGTCCAACTCTTTTGCATCAGTTTGTCGCTCTCGGTCACCCAAGGATAATAGTTCATGTCGCTGTTGCGGAATGTTTCGGTGAGTGGAGCCTTGTAGGCCTTACCGAAAATCACAGCCTCGCTCAGCGCATAATCGCCACGCACACCCTCGATGAATGGGAACACCACATAATCAATAAGCGTTTGGCTGGTGGCGTTCACCTTGTCGTCGGTGTAATTAGTCACGGTCAGCGAGTCGGCAAGTTTGGTGTAGTTGTCGTAACGCCAAACTTGGTAATAGAGTTTCGACACATCAATGTAGCCGCCATTGCTGCCCACCTCAGGAGCGTCCCAAGTGAGCACAGCGTTGCCGTCTTGGTCCACAAGTTTCAAATTGCGAGGTGCGCCGGGCTTGTCCACACCCACGAAAGCCGAAGCCACCACCTCGGCACCGCTACCGGCAGAGTTGGCAGGCACTACACGGTAGGTGTAAACGCCAGCCTTGGTGATGGTGTTGTCGGTCCAAGTGAGGTTTGCGCCAGGGGCAGGATTCACAAAACTATGAGCAGGCGACTGTTCGCCTTCGCGATACACATTCACTGTGGTGAGTTCGCTCAAATTGCCACCCTTGGTGTCGGTGGAAGGAGCGGTCATCGTGAGTGTGGCAGTGAGTGCGCCCTTGTCGCCAGCAGTCACCTTAAAGTCGGAAACTGCCGCAGGAGCGTTGTTGTCGAGAATGTCGATAGCCACATCGTCGATGTCGAAACGATACATGTAAGGATTGCTGTAAGCATAGATGCCCAAGTGGTAATAGCCATCGGCTGGCACGGTGAAAGTGACCTGATGTTTCTCGCCTGTGGCATTCTTGTAATCTTCTTGCTTGAGCAGTTCGGTGGTCATAGCAGCAGGGTTGGCATCGGTTCCGAGAAGCACCTTGAAGTTTTCTGGATACTTGGCGGAATACACGCGCGCAAACATGCTGTAACGGTAAGTGACACCAGCCTTCAAGGCAATTCGTGGTGAAATCATCCAATCATCGCCGGGTTTCTTGTCGGGACTTTGGTCGTATTTATAATACACCCTCTTGCTTGTGGCATCGTATTCCCAAGTGGAGCCGCCGTTGAGGTCGAACACGGTCCAGAGGTCGAACGCGTCCTTAGTGTCGAATCCCTCAACGAATGGCACAGCGTAACCTTCGCCGAAAGTCACCTTATTACTTTGGGCGGCAGGGCTCGCACCCTTAGCGGTGAACGCCGACACCTCATAGTAGTAAGCGTTGTTGCCTACACCCAATTTCTCGTCGGTGAAAGTGGTAGCCTTGCAGGCATCGCTCACCACCACCTCATCGGGGAAGCGCACAATCTTGTAAGCCACCTCGCTCTTATTGTATTCGCCGCCGTTCAAGCCCAGTTCGGCAGGCGTCCATGAAAGCACAGCCTTGCCGTCTTGGTTGGTCAGCGTTACATTTGTAGGAGTGCCCGGCACATCTTCGCCCACATACACCTTGTGCCATGCCAATTCACCTTGATATTCAGCATTGGCAGTGGTGAAACTCAGTGTTTGGTAGCCAGGAGCGAATGTCACGTTAGGCATGGTGTGGGTAGCACCCGGAGCAATGCCAGCCACCACGGTATCGGTACCAGCCTTGTTCACAATCACGCTGATATTGCCAGTGATGTTTGAGCCGTCCACATTCTGCGTAGGAGCAGTGAATGTGATGTCGCCCGAAGTTTCGCCGAATTTAGCGAAATTCACCGAAATGTCGGTCACAGCGCGTGGCGCAGTGAGTGGGGTAGAGTAAGGCATGGCAAACAAACCAGAGAAACTTGCATTGCCGGGCAAATCTTTGATTTTTGTGAGTTTGCCATTGTAGATATTGATTTCGTAAAGCGCCGAAACCCATTTGCGCTTGCCATCTACAACACCTTCGTAGGTGGCGGCCCAATACAGGCGGCCTGTGGCATCGTCAAACGTCATTGAGTTGCGATCCACAGGATATAAGCCGGTGCGTCCGACAGGCACTTGCGCACCTGTTTGTTTGTCGATTTTATAGAACACGCCAGTGCTGCCCACGCCGTAGAGGTCGCCATACTTGTTGCAGGCGATGGCATACACCGAACGGTCGGCATCGGCTATCTTAGTGGCTTCGCCCAAAGCGATGCTAAACTCGCAGAAGCGGGTGTAGTCGCCCGTCTGCTCGTCGTAGAAATAGCCATACACCTTGTTTGTTGTTGGGTCGAGGGTAAGGTCGGTTGCCACATTCACAGCGTCGATTTCACTACCGCTTCCCTTAAACCAAGTGGAGGTGGAATAGTTGCTATAATAACTGACTTCGCCCGTAAAGTTTGAGGAAAGCACATAGTAGGTGCTGCCAATTTTGATGGCGGAGCGGGTGTACATCCATTCCTTGCTCTCCTTCACACTCTTGATGCTGCCGTTCTCTTTCGCCTCCACGGTGTAGATACCGGCATCGATGGTGGCACCATCAGTTGCCCAAGCGTCGTCGTACACTTTCACGCCACACAGCACGGTGTTGCTGCCCGGCACTTTCGCCACGGTGGTAGCCGCGGGATTCACATTCGCCACGCTCACAGCTTTTCGAGGGTTCGCCTCTGGCACAGCGTTGGCGGCTGGGCGGTTCAGTCTCAACTTCGATTCCGGTCCGTGCTTGGTGGCAAGCACATCAGAGCCGGCATAAGCCGAAGTGGCTGTCAGAAGCAACATTGCTGCCACTGCCGACACACATTTAAATAACTTTCTCATATCGTTAATTAGTTGGAATAGTAATCTAAAAATAGATGGGGATAAAAAACGAAATAGCGTCCCTCCTGTTTTGCCAGAAGAGGACGCTGTTTCGGAGATTTTATTTAGTCTCTGTGTATCACTTCATTGCGAAGATTTATTTTGAAATCTTTGCAGAAATGCGAGAACCGTTTACCACGGCATTCACCACATACACACCTGCTGATTTACCATTGAGGTCGATAGATTCACCGCCACGGCTTTCAGCCACCTTGCGGCCAAGAATATCGTAAACGGCGATTTCGCTTGCACCGTCGATGCTGAGCACGCCACCTGCAATGTTCATCATCTTCTTAGCGTCGGTCACGTCGATTACGCCGGTAGAGGTCATCTTCTCAATCGAAATCGACTTCACGTGGATTTCGCCAATAGCGTTGGCATGGAAACCAATCACATTCACGCCAGGAAGCACATTCACCACAGGGTCGGTGCCACCTTCACCCTCTACGAGAGTTGGCAGTGATTCGTCGGTGACATTGAATTGAATCACATCGGTTTGTGCCTTTGAACTTGATGATGCTGTGGCTGCTGTGGTGATAGTCTTCACAGTTGCCATTTTGGTGTGGTCGAGTGCTTGAGCCACTGCCAAATCCCAAGTCACATCGTTGTCGGCTTGTGATGCGTATGATTCGATGGTCACGGTCAGGTGTGAGCCGTTTTCGAATTGGAGGCGTGGCGACATTGCCCAGTCGTCGCCCTGCACCTTGCCAGAGTTGTAATAGATAGAGTTGCTCGACACTTCCCAAGTGGTAGCATATTGTTCACCGGCAATGGTGCGATAGTCGTTGTTGGCGTTCACGATAGTCCAACTTCTCCAACTGTCGCTGCCGTCGTTCACGTTCACGCTGTAAGGCAATGGAAGACCTCCGCCCACCCAGTCGATAAGCACGCTTGGTGCTGCGTGTTCGCTCTTACCGTTTGCGTTGTAGATTTCCACGCTGTAGGTGTATTGACCAGGAGTCTTGATGGTGTTGTCGGTCCAAGTTGAAATTAAACCAGGTTTCAAACCTTCGGTCACCTCGCCCACATTCTCACCGTTGCGCAAAATCACAGCCTTGGTGATGGTTTCGAGTGCGATACCTTCGATATTGGTCTTGGTTGGGTTCACCCAAGTGAGGGTTGCGCTGAGCGACTGGTCGGAAGCGGCTGTGCCGGTCAATCCTTCTGCCACTTCTGGCACTACTGGAGTGTATTCAATCTTAATGTCTTTGAGATAGAGTTTGTTGGTGCCTGATGAAGAAGCGATGCTGTAGTCCTGGAATGCGAAGTACATCTTTCCGCTTTCTTCAATCTTCACGATGCAAGTGTCGGCTGTGTAGCCATAGTCCTTGATGTAGTCCACATCGCGGAACTGCTTGAAGCTGGCTGCTGGATCGCTCGCACTCTTCACTGTGCCCACCTTAAACGATGCACCCTTGCCGTTGTAACTGTAGATGAAGCGGTAGTAACCGGGCTTGATATCGAATGGAGGGGTAATCAAATAGTCGTTGCATGAACTGTATTCGGTCATCTTTGAGTGGTCGTTTACAGCGCAGCCGCTGCTGTAACTTGTGCCATTGCTGTAAGTCCAACTGTGGCCGTCCTTGTTAGCGTCAACCACGCTGTAGAATGCCCATTGGTCAGGGTCGTTGAACTTAAATTCGTAAGGCAGAGTTTGGGTGTTGTCGCCTACCCATGCGGTTCTCACGGTAGTAGGAGTGCCCACTGCCACGCCACCTTCGCTGTAAGCAAGCGCTTGATATTCGTAGAAGCCTGAAGAAGGCACATTGTCAACGTAGTTCATTGAGTCACCCACTGCTGGAGATACAAAAGTCTTCACCACTTCGCCATTGCGCTTCAATTCCACTTTTGTGAGAGCGGCGAGGTCGGTGCCGATGTTGGTCTTGGTTGGGTTGGTCCAAGTAAGGGTCACATTGTTGGTCATGTCGGCGAATGGAACGGCAGCAAGGTCGGTGATTTGTTCGGGAACGATAGCGGTTTTTTCCACGTTCAAGCCATAGAGTTTGTAAGAGCAGCCGTTGGTAGGAACATTCTCGCTGCAAGCGTGCAAACCGAGGTAATACTTGCCACCTTCAGGAATCTGCACATAAATCTCATATTTGCTTCTTGAACTCTTGAATGAGGTGATGGTCTGCACAGGGATGTTCAGTTCTTCGGCAGTTTTGCCCTTACCCAACACTAATTCAAGTTTTTCGCCACCATAGTAGCCCACTTGAAAATCTAAAGTCACCTTATAGGCACCAGCTTCTTCCACGGTGAGTGGTGGAGTTACCAAATACTCGTCTTCCACAAGGTTTTTGGTGGTGGAGAGGTTCAAACTGTTGCCTATGTATGATGATTTTGTGAATTTCCAAACTGCTGTCTGTGTGCTCTTTGGACCGTGATATTGGGTGAAGAGAGCATCAACATTTTCAGCACTTGAAAGGTCGGCTGTATAAGGCAAAGCCTGAGGAGCAATCGGACCCACATATTTGGTGGTCACGCTGGTAGCAACACTCTTGGCAGCGCCAAGCAGCGCTTTCACCTCGTAGGTGTGGAAACCAGAAGTCAAGCCTTGAGCCTCGGTGTCTTGCCATGCTGTGGCTGTGCCTTCGAGAGTTTTCACCAAAGTGCCATCGCGATACACTTCCACGCCTGTGAGTGGGGTGGTGAGGTCTTTGCCGTCTTCGTCCTTGGTTGGCAAAGTCCATTTCAAATCCACGGTGATTGCCTCGTTGGCACCTTCAGTGGCGGTAAGGCCAGTAACAGGGGCTGGAGTGGTAATGTTCTCTGCCACAGAGAAAGCCGTTACGAACACATTATATAAGTCTTTCTTACTGTATTCATACAAGCCGAAATAGTAGTCGCCTGATTCTCTGGCCACATACACTACGCTTTTCTTAACGAAAGTCTTTTCTATAAGTTCTGGGAAATCAAGAAGTGTTTCGCTCTTGGTAGCCATCGCATCGGCTGTGTTGGCGTTTGCCACAGCCAGTCGCAGACTCTCTTTATTATAAGAACTAGCCGTTTTCACATAAAACGAAACCTTGTATTCCTTATCTGCCTCAAGATGAATGGCAGGCGACACCAGCCAGTCGTTGGCATCGGCATTAGTGTTGTAAAGGTATTTTGCCCCGGCGGTCACCTTCACGGCAGAAATGCTGCTATAAGTACTTGGCGAGGCATCGTTGATCCAAGTTTTTTCATCGCCATTGACGTTATACACTGTCCAATCGGCATCAAGTTTGCTCGCACCACCAATCTGAGAGAAGTACGGCACACTCTTAGCTTGTGCAAAGCCCAACAAAGGCAACAGCACAGCCAAAAGTAAGAAAAGTCGTCTTTTTAGCATGTTCGTAAGTGTTATATGTTATTATATACAAGTTTTCGAGAACGGTAAAAAAAGAAGCATATAGCGAGGCTATTTAGCACAAACGGCACAATATCGTAGCTATCAACACCACTTCTTTTTGCAAAAGTAAACTAATTAATTTATAATTTCAAAGAATTATTGATATTTTTTGTATAAAACGCCACTACTATCCAAATAAATCCTAAAAAAAAATCCATTTTCCACCCCATTTCCCTTACTATTTGCCACAAGAAGAAATTAGAGGTTAGAAGATTTTTATAGAAGTTAAGGAAGTTAAGAAGTTAAAGAAGTTAAGACGATACCATCGCCTCTTGGTAATTTGATAGGGTGTTCGCCCATCTGATTCGTCCGACTTGTCTGATTCGTCCGACTTGTCAGCCCCCCCCAAAAAAAACTCGTTGACCTGTTGACCTGTTGACTCGTTGACTTGTACTTGTTGGCTTTTTTTGGGGATTCTTTCCAAAAAATAGTGTATATTTGTGGCAATGAAACTCAACAGCATTTCCATACTCAATTACAAGAACATCGGCGAAGCCACACTTACGTTCTCGCCTAAGGTGAACTGCCTGATTGGCAACAATGGCATGGGAAAAACCAACATTCTCGACGCCATCTATTACCTGAGCTTCTGCAAAAGTTCAACAGGGCAAACCGATGCGAGCGTGATTACCCACGGTGCCGACTTCATGATGCTTCAAGGCAAATACACGCGCCACGATGCCGACGAAGATGTGTCGATGGGTATGCAGCGTGGAAAGCGGAAAACGGTGCGCCGTGGCGGCAAGGAGTACAAGCGACTGAGCCAACACATAGGGCTACTACCGCTGGTGATGGTGTCGCCTGCCGACTGGGACCTTATCAGGGGCGCAGGCGAGGAGCGAAGGAAACTCATGGATATGATTATCTCGCAGGGCGACAAGGAATATCTAGCTGCCGTGATTGCCTACACCAAGGCTGTGGAGCAGCGAAATGCCATCATCAAAAAGGAATTTCGCGACCCGCTGCTCTACGAAACCGTGGAGCATCAAATGGCAACCACCGCCACCTACATTCATGCGGCACGAAAGCGGTGGATTGAAGCGTTTGAACCAATTTTCATGCGCTACTACAATGCCATTGCCGGCGATGGAGAATGTGTGAGAATGCTCTACAAAAGCCACCTCAACGAGGGGAGTATGCTCGAACACCTCAATGCCACACGCGAGCGCGACTTCATTATAGGCTACACCACAAGAGGTGTGCACCGCGACGACATTGAACTGCTTTTGGGCGAACACTCCATGCGCAAAACCGGCTCACAAGGCCAGTGCAAAACCTACACCATAGCACTGCGATTGGCACAGTTTGAGTTTCTGAAAGAGCATACGGCATTGACCCCAATTCTGCTGCTCGACGACATTTTCGACAAACTCGACGCTTCGCGCGTGGAGAGCATCATCGAAGTGGTGTCGGACGAACGGTTCGGTCAGATTTTCATCACCGACACCAACCGCACGCACCTCGACGAAATTGTGCGTCGCGTGAGTGGCGATTTTGCCATGTTCGGCGTAGAGAATGGCGTTTGCTCACTTATCAACCGTTCGAATCAATAACACCATACGCTTATGAAACGCACAAGTGCCCAATCAGTTGGAGATATTATCAACCAAGTGCTGCGCCAGGAGCGACTGGATGTCCGCCTCGACGAACAGCGCGCTTTGGCTATGTGGCCCACCCTCGTGGGGCAGGGCGTGAACCGCTACACCACCGACCGCTCGGTGAAAGACGGTGTGCTCACATTCACCATCAGCAGTGCCCCTTTGCGCAACCAACTTATGCTCACCCGCTCCACCCTCATCGCCCGCATCAACGAATCGCTCGGCCACGAAGTAATCAAAGAAATCATCTTCCGCTAATAAAGTCAACGAGTCAACAGGTCAACGAGTTGCCAAAGGGACGGTTCTTTTGGTCGCACCAACCATTATCTATCTAACACCAACCAAGGGACGGTTCTAATGGTTTGTATATCAAAAAGACGGTGAAAAATAAGAAAGAATCGTCAGCCACCCTTCTACCCAAAATTTCGTAAAAATCACCATTTTTACACAAACAACTTCCGAAAAGTGTGCTGTCACTACACTTTTCGGAACTTATTTGTGTAAAAACTCTTTTTTCATCGCTTTTATTTAATTATATTTGCATCGGAAATTATAAACATAAACAATGGTATAATGGAAATAAAAAGAGATATAATAAGCGTATTTAAAACATGGAAAGATAGTGCTCTGCATAAGCCTATCCTGCTAAAAGGTGCTCGCCAAATAGGTAAAACATGGGCAATGGAAAAATTCGGCAAGGAATGTTTTAAATACTGTGTAAAATTCGACTTTGAACGTCAACCTGAACTAATATCTATTTTTCAAACCACAAAATCGCCAGAACGAATAATAAGTGAACTTGCACTTTATTGTGATGAACCTATTATTGCAGGTGAAACTCTAATCATATTCGATGAAATTCAAGAATGTGAGAATGCGTTGAATAGTTTAAAATACTTCTGCGAAGATGCGCCTGAGTATCACATTATAGCAGCAGGTTCGTTGCTTGGTGTAGCGGTCAGGCAAAAGCAAATGTCTGTTCCTGTAGGGAAAGTGAAAGTGGTGAGAATGTATCCAATCACTTTTCGTGAATTTCTTCGCGCAGTTGATGTAAATACATATAACTACATCAATTCTATTTCCGAAATCAAGCATCTTCCAGAAATTATCTTAAATAAACTCAAGACGGCATACAAACAATATCAAATTTGCGGTGGAATGCCTGAAGCTGTGGTCGCCTTACTCGACGGTAGAGGTGTGGGAAAAATTGAGGATATTTTACAAGGTATTCTTGATCTCTACGAATTAGATTTCTCACGCTATGCTGCTGCACGCGACATTCCTCGTATTCAAGCCTTGTGGCATTCTTTACCTGCGCAACTTTCAAAGGAAAATAGAAAATTCATTTATCGAGTGGTGAAGCATGGTGCTCGCTCAAAGGATTATGAAGACGCTTTGATGTGGCTGGTGGAGGCTGGTATGATTCATGTGGTTTACAACATCAGCAAACCAGGTTTTCCTATTTCTGCTTATGAGCAAATGGATTCGTTTAAGGTGTATGCAAGTGATTGCGGACTTCTGCGTCGACTTGCACGATTGCCAGCCTCGGTTATATTGGATTCAATTGCCAATTACACAGAGTTTAAGGGTGCTCTTGCAGAAAATGCAGTATTACAATCGCTGATTTCCGTCACCGATAATCAAATTCCATATTATTGGACCTCAGAGGGAAAGGCTGAAATTGAATTCGTTATACAAAAAGACGAACTGATTATTCCAATTGAGGTGAAAGCAGAAGACAATATCAAGGGACGAAGTATAGTAGTATATAACGAAAAGTATCACCCACGTGTACGCATTCGTTATTCAATGTTGAATTTGCAATATAATTGTGGATTGCTTAGTTGTCCGTTACCTCTTGTTGAGTGGCTTGACTTATTTATTAAATTAATTCTTGAAAAAAAGGAATAGTTTTTATCCTGCACATAACACATATTTTTCTCAAATTTTTATTGGTGGGTGGGGGAAATTTTGTAGTTTTGTGGGTGGAGTAGCTTTTTGCTGCACTTTATTTTATAACCAACAAAACATTCTGATTATGAAACTTAAAATGATGATTGCGGTGTGTATGGTGGCATTCGTGGGCTTTTTCGCTCAAGTTCAAGCACAATCGGCACAGACAACCCAACCCAAAGCCAAAACAGAAATCAAAGTTCCCGTAAACACTGGCGACAATGTGGCTTACGTGAAAGCAGTGATTAATTATATCAAAGCCAAATTTGAAGCGTGCGAATCGATTCAAGACCTCGCCGCTCTGGAAACCGATCCTCTGTTTAAGAACATTGACGAATCAATGGAAAAAACTGAAGAATCGCTCACCCCTGAACAAAAAGCAGAACTCCAAGAATGGATGAAACTGCCCGAAAACAATATAGAGGCAGTTATCGAGGCAAAAGTAAAACAACTCATGCCAAAGGAATAATCCCCATTCTAAAATATTAGCATATAAAAAAAGTTACGGAGTATCTCTAAAATCTCCGTAACTTTTTTATATACCATTTAGAAAATGGTTTTAAATATAGTGGATTGCTATCAAAACATGCCGAAGGTATGTAGCTATGCTATTTTCCAAATTTTCAAACATCATTTTCTGGTGAAATTTGGGTGATTATTCTTCGCCCCATTGCTGCTGCAGCCATTTTACTTTGGCTTTGATGCTGGGGAGATAGAATTGGTCTTTTCTCGCTATTACAACATCGCTGCTTCCTTTTGGCCACCTTATAAAGTCGTGGTCTGCCGCATCTTTGATTTTCACAACAAAGTTGTTGATATAATCGATGATGCCTTCATACTCGTTGGCGTAAAACTCCTTCCATAGTTTTTTAACCATTTCCTGGAATCGTGGATATTTGCAAATTTCCTTAATCCAGTGCGTATTGGCATAGTGGGGGAGATTTTCGTAAATAAAACTGTGGAAGCAAGTGTCGCAACCGGCTTTCCATGTAGCAAAACTACTCCCAAAATCCCATACCGGACCAAACACGAGTTTTGTGGAATCGCCCATTTCTTTGCTCATCCAGCAACTTCCGGAAAACGCTTCCTTGTTATCTACAATTTCATTCACTATATAGAATTTCGCCAGCGACTCCATATCTATATACTTTTCCCATTCACGGCTGTCGGGATCGCCGCAATAGATGGCTGAGTCGGTTTTCTCCAAAAAATTCTTAATGTAATTGTACTGCTCACTACTGAGCAGTTCGGGTGAGTGGGAAGTGAAATACAGGTTTTGGTTTACCCTGTTGTCGTGCTCATAAATAGGAATAGAGAGACTGTCGGGATAATTTTCTATTTCAAGAAGCCAACCACCAGTCACTTTCAGTGAATCGGTCTCATAGTCGTTTTGCTCGGTAATATTCACTCTGTTTTTACCCACCTTTATTTGCTCGGTGAGAAAATAAATGCCAATGTAGGCACCGTTCATCACCACTTCCACCGGTTCTTGATGAGTGGTGTAGGCAAGTCCCATCTTTTCGCTCAATCTGAAGCCAACAGGATTTTGCAAATATCCCCACCAGTCGAGATAATGAGGAAGCAAAGTGAAATGCTTATCCTTCTTCATTCCAAGCAAGGCTGTCTTTTCAAGGAATTTCAACTTATATGGTTTTTTCACCACATCTCTCCATGTGGAATTGCCACGCCCTCTAATATTTAATTCAGTTGGCGATTCGGGGCTTGCAAACATAGTGCCGTCGGGGTTGACTATATACATCGACGCTTTAATGTATTCCTCCTTGGTTATCACACCCCACTTATTTTCAGTATTGATAAAAACGGTGGGCAAAGTTCCAGAATAGGTGGGTGTGGAGATGGGTGTGTTTCCTAAATTGATGTTTACAATGCTTGCCACATCTGAGGCATTGAGCATTTCATCAAAGTTAACATCGCACCAATACGCAAAATGTCCAAGCAAAATAGAATCAATGGCAGTGGTAACATCTTCCTCATTCACCTTAAAATCTAAATTTGCGTCGCCACTTGGCGTGGTGGAAATTCGCTGTGCAGTAGCACCAGCGAACATTCCTGCAAAAGCCAAAAAAGCTATTGTAACTTTCCGTAGTAAACTGTTTTTTTTCATCGTTATATCAATAATAAAAGTTTTCCTAATTTAATTTTATAACGCCAATTTTTCTTTAATATTATATGTAAGTATCTGATTTATAAAAAAATGAAATTTTTTTATAAATCAGACCACGTAATATTTTTTCCAAAAATTAATGGCAATGATATACAAGTTGTCCCGAAGAAGATGCGATGAAATTCCGTTAGGAATTTGATGTGTGTAGGCA
>ERZ779888.951-NODE-951-length-30979-cov-3.468018_pt1 | contig 30979 bp, 26 predicted proteins | sample MGYA00511245_ERZ779888 | MGnify/ENA primary metagenome ERZ779888 (study PRJEB29588, sample SAMEA2155255) | human gut metagenome | biome: human gut; feature: human-associated habitat; material: faeces | place: Denmark | collected 2008/2010 ...
CCCGTAGCCGGTGGACGAGCCGATTATCAGAGCCGATTTGCACCCGCCCTTTATTTCGCCCTTGCCCTTGACATAGGCGATCTGTTCGCGCACGTTTTCGGCGCAGCCTTCGGGGTGGGCGGTAATGCAGAGAAATCCTTTTACTTTGGGTTCTACTATCATTCGGTGTCCTTTTTCTTGAAAAAATTTTTTGCGCCGGAGGCGGCGGAGGTCAGTTTATGCGGTTTTGCATGTACAGAATGAGGGCTTTGAGGAAGCCGCAGTCGGGGCTGAGCTTCTCGCAGTCGGCAACCGCTTTGTTCGTGAGCGAGGCCGCGATTTCGTGCGACTTTTCCACGCCGTAGAGCGAGACGTACGTCATCTTTTCGTTGGCGGCGTCGAGCCCCGTGGTTTTCCCCATCGTCGCGTCGTCGCTCGTCACGTCGAGGATGTCGTCTATCACCTGGAAGGCGAGCCCGATGTTTTTGCCGATTTCGCGCGCGGCGGCGAGCTTTTCGTCGTCGTACGAGTCCGCCAGCCTGATTCCCATAGTGACGGCGGCGGTTATGAGGGCGGCGGTTTTGTTGTGGTGGATGAAGTCGAGCTTTTCGGGCGTCATTTTGCCGTCGCGCTCGCCGAGCACGTCCTCGACCTGTCCGCCGATCATCTTTTGGCTGCCGCCCGCGTCTGCGAGGTCGAGAACCAGCCCCGCGGCGATTTCAGGCCTCGACTTGTATGCGTCGGCCAGCAGCCGGAAAGAGTACGTCAAAAGCGCGTCGCCGGCAAGCAGCGCCATGGTCTCGTCAAATTTCTTGTGGCAGGTGGGCTTGCCTCTTCGCAGGTCGGAGTTGTCCATGCAGGGCAGGTCGTCGTGTATGAGCGAATACGTGTGCAGGCACTCTATCGCCACGCACGCGGGCAGCGGGTCGACGGCGGACGGGAACATGTCGTGGGCGGCCAGCAGAAGCATCGGGCGGATTCTCTTTCCGCCGGCTTCCATCGAATAGCGCATGGCCTCGTGGACGATGTGCGGGCGGGCGTCCGCCGGCGGGAGATATTTTAATATAGCGGATTCCACCGCGCTCCGTTTTTCCTCGAAAAGCCTTTTAAATTCTTCGGTAGTCATGGCGCGATTTTCCCACAATGCCCGCAGTTGTAAACCATTATTTTCGGCGCGGGCGGTTTTTTGAACAAACGCTCCCGCGGCGCTGTCGATAGCGAACGGCCGCCGGAAAATCCGTTGCCGCTTGCGCGGGCGGCGGCTGAAAGGGAGACACTATGAGATATATCGCATCCGTATTTGCCGCCGTAGTTTTCGCATGCTCCGCGCTTTCGGGACACGCTCAGGCCGCGGCGGGAACTTCGAATCCGGCGGCTTCCCGCCAATGTCGGGAGACTTCCGCCCAATGCGCCGGTTCGCAGGCGCGGGAAGCGGAATCCGCCCAAAAGTCCAAGAAGGCCAAGAAGGCCAGGGGCTACGCCAACCGGCGCACAGAGAGATAGCCGCCCCAATTCCAATCCGCCGTTCGCGTTTTGCGGGTGCATCTTGCTGTGACATTTATGGTTGACGCTTTCGGGAAGCGGTGAAAAAATATCGAAGATATGAAAAGGCGAATCTTTGCGGCGGCCGCCGCGATGTTTGCGGTATCGGCGTTTGCCGTTGCCGGGGAGGACGAATTCATACCGCAGAAACTGACCGTCGGGGAATTTTTTGAAAATCCCGTCGGAATGTCCCTTGAAAACTTGCGGTTTTCCTGGCGGATGCCCGCCGGTTCGCAGGGAATGAGGCAGACTGCGTACCAGCTCGTCGTGGCGCGCACGCCCGAAGGGCTGGGCGAGAACCCGCTGTGGGACAGCGGGAAAGTCGCGTCGCCGGACTCGGTCTGGGTTGCGGCCGACATTCCCGCGCCGAAGTCGCGCGAAAGGTTTTATTGGAAAGTCCGCGTTTGGGACGAGGCCGGCAGGGCATCGGGGTGGTCGGAGCCCGCGTTTTTCGAGGCGGGGCTTCTCGACAATTCCGACTGGTCGGCCAAGTGGATTTCAAATACCGCCCCGCAGGAGTCCGATACCGTAAAATTGAAGGACGGCAAGGAGAAGTCGATACCCAAGGCGTTTCCGCCCACATACCTGCGCAAAGAGATAGCGCTCGGCGACGACGTGGAAAGCGCGCGCCTTTACGTCGCGGCGCGCGGCATATACCAGTTTTACATAAACGGAAGAAAGGTCGGCGGCGACTTTTGGAGCCCCGGCTGGACCGACTACAACAAGCGGATCCAGACGACCGCCTACGATGTCTCGAAAATGCTCTACGAAGGCGGCAACGCGCTTGCGGCGATAGTCGCCGACGGCTGGTATGCCGGAACTCTCGCATGGAGCAGCAACCGCGCGGTGTACGGCAAAAAGCCGGAGCTTGCGGCGCAGCTCGAAGTCGTCTACAAAGACGGTCGGCGCGCGGCTTTTTCGACCGACGGCTCGTGGAAATGGGCGTTCGGCCCCATAACGTATTCGGATATATACCACGGCGAAAACTACGATGCGCGCCGCGGGCTCGGCGATTGGGCGGAAACCGGCTTCGACGACTCCGCCTTCAAGCCGGTATCCGTTGGGGAAATCGGCAAATCCCCCGTGCTCGAACCGCGCCGCAGCCCCGTGATTTCCGCCGCGCAGGAACTTTCCGCCGTGTCGGTGCGGACTCTCAAACCCGGGACTTTCGTCTTTGACCTCGGCCAGAATATGGTCGGCTGGGCGAAGATAAAAATCCCCGCCAACCCCGGCAGAGAAATAACCGTGCGGTTCGCCGAGATGCTCGAAAAGGACGGTTCGCTCTATACGAAAAATTACCGCTCGGCGCGTTCCACCGACACGTATATATGCAAGGGATACGGGGTTGAGGAGTGGGCGCCGCTCTTCACCTACCACGGTTTCAGATATGTGGAGCTCTCGGGGTTTCCTGAGAACGCCAAGCCGTCTCCCGACTGGGTGAAGGGGATAGTCCTCCATAACGCCATGCCGCAAATCGGGACTTTCGTGTGTTCTTCCCCGAAGGTGAACGCCCTGCAAAGCTGCGTACAGTGGGGGCAGCGCGGCAACTTCTTTTCCACGCCCACCGACTGCCCGCAGCGCGACGAGCGCCTCGGTTGGACGGGCGACGCGCAGGTATTCGTCCCGACCGCGGCGTTCAACATGGGCGTGTGTTCCTTCTTCTCGAAGTGGGCGCGCGACTTGCGCGACGCGCAGGTTGCGGCAGGCCCCAAAGAGGGCGCCATTGCGCACGTGGCGCCTAACGTTCTCGGCAAAGACGCTTCCGGCTGCCCCGCGTGGGGGTCTGCGGCAATCATCTGCCCGTGGGAAATCTATCTGCAATACGGCGACAAAAACATTCTCGAAGAAAATTATCCGGCGATGCAGAAGTTCGTGAAATATCTCGAAAACAGCTCGAAAGACCGCATTTGCCGGGCGTGGACTTTCGGAGACTGGCTGTCGCAGGACAAGCTCGATTCCGACTGGAAGCCGCGCAAAATAGAAAAGTCTTCCGACCCGAAGGCCTCCGAAATCTTCCGGCCTTCCGGAGAAGCAGCCGAGCGCAAATCGGAACACCCGCTCGGCGGGTACACAAGAAAGGATCTCGTCGCGACCGCCTATTTTGCGCGCAGCGCGGAGCTGCTCTCCAAAGTCGCCGAAGCGCTCGGTAAAAACGATGACGCCAAAAAGTACGCGGGACTCGCGGACGAGGTGAAAAAAGCGTTCGTCAAAAAATTCGTCTACGAGGACGGCACGGTAGACAACGAAACCCAGACGGCGTATCTGCTCGCGCTCGGATTCGACCTGCTTCCGGAAAACATCCGCCAAAAGTCGTTCGATAAATTTGTCGAAGTTCTCGAAAGCTCGGGCGTCTATCTGCGGACGGGATTTTTGGGGACGCCGCTTTTGACGGAAGTCTTGACCCGCTATGGGAGGCCGGATCTGGCGTACCGCCTGCTGCTGAATGAAAACTTCCCGTCATGGCTGTATCCGATTGCGCAGGGGGCGACGACCATGTGGGAGCGGTGGAACAGCTATTCCCGCGAGGCGGGGTTCGGCGACGCCGGCATGAATTCCTTCAACCACTACGCATACGGGGCGATAGGCCAATGGCTCTACAAGAGCGTGGCGGGGATATGGCGCGACGAGTCCGCGCCCGGCTACAAAAATATAATCTTCAACCCGAAGCCCGGCGGGGGCTTCACTTTTGCGAGCGCCACGCACGAGACCCCTTACGGATTCGCGGCGTCTTCATGGAAGCTCTCCGACGGAGTGATGGAGTGGCAGATAACCATTCCCCCGAACTCGACGGGTACGGTGGTGTTCCCGTCGACCCGCGCGGAATCCATCCGCGTAAACGGCTACAAAGTCCCCGAAAAGGACTTCGTCCGCAACCCCGACGGCACGCTGACCATAAACAAAATGCCCTCGGGCGTCTACCAAATCCTCCTCCGCCCGTAGCGCGGCGGAGAGGTTTTGGGCTGTTTAGTAATTATGGGATCGATATGATGGGCATTAGAGATTATATACTTGGGGTATCGCCCCTAAATATATGAAACCTCGGAAACATTTATGTGTGGTAGTATTTTGGGAGAACTGGCTTAGAGAAAAGAGGAATAAACGAAACTCAAAGCCTTTCAGCATTTATGTTGCACGCTTTTTCAGATTTTTAATTTATTTACCAACTAGTTTATTGTTAATAAATTCACTGATTTGCATTTTGTCATGCTTATCGTGTTATAGTAAGTCAATCCCCAATTTTTTATTTGCAAAATAAATCCGCCTATTTGCAACACTAATGTTGCAACTAAGATAAGGCGTATATATTCTTTTGTGCAATTAACTTAAATGAATCGCTTATGGAAGCGTTTTCAATTGCCATTTGCCAGAATTCCTTAGCCATTGTGCGGGATTCGCGCGTCGGCGGAATGCTTGCAAGGGCTTCATTTTGCAATGTGCCGTCGCTCTTAGGCGCATAATACATCGGGAGCATATCATAGATAGGCGCAAGCTCAAAAGGCAAATTACGATTAACAAAGAAACTGATGTTGCCAAAGTGCATATCTGTATTGCCAATAGCCAAGCCAAAATTGTAAATGCGCTCGGCAAGATGGATATCTTCCTGACTAAAATACCCATTAGCCTTTCCCATAGTGTTGGCCCAAGATCCAGAACCAAGTCCAATAAAGGCAGCATCTATTCCGCTTAACGAGCTTGTGCCTCGCCTGCCGTATCTGCCGACTCTATCAATGCGATTGTATTCAAGAAATATTCTGTTTTGTGATTGGAGAATTTGAGATTCCGGTATGTCAAAACCATAACTTCCCAATACCTGCAATGCAATGTGTTCCGCGATAAGCAAGTCTCCCCAGCGGCGGTTTACTGGGTTATTCATATCGCCTGAAAACTTTACAATTACGTTTCTGTATGTGCCATTTTCGCAACGAATCAAAGCACAAAACTTTGGCTGTTCGCCGGCGGCAGATGAATGCGGAACACCATCTGCCATAGCCGATCTTGCGAATTCAGGATACTTGCCTATGCGCTCATTTTCCTGTATCTCTATTCCTTTACCTTGTAAAAATCTATCTTTTGCAAAGTCTCCCAGAATTAGCGAACCTGACAGATCGTCGCCAAAACGCAGCAGGTATCTAAGGATATCAGCATCGGACCAGCTATTTAGGTCTTTAGATATTCCAAAGTCCTTATTCAAATTATAGACAATATTTCTGCCAATAAAGCCTTGCGGACGGTGCTCATACAAAAACCATGGCAGAGTCGGGAAAAGCTTATTCTTAAATTCATCTCCATAAAAAGACGGATAATCGCCGTCGAAATAAAATCCTGTATTTGTGGAGTACAAAATTCCAAGTGTTACGATGTTTGCCTGTTCGTCCACCTTATAGAGATTCCATTCAAAACCATTTTCTCCAATCGGCTGAGGCAGCGCATATTCGCGATTTACAGAATTGCCAATTGCAATGGCATTAGATTCTTTCAAAAGCTTTATAGCAGTAGGCTTGGAAATTTCAAATTGGCGCATGATATCTCCGGACGAAACACTTCCGCTCACCTGTATAAATCCCCTGATGTCGATTCCTCTTTTCATGGCTTTTACGCTTTTATTTAAAAAAACTCTATGGTTATAATATAGTTGTGGTTGTTTTGTCAAGAAATTCTTTACGGATTTCTTTACGCAATTTTTACGCTTTGTGTGTGTGGGGCGTTCAAAGACGACACACGTGCCATTTTTCAAATAAAAAAAGGAAGGGAAATATCCGAATACCAAAGGGAGCTTGCCAAGTTCAAAAAACAAAAACTAAACGCATGCAAAACGAGTTTAACGGAGAAGAAAACTTCGACGTTGAAGACGAAATTTCAGACTCTCCCAAGCCGCTTAGAAATCCAGATTTCATCGTGAAAAATTCTACGTCGGAGCCTCTGATAAAGCTAATGGAGGCAAGCGGACGCGAAATACTCTCCATATGCGAAGAAGCCAGAGACAGCATCTATATTGTCGCCGGCAACTATCGCAAGCAAGGCGATGACACCGATACCTTAAACAGCGGCTGGTGCGGCGAGCCAATAAAGCACAACCGAATTGTAAACGGTATTTCCAGCGTCCCCAATCCGTGCATTTCACTGCTTTGGATGGTGCAAAACGACATAATAGACAATATCGTTGCAAAGAACAAAGGCAGTTTTATAGGCAGCGGATTTCTCGGAAGATTTCTCTATTGCAGAGGCGCTCCCAAGACTATTCCCGCCTCGAAAGAAAATATCCCGCTTGACGAATCCGCAATTTCCAGATGGGAAAATCAGCTTGCCGAAGCCTACCAAATTCGCAAAAGGGGGCTGCCGCTTTGGTTCGATACCGACAAAGAAGCCTTTGATTATTTCTGGGAGTTCAACGCCTCTAATACAAAACTTATGAACGGCAAACTGCGCACACAAGCGCCTTTGCTTGGCAAGGCGCGGGAAAACGCAATTAGGCTTGCGATTATTTTCGCGCATGCAGAAGGCGCGGATCGAATCATAGCCGACATCGCAAAACGCGCATGCAGGGTTGTCTCATATTCAATTTGCGTTTCGGTAGTTTTGTTTTCAAGGCTCCCTGAAATTGAACATGACAGGGCTAAAATGGGCGCCATGATTCGGCAAAACGACAGTTTCTACAAAAAAATCAGCTTCTTTGACCAATATTCATGCCTACGCAGCGAGCGCGTGGAATTTATCGTGCATACATTCCCATCGATGTACGAAATTGTTAAAAAAGGCAAAGCGCGGTACGTCGTCTTAAAAGATAGAATCTCCGAAGCTAAAAAGGCGCTTGGAATGGAAGTCGATGAGGACGACGATCTGTTTTAGCAAATAGGTAAAATAGACAAATAGTTAAATAGGCAAGATATTATGCATCAAAGCAAAAGTGCAAATAGGTAAATAGATAAAAAAAGCCCTAATGAGTGTTAATACTTGAAATATAGTTGACTTTCAAGCGGCCATCTGGTCTTATGACTACTTTATCCCGCCCCTGTAGTTCAACGGATAGAACGAGCGTTTCCTAATCTCTCTTTGATTGTATTCATATCCGCCTTTCTTAGGTTTTGTATTTTACTGTTTTTAAACAAGTTATAAATGCGAAAGTTTGGAAATTCTTGCGCATATTTGCGTATTATAAAATACTTAAGCGCCAGTAAAAAACACGTATTTTTGCGCATTTTTACGATAAATCCCTTACCAAAATCTGACCAATCATTTTGACGATTTAGGGCTCTGATTCTCACTTGCAAGCCCTCCCATATTTATACTTCCAGTGGGCGATTGCAGTGCTTGTCGAGCTGTATAATTTACCTCCTGCGCGGGAGCTATCCGTGTCATTGAGAATCTGTAAAATAACTTCATCGCGCCCCATAAGGCTTAAGATACCTTTTAGCTCCTCAATTTTTGATAACTGCTCAAGCAAGCCGTAAACCCAATTCTGCTTGCGGTTAGTCTGCTTGGAAATTTCAAATTTAGCGGAACGCTTTGAGCCAAACATCTCGCCCCAAATTCTGTTGGGAATGCGCTGATGATTGTTGTATTTGTCGTCGGCAAAATATCCGTCTAGACGAACCTTTCTCAAGCGATGCTCAAAATAGTCCTTAGAAACGACCGCCCATTCCCCGATAGCCTTCTTCGGCAACCCAAATACCTCAGCCATCTTAGCCGTAATTTCAACCTTCTCAAACCCTTCAGCGGAAATCTTAGTTTTGCTTATCATCATACCCTGTCCCGTTATGGTATCTATATTACCACATCACGACAAAATACGCAATATTTTTATTTATTATTTTTAGATAATATTTCCATTTCTTGGGCGTATATATTCTTCGCAAGCTTTGCGGGAATGGACGATTGCTTTGCAACTTCAAGAATGTCGTCGATAGTAGGATTTCCCTTGCCGTTTATCGATGTGGCATGCATGTCGTTAAATCCCGCGCTCGGCAAAATGTCATATGCGGGCGACAGTTTCCACGAGCCGCTTTTGAACTGGAATGAAAAATTTTTGGAGTGGTCGTCTTTGTTTTCTATTAGAACGTTGAAAACCATTCTTCGGAATAATTGAACAACCTGCTCTTGGTCTTTTGTAAGGTCTTTGCAAACTGAGAGAAGATCGGTGTAGTCAAGATTCGGCAATCGGTAGGATGCGTTTAATAATCCAGATGCTGAGATTGTATGAATACGTCCGGCGGCAGTTCTGTCGAAACGTTCCGTCGCAAAATATTTTCCGTTTATAAGGCGCGTTTTCGTCATTTCAATTCCACATTTTTTTGCCAACAACGAATACTTATATTCGATTTCGCCAACGTTTTTGGGGTCTGAACCAGATTTAAATTTCACGAGCCATTCTTTGCCGCCAATCTTCGCAAATACCTTAGGACGCGCGCCGCCAGACGAACCGCCGTTTTTAAATAGCGTTTCCAGCGAATTTTTATCGACAACCTTTTCTTCGAGAATCTTTCGACAGCTTTGGGCTATCTTGTCGAAGTCTTTAAATTCGGCATTCGCGATAAGACTATTGTCGGGACGATACTCCAATGCTCCGCGACCGTTTGAGCCAATCAGCGATAGTCTGTCTAAGATTGAAAACTTTGATAAATCTTTGCCTTGCTCTCTCAAAAACCTATCAAGCAATAAAGTGCCCCAGCCGTCGGGAAGAGAATCGTCAAATACCCCAAAATTCCCATCAAACGGATCGCGTTCGGCTATAAAGACTTTTTTTTCAAGCGGCAAAGCATACGGCGAAATTGAAAAACCATTTTCAAGGAAATTGGCGTCATACTCAAACGCGCAAAGGCCTTCAGATGTCAGTGCGATACGTCCAACAAGCGAGTTAGAAAGCCATACTTCCACGAAATTCTTATCCATTTTTAGAAGCTCTTTTCCTGTTGGTTTTTTCTTTTATTACCTCTTCAATCGAAGAATATTCTCGTTTTGTGAAAAGATTTTTAATGTCTCTTGCGACGTCGAAAAACTTGGCAATTTCCACAAGCTTGCGCAGGGAAATTTCTCCAGTGGTCTCAAAACGCCTGTATGTTGGCAGCGCAATCCCGACCTTTGAAGCGAAATCTTTCTGGCTAATGTTGCGCCTCAAACGCATGGCGCGAACATTCCTCGCCACGACCTTCATAAGATCCGAAGTCGAAACATTTTTATTCCGCACAACTGATAATATATTATTACTCATTTGCATTTTACGCTATAAATAACAATATATTATCGATAAAAAGTCAAGAACTTTTCGGAGATAAACACTTTCTACGTTGCCCCTTATCTACCCTCGGCTTCTTTTCGCATATCTTCTAATATTTTTCCTTTAAATGAAAAGTATTTAGAACCCTGATATTGGTTAGATAAATTACGTTTGTTTTTTGGCATGTAAGTTCCTACAAACGGCGAAAGCTTATATATGCGCCCGTCATATTCAATGGTATTGTCGCTTGCAACCGTAACAACTGTTCCCGTGGGCGTGAACGTGATTTTTTCGCCGATTTTTATACCTACCATGCTGAACTTAAATCTTCCGCGCTTCGTATGACTGCCCCCGTCTGCATTGTCATCGTTCGAATCTGTATTGGCAGTTTTATACTCAATAAGCTCTGCGTCCTCTATTGTAGAAGCAATATCTTTGAATATATCAAAGGCAACTTGAGGCGGAACATTAAAAAATTCCCGATTTTGGCATATACGCAAATCCGTCAATCTATCTATGGTTTTATGTACAAGCTTTTCAACTTCGTTGTATTTTGCGGTTTTTATTGCCGCATACATTTCAAATGGCAACGGAACGGCAGTATTGTCCAACTCTTTTGAACGCACATCTACAGGGCGCGCAGATTTCCCGATTTTAACCCAGTCTTCCTTAAAACTTGGGTTAGTTAAAATATATACATATCCGGTTTTTGCGTTTGTCATATTTAATAATTGCTATTTTATGCGGCTAACACGGCGTTATTAAAGGTATTTACGATTGTCTGCAATATTTCTATGTTGTCTCCAAAAATATCGACAATTGAGTATTCCTTGAAGGGTGATGTGTTTGCCAAGTCGCTTAGTTCTATATTTCCGTTCTCGCGCACGTAATCTATTATTGTTTTTACAAATTCTTGCTGTTGCGGATTCAGCACATTTCCGCTTAAAAACGCGCCAAATTTTTCGTTGATTACCGACTGTTCAAGCCCGACCAAGCTTCGTATAAATACCGCCAAATTTTTTGTATTTGTCGTCTTTTTGTAATCTTCCTCCGAACCAAGTTCGTTCCATAAAATGCGTTCAAGCTCTTTTAAATCTGCAGTGTTAATCTTTTCCAGATTTTTGATTTTTTTGATCACAGGGCTATCGGAATGTTCCAATAGATAATCTATAACCTTTTGCCTGTATGTCCGTATATCTATTGTTGTATTTATATTGTCGCCATTTGAAATGACTTCGTCTGAGATGTGAACATCTATTTTTCTTCCGTTTGCCGAAGAATCCAAAAATATCATAAGCGCTCGAACGGCTTCTCTGAGCGTTTCCAATGATTCGATTGTCGGCGCATCCCAATACTGTTGGCTTGCGAGCTGCTTTAATTGGTTTTTCATCGCCAAAACTTGCGGAATGCTTGATTTTTCATCTAGCAAGAATTGGCAAATTTCCCTTATATTTTTAACGTGGGATGCCGCCGATTTTATATTGCCGGATTCAAGCATGGAAATTTCGGCGTAAAGCATTCTCGCGTCAAAAGATTTTATCTTCGGATCTTCGGTAATGTCGCTGTCGAGCAAGTAGGTGATATGGCGCTCAATTTCCGAACGCATAATCGGAGATATATTTATCCAAGTATTCTTATCCGAATATTTGTCGACAAATCGCATTTCCTCCCTTACTTGAATGCGGAAGGAGTTTGCTTTGATTTTGCAGACTTCCGAATGGAGATTATCCTTTAATCTCAGGTAATAATTCTTGTTAAATTCGATCTCCTGATGCGACAGGCTTTGCAGCTCGCATAAAACAGCCAAGCGCAAGTTAAAAAGTCTTTGTGTTATCGACAGCTGCACATTTGTTGATTCCGGCGGATTTTCCCTTTCGTTAAAGTAATTGAAGTTGTCGCAATAGTCGAAAATCAAAAAATGCGTTTTGTCGCGTCCAACTCCAAACAAATCCTTGCAAAGGCGGGTGCCTCTGCCAATCATTTGCACAAATTTTACTTTAGATTTTACAGGCTTGAAAAACACCAAATTTAACATGCTCGGAACGTCTATGCCCGTATCCAGCATGTCGACGCTAACTGCGATTCTGAAATTTTCATTTGTTTTAAATTTGTTGATTAAGTCGTTCGCGTAATTGATGTAATTGTCGATAAGCTGGCAGTATTCGCCGCCATATTGGGGGTACAATGCGTTAAATCGGTCAACAATCATTTGGGCGTGCTTATGGTCGTACGCAAATATAATGGTTTTGCCAAGCAGATCGCCCTGATTGACTTTCAGGCCGTCATTCATCAAATCTTGTATAACAAGGTCGCAAGTGTTTTCGTTGTAAATTTCCCTAAAAAGCTTTCCGCTTGAAATTGTAAATTCTGGCGTCGGGGTGTAATTCTCGTAAATCTCTTCAAGCTGGCGCTTCTCGTCGTCGCTAAGCTCGCTATATTTGAACCCGCGTTTAAGCCCCTTTGTGGTTCGGTTTATAACCTTGTATGGCACGAGATACCCGTCTTTTACCGCTTCTTCAAGGCCATACGCGAAATTTGGTTCGCCACTTTCACAATTAAAAATTCTGTATGTGTTAAAGTCCACATCACTCTTTGGCGTGGCAGTTAAACCGACTAAGAAAGAATCAAAATATCTGAAAATAGATCCGTATTTATTGAAAATCGAACGGTGTGCTTCGTCTATTAAAATCAAATCAAACCTGCCCGTAGAAAATATTTTATCATCGCTATCGATGTAGTTTATCATTGTTTGATATGTAGAAAACATCAAATGCGCGCCTAAATTTTTATTAGCGCCGTTTTCCGACAAGACACACGTAGGGAAATTGGGCAACAGGTCTTTGAAATTCGTATGGGCTTGGCTTACAAGAGATGTCCTATCCGCCAAAAAGAGCACTTTTTTAATCCAGCCGCATTTTGACAATACGTCCACAAGCGAAATCGCGACACGCGTTTTGCCTGTGCCGGTTGCCATAACAAGCAATCCCCGCCTATGTTTTTTGTTTAGCCTGTCGCATATGGCGGTTATCGCCTGTTTTTGATAGCCTCTATTGGTGATATTGTCGTCTATTTTGACGTTTGTAATATCGGCTCTATTTCTGCGCTGTAGCAAAATTTCAAGTTCAGATTCCGTATGGTAGGCAAACAATCTGCGCGGCGGATAAATCCCGTCAATGCACCAAATTTCATAGCCGTTTGTGTAATACAAAATCGGGACATATCCGTATCTTGCGCTCATGCATTCGCCGTACAATTCAACTTGATGGCGTCCTTTTTCCGCGTCCACCGATGTTTTTTTTGCTTCGACAATCGCCAGAGGTCTGCCGTCTTTGCCGTATAGAACATAATCGCAAAAGCCTATGCCCTCTGAATTGGCCATTCCCTCGACTTTTATTTCAACGCCCGCTTTTGATGGCAATACGACATTTTCCTTTTCCAGGACTTCCCATCCGGCTTCTTTAAGGTATAAATCTATGTAAAGCTTGCGGGTATTGGCTTCCGACATATAGGGCATCGCGAAATAATCCGCTGCTTCGCTATCGGCGGGACGATTATCTTTCCAGTCGCAATACGAGTCGAAATATTCAAGGTTTTTCGCCGCGAGTTCAGCTTCGGATTTTTTTATGCTGCGGCCTTGGTTTGCGGAGGAGCCAAGTATGCGGATATAATGCAGGGAATTTATTATATCGGCATCATTGTTCGCGTATTCCCTTACGGCGGGGCTATCTATAAGCTCAAGAAGCGAGGCTTTTTGCGGGACTTCCGCGCTCTTTTTTGCGAAAATGGATTTTATTGCGTTAAGCAGCAAATCGCGGCATCTGCGGGCAATATCCAATGGTTTTATTGCCGGTCTATCGTTTTTTAAAGTGTTTATAAAACTCTTAATTTCGTCCATTTTCGATGAATTTATATTCTTACACTTTAAAATTCAACATTCAAGATTTAATTACTATGATAAAAAATAACAACTCAGCGGAAGAAAAAATCACATATATCAAACAAGCAATGCTTAGACACCTGAACAATTTTCAGATGGAAGAATTGCATAAAGCGCTTGTCGCGGCATTGGCGGACGAGCGCCAAACAGTGGAATTAGAATCCGAAGAAGATTTTTTCGCGGCTTATATTGCCGCAAAAAGGGTTGAAGGGTGTTCCGAAAAAACATTGGAATATTATAGCGCGACAATACATAATGCCCTTTCAATAATACAAAAACCCGTAAAGTATATAACAACCGACGATCTTCGGCTTTACCTTGACAATTACCAGCGCAAGGGCGGTGCGGGAAAAGTTACAATCGACAATATCCGCAGGGTTTTATCAAGCTTCTTTTCTTGGCTTGAAAATGAAGACTATATTTTGAAAAGCCCGGTTAGGCGCATACATAAAGTTAGAACAGGAAAGACCGTAAAAGAAACATATTCCGACGAATCACTCGAAATTATGCGGGATTTTGCGGGTAATATACGCGACCTTGCTCTGATTGACTTGCTATCCTCTACGGGTATGCGCGTAGGCGAGCTTGTAAAACTCAATAGAAGCGATATAGACTTTGAAAACCGTGAATGTATCGTTTTCGGGAAGGGCGATAAGGAGCGTAAAGTTTATTTCGACGCGCGAACTAAAATACACTTGCAACGCTATCTCTCAAAACGCAGAGACGATAATCCCGCGCTGTTTACAACGCTTTTTGCGCCTTTTAATAGACTAAAAATCAGCGGCGTGGAAATACGCCTGCGCGAACTCGGCAGAAAATTGAATATCCCAAAAGTCCACCCCCATAAATTCCGGCGAACATTAGCGACAGTTGCCATAGATAAAGGCATGCCAATAGAACAGGTACAACACCTTTTGGGGCATCAAAATATCGACACCACAATGCAGTACGCAATGGTCAACCAAACCAACGTAAAAATCTCCCACCGCAAATTTATAGCCTAATCCCGATTTATAGAGATGTTCGGAGATCCAGTTTTGAATCCTTATGGGTTTGAAGTAAAAAATATGGGAGAAGTATGTACGTTCTATACTGGAACTGGATTCCCGAATGTTTTCCAAGGAAAATCGGATGGAGATTTCCCTTTCTATAAAGTAGGTGATATTTCTAAAAATGTTCAAAATGGATTTAAAGAATTAGAATATTGCGACAATTATATCAACAAGGATGTAGTTGATAAAATACGTGGAACGATCATTCCTTCTGGAACTATTGTTTTTGCAAAAATTGGAGAGGCGTTAAAATTAAATCGTAGAGGATTGACTATAAAGAATTGTTTAGTTGACAATAATGTAATGGGAGTGAAACCAAAAGAAGAATTAAACATAAGTTATTTTTTTCAATTAATGAAAGATTTAGATATGGAGAAATATTCCGCATCAACAACTGTCCCCTCTGTAAGGAAAACAATCCTAGAAAGAATACCCATATTAGTCCCAAATCTTGATATACAAAATAAGTACGCAGAGTTTATAAAACAGCTCGACAAATCAAAATATTAATGGGGGAATATCGGCTTCTGGATATTATGATAAGTATAATACAAAAGAAAACACCATTATTGTTTCTGAAGGAGGTGCGTCTTGTGGATATGTCAATTTCATGACGGAAAAATTTTGGTGTGGTTGTCATTGTTATAGACTCATGGAGCCTAAGGTAAAATCTGAATATTTGTATTACGCACTTAAAGCAAATCAGCATGGCATTATGAGATTACGATCTGGATGTGCTATGCCTAATATAAAAAAGAGTAGCTTTTACAATATGCAAATAAAACTTGATGATAATCAAGACAATCAGATAAAAGTAACTTCAATACTAAAAAAAGTAACAACATTAATATTAAAGCGAAAAGAACAAATAACAAAGATAGATTTTCTCGTCAAGTCCCGATTTATAGAGATGTTCGGAGATGTAATTCGTAATGATAAAAACTGGAAAGTAAAGAAATGGAAAATCTCAAAAAGATGTTATTGATGAAAAAGGGAAATATCCAATTTATGGGAGTGGTGGTATTATTGGATATGCATCAAATTATATAACAAAGGCGAATAGTATCGTAATTGGGAGAAAAGGATCTATAAACAAACCATTCATTGTAAAAGAAAATTTTTGGAATGTTGATACTGCATTTGGAATTGAACCTGATAACAGAAATATAAACCTCCATTATCTATTTTTATTTTGTAATTTTTTTGATTTTAAACGCTTGAATAAAGCAGCAGTTCTTCCAAGTTTAGTCAAATCCGATTTATTAAATATCCAAATGCCAATACCTCCGTTTTCGATTCAAGAAGATTTTTCTATATTTATAGAACAACTCGACAAATCAAAATTTAGAATGAAAAAGTGCCTCAAACTTTTCAGTTATATAAGGCACTTACGAATAATTGGAATATAATCACTATTTTGATGTAAATTTTAGTTTGAGAAAACTATCCAAAATATTCTTGCAAGAGCGCCTTGTAAGTCATTTCAAGCTTTTCGAGGCTTTTCTTGATTCTAAATTTTGATATGGGTTATTGTTATCAAGTAAGGAGGTATCAATCTGTTTCCCCTTTTCAAGCACACAAATATCCTGAATTTTGTATGTTTTTAGCATGCAACCTCCTCACAGAAAAATCGGGATTTCGCCAATTCATCAAGCTTCGAAAGTTGTTGTTTGCGCTGTTGAATGATGGTTGTTATTTTATTTAATTTATTGCAAATCTTGACTTGGTCTTCTTTTTTCAACACGGGAACCATCAATGAACGGACTTTATTGCTATTGAGATTATTTACGACTCCGCCAACAGCCATTTGCTTTAAATTAGCATAAACCGTCTCAGAAGATAAATAATAATAAAGAAATTGTTTTTCGAAAATATCGTTTATATCCCTTATCAAAAGCCAACCGTCATGAATACAACCATCTATATTTAAGATATATGGGCGACCAAAACTCATTGAATTTGATAAAATGAAATCTCCTTTTTTTACTTGTCGCGATTTTAAAACGCCTTCTGGAATTATTTTTTCCGCAGTCTTTGTTATATACATTGAATCGGCAGATGTATCTCCAATTTTTATCCAATTAATTCCATTGGGATCTTTTGTTATAAATTTATTTATTGGACGAGGAGATCCACCTCGTTCTATTATGCACACATCGCCTAATTTTACAGTCGGGCATTTGCTCATTTTAGCAAATCCTCCAGTTCGGATAAACCTTGTTGGATTTCGGCTTCAAGAGATTTTATTTCAGCGAGAATTTGAGATGTAGGCGGGTATTTTTCGCGGACGTACTCTATCTTCTTATATTTGTTTATTGAAAGATCATAATCGTTAGAAATAATTTCATCTTTCGGGACGAAGAACGATTGCTCTGTCCTTTCGCGTTTTTCTTCGCCGTCGAAATTATGGAAGCGTTTTACAATGTCGGGAATATCGTTTTGGTCTATTGGCGAGCGCTTGTCGTCAAGGCTGAATCCGTCGGCTTTCATGTCGTAAAACCAAACTCTATCCGTTCCACCTGAATTGGTTTTTGTAAAAATTAAAATCGCAGTGGAAACTCCCGCGTAGGGCTTGAACACGCCCGAGGGCATTGAAATTACTGCTTCCAATTTCTGGTTTTCGACAAGCTCTTTTCGAATTGCCTTGTGCGCTTTTGAGCTGCCGAAAAGAACGCCATCGGGGACGATAGACGCGCAACGGCCGCCGGTATTCAACATCTTTGTAAAAAGCGTTAAAAATAAAAGTTCGGTTTTCTTTGTCTTGCAAAGCGCGGTCAAATCGGGGCTAATGGAATTTTCAAAAACGCTGCCAGTAAACGGCGGATTCGCCATTATAAGCGTGTATTTGCCGCGTTCTTCGTTCTTCGCGCTGAGGGAATCAAGATAGGATATTTTCGGCTCGTCAACGCCGTGCAGCATCATGTTCATTGTCCCTATACGCAGCATGGATTGGTCGGTATCGTAGCCGGTAAACATTTCCGTTTTGTAGTGCTTTGCGTTATCCGCTCGCATTAACTCTGTTTTGTATTTTTCGGAAATATATTGCGCGCTTTCAACCAAGAAGCCCGCGCTGCCCATGGCGGGGTCGAGAATGAGGTCGGAGAGCTTAGGCTGCATTAATTCCACAATCATCTTTATGATATGGCGCGGAGTGCGGAATTGCCCATTTTCGCCGGCAGACGCGATTTTCCCAAGCAGATATTCATAGACATCGCCCATAATATCCTTGTTGTTCAGATCCATTGAATCAATATGGTCAACAACCGCGACAAGAACGTCCGCCGTCGGAATTAGGAAGACGGCATTTTTCATATATCGACTAAACGCGGTGTTTCTGCCGTCGCCAATCTGTTTTATAAAAGGGAATACATTGTTTTGAATGTTTGAAAGCATTACCTCAGGAGCAAAATTATGAAATACGCTCCAGCGCAAATTATTGTAGTCGCAAACAACGCGCGGAACTTCGCTTATTACGCATTCGCCTTTCTTGAAAACAGGATTATCAAGCTTTACGCCGAGAGCGTTCGCGGTCGCTTCGCGCTTGTGCTGATTGTCGTCGAGAAGTTTCATGAAAAGCAGATATGTAATCTGCTCCAAAACGGTAATGGGGCTGGTTATACCGCCAGTCCAAATAATGTCCCAAATCGCGTCTACTTTGTTCTTTAATTCTCCTGTAATCATAAAAATTCTTACTGATTTTTTAGAGCTAAATTTTAACAGATAAATAATTATTATTTAAGATATCTTTCCCAAATTCCACATTAATACAACCATCATTATATGTTGAAAGCGTCTTTCGTTCTACATCTCCATTGTTAGTGTGTACTATCCAGCCTCTGGATTTTTGAGAATAGTAGGATGAGGCACTTGTATCTTTTTTGCTACTATCAGAAATTATAGTTAGTCGCGGATTCACTGTTGAAACGAAATCGTTGTCATAACCTGATTCTCTTCCATGATGAGACGCGATTAATACATCGGCGTTTGATATTGAACTTCTGAAAGATGGATTTTCATCAAAAAGAGCTCTATAATTTGCGCTTTCATTATCTCCCGTTACGACTATTTTTATAAATGCGTATTCAAATATAAAAACCGGCGATTGATTATTTAAATTGCTTTTACTGCACGATATGGTAGAAAAACATTTTATCAATAATCCGCCATAGTTTTCGGGATTTAATGGACTATTTTGTTTAGTAACAGTTCCATTATATTCATTACAAAAGTCTATATATTCTTCAAATAATTGTCGATCATCTTCACTCCCATAAGCGGGAATAATATCTTCTCTTGTCAGATGTTTTGACCTCCATAATACAGATGGAGATAGAGCAATTAAATTTCTTATATCATCTATATGGTCTTTATGCGGGTGAGTTATAATAGCATAATCAATGCTTCTAACACCATAATTATTATGGAGGTGGGCTAATGGGCTAAAAGTTCTGCCTTTCTTAAAAGATCCGCTTCCAGCATCTATTACGATATGTTTCCCATTGGGGGATTGTATATACGCCGCACTTCCATGTTCAACATCCCATACAATTAATTTTGTAGAGTTCATAATGAATTCCTATTTTAATGTTAAAAATTGTTCAAATAACACCTTGGCATAATATTTGCCATATTTTTTTATTAAAAAACTACTAAGTAAGATAGGGATCAAGTAAAAAATTGCAAAAAATGCAAATATAATAGAATATTTTAACTCATTTAGCAATACACGACATATAATTGCACAAATCAATGAAAATAAGAAAGAAACAAAGGATCCTCCTATCAAATTTCTAACAAACCCGTATTCAATATTATGGTTAAGAAGCAACTTGTTTTCTCTTAAGACATTCCTCACTTGGGAAACAGCTGTTGCAATTAACCTTTTGGCTTCTTCGGGATTTTGCTTTTCCGAATATTCATCTTTCAATTTTATCCCAAATTTATTTTCAATCAGTTTCCTGATCTTTTCTTTCATCGAAATAGTAAGTTCGCGATCTGACCATAATAACATTATTGTGGTTGGCATATTGAGTTCATCTGCAAAATAAAAGCGTTGAAAAATTTCTTTTGCAACAACCCTATTTATTTGAACCATCAAAAAAAATACAGCAGGAATAAATAAAAGCCTTGATAAAAGTATAAAATAATTTCCTGAAATAATTATACAGTCAGAATATTTTTCTGTTAATAAAAATATGCCCGTTATGAAAGGAATAACAGTCAATATCGTTGGAAATAACCTAGCTTTTAAATAATACATATTTAAAGTTTATGAACTTCTTTTATTAACGTCAATAACGAAACTACGCGGTTTAGATTTTTGTTTTTATGGAATATGTTTTGGTGGATGTAACTTTGAACACTTTTTCGAGCTGATACAAATTGGAATAAAATTTCTTTGCGTATATATTCCTAAATTTACCTAAGATTTCCTATTGTTTTTGTTTGTAAATTACAGGGTGGAAATCTTTTTCTTCCCAAGTCGTTTATTGTTAAGTTAATAGGAGATTGCGCTGTATAAAAACAGAACATTTTTCATAGATTTCCCGCTGTAAAAAACGCCTGCGAATGCGCTATTTTACTTGGATTGTGGGCTGTCTAAACGAAAAAAAGTGGAACATTTCAAAAAAGCCATTCATAAGGAGAAAACGCCCTGCCGAACGTCCCTGCCGTTCCTCGGCGTTTAATAGATTCCTTGCATACTCCCCCATCTGTATATGACGCCGAATTTAATCCGCAAGTAAACGCTGTCTTTTGCCCGTTAAAGGCGTTCTATTGCCGAATATGATTCTTGATATTCATAAGTCGCTCCGAGTTCGTATAGAGCCATTAAACGGCTTTGCTTTGGTGCATGGAGAATCTCGTCAGCTCGATGAGCCTACCGCACCTTTCGCACCTGTGGAGAATCGGTGAAACGGGAGTATATACCTACGGTATATATACTCTCCCTGTTTCCCCGTTTCCCCACTAACGGTGCGATAGGGAAAATAATATTCCCCGTTTCCCCGTTTATCCGTTTCCCCAGAGAAACAGAGAAACGAAATTATGCCATTTTCCCCGTTTCTCCACATCATAGTGAACATGTCAGTGAAGTGGTGGTTGCGTGGAGAAGAAAGAAGCCTCCCAACCGCGCCCTTCGCGCCTTGTGAAGTTGTGAACTTGGGGGATATACCTACGGTATATATCTCCCCCTAATTTCACAGCTCCACAGACGGGCGCGATGGGTGAAAAAGAAAATACCCCCAACTTCACAGTCCTAATTTCACTGGTGAAGTTAAATAGAAATTGGGTTAAATTCACAACTTCACCACGCCATAGTTAACATCTCCCGAAGGCCTTGCAATCAGTGGATTCATGGGGTATAAAACTTGTCCGCTAACTGAGCTTGGTTTAATTTCACCAACGAACGCTTTACCATAGGGCTAGAAGCATATCGCCAACCTTGTGAATTTAACGTCTTGGACTATTTCATAGAACCCGATAACTTGTCCAAATGGTTGGACAACCTGCTAGGGATAGAACAGGTGGAATAAAAGAGAATTTTTTAGAAATAGATTTTGCCTAAGTGAAGTTTCGCCCTCCGCCTGTTCCCTTCGGGGCGTTCGGGCTGCAACTCCACTGCCGGCAAAATAGGGGAAATAGGTAAAATAGACAAATAGGTAAATAGATATTTTTTCCATTGTGGAAATTTAATCTTCCATTTGGGGCATATCGTTAAGCCAAAATGGTAAGGGCTTAGACTGGATTTCTGACAGATTTTAGGTCAATTACTAGGGACTTACGGCATTATGCCCACAAAAAAAAGCAGCAAGTGCAAAAATGGCAATATGCTGCTTAACAAAAACATACCCGCGCCCCCACGTGGAATCGAACCACGATTTAGCGTTTAGGAAACGCCCGTTCTATCCGTTGAACTACAGGGGCGGGATAAAGAAAGCATGAGACCAGATGTCGGTTTGAAAGTCAACTAAATTTCAAGTTTTATGCGCATTGCAACCTATTTGTCTATTCACCTATTTATCTATTTGCCTATTTTCCCTATTTGCTAAAACAGATCGTCGTCATCGTCGGTTTCGATGCCAAGCACCTGTTTTGCGTCGTTCAGTCTATCTTTCAAAACGACGTATCTTCCTTTGCCTTTTTTGACGATTTCGTAAAGGTCGGGGAACGTATGGACGATAAATTCCACTCGCTCGCTGCGCAAACTTGAATACTGGTCGAAAAAGCTAATCTTTTTGTAGAAGCCGTCGTTTTGGCGAATCATGGCGTCCATTTTGGCTCTGTCGTTTTCTATATCTGGAAGCATTCCGCTTGAGAACAAAACAACCGAAACGCAGATTGAATACGACACAACCCTGCATGCGCGTTTTGCGATGTCGGCGGTGATGCGGTCCGCGCCTTCAGCCTGCGCGAAAATGACCGCAAGCCTGATTGCGTTTTCCCTTGCCTTGCCAAGCAAAGAAGCCTGCGTGCGCAGTTTGCCGTTCATAAGTTCCGTGTTGAATGCGTCGAAGTCCCAAAAATACTCGAAGGCGTCTTGATCGGTGTCAAACCATACTGGCAGGCCTTTCTTGCGGATTTGGTAAGTCTCCGCAAGAAGCGTTTCCCATTTGAGAATTGCGGCTTCGTCAAGCGGGATAATTTCTTTCGAGTCGGGAATGGTCTTTGGCGCGCCTTTGCAGTAGAGGAATCTTCCAAGAAACCCGCTGCCGATAAAGCTGCCTTTGTTCTTTGAGACGATGGTGTCGATGACGTCGTTTTGCACCATCCAAAGCAGGGAAATGCAGGGGTTGGGAACGCTTGAAATTCCGTTTACAATTCGGTTGTGCTTTATAGGCTCCCCAGCCGCTGTTTAGCGTTTCGGTGTCGTCGCCTTGCTTGCGATAGTTGCCCGCCACAATATAGATGCTGTCGCGGGCTTCCTCGCATACCGAAAAAATTTCTCCGCCGCTTGCTTCCATCGCCTTTATCATGGCTTCCGACGTCGAATTTTTCACGATGAAGTCTGGGTTTCTCGGGAGCTTGGGCGTGTCCGCAATTTCGTCGTCAAAGCCCAATTTGTCCTCGCCGTTAAGCTTGTCCTGCATGAGCTTTGCCTTCGCTTTCTTGAATTTCTCAAGCTCCTTTTTGTATTCGAAGATTTCGTCCAGAACCCTTCTTTCCAAATTGGAGAAAAGGGCGCGAATGCTCGCGCTTTTGCCAGTGGAGCTTTCGCCCACGCCGAGGACAAAGATATTCCCTGTTTGCGTGTATCCGCCGCTTACTGCGTTTTTCGCCTTGAACACTCTGCCCATAGCCCCGCTTAAAATTCCGCAGGCGCAGAAGCAAAGAAGCTCCATTGGCAGATTTCTGCCAACGGAATACGTCCTTGCGACGTCGCGGATAGCTTTCGGAAATGCGTCAATGGGGCATTCGCTTTCGTAAAACTCTTTGTAGGCTTCCGAAAGCGTCTCCATGGTCGCAAAAAATTGCGGAGTTTTTTGTGCCACGAACCTAGACATTTTCCACCTCTTCCCAAGCTGTGTTGCCGTTTTGGCATTGCGCGATGAGCGTCTGCGAAATTTCGGAATCCTCAAACGGCTTGTAATGCCTGAACGAGAAAACCGACTCCTCTTTCGTCCCCACGAGCGCCGACATTATGTTTGCGTAAACCCCGATTGCCTTTCCGCCCATGCACCATTTTGCGGGGTGAATCCTTTTACTCCAAAACATCGGCTTGTCGAAGTGGTGGATCAAGACCATTGCGAAGTTGTGCTTCGATTTTAGCCCATTTATTTTGCAAAAGAGGTCGGCAACCGCCGCATGGTCTGAAAAGTTGCAATGCACAAACGACGACAGCGAATCCACAATTACCACATCGTATTTGCCCGCGCTTAAAGAGGCGTCCAGTTTCGATATGAATTCGTCCACCGAATAGTAGCGGCCTGTTTTGCAGGAGATGCGCAGGTTTTCGTTTAGCCTGTCAGCGTTCGGCTTTTCATCGAGCGCAAGCTGCGAGACAATCCCTCGAAAATAAATCTTCTCGTCGATAATCGGGTTTTCATTGTGGAGCAAAAGCGTTTTGGCGGGCTTAAAAATTTCAAGGCCCAGCGTTTTTTCTCCAAAAGCGAGCCCGAGGGAAAGCTGCATGGCAAGAACGCTTTTGCCGATTCCTGTCGCGCCCGAAATCACCCACGTTTGACCCTTGCGCAGAAAGTTTTTATCGATAACAACGTCGTCAAATGAAAACATCGACTCGTTTTCTTCGGCTAAAATTTGGCTTATCGTGCGAATTCTCATTAGATTTCTCCTTTCTTCGCGCTTTTGGCGGGGCGGACTATAAAGCAGTGGTCAAGCAGGACGTCGCAATCGCTTTTCTTGTAGCGAATGCACTTGCCCGAAAGACGGTAGCTCGGCAGTTTGCCCTGTCTGCGGAGCTGCTCAATAAAGGTTGTGCCAATATTGAGATACTCCGCCACCTCTACGCGTGTAAAAAGCCTGTCGCTTGCGTCAGGCTGCGTTAATGTTTGAGTTATTGCGGATTTTTTCTTTTCCATGCAGAATGTCCGCGTGTCAAATTTTTCAAAAATAAATAGCCGCAAAATTGCGCAAAAAATCAAATTGGAAGGCTGAAAAAAATAGTTGGGAAAGTGGTTTCCCAAGAAGACGGAAAAACGACACAAAATAAAAGTGTGTCGATTTTGGATTATATGGCGCAAAAAAATTTGGCAAAAATTGCTTGGTCGGGGGAAATGTTTCACTGGTAATACAAATGGGAATTCCAAGATATAAACTCCCATTTTCCGCAAAATTTGCCATGCGTTCCGTTTTTCAGAGCCTTTATTTGTCTTATTAAAAAACAGCCAAATAAAAATTCTCAAATAGGCTATTATCAAATGGTAATGGGATTGAAAATAAATGGATTATGCGCTTGATTTGAAACGCTTTTTATGTATTTTTCGTTTCATGATAAAGCGAACAGTAGAGGAGCAAATTCTTAGAACAATCAGTTTTTTGGAAAGCGGCAGGGTGTTTTCGTCAACAGATTTTGCGGACATCGCAAACCAAAACACAATCAGAACGGCTCTTAGGCGGCTTACATTGGCAAAGAAAATCGACGCTTTGGGGCATTCTCTATATTATAAGCGAATCTGCACAAAAGAATTTCCCTATGGATATAGGCCAAAACATCAATCCATTGCCAATGCCATAGCGCGAAGATTCTCTTGGAAGATTTTTCCGACGCTAGCAGATACCTTTGCGTATTTTGGCTTAGACAAAAGCGGCGATTTTGTATTTCCAAGCACTGGTCCAAACAAAAAATTTGAGTTTGATCTGTTTGAATATCCAAGACCGGTAGAATTTAGGCATATCCCGCTTAAATTGTCCCGAATTGCCGACAAGAAAGCCTTTATGTACGTTCAAGCCCTTGTAGCCTTAGGAGAAGATTCCGAAGAAATGAAGCGCATATTTGCAAAGACTTCCACAGAGGATTTAAGAACAGTCATCAGAAAAATAACCTATGCGCCGCTAAGAATCCAGAATGTGTTTTTAAAAGAGCTTAAATCGAGGGATAACGGCAAGTCGGAATCAGGAGATGCGAATGCTGAAAACATAAACAACGCCTTTAATAAAGTGCAAGAAAACCGAACCCTTGCCAGAATATTTCGCAGCTTGTCATAGCTTGTACGTTACTTGTATGTTAGTTGTATGTTTTGGAGCGATTATCCACGTTTCCCAAATCGACATATTCTCATATTCCGCACATGTGCGGAATTTGGAGTGCCCGCCGTTATTCTTCTGGCAGAATCTCGAAGTATTTTATGGCGTCTTTTTCGCGGGCAAGGCCGTTGTAGTGCTGTTTTAGGACATCTACGGCGTGTCCCATTTGCTCGGCTGTAAGATACGCATTCTTTGTCAGCGCGAGGTAGTAGGTCGCGGCTGAATGGCGCAGGCCATTTTTTATCCAGTTGCCTTTGCCGAGGCTCTCGTGAAGCTTATTTATAAGGGTGGTCCTGCCCTTGTTTAGAATCTTCTTTTTAGTCCCGAGTTCCCAGACGTACGGCTCGAGCCACTTGGCGAGATTCTCAGGAATTTTTACAATTCGCCTGGAAGCGGTCTTTGTGATTTCGCTATCGAGAATAATTTCCCTGTCCTCTAGCTTGATTTTATCCCAAGTAAGCCTTTGCATTTCGGCGTTTCTTATGCCGGTGAAGGCGGAAATTGCAACGTATGCGCGAATCTCGCTCTTAGGCGGGGTGGAATCTAAAATTTTGCGCACCTCTTCGGGCGTGAAGATTTTTGGCGTCTTGCCCCTGATTCTCCAAGCCTCGACTTTCTCCACGGGATTGTTGTCGAGCCAGTCTTGCATTTTGCAAAACTTAAAAAATGAGTAGAGCGTTCGGCGATACTCGTTTCTTGAATAGGCGCCCAAGTCTTGGCTTGTCTCCTTAAAAACCCTCATCGGGCGGCCGTCCACATGAAGTTTGTCGCTATCGGCATATTCGCGCTTCTTGAGATTTATAAGCCAGTGGAAAATTTCTTTGCCGCCAATTAGCGATACAATCCTGTCGCGCTCAAAGCTTTCCATAAACCTAAATAAAATTCTTTCTACGCCCGTTAAATACTCTCCGGAAAGTTCTTTCTTTTGGAGGGATAGGCAATATCTATCTATTGCAAAATCGAGCCTTACGGAGCGTTCTTTCAGCTTGGAAAGCGCCTTGTATTCTTCTATTGCCCTATTCAAACTTATGCCGTGCGGCTCCAAGTCTTTGGTGAGTTTAACGTAGGTTAATACCGCGTTTGTCAAACTTGTGCGAAGGGGAGCTAAAAGCATTTTAGCCTCGACAAGCTCGCGCCTGTCTGTCGGCGAAATACGATTTGCCTCAACGCCCAATTTTTCATCGTAAACATTTTTTTCGCGGAAAAATTCAAGCGCTTCGGCCTCGGTGGAAAATCTGCGCGCCCAGCGTTTTTGCTTGTCTGTGTCGAAATAGTAAACGACCCAGCGCTCGCGGTTTTTCTCGGCAACTTTTTTTGGGAAGGAAGGAGATCTGTTCTTCATACAAAATCCTTTCCTGTCAAAATTGCGCCTTGGTAAGGGATTGACTTGCCGCTGCGAAAATTTTTTGCAAGTTGCTTGCAGTTAACAATATTCTATTTGTTCCTAAACGCCAAATCGAGGTTCGATTCCTCGTGGGGGCGCGGGTAAGTTTTTGTTAACATGCCGGGTAAGACTATTCAAATATATTTGCCGAATGGCGATCCTAAATCCGTTAAGCAGGCTGCCATTACTACGGATAAAATTGAAGTTTTCCAAATTCCAAGAACAATCTTGTCCGAAAACAAAATCTTCTTGGATTTTAACGGAATTTATATTTTGGCAGACTCTTTAAAATCGGAAAAGCCAAAAATATACATAGGCAAAGGCAATGTAAAATCCAGAGTCTCCCAACACGATAAAAACAAAGACTTTTGGAATGTAATATTCGCAATAAAGTTAAACGACAACGGTTTTGATGACGCCCAAAATAGCTATCTGGAGCATTATTTTATAAAAAAGGCTACTGATTTAGAGATGTCCACTTTGGTCGAGAACAAACAGATCCCCAAGTGCCCAAAATTGTCAGTTCCAGCGATCTCAGATCTGCAACATTATATAAATACTATTGAAATTTTACTTTCTACTCTTGGTTTAAAATGTTTTCAAATTAAGGAGACTCAATCCGATTCGGTCTTTATATGTAAGGACAAGTATGGAAATTCCGGCGAGGGCGAGTATCTCGAAGACGGTTTCATGCTATATAAAGGCGCAAAATGCAACTTGGAGTTGCATGAGGGAACAAAGTCTCTGCCAATGCGGGACGTCCTAATACAAGATGGAACTCTAAAAAAGTCCGGAGATCATTACGTATTGCAGTCTAATAAAATTTTTTCATCCGTATCGTCAGCTTCATCTATCGTTCTCGGGCGGCGTTCCAATGGATGGACGGAATGGAAAGACTCTAACGGGAAAACTCTCGACGAATTAAAACGTTAGAGAAACTTTTTATTATTGAAGCGGTATTGAACATAAATATTTTACGAAAGACGTGTAAATTAATGTTCAATTCTTCGTGTAGACATTGGTAATTTTTGCTTAACATGTTGGCATCTTAGACTTGTTATTTCTCTCATAAGCTTAATTTCCGTAAATTCCTGATATTTTGGCTAAATTTTTGTAAAAATAAAACCACTTTCTCCCTGTTTTTAGCTGTAAAAATTCCAAAATGCTAAAAAGTTTTTCTGTTTAAAAAAGAATATTCAGCTATTTCTCATATTAGGCATTTGACAGATGTTCCTTTTTTTGTGAACGAAAACATAGGACAGAAAATATTAAGCAAAGACCTTGAAAACATCGTAAAAAAGGTGGCTTCTGGCAAAACCCTCACAAGTGCGGAGAGAGCCTTGGTTGAAAAAGCCTATGACACGAGTGGAGATGTTAAATTCGCAAAAACTATCGTAGAGCTTTCGGAAATTTTAGATGTTAGCCGCAAAACAATAGACCGCTGGCGAAAGTTAAAAGGCTTTCCCAAACCCTGTTCTGACGGCAGGTACAATGTGGCAAAATGGCGGGATTTTGTAAGGAATCACGACTTAAAAGAGCCGAATTCTCCCGAAGATGAGGAGTTAAAAACTGCAAGCTATTGGCGGAGGTAAAGCAAGCGGAAATCAAACTCAGGGCAATGGAAGGAATATATGTTGCCATTGAGAAGGTTCGCGAAGTATGGACTGTCTATATAGGACAAGCACGGCAAATCTTGGAAAGCAGATTTTTAAACGAACTTCCGCCAATTTTTACAACCCTCGATGCCGTACAAATTCGGGAGAAATTGCAAGAGGTACTCGACGAGACTTACAAGGCAATCTCTATCGCCGCAGACTCGATAAAAGAACCTGTGGATATTGAGGATTAACGCGACTTCATCAAATAGTTTTTTGAATATGAAAAAGTAGGAAATTTTGCATAGATATTGTCACGTTTCTTTGGTTGTTTTTTATCTCTGCCGTATAAGTTATGTAAATAGGGTTGATGAATTTTGATTTTTTTTCTATCTTTCGCAGTAGATTATAAAAATAATATGGACGACATAAATACGGCGAATGTAGGCTTTGAAAAGGAGATCTGGAGCGCGGCGGACAAGCTTCGCGGCAATATGGACGCTTCGGAATACAAAAATATCGTTTTGGGGCTGATTTTTCTAAAATACATTTCTGACAAATTTGAAGAAAAGTATAACGAATTAAAATACGAAGGCGAAGGGTTCGAAGAAGACAGAGATGCTTACTATGCCGAGGGAATCTTCTTTGTTCCTCAGCAGGCGCGTTGGGAAGCTATTTCGTATGCCGCGCATACTGCCGAAATCGGAAAGGTTATAGATAAGGCAATGGAGCTAATCGAAAAGGAAAATTCGCGCCTTAAAAACATTCTTCCCAAAGGATTTGCCCGTCCCGAACTCGATAAGCGCAGGCTTGGCGAAGTTGTAGACCTCTTTACTAATGTTAAGATGAGTGTTCATGGCGATTCCCGCGATATTTTGGGACGTGCCTACGAATATTGTTTAGCTCAATTCGCCGAAAACGAAGGCAAGAAGGCGGGGGAATTCTACACTCCTCCATGTGTCGTAAAAACGATAGTTGAAATTTTAAAGCCCATCAGCAGCTCCCAGCGCGGCACACGGGGTATAAGGGTTTACGACCCTGCTTGCGGTTCGGGCGGAATGTTTGTTCAATCGGCAAAGTTTGTCGAAGCCCACGCGGGCAATATAAACGAAATTTCCGTATTCGGGCAGGAGTCCAACCCAACTACCTGGAAAATGGCCCAAATGAATCTTGCCATACGCGGCATAGAGGCAAACCTCGGCAGCTATAATGCCGATACATTCTTTAACGACTGCTTTCCGACCGAAAAGTTTGACTACATCATGGCAAATCCGCCCTTTAATATGTCCGACTGGGGCGGAGACAGACTGAGAAAGGATGCGCGCTGGAAATACGGCATACCCCCTGCGGGGAACGCAAACTTTGCATGGTTGCAACATATGATATACCACATGGCGCCCTTTGGCAAAATCGGCATGGTTCTTGCCAACGGTTCGCTTTCATCGCAAACGAGCGGCGAGGGCGAAATCAGAAAAAATATTGTGGAGGCCGACTTGGTGGCTTGCATAGTTGCCATGCCGCCCCAGCTTTTCTATACCACGCAGATTCCCGTTTCGCTGTGGTTTTTGAGCAAAAATAAGAGGCAAAAGGGAAGGACGCTTTTTATAGATGCAAGGGAAATGGGCACAATGAAGTCGCGCAGGTTGCGCGAACTTAGCGATGATGATATCAAAAAGTTGGGCGATACCTACGACAAATACGAGGCGGGAACTTTGGAGAACGAAAAGGGCTTTTGCGCCGTTGTCGATACCGCAGAAATTGAAAAGCACGACTACATTTTAACACCCGGGCGTTATGTAGGTATAAAGGAGCAAGAGGAGGACAAAGAACCCTTTGACGAAAAGATGAAATGCCTGACGGACGAACTTTCCGAACTATTCGAACAGTCCCACAAGCTCGAAGCCGAAATCCGCAAGCAAATAAAAAGCATTGGGTATGAAATCTGAAAATGACCAAATATCATCATGCCCATGCCTAAGAGGTTTACTCTGGCTTGTGGGAAGTTGCATATTTGTGTGCGCTTTGTTATTCATACTCTTAAACTATGACAATGATGTACGTTGGATAGAGTGGATTCAACTGCTTGTGAGTTCCGCAGGCGCTATTGCAATACCGGTAGCCATATGGTGGCTAAGCTCATATAAGAATGATAGGGAAAAAGACATAAGGCTCCATATAGAGACACTGAATGCAATTTTGGTAGATCTTTTTATTGTTTCCAAGAATTTAGTACATTTAAAAAGGTATTTTAGTGATAATATTAAAGGACTGGAAAAGTGCCTATATATATTAGATGGTCCAATTCAAAGATTTAATTTAACTAATTATAATGCATTGCTTTCTAAGTATAAAGGATTCCCTATTGTGAGACTTATGACTAAGTTTGACAATAGAGACATTTCTTTTTTATCGAGGAAGAATGCGGATCTCCTTTTAAAGCTTAGGTCTTGGGATAACTTGATTTTGAATTTTAATGAGAAGATTTTAACGGACAAGGAATTATGCCTTGAATATCAGAAAATTTTGAATGAACAATATGATATTATAACGAAATCGGGAAGCGTTGCCGGGAAAACG
>ERZ779888.959-NODE-959-length-30884-cov-4.736320_pt1 | contig 30884 bp, 26 predicted proteins | sample MGYA00511245_ERZ779888 | MGnify/ENA primary metagenome ERZ779888 (study PRJEB29588, sample SAMEA2155255) | human gut metagenome | biome: human gut; feature: human-associated habitat; material: faeces | place: Denmark | collected 2008/2010 ...
CCGGTACATCGGAGAACGGGTTAGCAGCAGCAAACGTCGTGCTGGCAGCGCCGACAACGAGAGCCGTCGTCAGTGCGGATACGAGAGTCTTTTTCATAAGAAACTCCTCCTTCGAAAAAATAGAAATTATTTATTTCGATGAAGCCAAAGAAAAAAGAACCGCATGAGTGTCCAAGTTTCCTCAGAATCCTTGACTCCCTTTGGTTCTCCATCGAACAGTAATGATTGTAACATAGGCCATAGGTGCTTGTAAACCATTACAGGTGTTTTTTAATCTCAGTACTGCGCTTTAAAGCTTGTTTAGTGCAGAGAAACAAACATCATGTTATAATGGATACAGGCAAAGCTGCGCTTATGCTTTTGTTTCATTTTTATGCGTAACAGCGCGGACCATTTTCTCGAATTTCGTGCGCGGCATCATGACGAGATGGCCGCAGCCCTGACATTTGAGGCGGAAATCCATGCCTGTACGCAGGATTTCCCATTCGCTTGAACCGCACGGATGCGCTTTTTTCATGCGCACGATGTCGCCGACTTCATAATGCTGTTTTTCCATCTGGAGGCCTCCCATGATAATTTCTGTTCTGCAAATGCCGGTTGCTTTTGCCCGGCCGGATGTCAATATCGAAACACTGCGGCGCATGGTCAAAACGGCCATGCGCGAGGATCCCGATGTGCTCGTGCTGCCCGAGCTCTGGCGTCTCGGCTTTTATCCGCGGCCGATTGCCGTGCACGCCGATGAAGACGGCGCCGAATCGCGCAGCGTCCTTGCCGAGCTTGCACGGACAAATCACGTCAACATCGTCGGCGGCACCGTCGCCAACAAGCGCGGCAGCAAGGTCTACAATACCTGCTACGTCTTCGACCGCACGGGCAAAGAAATTGCCTATTACGATAAGACGCATCTTTTTTCGCCGAGCGGTGAGAAAAAAGAGTTTGCCGCCGGCGACCATCTTGCCACGTTCCGGCTCGACGGTGTGCTCTGCGGCGTGGCCGTCTGCTACGATGTGCGTTTCCCGGAACTCATCCGCAAGCTCGCGCTCGAGGATATCACCGTGCTTTTCCTGCCTGCCGCCTGGCCCGCGAGCCGCGTCAATCACTGGCAGCTGCTCACGCGCACACGCGCCATCGAAAATGAAATGTACGTCATCGCCGCCAACGAGGCCGGCACCGACGAACAGGGCAACCACCTCGCCGGCCATTCCGCCATCATCGACCCGTGGGGCGAGGCCATCGCCGAAGCCGGCGAATGCGAGACTATCCTCACCGCCCGCCTGCGCCCCGGCCTTCGCCAGCACATCCACGAGACCATCGACGTCTTCAACGACCGCCGGCCTGAACTATATACATGATGGCATATCCTATGATATAATGCAACAGTAGGTTGTGCATAAACGTAGGCGGTCAACTCATAAGCCCCGAAAGGGGTATTGCCCATGAACAGATACGATTTCTTAACGTTTCTTGTTTTGTTATTGGCGATTATCGTTGCAATAAAGGCATGAGAAAAGCCGCCCACAGGTTTCCAGTCTTAGGCGGCTAATCTCATTAGTTTCTTAGTATTGGGGCTGTGACCGTTTACGGCACAGCCTTTCTTTTATTTCATTATATCACAGCAGAGCGGAAAATCAACATCAAACATTGAAGCGGAAGTTGACGACATCCCCATCCTGCATGACGTAATCCTTGCCCTCAACACGGACCTGGCCTTTTTCACGCGCGGCGGCGACGCTGCCGGCAGCGATGAGGTCGTTGTAGTTGACAATCTCGGCACGGATGAAGCCGCGCTCGAAGTCCGTATGGATTTTGCCCGCAGCTTTCGGGGCCGTCGTGCCTTTGACAATCGTCCAAGCGCGGCATTCGTCAGGACCAGCCGTCAGGAACGTCTGGAGACCGAGAAGGTCAAACGCTGCTTTAATCAGGCGGTCAAGGCCGCTTTCCGTCTCACCGAGGTCTTCAAGGAAGGCTTTGGCCTCTTCTTCGTCGAGCTCAGCGATTTCCGACTCGACTTTCGCCGAGATGGCGACGACTTCGGCGCCTTCTTTCGCGGCGTATTCCTTGACCTGCTGCACGTACGGATTCTCATCATAAGCCGTGGCAACTTCGTCTTCAGCGACGTTCGTGACATAGAGCGTCGGCTTGAGCGTCAAAAGATTCATTTCCTTGATGAGCTCGAGGTCATCCTCGGAGAGGTCGACCTGACGGGCCGGCTTGCCCTCGTCGAGTGCGGCCTTGATGCGGCGCAGGACTTCGTCCTCGACCTTGGCTTCTTTGTTGCCGGATTTCGCGATTTTCGCGAGCTTCATGATGCGTTTCTCGACAATCTCGAGGTCGGCGAGGCAGAGCTCTGTCTGGATGATGTCGATGTCGCGCAACGGGTCGATGCTGCCTTCGACATGCGTGATGTTCGGGTCGACAAAGCAACGCACGACATGGGCTACAGCATCAACCTGACGGATGTGCTCAAGGAACTTGTTGCCAAGGCCCTCACCCTTCGACGCGCCCTTGACGAGGCCGGCGATATCGACAAAACGCACAGAAGCCGGCGTCGTCTTCTTGGAATTGTAGAGTTCATGCAGGACCTTGAGGCGCGGGTCTGGCACCGCGACAACGCCGACATTCGGCTCAATCGTGCAGAACGGAAAATTGGCCGCTTCAGCGCCGGCCTTCGTGATGGCATTGAAAAGCGTGCTCTTGCCGACATTCGGCAGACCGACAATACCAACTTCTAAGTTACTCAATGAAATTACTCCTTCTTTATCTTATATATTACAGGGTACCGAAAATCCTGTCGCCGGCATCGCCGAGCCCTGGTACGATATAGCCTTTATCGTTGAGCTTCTCGTCTACCGCAGCGACGTAAAGCGGGACATCCGGATGTTCCTTGTTGATGACGCGGATGCCCTCAGGGGCTGCAACGAGGCACATGAGGATGATGTGCTTCGCGCCCTTTTCCTTGAGCAGCGAAAGGGCTGCCGACGAGCTGCCGCCCGTGGCGAGCATCGGGTCGACGACAATCAGCGTGCGTTCAGCGACATCGCCCGGCAGTTTGCAGTAATATTCGACCGGCTTCAGCGTCTTCGGGTCGCGGTACATGCCGACATGGCCGACGCGGGCCGCCGGAATCATGTTGACGACGCCGTTGAGCATGCCAAGACCGGCACGCAGAATGGGGACAACGCCGACTTTCTTGCCGGCGAGCATCTTTTCCTTGCACTTGCAGATTGGCGTCTCAATCTCAACTTCCTTAAGCGGGAAATCACGCGTGATTTCATAAGCCATGAGCATCGAGATTTCTTCGAGCAGTTCGCGGAAATCCTTCGTGCCCGTCTCTTTCATGCGCATAATCGTGAGCTTATGCTGAATCAGCGGATGGTCGATGACATGGACGTTTAGTTCTTCAGACATGAGATACGCTCCTTCCTCATTTCTATCCTACATCTCTTACTTATATCATATTATTTTGCACATGATACAGCCCCGCACGGGCGGGGCCATATACATCTCAGATTTATTTTTCTTATTCATAAAGAGGATATTTTTTGCAGAGGGCAGCGACGCGGCGGCGGGCCTCTTCTTTATGCTCCTCGTTCGTAATGTCGTTGAGGACGAGGGCGATGATGTTGCCAACTTCGCGCATGTCGTCTTCCTTGAAGCCGCGCGTCGTCAGGGCCGGGCTGCCGAGGCGGATGCCGCTCGTGACGAACGGGGAACGCGGCTCAAACGGAATCGTATTGCGGTTCGACGTGATGTTGACTTCATCGAGGACCGTCTGGGCCTCTTTGCCCGTAATGCCCTTGCTCGTGAGGTCGACGAGCATCAGATGCGTATCCGTGCCGCCCGAGACGATGCGGAAACCGTCAGCCTGCAGCGTTTCGGCAAGAGCCTGTGCGTTCTTGATAATCTGCTTGGCGTATTCCTTGAACTCCGGACGCAGGGCCTCGCCGAGGGCCACGGCCTTTGCGGCGATGACGTGCATCAAAGGACCGCCCTGTACGCCAGGGAACACAGCCTTGTTGAACTGTTTGCCGAATTCCGCATCTTTGCAGAGAATCATGCCACCGCGCGGGCCGCGCAGCGTCTTATGCGTCGTCGTCGTAACGACATCGGCATACGGCACTGGGCTCGGATGCAGGCCAGCTGCGACGAGGCCGGCGATATGTGCGATATCGACCATGAGATACGCGCCGACTTTATGGGCAATATCTGCGAGGCGCGGAAAATCAATGATGCGCGCATAGGCAGAAGCACCGGCGACGATGAGCTTCGGTCTGCATTCCTCGGCCTTTTTCTCAAGGGCATCGTAGTCAATGCGCTCCGTCTCTTTATCAACGCCGTACGGCACAATCTTGAAGTATTTGCCGCTCATGTTGACGGGGCTGCCATGCGTCAGATGGCCGCCGTCCGTGAGGTTCATGCCCATGACCGTATCCCCCGGCGTCAAGAGGGCAAAGAAGACTGCCATGTTGGCCTGAGCACCGGAATGCGGCTGGACATTGGCATATTCTGCACCGAAGAGCTTCTTGGCACGGTCGATAGCCAGCTGCTCGACGATGTCGACGTACTCGCAGCCGCCGTAATAGCGCTTGCCAGGATAGCCTTCTGCGTATTTATTCGTCAGCACGCTGCCCTGTGCTTCCATCACAGCTTTGGAAACGATATTCTCCGAAGCGATGAGTTCCAGCTTCGTGCGCTGGCGGTTGAGCTCAAGGTCAATGGCCTTGGCGACTTCCGGGTCAGAATGTTTCAGGGTATCCATCAGGCTCATGGGTGTTCCTCCTCTATACAAGAAAAATACAATCAGTATGCGCTGAGCTTATTTCTGCTCTAAAGCCATGATTTTATTGACGCGGCGCTCATGACGGCCGCCTTCGAACGTGCTCTCGACGAAAGCACGGACGATTTCGCCGGCAGGGCCAAAGCCTAAGACGCGGCCACCCATGGCGAGGACATTGGCATTGTTATGCTGGCGTGCTTTCTTTGCCGAGTAAACATCGTTGCAGAGGGCGCAGCGGATGCCCTTAATCTTATTGGCGGCAATCGAGATGCCGATGCCCGTGCCGCAGAGCACGATGCCAAAATCAGCAGCACCGCTCGTGACGTCTGCGCAGACCTTCTCCGCAATATCCGGATAGTCCACCGACTCCGTGCCGAATGTGCCGACATCCGTAACCTTGATATCCTCGTATTCTTTCAGGACCATCTTGACTTCATCTTTGAGGGCCACGGCACCGTGGTCACTGCCAATCGTAATTTTCATGGATCCTCCACCTTTCTATCATACTCTTCTTTATTTTATCACATGCGCACGAAAAAAAATACCGCAAAGCTTCTCAAGCCTTAAAAAGCTCCTGAATCTCTTCTTCGGTCAGTTTCGCGAGGAAATTCTCGCCCGGTTTTATCATCTGATCAATCAGGGATTTCTTCTTTTCCTGCAGCTCGTAGATTTTTTCTTCGACCGTGCCCTTCATGATGAGTTTGAAAACCTGTACATTGCGCTGCTGGCCAAGCCTATAGGCACGGTCCGTCGCCTGGTCCTCAACGGCGGGATTCCACCATGGGTCGACGTGAACGACCATATCGGCCCCCGTGAGGTTGAGCCCCGTGCCGCCGGCCTTGAGGGAAATGAGGAAAATCGGCACGCTTCCTTCATTATATTGGCGCACGAGCTTGATGCGTGTCAGAGCCGGTGTTGCGCCGTCGAGATAGAAATATTTTATTTTCTTCTTCTTGAGGCGCGCGGCGATATGCGAGAGCATCGTCGTAAACTGCGAGAAGATAAGCAGGCGGTGGCCGCCCTCAATGGCATCATCGATGAGTTCTTCAAGCATGTCGAGCTTGCCCGAGCCGCCGTGATAGCTCTCAAGGAACAGCGACGGATCGCAGGCAATCTGGCGCAGACGCGTGAGGATGGCGAGGATTTTCATGCGGCGTTCGCCGGGGCTTGCGAGGCTGAGCTCCGCGGCAAATTCGTGCTGGCTCTTCATGAAGTACGCGCGATAGACTTTTTTCTGCTGCGGGGTCATCTCGCCAACGAGCCTGCGCTCGACTTTGTCCGGCAGCTCCTTGAGCACATCCTTCTTCATGCGGCGCAGGATGAACGGCATGACGCGCTGACGCAGCTTTTTCGCCGCTTTCTTATCCTCCGCCCGCACGATGGGAATCTCATAATGCTGCTTGAACTTGGCCTGACTGCCAAGATAGCCCGGCATCAGAAAGTCAAAAATCGACCAGAGCTCCGTCAAAGTATTTTCGATGGGCGTGCCCGTCAGGGCAAAACAGCTGGCCATCGACAATTTCTTGACGGCACGGGCACTCTGGGTCGCGGGATTCTTGATATGCTGGGCCTCATCGAGGAAGACATAGCGGAACGAGAGCTTCTCATAGCTCTCAATGTCGCGTTTCAGGGTATCGTAGGTCGTCACGACCACATCGATGCCGCAGAGGTCCTGCAGCTGGGCTTCCCGCGCGGCCTTGCTGCCCGCAACAGCTGCAGCCCGCAGTCCTGGGGCAAAGCGGTGAATTTCCTCGAGCCAGTTGTAGAGAAGCGACGTCGGCGCGACGACGAGCGACGGCTTCTGCCTGCCGTCCTGACGCGACAGCAGAAAAGCAATGACCTGCAGCGTCTTGCCAAGACCCATATCGTCGGCCAAAATGCCGCCAAGATGATGGTCGGCAAGGCTCGACAGCCAGTTGAAGCCCGTGACCTGATAATCGCGCAGCGTGCCTTGCAGAGCCGCCGGCACCTCATAATCGGCATCCTGCGGCTGCCGGACGCCGCGCACGAGCTCGCGGAAACGGCGGCTCCGCACGAGCTGCAGCCCCTCTTCTTCGTGTGCCAGCGTGTCGAGATACACCGCTTCCGCGAGAGGCAGTTCTATCTTCGCGCCCGGCTGCAGTTTTTTCCGACCGGACAGCCCCGCATTCTCCACAAAATCGGCAATGGCCTGCAGCTGCTGTTCTCCCAAAGTAACAAAGCTCCGGTCCTTCATGCGGTGGTAGCGTTTTTTCTGGCGATACGAATCGAGGATGTCGATGAGCTCGGCAAAATCCACATCCTTCATATTGAATGTGACTTCGAGCAGGTCCGTATCGTTGACGCTGACTCCTGCCGTAATTTTCGGCAGCGGCCGCACCGGGCGCCGCGTGAAGCTCTCTTCGTAAAATACTTCGACAAAGTCCGGCAGAGCCTCAAGCCCTTCCGTCAAAAAATCATAGCTCTTTTCCTCATCGAGCTGGACGAACTGGTCGCGTTTTTTCGTAAAGCCGTACTGCGCAAAGACCGCCAGCACGGACTGCTCGGCCTCAATATCGCGCACGAGCAGATGATGTGCATCCGCGGCAGGCTCCGCCTGCACGACGGGATTGAACCGCGTCTCGTCATAAACAAAGACCGGCTTCACGGCAATGCCGTTGCCTTCATAATCGAGGTAGAGCTCGGCCGCGAGCGGCACGAGCAGGAATTCTTCTTCGAAAGCGGGGTCGACATCGACATCCGCGATTTTTTCTACGGCCGGCAGGATATGATTGAAGAACAGCGCCATGTCGTCATGCGACAGACGCACACTCGAATTGCTCGCAAACGTCTGCCAGAGCGGCCGCAGCGCGCGGCCGAAATGTTCATCCACATGGTAGAGTGCGTCATTCTGGTATAAAAGGCAGCAGTCCTCGCGCAAAGGCATCATGTCGCCATCCTCGAGCGTCAGCAGTCCGCTTCTGCCGGCCTGCTGACGGATGTCGAAGCGAAGCTCCGGCTGGCCTTCTTTCTGATGCACGTCAATGGCCTCGCTGCCATTGATATGGAGTTCGATGACTTCTTTGCCCATGATAGAAAGAAATTCTTCCAGCATGCTCGGAGAAAGATGCATCATCTTATGTTCAAATATCGTGCTCACCTGCAGCGAGTGCATATAGGAAAAGCCCGGTTCATGGCGCGCCAGTACTTTTTCATCGAGATAGGCTTTTTTCATGAACTGCCAGAGCTGTTTCGATATCTTATCGGCCCAGCGCAGGGAGGACAGCTGCAGGACATTGCTGCGTCCCAGCGCGTATTCGCCGCCGGACAGCATGCACTGTACAAAATCAATGACATTGCGCATGACATAGAGCCGGTCCGTGCCGAGACGGAATTCCAGCCAGCTGTCCACGCCGTTTGACGCGCTTGTGACAAAAAGCCGCGGGACAAGGTACACAGGCTTCTGCGGCGCAGGCAGTACCGCCGCCCTTGCATCCCCGAAATGCTGCAGCAGGCGGCGGCCGCCCGCATCCGTCCCCGAAGCAGCCTGTTTCTCATGACGGTACAGGCTTTCCTCTTTATGCCGCTGCTGCGCCTGAATGACCTTGAGCACAGCCACGACATGTTTGCAGGCCCCGGGATACAGGACCGCTGCGGGACAGTCGCAGAGGAAGGACTCCACATCGTCTTCCTCTTTTGTCAGACGGACGCGCACCTTATAGTCCTCGGTCCCCGAGACGGATGCCAAAAACGTCCCGTCCTCTGCCCGCCTGATTTCTTTGACAGCGTCATATTCGAAGTAACGGAGACCTCTCTTATACGCCGCATCGGTCGACACGGCCCGAATCTGTTCTTCCCCGAGCAACGCAATCCCGCCTTTCCTCTAATATCGGATATCTGCCGTCTGTGCAAAGCAAATTTCTTCTGAGCCTTTTCCTCGGCTTTTCCCTATGCTAAGATAGATAAGACAGCATAGTATATACTCGTTTATCTTATCATATTTCTTCCGCAGCGAACAGAAAAGAGATTTTTCATGAACGAACAAAAACTTCCTCACGGCGCGCGCATCCTCATCGTACGGCTCAGTGCCATCGGCGATGTCCTGCACGCGACATCCGTAGCCCATAATTTAAAACGTCTTGTTCCTGACTGCCATATCACGTGGCTCGTGAGCCCGCCGGCCAGCATCCTGCTGGAGAATAATCCGGACATCGACCGGCTGCTCGTCTGGGACCGCCGCCCGTTCGACAAGGCCGCTCAGCATCTCGACATCCAGACGGTCAAAAGAACGCTGCGTGAGGCCAAAGAGCTGCTGCATGCATATACTTTCGACATAGCCCTCGACATTCAGGGCCTTTTCCTCTCCGGCCTTTTGACCCGCATGAGCCGCGCCCCGCGCCGCATCGGCATCCATGAACGCCATGAGGGCAACTTCCTCTTCATGACCGAGATGGCCCCGAATATCCCCGACCGCCATAAAATCCGCCGCTATATGACCGCACTTTATCCTTTAGGCATTGGCCCGGAAGATTTTAAGCCGGGGCTCGTGCTGAATCTGCCCGAAAGCCTCAATGATTTTGCTGCTGATTTTTTTGCGGACAAAGATATCATCCTGCACGACCCGCAGCAGCCGCTCCTGCTCGTCAATACGCGCACGACCTGGCCCGACAAGAACTGGCCGCCGGCATTTTTTGGCCGCGCCCTCATGAATCTTCCTGAAAACATCCAGATTGTCTTTACAGGAGCACCGTCCGACAAAGAATTTATCGAGCAGGCCCAGAAAGAAATGAACGGACGCACGTCCCTCTCGATTGCCGGCAAGACCAGTCTCCTGGAACTCGCTGCCATCTTCCGCGAGTCGGACCTGCTGCTGACGGGCGATACGGGCCCTCTCTATATCGCCGAGGCCGTCGGCCTGCCGACACTCTCACTCTGGGGGCCGACGCACCCCGATATTTACGGTCCCCTGACGAAAGGCCATCACTTCATCCTTTCCACGCACCACTGCACGGCCTGTTGCAAGACAAAATGCCGTCACAAAACCAATGCTTGCATGAAGGCCATCAAACCGGGGACTGTCACCAAGACACTGCTCGAACTCCTTTATCACTGAATCAATCCACAGTCAATAAAAAATGAGGCTGCCGCCGTGGCGGAGCCTCATTTTTTATTGACTGTATCATTGCGATTGGAATTTTACGGTGATGGTCGTGTCCTTATCAACCAAAGTATTGGGCGCAATGCTCTGGCTCACGGCGGTTCCTGAGCCCTCAGGGGCGCAGCTCAGGCCGCGGTCCGCGGCGAGCTGTGCGGCCTCGCGCATGCTCTTGCCGGAAAAGTCCGGCACGACAACCTTGCCGTCAGGGACATTGCCAGAATACGACTGCTGGGATTTTGTCGAGGGCTTGGCCTTCGACTCCATGCCAGCGAACGGGTCGCTCGACGGCTCGATGTGCAGATAGCGGAACAGCTGCGTGAAAATGCGGCTTGCTACCGGCGCGGCAATCTGGCCGCCGTAATAATTGCCCGTGCCCGGGTCGTCAATCATGACGAGCACCGTAATCTGCGGGTCTTCGACAGGGGCAAAGCCGCAGAACGAGGCAATGTAATGGCCTTCCATATAGCCCGTGCCGTCTGGACGAATCTTCTGGGCCGTGCCTGTCTTGCCCGCGATGCGGTAGCCCTTGACCGCGGCCTTCTTGCCGCCGCCGCTGGCAACGACCTGTTCGAGAAGTCCCACCAGCGTCTTATCCGTGGCCGACTCGATGGTGCGGCGCACTTCCGTCGTGCCTTTTTCTTCATAAACGGAGCCATCGGCATTCGTGATGCTCTTGACGACATGCGGCTTCAGGAGCACGCCGTCATTGGCAATGGCCGACATGGCCGTGACGAGCTGCAGCGGTGTGACGGCGATACTCTGGCCAATGGCCATGGTCGCGACATCCGAATCGCGCATGTCATCCGGGTTGAACAGCAGACCGCTCTCCTCGCCCGGCAGCTCGATGCCCGTCGGCGCGCCAAAGCCGAAAAGCTTCGCATAGTCCGTAAGTCTCTGGGCGCCAAGGCGCAGGCCGACCTGCGCAAAGCCCGTGTTGAGCGACTGCTTGACGACATCGGTGAACGTGACCGTGCCAAAGCTCGTGCCGCTCCAGTTCTGAATGCGGCGGCCCGAGACCATGACATAGCCCGGGTCAACAAAGACCTGATTCGGCGAAACGACTTTTTCCTGCAGGGCCGCGGCGGCGACGACCGACTTAAACGTCGAGCCCGGCTCATAAATGAAGGAAACCGCGCGGTTCTTCCACGCTTCCGGCGAATAATCCCAGAAGCTGTTCGGATTGTACGAAGGGCGCGAGGCCATGGCGAGCACTTCGCCCGTCTTCGGGTTCATGACCACGCAGGTGATGGCCTGCGGGTTATTTTCAGCCATGGCGCGGTCAAGCTCCTGCTCGACGATAAACTGAATGCCGCTGTCAACGGTGAGTTCCACGTTCTTGCAGTACTCACCCTGATACTGGCGCTGGCTGGCAAAAATCGAATCGAGGATGGGCCGGCTCTGACGGTCGGTCGTCAGGTATTTCCTCTTTTCCTCACCCTTGAGCAGTCCGTCGAGCTCCTGCTCGACACCATCGAGGCCCTTGTCATCCGTACCGACAAAGCCCAGTACATTCGCAGCCAAGATATCGTTCGGATAGTAGCGCTTTGCTTCATCGCGGAAGCCGACACAGTCTGTATACGATTTTTCGCGGACCATCTTGCGCACAGCTTCGTATTCATCATGTTCCATGCGGCGCTTGACCCAGACAAAACCGCCGCCGGTGGCGATGTCATCAAGGATATCCTGCTCCGGCACATTGATGAGCGGGGCAAGGTCAGCAGCCAGTGTCTCCGGGTCTTTGACATGATTTGGATCGACGTACAGCGATTTCGTCATCAGGCTCACAGCCATCTCACGGCCGTTGCGGTCCGTAATCGTGCCGCGCTTTGACTGAATGGCATAGTCATAGCCGACCTGATTATGCATGCGTTCTGACAGCTCATTGCCGTCGACCAGCTGCAGCCAGGCATAACGGAACACCATGATGCCCAAAAGGATGCCCAGCACCCACACCATGCCAAGGATGTGTTTCTGCAGCCAGGTCCGTCTATCCATCTTCATCTCGTTCGTTCACTCCAAATTATCTGTTCTTATGATATAGGTATCAATTTTCCTTGTTCGCCGTCTGCCTGCCGCTGTTCCTTAAAAGAGCATCGCGCAGTTTTCCCTCGATAGCCGTGAGTTCCTGCTCGGCGGCCTGACGTTTGGCGCGGCCTTCCTGCTGGATGCGCACCGTATCTTCAATCGTCTGGATGAGCTTTTCGTTGACATCGCGCACGGTCTCGATATCGACGATGCCGCGTTCATTCTCTTTTGCCGTCTCTATGGAATTCTGCTGCAGAAGCTCGGCATTGCGTTTGAGGAGTTCATTCGTCGTGTTATTGACCGCCTGCTGCATGCGCAGGACCTGCTGCTGCGTGGAAAGACCGAGGGCGATGACGAGCTGATTCTTCCAAAGAGGAATCGTCGAGTAAATGGCCGTCTGTACGCGGTCAATCAGGGCTTTGTCATTGTTCTGAATCAGGCGGATCTGCGGCGCGGTCTGGATGGCAATGGTCTTGCTGATTTTGAGGTCGTGGATTTTTTTCTCGAAGCGGTTGATGTTGGCCTCAAAGTCCGCGACGACCTGCACGGCCATCGGGTCGTTAGCCGCGGCTGCCTGTGCATGGAGCTTAGGCAAAGTCACGTCGCGCATCTCCTGAATCTTTTCCTCGCCCGCCCGGATATAGAGCTGCAGTTCCTTGAAATACGCGAAATTCTCATCGTAGAGCTTGTCAAAGAGCACGACATCTTTCATCATCTTGAGGCGTGACTGTTCAAGGGCCCCCGCAATGCGTTCGACCTGCACGGAGAGCTTCTCGTAGCCCTGCTTGACATTGTCGGCCTTGTTGACGAGGCTGCCGATAAGCGGTACCTTGCGCAAAAATCCGCCCTGACTCTTCTCATCGTATTCCTTGACCTGCGTCACGAGGCTGCCGAGCAGCTGCCCGACTTCGCCGCTGTCCTTCGTGCGCACCTGTGCAAGCACACTGTCCGAAAACTCGGCAATCTTTTTCTGCGCCGGTGCACCGTATGTAATCAAGGCCTCCGAATTCGTCAGGTCAATATCATCCTTGATTTTCTCGACTTTTGCCTGCTCCTCAGGAGACAGCGTGTCAACGGCAGCCGTGACTTCCCGCTCGACTTTTTCCGGCACGACAGCCTTTACCGCAGCGCCCTGATGTTCCTGATGCTTGTTCATGAGGTCTGTAAGGTCAATATCCTTGGCCATAAAAATCACCGCCTGTTATCGTGATAATATGTTTCGTAAAAATCATCCATCGGCATAAAGAGATAGCGGATGCCCTCAATAAATCCGACAATGCCCGGGATGGCCGTCCACCAAAACAAGAGATAGAGGATGCCCCATTTCGTCTTGCCCTGATAGAATTTATGCGCGCCAATGCAGCCGCCAAAAATCGCCAGGGCACTCATGATGAGTTTTTCCTTGAGCACGCTGCTGCGAAGCTCCTCCGGCATTGACACGCGGAACGGCTCAGCCTCGCGGAAGACGCGGCGGCGCGGATGCTTGCGCCCGCCGTAATTCCGCAGGCCCCCGCCGTGCGGCCCGCGCTGCGGGGAAGGCTCGTGCTTCTGCCAGAGCTGTTCGATTTTCTGCAGCGGCCCCGGTGCCGTCCGTTCCCGGATGGACGCATCTGCTTTCCCTGTGCTTCCGGCAGACTCTTCCTTTGCTTCTGCCGGTGCCGTATTCTTGATGCCATCGGCTTCCATCGTCTTTTGCAGGACCGAAAGCTCGGCATCCATGTCGAGGAGCTTTTCGCCTAGGACATGCTCGAATTCTTTTTCATACGCTTCATCAAAAGAAGACAGCGTTTCCTTGATATGCTCACGCGTCTCGGCAACCTGCGGCGTATCGAGGCCCGTCCGCTCAAGCTCGCGGAATTCTTCCGCCATCGAGGCGGCGCGGTCCTGATACGTATCGATGAAACGGCGTGCTGCGGGGATATTTTTCGGATGCGTCTCCAGATAATCGAGAAGGTTTGAGGCAATCTGCTGCATCTCGTTGAGCTGCTGGCGCATCTGCCCATCGCGGATGGTCTTGCGCACCGCATTGATGCGCGCATAATCGCGGACGGCCTTCTGCCAGTCCGTTTCGATGAGTTCGGCTTCCTCAGCGGAAAATTCTTTGAGCTCGAGTTTATGATGGCGGTCCGGCGAGCTGCCCGGATAACGCGCCGCCCGGTAGCCAAAATAAATGCTCAGGACCACAAACACGGCCGTCAGCCCTGTCGAAAGAAAGAACCGGTCCTGGTCTTTAATCATCGAATCCACGCCAGCGCAGCTGAGCAAAAACATCAGGGCACAGAGCCCCCAATAAATTCCCTTCATATCGTCACCGCCTTTTCGCGGATGAACCTCTGCCCATCCGTAGTATCAACTTTTATTATAACAAAAATACCGCCCGAAAACGACACTGCCCGGAAGAAAAACAAAACGCCCCCGCCCAGCGGAGACGTCCTGCCGTATCCAGACCTAAAATGAGGTCTATGCCTCATCTGTACCTCACCAATGATATTTTTCGCCGCGGTTAATCTTGAACGCACGGTAAATCTGCTCGACGAGCAGCAGGCGCACCATCTGATGCGTGAATGTCATCGGCGAAAAGCTGATGCGTTCATCCGCACGCGCGCGGACTTCCTCCGAAAGACCAAAGGCCCCGCCGATGAGGAAGGTCAGGCTGCTGCGGCCGCGCAGGCCGAGGGCATCAATCTCCGCCGCGAGTTTTTCTGATGACTTGAGCTCACCGTAGACATCGAGGACAAAGAGATAGCTGCCCGCCGGCACAAGCTTTAAAAGCTTCTCGCCCTCTTTTTTGAGCACCTGCTCCTTTTCTGCCGGCGATGGGTCCTCGGGCATCTTTTCTTCGTGAATCTCACGGATTTCCACCTGTGCGAAGGGCTTCAGGCGTTTGAGAAATTCGGCAATGCCCGCATTGAGATATTTTTCCTTGATTTTGCCGGCACAGACAATCGTAATCTTCATTATTTATTATCCTGCGGCATTTCCTGCAAAGTGACATCGACTGTGCGCTCGCGGTCGTTGCGGTCAATCGTCAGCGTGACCGTGTCGCCGACCTTATGGGCAGCAACTTTGGCGCGCAGTTCCGAGACGCTGTTGACTTCTTCGCCATCCACCTTGAGGATGATATCACCGCGCTGCAGGCCAGCCTTATCGCTCGGGCCGCCGAGAACAAGCTTGAAGATGTAGACGCCTTTGTCGATGTCAAGAGAATAGCCGAAGCGTGCGGCCGTCTCTGGGTCAAAGACTGTAATACCGAGGTATGGATGGGCAACGTAGCCTTTTTCCATGATTTCCTTGACAATGGACTGCACCGTGTTGCTCGGAATGGCAAAGCCCATCCCTTCAACGCCGCTCGCTGCGAGCTTGGCGCTGTTGATGCCGATGACTTCGCCATCCGCATTGACGAGGGCGCCGCCCGAATTGCCCGGGTTGATGGCAGCATCCGTCTGCAGCAGCTTGACGCGTTCGTCGCTGTTGTCGAGCGTGCGGTTGAGGGCGCTGACAACGCCGCTCGTCACGCTGCCCTTGAACTCAAGGCCCAGCGGGTTGCCGATGGCAATGGCCGGCTCACCGACGACAATCTGGTCCGAATCGGCAAATTTTGCCGTGGGCAGATTCGCCGCGTCGACTTTGACAACAGCAAGGTCCGTCGTTTCATCGGCGCCAACGACTTTGCCCTTGAGGCTGCGGCCATCCGACAGGGAGACAATGAGCTCCTTGGCACCGTCGATGACGTGATTATTCGTGACGATATAGCCGTCGCTCCTGAAAATAACACCGGAGCCGACGCCCTCTGTCTCGACCGGCATATTGAACCAGTCACGGACCACGGCCTTATTCGTGATGCCGACGACAGCAGGACCGACGGTCTTGGCGGCCTGTACAACCGGTGTATTGCGGGCTGCCGAAATATGCGGTTCAGCTGCCGACGAAGCATCGGCGCTGACATCCGCGGGCGCGCCGGCAAACGTCAGCGCCGAAGCCGCAAATGCCGCGGCCACGAGCAGTGCGGTCTTTTTATGACTTGTCTTCGCAAAGATACGTTTCATATGGAAATCCCTCCGTGAAAGAAAAAATCCTTGAAAATCGGGAATCAATGAAGATGTACGGCCTTGTCCTGCGCGGTCATGCGTATGGGCAGGACAATTCCCTGCCGCTTCAGTATAGCTTCTACCGTGTTTTCCGCCAGCTCCGGCGTGTTGTTCTTCTCCGAAAGATGCGCGAGAAAGACCTGCTGCGGCCGTTTTTTCATGCGCACGAGCGCCCAGGCAGCATCGGCATTGGCAAGATGGCCGCGGTTCGAGAGAATCCGGCGCTTGAGCGCCCAGGGATAATCCCCGTGCTTTAAGGTCTCAGGGTCATGATTGGCCTCGAGCACCAGCACATCCGCGCCGTCAATGGCTTCCTGAACACTCGCCGTCACAAAGCCGAGGTCCGTGGCCAGCGTGCAGCGCTTCGAGCCCATGATGCGGTAGCCGACAGGGTCAGCGGCATCATGGGAAATATTAAAAGGGTCGATGGTCAGCCCGTCAAGGCGGAATGCGCCTTCGATGGCATGAAAGCATTCCTCGGGGATGGCCTGCCGGCAGCTCATATGCTCAATCGTCGCACGCCGTGTGAAAATGGGCAGATGATACCATTTCGAAAGCGTCGTGAGCCCTGCTATATGGTCGCGGTGTTCATGGGTAATGAGGACACCGTCAAGAGATGCGGCATCGACGCCTTCCGCTGCCAGCCCTTTCTTGATGCGCGTCGCGCTGATGCCTGCATCGATGAGCAGCCGCACACCGTCCATCTCTACATAGACGGCATTGCCCTTGCTGCCACTGGCTAATACGGATACCTGCATTTCTACTTCCCCTATCATAAATCAAAATCCTGTAAATGGCCTGCAAAATTTCTGCAGACTGCCTTTATTATACACCACTCAGACAAAAATTCCGATAGGATTTGTCTTTCCCACAAATACAAATCCAAATATGTTATACTATTCAAAGAATACTTAGAAAGAGGTGTTTTCATGCTTGAAAAAGACATCTATCCGCTGATTGCCTCAGAGCTCAAGGCCAAGCCGCATCAGGTCGAGGCTGCCGCCAAACTGCTCGATGAAGGCAATACCGTGCCTTTCATTGCCCGCTACCGCAAGGAAGCCACGGGGTCACTTGAAGATGAGCAGCTGCGCGAACTTGAAGAACGCCTTGCGTACCTGCGCGGTCTCGTCAAACGTCAGGAAGAGATTCTCGGCAAAATCGAAGAACAGGGCAAGCTCACGGACGAACTGCGCCAGGCCATCGAAAAGACAACAAAACTGCAGGAACTCGAAGACCTCTATCTGCCTTACAAGCAGAAAAAACGTACGCGCGCCCAGATTGCCCGCGAACGCGGTCTTGAGCCTTTAGCCAACCGCATGCTGCTTTCTGCCGACCAGAAGGGCTCGCCAGAAAAACTCGCCGCAGAATTCTGCAATCCTGAAAAAGAAGTGCCGACAGCGGAAGACGCCTTACAGGGAGCCATGGACATTGTGGCGGAAACCATCATGGAAGAGGCCGCGGTGCGCCAGAATATGCGCGAACATATCTTTAAGACGGGCAAAATGCAGACCGCGCTACAGGAAGATGCACCGGAGGAGACAAAACAGGTCTTCCGCATGTACGAAGCCTACGAAGAGCCCCTGCACCGCCTGCCGCCGCACCGCATTCTCGCCATCAACCGCGGCGAAAAACTCGGCTGCCTCAAAGTCACGCTCGCTACAGACCCTGAGGACAACTGCCAAAGGATTCTGCGCCAGCTGCACCGCCGCCCGTCCATCTGGTCAAAATATCTGTCCCTCGCGATGGAAGACGGCTACAAGCGGCTGCTGCTCCCTTCGCTCACGCGTGAGATTCGCGCCGCTTTGACGGAAACTGCCGAAAAACACGCCATCCACCTCTTTGGCGTCAATCTGCGCCAGCTCCTGCTGCAGCCGCCCCTTGCCGGCCACACGGTCATGGGACTTGACCCGGGCTACCGCAATGGCTGCAAGATGGCCGTCGTCGACCCGACGGGCCGCGTACTCGACTTTGGCGTGCTGCAGATTACGCAGAGCGAACGCGCCCGCGAGGCCGCCGCACAAAAAGTGCTGGCCTCCATTCGCGCCCATCACGTAACACTGCTCTCCATTGGCAATGGCACGGCCTCGTACGAAACGGAACAATTCGCGGCCAAGCTCATCGCCGAAAATCATTTAAAGGACGTCCATTATCTCATCACAAATGAGGCCGGTGCCTCCGTCTACTCCGCGTCAAAGCTCGCCAAAGAAGAACTGCCCGACTACGATGTCGTCATCCGCGGCGCGGTCTCGATTGCCCGCCGCGTACAGGACCCGCTGGCCGAACTCGTCAAGATTGACCCGCAGGCCATCGGCGTCGGCCAGTATCAGCATGACGTCAACCAGAAAGAACTGGCCGGCACGCTCGACGCGACCATCGAAGCTGCGGTCAACCACGTCGGCGTCGACCTCAACACGGCTTCCGGAGCTCTTTTGCGCCATGTCGCCGGCATCAACGCGACAACAGCGAAAAATATCGTAGCCTACCGCAACGAGCACGGCGTCTTCACGAGCCGCCGCCAGCTCCTCAAAGTCCCGCGGCTCGGCCCCGCTGCCTTCACGCAGTGCGCGGGCTTCCTGCGCATCCACGAGGCAAAATCACCGCTCGACAACACGCCGGTCCATCCGGAATCCTACGGGCTCGCCGAAAAAATTCTTCAGAAGCTCGGCTTTACCCTGAAAGACCTCACGGACAAGACACAGCTTGCTTTCCTGCAGGCCAAGCGCCGTCTGCTCGATGAACGCAAAGAACAAGAACTTGCCAAAGACCTGCAGGCCGGTCTGCCGACCGTCCACGACATCCTCGATGCCCTCGTGAGCCCCGGCCGCGACCCGCTGACGCGTCAGGCCATCGTCAATCTCTCCGACCTCAAGCCCGGCACGATTCTGCGCGGCACCGTCCGCAACATCACCGATTTTGGCGCCTTCGTCGACATCGGCCTGCATCAGGATGGGCTCATCCATATCTCAGAGCTCTCCAAACGGCGCGTCAAACATCCTTTAGAAGTCGTCTCCATCGGCCAGGTCCTCAAGGTCATGGTCATCAGCGTCGACGAAAAACGCGGCCGCATCGGTCTTTCCCTCAAACAAGTACCGAAGGAGGAACAGCTGTCATGAATATTTTCGCGTCAATGTTCCCGACGATTGATTTAAATGATTTTCCGAAACGCATCCATCGGCCAGACACAAAAATATCAAAAAGGGCACGCCTGCTTCTTCACCAGCAATTCGGTGACGCAGAGACAGGTCTTGGCGGACTCACGCCCATGTTCCTGCGCTGGCTGGACATCACAGGCGAGCTTTATCCCAAAGCCCCGCAAATGGCCACAGTCATCTGCTGCGCAGACCACGGCGTTGCTGAAGAAGGCGTCAGTGCCTATCCGCAAAAGACCACTCTGGAGATGGCCAAAAATTATACGGTCCGCAACGGCGCTGCGGCCAATGTTTTTTCCACGTATGCAGGTTCTTCCCTGCTTGTAGCAGACCTCGGCATTGCCGCCGCTGAATCCGACATCCCGAGCCTTTTCCCGCTGCGCATTGCCGCAGGGACGAAGAACATGACAAAGGGGCCTGCCATGACGCGGGAGCAGGCCGTGGCATCCATCAAGACGGGCCTCGTGCTGGCCAAATTCATCATCGATAACGGCTGTGACTGGATACTGCCCGGCGAAATGGGTATTGCCAACACCACAGCGAGCGCGGCCATTGCCGCGGTCTGCTGCGGCAAAACGCCGGAAGAAGTCACGGGCCGCGGCACGAATATCTCCGATGAACGCCTAAAAAAGAAAATCAACGTCGTACGCCGTGCTCTTGAAGTCAACCAGCCTGATCCCAACGATGCCATCGATATCCTCGCCAAGGTCGGCGGCTTTGAATTCGGCTGTATGGCCGGTCTCATCTTAGGCGCTGCTGTTTCCAAAAAAGCCGTCATCCTCGACGGCGCGAACTGCGCTGCCGCTGCACTGCTCGCTCAAAAAATTGCGCCGGAGTCCATTTCCTATGTGTTTGCCTCACAGCTTGGCTCGGAAAAAGCGCACCGCTATATGCTTGAAACACTCGGCCTGCGGCCATTCCTGCACCTTGACCTGCGCCTCAGCGAAACCGCGGGCTCCTCTATCGCCGCGCTCATCCTCAAAAATTTCCTTGCCTACTGGTATATCTCCAGGGAAAAACTCCCCGAAAATATCGGCTGCTATGATCTCTGCAGAGTCCTGCAGCAGGGAGGCTTCTGCGAGCTCGATCCCAGCACTGAGGGAAACGATGCTGAGGATGACGCATCTATCTCTGATATAGATGATGACCTTGATGATGATAATGTAGAAGATGCCCTCATCGATATCTTCGTCATGCCGGATAAAGACATCCAGCTGACAGACAAAACTTTTGACTTCTACCTGAAATCCATGCCCGAACTGGACAAAGATGCCATGGCTGCCTGCCAGGACCGCCTGGATCACCTGACAAAGCCCATCGACAGTCTCGGCTGCCTGGAGCAGATTGTCTGCGAATTGGCTGGCTGCAGCGGTGTAAAACGTCCAGAACAAGACACGAAATGCGCGATGATCATCTTTACGCTGCGGGAAAAACTTTCACCTGCCCTGTCCAGAATGCTGCAGACATCGGCGGCCTTCACGCGCTGCAGCATCAATCTGGAGCAGATAAAGACGGAACAGAGCATCATGGCAGCTTTCAACTTTGGACGCGAAGAAGCTGAGGTCCTCGCCGCCATCGACCCCATTGTCACGCTGAGTATCGATGAAGTATCTGCAGATGACGCGCCCGGCACCATGGATGCTCTTATCAGACAGGCTCTGCTGACAGACGAAGGCGAGCTGCGCTTCACAGAAGATACGTTCCTGAAGCATGTGCCGGCCAAGTATCAGCATCTTCTCTCTGCCCTGCTCGGCGCCATCATCGCTGCGGCCCACAATCACAGTCTCATCCTGCTCGACGGCGAGACCGCGAAAATTATCGCGCGCTACGCGGTCAAGATGGCTCCGGAGATACGCTCCTATCTGCTGCCCCTGCAGCCAGATCTCCTGGACCTCCAGCTACGCCTGCCCGGCCTTGCCGCTGCCTGCGGCATACAGATTGTCAAGGCAGCGCTTTACATGCTGGACAACATGAAGACGTTTGAAGAAACCAAAGTTTCTATTGCCAGCGATGGTCCCGGTGCCATCCGTCAAGATGCTGGCAGGGAAAAATGAATACGGAAAACGATTGCGCTTTTGTGCAAACAAAAATCGCTGAGAAAATTCTCTCAGCGATTTTTTTCATATGACTGTTCAAAAGCCCAATTCTTCCTTATGTGCCTGCATGCCCTCAATGCAGCACTGCATGACGTCGGCAGCTTCCATGCCGAGCATGGCAAAGCCCTGCTTGATGATGTCGCGATTGCATTTTGCCGCAAAGCGCTTGTCCTTGAATTTCTTCTTGAGACTCTTGACGGCCATGCCATCGAGACCTTCCGGACGGATGAGTGCGTAGGCCTGCACGATGCCCGTAAGTTCATCAACCGTAAACAGGCTCTTGGCGATATTGCTCTCCGGCTTGACTTCATCCGTCGTGATGCCATAGCCGTGCGAGATGATGGTCCGGATATCCTCTTCCGGCACACCCTCCGGTTCCAGGAGTTCGCGGACATGATGGCAGTGCTCATCCGGATATTTCTCGTAATCCACGTCATGAAGATAGCCCACGGCCTCCCAATGTTCCTTGTCTTCTCCAAAATGGTCTGCCATTGCCCCCATGGCCGCGCTGACGGCTACTGCGTGGGTAAAGAGATGGTCTTCCGTCGTATGTTTTGCCAGGATTTCTTTGGCTCTTGCCAATGTCAGTTCGCTCATATAAATTCCTCCATCTGTAAGTCGCTGTACTATCTATTGTAACCATCTGTCCGCAAAATGCAACCACGCCTTATGCTGTGACTTATCCACAATGTGCACAAACTTTCCTGTGGATATTGTGGATAAGTAAGCAGCTGACCACAATATCTGGCATGATAATTCACTTTGTCCAGATATTTTTCATCTTTTTCTGTGGATAACTTTGTGGAATGAATTTTACGGTCTTATCATCGCAAATATAAACAGTTCTAACATAGGAGCGTTATGATGTAGTCACTTTCTTCCAAGGAGTGATTGTGATGAACTTCAACCACGTTCCTGTAAAATACCGCAGCCTCGCCCTCGTTTTGACACTGAGCATGCCGACGAGCCTGGGCTTTGCACAGACTGTCTCCAACGAAAATTCTACACCGCCCGCCATGATGCAGGAAGGCAATATGCCCGCACCGCCCGATGGCCATCTGCCGCCGGGGCCCCCGCCAGATGGCAAAATAGGGCCGCAGCAGCAGACCAAGGATGCCTCTGAATTCACAGCAGCCAAAGTCGTCGATGGCACGGCGGCGAATATCCTTAACCCCATTTCCACATTGAAATACAGAAAGGGAAGACCTCTGATAACAGGTCTTCCCTTTTTTACTGCCGATCTTTTTGTCAAAGACAACTCAGCACGTATGGCATTTGTCATAAATGCCATGTTCTTCGAGCGTCTTGACGACGGTTTCCCCGATATGAGCCACCGTATCGGCCACTTCAATGCCCACAGCATTGAGCGCCTTGATTTTATCCGCAGCCGTGCCCTTGCCGCCCGCGATGATGGCACCGGCATGGCCCATGCGTTTGCCCGGAGGCGCCTGACGGCCGGCGATGAATGCGGCTACAGGCTTCTCCGGCATATTTTCCTGAATCCACTTCGCGGCATCTTCCTCGGCCGTACCGCCGATTTCGCCAATCATCAGCACAGCATAGGTCTCAGGGTCTTCTTTGAAGAGCTTGAGCGCATCGATGAAGTCCGTGCCTTTGACCGGGTCGCCGCCGATGCCGATGGCCGTGGTCTGGCCAATGCCGGCAGCCGTCAGCTGAAACGTGGCTTCGTACGTCAGGGTACCGGAACGCGAGATGACACCGACATGGCCTTTGCGGTGAATGTAACCTGGGATAATGCCGAGCTTGCATTCATCGGCCGTCAGGATGCCTGGGCAGTTCGGCCCGATAAGGCGGGTCCTGCGGCCTTCCATATAGCGGCGCACTTTAATCATATCCTGTACAGGGATGTGTTCCGTGATGCAGACGACCACATCGAGGTCAGCATCGACCGCCTCCATGATGGAATCAGCTGCAAAACGGGCCGGCACGTAAATAACCGAAGCCGTGGCTCCTGTTGCCTCTACGGCATCGCGCACCGTGTTGAATACAGGCACACCCTCGACAACCTGACCGCCCTTGCCCGGCGTCACGCCGCCCACGATTTTCGTGCCGTATGCCAGCATCTGCTTCGTGTGGAACGTCGCGGCCTTGCCCGTGATGCCCTGAACAATGACTTTTGTATCTTTATGAACCAAGATTCCCATAACACGACCTCCTCAGGCTTTCTCATCGGCTTCTTTGACGAGCCGCACAATAGTCTCTGCGCCGCCCTCCATCGTTGGAGCCATGATGACATTGGCAATCGGCGTATTCTGGAGAATCTCGCGTCCGCGCTCGACGTTCGTACCTTCAAGGCGTACGACGACCGGCACAGGCAGGGAATGGCCATCCTCAGAGATGATTTTTGCCGCATCGACAATGCCCTGTGCTACGAGGTCGCATTTATTGATGCCGCCAAAGATATTGACAAAGATGCCCTTGGCCTGACCGCCATCGAGCATGATGCGGAAGGCCTCCGCAATTTTTTCCGGTGTTGAATCGCCGCCGACATCGAGGAAGTTGGCAGGTTCACCGCCGTAGTATTTGATGATATCCACGGTTGCCATTGCCAGGCCGGCGCCGTTAACCATGCAGGCCACGTCGCCGCCGAGGTTGACATAGTTGAGGCCGGCTTCGGCTGCGCGGCGCTCCTTCGGGTCTTCCTCGGTCTCATCGCGCAGGGCTTCGATATCCGGATGGCGGAAAAGAGCGCTGTCATCAAAGTTGAGTTTGGCATCAAGCGCCATAACATCATCATCCTGCGTGACGACCAGCGGATTGATTTCCGCGAGGCTGCAGTCCTTGCCAATGAACGCCTGATACAGGTTCATCATGAGCTTCGTGACCTTGCGCACGGCCGCCTGCGGGAAATGCATGCCATAGGCCATGCGGCTGGCCTGGAACGGCAGGAGTCCGACGGCAGGGTCGATGTACTCCTTGAGAATTTTCTCCGGCATTTCGGCTGCGACTTTCTCAATCTCCATGCCGCCCTCTTCCGAGCCCATCATGACGGCGCGGGCCGTCTGACGGTCGATGACAAAGGAAAGATAATATTCCTTCTTGATATCTGCACCGGCCTCGATGAGCAGGCGGTTGACTTTCTTGCCCGCAGGACCCGTCTGATGCGTGACGAGAATTTTGCCAAGAAGCGCTTCTGCTGCTTCGCCAGCAGCTTCCGGCGAATGTACGACTTTGACACCGCCGGCCTTGCCGCGGCCGCCCGCATGAATCTGCGCCTTGACAACAACGACGTCGGTACCAAGCTCTTTGGCATTTTCGATAGCCTCTTCAACAGAAAAGGCCGGCTTTCCCTCAGGGACATTGACACCATAAGAGCGCAGGATGGCTTTGCTCTGATATTCGTGGATATTCATAGACATGTCTCCTATTTATTTGCTGTGTGATAAGCCTCGATTTCTTTGGCAGCTTCGTGAAGCATATCCTGGGTAATCTTGTATGGCATAATGCGGACATCCTGTTTCTTTTCCGTGGCGCGGAAGACGCGGTGGATATCCTCTTCGCTTGCACAGGTCTCCTGACGGCAGGTCGGCAGACCGATGCTGCGGCAGAATGCATAAAAACGCTTGAACTCTTCTTTCTGTCCATCGCAGAGCAGCAGCAAAAGGATGCCGTAGGCGACGAGTCCGCCGTGCTGGCGGCACTGCTCGGCAGCCGGCAGGTCAGAGAGCTCGACAAAGAGCTGATGGGCAATATGCCCATTGAATTCCGGTGCCGCGAAGTTCGAGACAAGGCCGCTCGTCATGATGATGGACAGGATGACTTCTTCAAAAGCCGGACTGACCACATGGCGCTTATTGTCCTCTACGGCCTGCACACCATAATTATAGAGCGGGTCCAGACACATCTTAGAAAGAGCAATGCCCATGCCGTCGCGATGCGTCAGCTTGCGTCCGCGCGAGGCAATCTCCGCTTCATAATACTTGGCCATCGTATCGCCGATGCCGCGCAACAGGTATTCGACCGGAGCCTGCGCGATGATGCGGCTGCAGAGGAATACATGGACCGGAGGAATTGTCGAATAAAGGTAGTCCTGAAATTTCCCTTCCGGAGTGTAGATCGTCGCAATGCTGGCAGCCGCTGCACAGCTGCCGGCTACCGTCGGGAATGTGAAGAACGGCTTGTTCTGTGCATGAGCGACAGCCTTGGCCGTATCAATGGCTTTGCCGCCGCCCACCGCAAATATCATATCAGCTTCGCGCACGGCCGAATCCTGGCTGATGCGTTCGATATTCTCCACAGAACTCTGTCCGCCCGCATGGATGAAGCCGGTGAATTCCAGGCCAACGCCTTCCACCGCACGTACCATTTTCTCCTGTGCTGCTTCGATGCCGCGCCGGCCGCCAATGACGACGACACTCTTGCCGTAGCGCGGGCAGACCTCGCGGATTTTTTCATAAGCTTCTACGCCAATCGTATAATCCGGGAAAATCATTGTATAGCGGTCGTTCATTTCTTCTTCCCCCTTTCCGGGTTATACATCACTCAGTCTTTCTGGCCGAGAACATAGACAGTCTGTGCTTTCCAAGTATCCCCCTTCTTGAGGATCGGCTGCGGGAAATTCGGATTGGCAAAGGCATTCGGGAAATACTGCGTCTCAAGGCAGAAGCCCGTGCGGCGCTGGAATCTCACGCCATCCTTGCCCGGCAGGCTGCCATTGAGGTAGTTGCCCGTGTAGAACTGCACGCCCGGCTGCGTTGTATAGCAGGTCAGCGTAAAGCCGGACTGGTCTGATTCAGCGTACGCTGCTTTCTTGAGACCGCCGTTCACATAGTCAATCGGGCAGCTCGGGTCGAAACCAAACATCCCTGGTTTCATCTCTACGACCGGCTTCTCATCGCGGATGACCCAGTTGTGGTCATAGCCATGGCCCATGACGAGTTCGTCGAAATCATCGTCGATATGCTCACCGATGCGCGTCAGCTGGCGAAGGTCCATCGGCGTGCCGGTGACATCGAGAATGCGGCCGTCCGGCAGGGATTCGGCATCGGCCCAGGTGTATTTATCGGCAAAAATCTGGATTTTCTGGTCAAGCACAGGGCCCGAAGCAAAGCCATTGAGGTTGAAGTACGTATGGTTCGTGAGGTTGCAGACCGTATCGGCATCCGAGACAGCTTCATAGCGGATGGACAGCTCATTGTCGTTCGACAGCGAATAGAGAACGTTTACTGTCATGTTGCCAGGATAGCCGCCCTCACCGTCTGCGGCATGATACGTGAGTTTTACGCCCTGGTCCGTCTCTTCTGCCGTCCAGAGTTTCTGATGGAAGCCCTTGAAGCCGCCGTGAATATGGTTCTGATTATGCGAGCCCGTGTTGAGGTCGAGCTGATACGTCTTGCCGTCAATCGTGACCTTGCCGCCGGCAATGCGGTTGGCGTGACGGCCGACGAGGCCGCCCATGCTCGTATCATCCTTCTCATAAGCTGCACCGCTGTCGTAGCCCAGCACGATATCCGTGCGTTTATGGTCTCTGCCATAGGCGCTCCAGGCCACCAGGCGCGCACCAAACGTCGTCACCTTGACTTCCGTTCCTTTTGTATTGCGCAGCGTATAGAGTTCTACCTCTCTGCCATCGCTAAGTTTCCCAAATGATTCCTTTGTGATTGTAGCCATGAAGCATTCCTCCCGGAAAAAATTGATATCGCCGAATTGAATATGATTTCGGACAATTTGATACGACTCCACTTTACTATGTATTAGCATATTTGTCAAATCAATTTCGAACGCGAGTGTAATATTGTTACATTCCTGTGATTAAACAATTTGTGTCAATTGTGATATAATTATGCTATAATGCAATTATATTCATGGATTTGCATGTATTTAAGAGGGGGAATCATAATGAAAGAGAAGAGTGCCTTTATCTTCTTCAACTGCGATGAAGAGAAGAGCCAGAAGTCAATGAACTTGTTCTATAATAAGGAGATCTTCCGCGATCTCAAGGTCTCCCGCAAGGCTCTTTTTGCAAAGATTGAAGAAGAGCTTGCTGCAGGCCGTATCCATGCCAAAGAAGAAGATGTTCCGGCTATCCGCGATGCCATCCTGAATGGGAATCCGACCGATGCCAGTGCTTACATCCAGTACGGCACGATCCTTTCCTTTCCGATTGTCTAAGTTGTCTAAGCAGCACAAAAAGAGACGCCACTTCCAGCGAAGTGACGTCTTTTTTATATGCTTATATGCGGATTTCCGAAAGATGATTGACCACCGTATCCGCCAAGGAAAGGTCCTGTGCCCCGGAATGAGGACTGCGGAAGCCGATGCAGTACATGCCAGCGCGCTTAGCCGCGAGCACCCCTGCCGCTGTATCCTCAAGGACCATGCACGAGGCCGGTGTTACCCCCAGGCGCTCGGCACTAAGAAGATAAATGGCAGGGTCCGGCTTGCTCTTGGGCAATGTGCTGCCCGAGATGACCGAGCGGAAATACGGGCGAATCTTGAAGGCATCGAGTACCGTCTCCATGACTTTTTCCCAGGAAGAAGTCGCCAGAGCTAAAGGAATGCCTTCTTCATACAGGCGCTTGATGAGCGCCACAGCCCCTTCGATTGGCTCAATGGCACCGCTCTGCAGCACTTCAAGATAATGTTCGTGTTTATAGCGAACCAAGTCCTCGACCGCAAGGTCTTTGCGCCCCTCTTTGGCGATGACCTCGCCAAAAATCTCGTTGCTCGTCCTGCCCATATAATGAATGAGGTCTGTTTCGTCAAAGGGAAGATGAAAGTGATGAAACGTGTCCATCTTGACACGCGAATGGATGGGCTCACTGTCGAGAATGACACCATCCATATCAAAGATAAAGGCTGCTGGTTTCAAAAAAAGCCCTCCCCGTAAAATGATATCTTCATTATACGGGAAGGGCCGCAGACTCGCAAGTGTCAGAAGCCAGCCTGAAAGACAAGGTTCATGAAGAACAGAATGCCAAGGCCATAGCTCAGGGCATGCAGTTCACGGAAGCGCCCGTTCATGAGCTTGAGCAGAGGATAGGCCGTAAAGCCGAAAGCCAGTCCCGTCGAGATGCTGCCGGAAAGCGGAATCAGCACGACGACGAGAAACGCAGGGAACCACTCCGAGAAATCCTTGAAATCCATATGCTGGAGCTGCTGCATCATCATGGCCCCCGTGATGATGATGACGGGCGCAATGGCCGCCTGCGGCACATAGGAAAGCAAAGGAATAAAGAACAGCGATACGAGGAACAGGATGGCAGCCGTCAGCGCCATGAGGCCCGTGCGTCCGCCGCTCGCGATGCCGGCCGCACTTTCCGCCGCTGCAACGGTCGGGCTCGTGCCGAGCAGGCTCGAGAGAATCGTCGTCAGGGCCGAACCGCGGAACGTACGCGAGAATTTACTGCGGTCCGGCAGGATGCCTTCGAGCAGCCCCATCGTCTCAAAAATCATGATCATCGACATGGAAAAGACGGACAGCAGGAACGGCACGGTCAGTACATTATGGAAATCCGCCTGAAACAGCAGCTGCGGATAGTCCTGGATATGCGAAAAATCAAGGGAAAGCGGCGTGGCATCCTTGAGGCCGAAAATCTGGGCTGCCACTGTCGTAATCAGGATGGCGATGAAGAAGCTGCCCGTCACACCGCGCAGGTAAAGCGCAAGACTCAGTACCAGGCCAAAAAGTGCCAGCAGTGCCATCGGATTCGTCAAGGACCCAAGTTCAATGATGGAATTGGCCCCCGAGCGGATGAGCTGTGCTTTCTCAAGGCCAATCTCGACAAGAAACAGGCCAATACCGGCAGTAATCGCGCATTTAAGGGAATTCGGGACAGCCCCTGCTATACGTTCACGCCATTTCGTACAAGCCACATAGGCAAAGATGAGCCCCGACACCAGAGAAATGGCAATCGCTTCCTGCCAGGCAAGGCCCATCTGCACGCAGACGGTATAAGTGAAAAAGGCATTGATGCCCATGCCCGGAGTCAGCACAATCGGTGCATCAGCGACAAAGGCCATAATCAGGCAGCCGATAATCGAAGAAAAAATCGTCGCAAACACCGAAAGCTCGGCAGGAATCCCTGCATCAGCCAGAATCATCGGATTGACGACAATAATATAAGAAATCGCAAAAAAGGCCGTGACGCCCGCCAGAATCTCTTTCTGGCACAGGCTGCGCTCTTTGAGCACAGCACCAAATAACGACTGCATATCTTTCCCTCCGCATCATTTTTATCTTACTGCTATTATTTTAACGAATTGCCCATAAATAAAAAAGGACAGGGGTCCGATACGGCCTGAAAACTTTCAAATTTTTATATTTAGAAAGTTTTCGCCACAAAAGTTTTACGATATAATATAGTAGAAAGAAGGACGATATCAACAAGAAGGAGCATTCCATGAAACTTGAACAAGTGATTGAATTCATGCCAGAGAGCATCCGGCGGCTGATTGGCCGCCAGACGTTCCTGCCCGGCGAAGCAATCGTGCGCAAGGGAGACCGTGCCGACCACGTCTACATCCTGACGAAGGGCAGCACACGCGTCAGCAACGAATTCGCTACAGGCCAGCGCTATACATTTGCCCAGCAGAATACGCCTGACCTCATCGGCGACCTCGAGGTACTGGCTGGACAGGAATTTTACTCCACGACCAACGAAGCCCAGACAGCCTGTGAAACCATCGTTATGTCCGCCGATACCTTCATGCAGTGGATGCGCCGCGATAATCATTTCGCCTGTGCCATTGCCCAGATGCTCGCGGCTAAGATGTATCCGACCTCAAACGAAAATGGCCGCATCAAGTTCCAGCCCAGCATCCAGCGCCTGCAGCGCTACCTCGTCAGGCGGCTTGATGAGGCCCCCTCAGAACTCTTTGTCCTGCACAGCAACCGCCAGCAGATTGCCGACGACATCGGCACAAGCATCAAGACCGTCAACCGCGGCGTCAATAAGCTGCGCGAGACCGGCTTCATCAGCCTGTTCCACGGCAAGATTTCCATCAGCGTCGAGCAGCAGCAGAAACTCCACTCTTTAAAATTCGACACATAAAAAACGCAGCTTAACGGCTGCGTTTTTTGTATCTGGCAATCTTTTATTTTGCCGGCAGTTCCGACGTGCAGTGCGGGCAGCGCGTAGCATCGTCAGCAATCTCCTGACGGCAGTACGGGCAAAGGCGGGCGGCTTTGACTTCTTTTTTCGGCATCAGGCGATTGACCTGCTTTATGAGAATAAAGATAGCAAAAGCCACAATGAGGAAATCGACTACGGCATTGAGGAAGGAGCCATAGGCAATAACCGGCAGACCCGCGGCCTTCGCCTCCGCGAGCGTTGCTGCCGGCGTGCTCGAAAGGTTCAGGAAAAGGCTTGAAAAGTCAACACGTCCCAGTAGCAGCCCAAAAGGCGGCATCAGGATGTCATTGACAAATGAGGAAACGATCTTGCTGAAGGCAGCGCCAATGATGATACCGACAGCCATGTCGAGGACATTGCCCCGCATGATGAATTTTTTGAATTCGTCTAGCATAATAACCTCCAAAATACAAAGACATACGATTTCATAAAACCTTTTTCATTGTAACACAAGGCAGGTTCTATGCATAGCACAAAAAAGCTCCGCCACAGCGGAGCCCTTGCTTAACCGGCAACTTCCTATCCTCCCAGCCCGTCT
>ERZ779888.972-NODE-972-length-30588-cov-4.994432_pt1 | contig 30588 bp, 3 predicted proteins | sample MGYA00511245_ERZ779888 | MGnify/ENA primary metagenome ERZ779888 (study PRJEB29588, sample SAMEA2155255) | human gut metagenome | biome: human gut; feature: human-associated habitat; material: faeces | place: Denmark | collected 2008/2010 ...
TGACAACTATATTTTTTTTCTTTTTTAACGAATGGTTTTAACAAAAAAGATAAAAATTTTGGCAACTTAATACAAATGATTTTCATACTTCCTCCGTTGTAATTCATTTTATGTTTATTGCCCCTTTTTTGTCACTTCTAGACTTTCACATTTTTAAATCACTATCTATAAAATGATATAGGGAAACCCTTACAAATGACAAAATGGTTGAAATAATTTAGGAAAAAATTTATGGAAAAGGAAGGAAAAGAAATCAAAAAGAATACAAATGATAAAAAAGAAGTGCTTAAATTTGATAATGTAAGTTTGATTTATCATACAAAAGATGGCGAAACACTCGCTTTGGAAGATGTCAATTTCTCAGTTTATGAAAAAGAATTTGTTGCAATTGTTGGACCTTCCGGATGCGGCAAAACAACAATTTTATCTCTTATTGCTGGCATCTTAAAGCCAAGTTCTGGTCACATTTACTTAGATGGTCATGATGTCAACGAAAAGAAAAAAACAAGCGAAGTTGACATTGGCTATATGTTCCAACGCGACCAACTTTTTGACTGGCGAACAATTTGGAAAAATGTGACGATTGGGATTGAAATTCAAAAACGCAAAAAAGATACCGAACTTTTAACACGAGTTTCAAATCTTATTGACAAATATGGTCTTGGAAATTTTAGAAATAGCAAACCTACTGAACTTTCTGGCGGAATGCGTCAGCGTGTAGCACTTATAAGAACTCTTGCACTTGACCCAAAAATTTTGCTTTTAGACGAACCATTCTCCGCCCTTGATTTCCAAACAAGGCTTAATGTTTGCGACAATGTTTCTGAAATTATTAGCAACGAAGAAAAAACTGCTATACTTGTCACCCACGACATTTCTGAGGCAGTTAGTTTGGCAGACAGAGTGATTATCTTATCCACTAGACCTGGCACTGTTAAAAAGATTGTTGATATTGACCTAAAAGAATTTGGCACGCCTCTGAAAAAGCGAGAAAGCAAAAAAGCGCACGACTATTTTGATGAAATTTGGAAAGAACTCGTCATTTATGATGAGAGTTAAAAAGGAGTGCTTATGAAGAAATTTTTAGAATTTTTCAACTTAAAACGCAAATTCAAAGAAAAAAAGTTAAAATATCAAAGTTACACACAAGAGCATAAAAAATATCTCAAAAAAATTGAAAGCGAAAAATGGATTATTCGCTTAATTCAAGTTTTGATTTTGGTTGCAATTTTTGTGATTTGGGAATTGTTTACAATGTGGGGAATTTTAGACCCATTCTTCGTGAGTTCCCCATCACGCATGATAGAAACTGTGCGAAAACTTTATGTTTCTGGCGAACTTTTTATGCACATTGGCATAACTCTTTATGAAACTATAATTGGATTTCTTTTAGCAACCGCAATAGGTTATTTACTCGCCGTTCTGCTTTGGTGGAGCGACAAACTTAAAAAAGTTTTAGAGCCATATATTGTTGTTTTAAACAGTTTGCCTAAAATAGCACTTGGGCCACTAATTATCATTTGGGTTGGCGCTGGCACAAAAGCAATTATAGTAATGTGTATATTAATTTGCGTAATTATCACAACTTTGAGTTTGCTCGGTTCATTCCTATCTTGTGACAAAGATAAAATCTTGCTTATGCGGTCAATGAACGCCAAAAAATATCAAATATTTTTCAAACTCATCGTTCCAAATTCAATGCCAGACTTCATTTCTGTTTTAAAAATTAATGTTGGAATGAGTTGGATTGGCACAATTATGGGCGAATATCTGGTTTCCAAAGCGGGACTCGGATATTTGATAGTTTATGGCGGCACGGTTTTCAAACTCGACCTTGTTATGACAAGCACCGTCATACTTTGCTTGCTCGCTGGCGGAATGTATTTCATAATAAGTCGAATAGAAGCACATTTCAAAAAATAAAAAAAGAATGCAATTACGCATTCTTTTCTTGTCCTATTTTATCCCATTTAGCATAGGTTGTATCATTTACGCTGATATTTCCATTTTCTGAATTTATTTGGAATATGTATGGTTTTTCGATATACAAACGATTATTCTTATTTACATCATCATGTGAATAGAATATTTGACCTTCGTTTGTTCCGTTTTTAATTGTCACAATACCATATCTAATTGAAACACTGGTTGTATTATATGAGTAATTGCTAATTGAGATAATGTTTTTTGTTAAAACTAAACCATCGCTAAATGTGATTGTAACTTTTGCATTCGATTTTACATTGATATCCGAAATGCTTATTTCGTCTTTATTTACTCCATTAATCAAACCTGCAACCGTTCCAACTCGGACTTCGTTAGTTGATGTTGTCGAAACGATATTTCCAACAAGATAACAATCTGTGATTGAAATTTTGCTGTCTTTTGCGAGTTCAACGCGTTTTATGTTGCCAGTATATCCTTTTGGTTCAACAATTCCGATGTAACCAACAACGCCACCAACAACTTCGCCTGCTGAAATATTTCCGTTTATAACGATATTTTTAAGTGAGCCGTCTTGCATAATTCCGACCGCGCCACCAACAAATGTTACACCACTTGGAACATAAGTTGTTGTGTTAACTATCGCATTTTCAATGCTTCCACCAACAACATAACCAACGACATTTCCTATCGCAATTGGAATATAAATTGTATCTGCGAAGAATGAGTTTTTGCTAATTTCATTTTTATCAACCAAAATATTGCTTAATTTACCAGCACTTACGCCTGCAATAACGCCTGCATAGATATCTGCTTTGATTGATTGTTTTGAACTTTGTTTAACTACAAGATCTGTCGCTTCAACATTCTTTCCAATACTTCCGAAAAGCATACCAACACTTTCACCTATTGCAACATTATCGCCGCTTGCTTGAATGTAATTTGCTTTTCCGTAGCCACCGATTGCACCAACAATTAATCCAGCATGTGAAATTGAATTAAGGTTAAATTCGTCAAAGATTTGAACATCGTGTGCGCTTAATTTTGCTCTATATGTGGCATTAACTGAAATATTAGACTTAATATTGTTTAACAAATAATTTCCAAGTGCAACACCTGCAACACCGCCAACTGCGTTTTTACCAAGAATGACAATTCCTTCATTATCATAAGTAAAGCCGTCAATGTTGACATTTATGATGTTTGCACCAAAGATTACTCCGGCAATTGCGCCAACTGAGTTCGTGTTTGGCAAGTTGATATATCTTGGTGCAAAGTTGACATTCTTAATTGAGCCCATTTGTTTAAATCTGCTTCCAATTCCTGCAAAGAAACCTGCAAATTCCATATTTTCCGAAGAGTCAATAACATAATTGCCGATTGTGAAACTATTGCCTTCCAAATTCCCTAAGAAATAATATTTATATAATTTACTTGAAATAGTTCCTGTTTCATAAATAATATCGTTTACAAGTCTGTAATATTTATCTTCGCCAATTAAGTTATTTTTGTTCTCTGCAATCAATTCTAAGTCGTCAACCGATGAAATGATGTATGGATTATGTAATCCGCCCAAATTTTCTGCACTGATATAGTGATAAATTGTTTCGCCAGTTGTTTCGTCAAGCGAAGTATGTGAGAATGTTTGATGTCCACTCACTATCAAATTTGGAGAAACAAGTTCTGGACGACCTGTTTTTAACACCAAATATTTGCCGTCATTTACATACGATTGTTCAGTTGATGCTTTTGCAAAGAACCAAACGCCGTTTGTATTTGTGCTGTCATTAGATAACGCAAACTTTGCAAATGTTTCAGGATCTGCAAGCTTTTCGTTTGACCATACAACAAAGTCTGAATTGTTATAAATCCTTGGAGTTTGTCCTATTTGGCAAATTTTTTGTTTTGTTCCATTATCATTGTAATAATAATATTGATTTTGATCATTATTATCATTATAGATTTCTTTAAATGTTGCCCTTAAAATTGTTAGACCAGAAATGTTATCGTTTGAACCAAGTTTGGAGTTAGCAAACTCAACTTTAACTTCATTATCATTTCTAACGCTGATATTTAAAACCGCATCTTCAAGAGCAAAACACTCTTTGATTGTTCCGCGATTAAGCAACGCTTCTGCTGACCTTCCAATAAACGATGTGTGTGAATTTCTGTTACTTGCCATTAAACATGACGAATAACTATACTCAATCTCTCCGCTTTTTTCGTTAATATACGCAAATCCGCTTGCACGGCTCGCTGCCGAACTTACTGGTATATTTGCATAACAATTTGAAATTTTGCCGCTGTTAGTGTATACAAATGCACCAACTCTATGTGCTGTATAAACAACTTTGCTTGTGCTTGTTGAGAATTGATGATTGTCGACATAGTCGCCAGCAATATAACTTGTAAATATTAATCCACCATATTCATTTATTCCAACAAAGCCCGCCGTTTTTGATGTTGTGGAAACAGTGTTGTTAATAATCGAGCCATAAACATACGATGATGCTATTGTGCCTGAGTTAGAATATACAAATCCTGCAATATTTCCTTTTGAAGTAATCGAAACTTCAACTCGTGAATTTGAAATCGCGCCAGTTGAGCCGTTTGTTGCAACAAATCCTGCTACAATGTGGCTTGGTTCGTCTGAACTGTTAACTGTGTCTTTTACATTGATGATAATATGCGCATAAGTTGAGCCAACAACCGCGCAGTTTGTGATTGTTCCATAGTTATTCGCTGCAATAAGTCCAAAATTTATTGATGGATAACTTGTTAAATCAATAGTTATTTCGCCTTCAATATACAATCTAACATTTGCAATTAACGCACCTTCTGAAATTGTTTCAAATAGACCGAAATTGAATTGTTGATTGTTTCCTGTGTTGTTATATTCCAACGCACCCGCTGTCATTTTGATGTTATAGTTATTTCCATCAAAACCGCCGATATTTGTTGTGATTGGAGTGAAATCTTTTGGCAATTCAATATCATTCATTAAAATATAGTAATTGCCTTCACGCATATTCAAAAACTCTTTTACAGAATAAATTGGATATGGATTTCTTATATTCGTTTTTTCTGCAATATCAAACACAAATTCTTCCATAAGTGTGAAGTATTGTCCACCCGTAGGTCTACCAACTCTTGGCTTACCATTATCATAGTAATAACTTCTTTCAAACTTAAAGAGAAGTGTTGGATTGCTTTCGCTTTGAACTTTCTTGAAAACAATTTTCACTTTGTTATTTTCAATTCTAACTTCATAAGCGTTGTTTGATAATTCTGCATATCTGCCAAAACTATCTTGCGTAATTTGTGACCAACCATAATACACTTGATTTACATCTTTAACAAACCATGAATGTCCATTTATTGAATAACTTGATAAATCTTTAATAAATTGTTGAACTTTTTCAATAATTTGAGCGTTTGTTTTGTCATAAATCAAAATTTGGTCATTCAATGTTGCTTCAAAAGTGTATGTGTTTCCAACTGCGGAATATATAACGCCGTTGTCAATTTCTTTAATAATTCCACCATTTATTGATTGTTTTATAACAAACTCAACAATATCAATATACAACAATGCTTCATCGCTCTTTTTCACACCTGTTGTTGTGAGTTGCTCACCATAGGTTGTTATTACAAGTCTTCCAGTTGCGTTTTTGTTAATTTTCAGCGAATACGTTCCATCTGAATTTTTAACAATCGTTGCCAATTTAGCATCTGATAAAACAAACCTTAATTCGCCATCGCTATAAGTGCTTGATGCTTGGTCAAAAGTTAAAACGCCGTCTGAGTAGCCTTTTACTATCAACTTCATGTCGTAGTCAAGTCCAAGTGCAACCCTTAAAGGGTTGTCTGCTGTGTTTCCACTCTTAACGCCATCAACTTCAACTTTAACACCTGGCAATTGCTCAACATAGAAGGTTTTTGTCACTTTTTTGTCAAGCAAAGACTTTTCGTCTTTTATGACATCTATTTCAATCGAAACAGTTGAGAAATCAGTAATTCTTGAATCTAAGAAGATTCTTATTCCAAAGCAGCCATTTTTGATAGCAGATTTCAAAACTTTAATTCCGCCGTCAACATCTTGTGAACCTAAAACTGCTTTGTTTGTTGCTCTGTCATACAATTCAAACACGAGTTTATATTCGTTGCTTGCGAAATTCTTAATTAAAATGTAATCATAATTTGAATACGCTGGGAAAATGATAAATTCAAGAAGCGAATTTGTTCCAGGGACGATTTTGTTTGAAGCAATGTATGAGAACATTTCGTCATTTGGAATTGAAACAACTTCGTCGTTCATATTGCTCTTTTCTGGATACAAATCAACTGTTATATCATTTGGTTTTTGCGGTTTGAAATTAACTAAAACGCTTGTTTCCAAATTATTAGATGTTCTTATAACTACTTTGAAAATCAAATCACTTTTAATTTCTCTTGCATTTTCTTCTAAATAGAATTGAATTCTAAATGTTTTGTAATTTCTTGCATTTATTTCAAATACATTTGAATTTTGAAGCTCTTTATTTACCCAAACTTTATAATTAAAGTTTAATGCTGCACTTAATGTACCATCTTTTGAAACTAAATATGATAAAATTGTAATTTTTTCATTTTCATTTTCAGAAACCAATTCAACATCAACTTGTGGTTGATAGAAAGGCATAACTTCAATATCAGGGTCCGATACACTAATTTTTGTTGTTTCATTTATTACCTTATATTTAAAGTTGATATATTCTACGCCATCAATTTCAGAAATTCTGTTATAAATATCATCGCCGATTTTCGTTTCAAAGTAGTAAATGAATGAAATTTCTTTAAATTCTGATTGCAATTTAGTTGCGGTAAGTTGATATGCTTCATTTGAAATTCTTGTAAATCTTAAACCTGTTACACTGTCTGTTTCGCCTGTTGCAAAAATTATTCTTCCGTCAACTCTTACAGCAACTAAAATTTCTTGACTTTCATAATAATCATTTACATTGTATTTGTTTAAATATTTGAAATACATCATGTAACTTGTGCCTTTGTTCAACACTTCGTATGTTCCAGATGTTAATTCGCTTGATTCTCTATCTGGTTTTCTAAATGATGTGAAATCGTCAACATATCTGACAACATAAACATAAAAATGTTTTGAAAGTGAAGTGTTAAATTCGCTAGTTACAGTAACTTTTACCAGCCCAGTTCTCAAAACTTTAAATTTTCCATCTTCAATCAAAAGAACACTTTCGTCACTAGATGTAAACACCAAGTTTGTGTTTGAATTTGCTTTTACAGTTATGTATGTTTTAATTTCATATTCATTTTCATTTAACGAACTAAATCCTTCAAGAGAGCCATCTGATTTTTGATGCAATTTTAAATAGAAAATTAATTCATCGCCCGTTTTTGTTGCTAATTGTTGTTTTTTACCCTCTTCGGTTAAGTTTTGGTCAATTCTTGTTGGTGGCAAAACAATAAATGATGTCAAAATTTCTTTGTTATTTGTTTTAGCCCAATTTTCATACAAAATAATTTTTTCAATGAAATTATTTAGATTTGAAATACCACTTAAAGTAAGTCCGCTAGATTGCTCGTTTACTAAGTTCATTAAGAAATTATCATTGATGAAATTTGCATCACTTGTTATGTTTAATATGTTGTTTTTTCCATAAATTGCAATATTTTCTGTGCTTACAACATTGATTGGCAAGTTTATTTCGCAATCTGCTTTTAAATTTGCAATCGCAACAACATAATTTATATTCCTTATATTGTTATTTAGTAAACCTACAATTCTGCCGGTATGAACTCCTTGTGATGAAATCGCTGTATCATAAACAACTATATCACCCAAATAATTTGTTGCGTCAAATGATTTAGAAATATAAGTTATGAATGTTGATTTCTCAATGCTGCCGTCTGCGAATTGTCCAACAATTCCGCCAACATTATTGTTACCAACAACCAATGTTAAATCGCCTTTTTCAAGCACTTGAATCTTGATTTCTAAAAGGCTTCCGCCGTTGTTAAATCCAACGCCGCCGCCGACATTTTCTCTACCCTTAACAACAACTTGCGATACGCAATTTGTTATATTAAGTGAGTTTTCGCCAACTAATCCGCCAACATTATTAAAATGTCCGATAAATTTATTGTTCACCATCTTCCCAGCAACGATTTGTCCTTCAACAGTCATTCCTGATATACCAAGAATTGTTGTCGTTGTTTCAGGATATTCAGACAAACCAGCAACACCGCCGATTGCTTCATGGTCACCTAAGCGATGTGATTTACCAGCACCAGTGCCTGTCCATTCGTATTTCAATACAAAATTAACATACACAAGCATTGTGTTGCTTTGAACACTGCTTGTTATTATCCAAGTGTTTTTACCCGCAACACCGCCCACAAACAATGTATGAGTTGCATCGTTGTCTGGGGAACAATCTATAATTGTAAATGAAGCATCTTTTTCAAAATTTACAAGTCTGTTATAGTTTGCATCATTGTCAATTATAATTTCCTTTTCGTTTGTGCCAACTACGCAACCAAGATTGATTTTATAACCATAATTTGCCCTTAATGAAGATGTGTTCATAAGAACATATATATTTTTTAAGACACCTTTGTTATAGCCGGCAACCAAACCGATATTTATTTCTTGATATTCTTTTAATGCGTCTTCCGACGACAAATCTAAATCGATTTTACCTTCAAATTTAACATTTTCTATACTTGCATTAGCATCAATACCAGCAAACAAGCCATAAGAATTTGAAGTTGATTTGCTTGAAATTTCAATTCCTGTAAAGCAAGCATTGTTGATTCCTTTGATTTTACCTTTTAAAATGTATTGTGAATATTCCCAACCATTGTTTTGGCTATCAACAAATTTAGAAATATCAATTGTTCCAATAATGTTGTAGTTCTTTTCAAAGTTTGTTTCAATCATTATTCTTAAATCTTTTTCCGACATAATTTGGAATGGATATTCTTCACTACCATCGCAAATTACAAGCGGAATATCTAAGTAAGTTGTAAATGTTTCGGAAGTTGAATAACTATCAATCGCAATAAGCCTAATAATTCCTTGACCGCTTTGATATTTTGTGTCAAGAGTAACTTCCAATTTATCGCCAACCCATTTAAACTGAATTGCATTTGCATAACTCAAATCATTTGGAATAAAAATTGCTCTGAGTTCTTTATTGCTTGCGCTAACTGGATACACAGTTGTGAAAATTGACATTGTGCCTTTAAACCTATCAATATTGATACTATTCACACTCGCAACAATTTCTTCAACTGGTGTTTTGTTTAAAATATCAAATTGAATACTCTTTGTTAAATTGTCTAGTTCTTGTCCGCTTTGTTCTCTTTCAATTGTGGCAGTTAAAACAACTTTACCAAGTCTAAAATTGCCATTTTCATCAAAATAATCTGTTGGAACAAGTTCTCCGTTTTCATTTTCATACATTTTTGCAACATTACAGATTATTGTGCCTGTTCCAGTTGCAGTGTTAAATGTGAATGTGAAAACTTTATTTGAGTATTTAACAATATCGCCATCAATATCTGGGTCGCTGTCCCAACCAACATTTGTTTGCCATTTAATATTTTTTAATATTGACTCCCTGAGTTCGTCTGGTCCGATATTAATTGTGATAATTGCAGTTGCTAGTTGTTCTGAATAATAACCAACATTCGCTAAATTATATAAATCAAAATTTGTTGAACCTTTATTTGTAGTCACCGAAAAGTTTGTAATTCTTGAATAAAACATAATTTTAAATTTATATGTCGTTGTTCTTACTTGCTTTTCATTGTTGCTATCTAAATAATAATGAGTTGCAGTGAATGAACATTCCACAAATCCATCTGTATCTTCTTGACCGATGATATAGCCGTTTGTGTAATTAAAACCTTCACCAGTAAAGTCATAAGAAATTAAATTTCCATTTTTTACAACTATTGGTGGAATTTTTGCACCTGTAAGTGCAATTATTTCAAATAAATATCCACTTTCGCTTGATTTCTTGTTTAAATAGATGTTCGAATTCTGCGTTGGCGTTGGAAAAGATAATTCTAAGTTTGAAAGCGACTCAATAACTTCAATGTCGAATTTTTTTCTCATTCCATTATCTAGAACAACAAAGAACGAGCCAACTCCAACACTTTTTGCAGTGATTAATATTTCATTGTCTTCATTTTTTTCAACATTAACAATGCCCAAATTGTTGACAATTGCAAAATCATGACCACTTTCCAAATTGCCGTCAAGTTCAGCATAAACATAAAGTTTTAATATGTTTTTACCGAAATTATCTATCAAATTTCCGTTTTCATCCAAAATTTTGCCACTGTTTAAGTCAAATATGTATTTTGTATATTCTGTAACAGTTCCTGCAAGTTCACCATCTGCAAATTTATCATCAGTTATAACCATTGCTGTTGGCGAGCGTTTGATATTCACTTTGATTGTGTAATTTATAACATAAGTTACATTTTCAAATGTGTATCTTATCTCAGCCACAACATCAACAGATTTAAAATCAACTGCATTGATAGCAGAAATTTTGATTGATTCATTATTGGATAAAGAAATCTTGCTTTTATAGTTAAACTCACTAGCATCTTCTCTAGCTTTGTTAATTCCTTTTGAATTTAAAACCTTTAAAATACTGTCAGCATTTGCGTTTAATAATAAGTTAATCTTGTAATCAATACAATTTTGTGGATATACCGCAAATGTTAAGTTTTTGCCAATATAACCTTCTGTTGGGTCATAAATAGTTATTTCTTGATTTGTTGAAATATCCTTATTTATTGCTAGATTAGTTGGCGCTTCCGCGCAATCAAAATACAATTCGCTATTTGTTGAATATGTATATTCTCCAATTTGATATGTGAACACAACCTTCATTTGATTGAATCCAGCGTATTCAAATTTGAAAATATGTTCATATTTGCCATTTGTTAATGTTCCGTTTTGAACAATATTTGCAACAAGTAAGTCATTTTTAACCCAGTTGTTGCCGTCTTTTGTGTAAATAACTGCTCTAACTTTTAAATCTGTTTGATTGCAATTAATTGTGAGTTTAATTTGCCTTTCATTGTATGCAACATCAAAATTTTCAATAGTTTTAGCATTGTTATTTTTTAAAATTTGTAGCGTGTCGCCACTGTTAATTTGTGTATAAGAACTTTCATTTTTGTTAGAAAGCATCAATTTTTCTAATAAAATATCGACATTTTCAAGTTTTTCAATAACTTTTACATAAACATTTCTTGAAATTCCATCTAAATTCTCGCTCACAAATGTTATTGTTGTGTCTTCTTCCAAACCACTGAGAATATGTTCGCCATTTTCGTTTGTGATTAAATTTTCGCCGTTATAAGCCTTCAATTCTCTTTGAGTTGTGCTGCTTGGATAAAAGTTAAATAAGTTTTCAGCATTGAGTTTTAATTCACTGCCTTTTTCAAAATAAATTGTTTCAATATTATTTTTTAAATTAAAATCTGAGATTTTTTCAGAAATTCTAACAAGGATGCTTGTTTGTTTAGAATACTGTTGAGTTGTTGCAGTGATAATCGCACTTCCGCCCGATTTTGCTGTTATTTTAATTTTTACTCGTCCGTCAGACAAATATTGCCTGTCTGAAATCTCAACCGCGTTAGAGTCCGTGGAGAAAGTAACACCAGCACTCATTCCGTCTTGCCAATTTACAATTTGAAATGTAAGTTCGCGTGAAATTTGTTCTTCATCATCAACAGATAAATTGATGACTTTGAAATCACCTTCCACGCTATCTTCTTTCGTTATCATTGTAATTGATAGATTGTTAGTATCAACTCCACCGCATCCAGCAAAGACTATCGGAATAATTCCGATAATCATTGCAAGGATCAATACTATAAATCTTTTTATCTTCATGTTAGTTTCTCCCTTTGTCTAACTCACCTAATTAAGGTGTTATTTTGCCCATACTGAATACAAGTTCAATGTAAATGTGTTTCCAACAAGGCAATCTGCATACTCTTCTTTAACTGTGCCATCTGAATTGAAGAATGTTGACAAATCAATTTTTGTATCAACTTCGAAATCTGGCGTTGTTTTACCTTGTGTCAATGAATAACCTGCAAATGTGTAGTCTCCGCTCGTTACAACATATCCTGGATTTACAATTGTATAACCCGCTTCAAGGCTTTCAGATGTCAAAGTAATTGGTATTGGATTATACGAGTCTAATTGAAGTCCTGGGAATAGTAATCCATCTGAATTTGGATTTACATTTAATACAAATGTGTATTTTGCACTCCAAGTTGCAGTTAATGTTATTTCATAAACAAATTCAATGTTGCCATTGTTTACTCTTGCAAACAAGTTATCCAATGTCAACTCTTCACCAGCTTGACCAACTCTTGTTGTTTGATATTGACCACTTGTATCTTTATAAACCCAAGTGTAACTCCAACCAGCAAATTCAAAGCCAAGACGAGCAAATCCATTTTCTGGCAATGTATATTTGCCACCTTTATAAGTAAATGTGACATCATCCATTGTTCCTGTTGCATTGCTGTTTCCAGAATCAAATTTGATAGTCAAATCTCTCTCTTTCCATTGTGCAGTGAAAGTATAAGTTGCATCATTTTCAAGACTGTTATCAAATTCAAATGTAGCTCCAACTTCATATTTAACACCATTGTATTCCCAACCAGTGAATTCATAATACCAATTTGAAGTGAATCTGTTTTCTGGAAGCGTATAACTTTCGCCGAATCTCAAAGTAATTTCGTCGTAAAGTGAATCAGCACCAATGCCGTGAGCACCTTTATCAAATTTAAGTGTCAAAACAATTTTTTCCCATTGAGCATAAAGTGTCAAATTGTTTTGGTATTTTGAATATTCGATCTTATCTCCTGCATTGAATGCATCACCTTTTCCATCAGCGCTTGTGTTCCAACCAACAAACTTATAGCCAGTTTTCTTAAAGCCATTTTCTGGAACTGTAAAAGATGTTTCAATATTAAATGTTCCGCCAGCTACACCGCCACTAGTTGCATTATTTCCATCAATTGTAACTGTATAATTAATTGGTGAAAGTGTAACTTCATAAGTTCCGTATGTATTTAATTTGTCAACTGCAGCATTTTTATCAACAACAAAATCAACATAACCGTCTTTCTTAATAGCACTCAACACATCATCTGCTGTCATATTATAACCAATTAAGATTTTTTGTGAAGCAACATTAACTCCCTTGTATGTATAGGTCACGGTTCTGAAATAATCATTTTTTGCTATTGTTGTTCCAGAAACTGCTCCATAATATCCCAAAAGGATAGATCCCGTTTTTCCTGCTGGAATTGATGTAAATGTTGAGCCAGCTGTTTGTCCTAGTGTTTCATCCGATGTGCCGTAAACATTTCCTAACACAACAAATTTTTCAAAATTGCTCAAAGCAATATCTTGATTATTAACTTTAACTCCTGCCGCTTTTAAAACAGCGTTTATTGTAGCAACATTAATTTCTTGGCTTGTGCTCTTGTTATAGTTAGCGCTTTCTTTGTTTGTATCTAAGAGATAATTGTAAGAAATATGGATACAGCCATCACTATAATTAATAGCATATTCAACATTTTCATATGTGTGTGTTGTTGATGTTATTTCGTTCCCTTCATTATCTACAATCTTAACATCAGCAATTGGAATATTGATTGTAACATCGTGAATAATGTCTTCCCAATTTGCTGTTATTGTGATTTTGCCATTTTCACCAACAAGCTCGTCGGACAATGTTATTTCGCTACCTACAGCATATTTTGTTCTATTAACCGTCCAACCAGAGAAATATTTTCCAGCTGGAGCAATAAATGTGCATTCTGGAAGAATATACTTAGTTGCTGTGATAGTTTGATCTGCCATTTCTCCAGTAGCATCGTTACCACCATTAAAAGTTAGTGTGTAAGACTTATCCACGAATTGAGCAGTTAAAGTCATGTCACTTATCACTTGAATTGTTTCACCTGTTTGATATGTGTTTGTTCCATCGCTCCAGCCAGCAAACACAAAATTTCCGTTCGTTGGGACTTCTTTTGGCAATGTATATGAACTTGCCACTATGCTATCATCATCGTTATAGTTCTTCAAAACATAAAGTGTATTTGGCAAACCTTCTGCTGTTCCGCCAGCAAAATCAAGTTCTATTGTATGGAAATATGTGCTCATGCCATATTTACCTTCGCCAGAAGAGTTATCAATCCAATACAATATAAATGAACCCGATTCTTCAGTGATATTATCTTGTGTAAATACATTTCCATTTGCATCAACCCAATAACCAGTTCTGCCAGCTGGTGTATACCACCCAACTTGACTTTCATTTTCATCAGTAAATATCCAGCCATTTTCCCCAGCACTTGTATATGAATAAGTTTTAGAAAGACTTTCATCATTTCCAACATTAAATGTAATTTCTAAATCTCCACGAACAATTTCAATTTCAACGACTTTATTTGCAGCATGCGTACTAAAATCGCTATATGTCAATTCATCTTTTGTAAGTACTGATGAAGTTCCTTTAATTTTGTAACCAGTTATTGCATTACCTGATAATGCATAAGGTTTAATATCGTTAGCGAATGAATATTCAATTCCATCTACATATTTTAAGGTCTTGATTAAACGATCTCCATCATAAACTTTTAATTCAAAGTCATAATTAGAATTAAAATATTTTGAATTTTGATCATATCTATTTATATCTGTGCTACTATTTGACCCATTATACGAATATGAGAACTTATTATTTTCACCAACAAATCCTGTAATTTTGTTTGGTTTTCCGCTTACGCTTGTAAAACTCCAAGTTGTTTCATCCCATTTCAAAGCGCCTATGCTAGGCTCTGTTCCTGTATATCCACAAGATTCATATGAGGAATAAAATTCGTATGAATTTAAAGTCGTTGACCCATTATTTCCAGAAATAAACACTCTGCCGTCAAATTTTGTAAAACTTGCTGTTGTAAAACCGCTATTATTATAAATAATACTACCAGATATTACTTGTTCGTTTAACCATGCCTTGCTTCTCCATTTCAATCTTCCTATTGGCCAATGGAAAAGCAAAGTATAACCAGCATAATCATATTCTTGAGTATTTGTCTTCATAAATATTGTTGGAGCGGTATTTTCCGCATTAAGATACCCAGACTCTGAAGAAGAAGCGTATTTCTCTTGATTTGAATTTACCGCATTGCCTACAATAAAACCTTTATATTTTGGATTATTATTTTCGTCCTTTTCAATAGAACCCATTCTGCCAATTACGCTTGCAGCGCCATTTGTCATGCTTGAATAAACATTCGCTTGGATAATGTTGTTGTAAATTATAGTTGGACAACTTGCTCCTGCGAGTTGACCTGCAATTGTTCCCGCCCATTTATGAGATTGAACAACTGAATTTATAATTCTAACATTTTTAAACTCATTGAAGTTTGTTCCAACATTTCTGCTATCAATATTGGCAAACAATCCAGCATACCCCCAATGATATGCCGCCATGCCACTAATTGTATAACCATTTCCATCAAATGAACCTTCAAAGTTAACTATATCTTCGGTCTTAATATCAATATTCCAATACGAACTATCAACCTTTACATTCCAAGTATTTCCATTATAAATGAACTTCTCTTCTCTACTTGTTCCAGGTTCTTGTTCTTTATTCCAACGAGGCATTACAACTGCATCATTAATTAAAACTTCGTAATTTACAAACCCTGCGCGATCACTGAAATATTTTAGTGTAACTGTTCCTAAATTGTTTAGTGCTGTGAAAGTATATTGACGCCAGTTAGAATATTGATTGCCGCCAGTCCAGCCAGTTCCTCCATTCTCTATTATCTGTGAATATAAAATTGCTGTTGCACCAATTGGTGTCCAAATATAACCTGTTAAATCAATATCATTTATCAATTTGATTGAAGCGTAAGCATAATCGCTTGCATTTTTAGAAATATAAGCCAATTGTCCTGCATTTTCAATTTCAACAATGCCGTTATTATACTTTGGTTGGTTATCTTCTGAAACTTGATTTGTCCAATCAAGCGCATGTGCCTTTTCAAACAATGTTGATTGTAACATGCTTGCATCATTTGCAGATGAAGCAGTTAAGCCGCCACTCGCTGATGGAACGCTACCATTAGATTGCAATGTCCATTCTTTATAATGTCCAATTTTATAAGCTCCAGCATCAAGAGTTAAAAATCCATTTCCATTACAACAATGAACATAACCATGATAAGTATGATATTTATTACCTTGATAAAAGTTTAAAGCCAATTCTGTAATTTTAACTGATTTTATATTTATTATGTTACTTTGATTCTCATTAGATTTTCCGTTATTTCCTAGAATTTTATAATAAAGTTTAAAACCATATTTTGAACTTTTATTTTTTTCATGCATATATTCGCCATAAACATTATGGCCTTCATTGCTTGAATAGTCTTCAGCATTTGCATAACTTTCTGAATATACATAAATCCCAGATTGATAATCTAAATAAAAACGATTTGCTGATCCCCAACTTAATGCAGTATGCCCGTTTTGTCCTGGATCTTTTTGAGCATTTTTGTTTTTAACAACAACTGTGCTTGGTTCGGCATAACAATTTGTGATTGAAGAATCATCCCAAGCGGAACCCATAATCCAACCAAAGGTTTCGTCATCACTAATCTTTATAGTGCCAGTCATTGAACAGCCGTCAATTGATGAGATATTTCCGCCAGCAATTCCGCCAACATAACCATCTTGCTTCTCTGTGTTTGAGCAATACAATTCGCCAGTGTTATAACAATTTTTAATAATGCCATTATTTTTTTCAACAGAGCCCCCTGCCATACTTAAATCTGTAACACCTGCGCCAACAATTCCGCCAACACCGACCCATCTAGCACCAGTTCCAGAAACAGGTCCTTCATTTCCTGAGTTTTTAATTGTATTATTGAATGCTGAAATAACTCCTGCAATTCCGCCAGCAAATGCATCACTACCACTATTTACAACAACTTGTCCAAAATTGAATACATTTTCAGCATCACAAATTTCCAAATTACCGATTATGCCACCAGCAATATTTGCTGAACATACTTGCCCGTAGTTAAATAAATTTCGCAACATTACCTGAGGTTTATTAAAACCTTCTCTGGTCAAAAGAAATGCTAAAACTGCTGCTGCATTAATTGTTCCAAAACTATTTCCACCAACAATTCCGCCAGCGAATGCTTTCACAGTGTCATATGTTTTGTAAATATCATTTGAAATATTTCCAATATTAAATGAATTTTCAATCATATTTTTTATCATTTTATTAGCATAACCAACTATGCCGCCCACATAAGCTTTGATGTCAAATGCATTTGATATTTGTCCGCCCGCACTTACATTGCCATAGTTACCATTTCTATTTGTAGTGCCAAAATCTGTCGCTTCTGCATATCCAACTAGACCGCCGATTGCTATTAAATCGTTATTTGAAGGTTTTGTAACAGAAATGTCATTAAAATTGAAACTACCAGATACAGAACTATTCATCATGTATCCAACTAAACCTCCAACATATGTTTTACCTTTAACAGTTGCTCCGCTTGAACGAACATTTTCAAGTGTTCCTGCAAAATTATTTGCAACTGCCCCAACAGTAGCCAAAGAGTCAGAACCAACTGTTGAATTCTTTGCATAATTAAATTCAATGTTTTTAATATAACTGTTTTCAGTTATATTTACTTGTGAGTAATAACCTTTTATAAAATAGTAACTATCAGCACCAGGATAAAGGCTAAAGTAATCATTGCCAATTGTCCAAGAATATTTTTTACCATATCTTGTTCCATTATCCCAACTTGCAATTGTTTTGCCTTCTTCTTTTGTTCCAGTTGATATAACAAGTGTTTGATGTAAAACATAGTTATCAGATTCTTGTGACCATTCATTGAAATAAAATTTATATTTATAGTCATTGACAGACCATTCAACCGAACTATTTCCAGTCCATCTACTGCCATTTGCTGTATGTTCTTTCCTTGTTTCCGTAATACCAATGTTTCCAAAGAAACCACCATTTGTATTTCCTGGGATATTATTAATTGAATAGTTATTGCCTTCAAAACCGACAATGCAATCAATTTGCTCATGTGAACTTATTCCGCTTGTTTGATAATCTAAACTTGTTTGATAATCTAAATTTGTGATTATTTCAACATACTTTATATTTCCCGATTGAATTTGCTCAAGTTTTCCAACATTTGGAATTTCAAGTGGTGAAGTGTTTGTTCCTTCGCCTGTTGAAACTTGCATGTAGGTATAACCAGCATAAACCCCACCACTAAGCATTGGATAACCAAAATTGTATTCATAATTAGAACCAAATCTAGTTATTATGTTATTAATAGATTTAACAAAGTCAGCGTTTGTATTGTTATTGTCATAAGCACTCATTTCATTAGTTGTTTTCTTTATTGCGCCTGTTTGTTCTGTTTCAACGCCATTTCTGTCGTAGTAAACATTGTTTAATGTGCCATTAAAGATTGGAGTCGCACCAGTTGCTGAATCAATTACTCCACCTTGTCTAATCGTTGTGTAGCAATTTGAAACATATCCAGCATTATCTTTTGCGCCGTTGAAAGAATACATTGCTCCATTGTGGACAACGCCGTTTACATAAGAGTTAAGAATTGTTCCGTTATTTTCAAATACAAATCCAGCAAGTGCATTTTTAATTTGCAAAATTGCACCAGTATCTGAAATTAAGCCGTTGTTTGTTCCAACAACGCCAGAATTTATTGAATTTGTTTGATGTGATTTTTCGTAACTATTATCTTTATTGAAAACTTCAACAGAATTAGCAAAAATTATTCCATTATTTATGTTTGCAATGCCGTTTGGAGCATCAGTTGCAAGTGAACTGCCATTGTTAAGGACATAATTTGAGTTAAGAACAAACTTAAAGCCCGAAACATAACCATCGTTTGTTTTAATTGGAGTGCCTGATTTACCATCTGTTGAAACTTCCCATTTTTTACCGTTACCAATCAAATGAGCATTTGCATAAATTAAAGCATTTTTTAGTGAAATATCGCCATTAGCAATATAATATTTCATATTTTTAATATCAAACGCTTCATTTGTGCCAAATTGGGAACTTGAATTGATGTTTTCAGGTTTTAGTTTACTGCCTGTTATTAAATCTTCGCCAAATAAGTCTTTATTATTTACAATAAATTCACTATCGCTGAGTGTTGAACTATTTGAGCCAAAATCTTCTTTGTCAACTGCAAGATTGAACATGTGTGAATAAGAATTGTCTAATGTATTATCGTCTTCGCCAGTTGATACACCATTGTTACCACTATTTACAACATCTGGAGCTGAGCCAACAAGTGCGCGAATATTATCTGCATTATTAATTGTTCCCAAGTTTATGTTATAAATTGATGTTAAAGTGCGGTTTCCACCAAATCTCCACCATGTGCCAACTTTTGCGCTTCCAACAACGCCACCGATGTAAAGGAGTGTAACATTCATTTTATTTTCAAGCTTGATATTTCCCCAAGATTTCGTGCCAGTTACACCAACATAATTATTTTCTTCGCCACCATTTACTGAGCCAACAACACCACCAATGATTGCAGCTGTGATTGTGACTTTTGTGTCGTCAGTATCATTTCCTAAGTCAATTTGAATGCCACCAGAAACACAACCACCTTTTAGGAATGTGTGGTTCATGTATCCAACAAGTCCGCCGACATTAAGGCTTAAAATTGTTATTTCCGCAGAATTGCCTTTGTGAATATAAATTGCTCCGCCTTTGAATGATGCTTTGTCAATTTTACTTTGATTTGACAATACTGTATTAACACCATTTTCAACTTTTGTATATTCTTTCGAATTTGCTCCAATTAAATATCCAACGATGCCTCCTAAATAAATATTGTTGTCGCCTGTTGTGATTGTTGCGTCAATATCACCATTGAAAGTGAAATCTTTTGAGTCTCCATTTGAATTACCTATTGCAACTATTGTTCCTTCACCAGCAACAGCATCAGCATTTGCTACATCAACATATCCAACAATACCACCAGCATATAGGTTTTTACCAGTTACATTTATATTTGTATAAACATGAACCGTTCCGCTGATTGTTGCTGCGTTTTGGTTGATATATCCAACAACACCGCCTGTGTAGTTGTCATTAACGCCAGAGTTAACTTCTATTTTGTTATTTGTTGTTTCTGAGCCGACTGTGAGTGTCGCATTAATTGTAAGTCCAGCACCGCTTGAACCAATAACTCCACCAACTGCAACAAAACCACTATTTTCGATTGAATTATTTACCAAAATGCTGCCATTAATGTTAATTTGATCTGTAATTGTTGTTGAATCACTTGTATGTCCAATTAAACCACCGATTGAAGATATAAATGTGCTATTTGATTGAACTTTAACATTTATTAAATTCTTATCTTTTGCATTAATTTTGATGTTCCCAAATGCGCCGTTTGCTTCGCCAGCGAGTCCGCCAACATAGGCACAAGCGTAATTTGAACCATTTTTGATTTCACCAGTTAAATTCATGCCACTTTGAATGACTATATTTTGTCCTTTACCAAACATCAAGCCAGCATAAACTTTTCCAGTTTGAACTCCTGAAAAATCAATAGTTATATTTTTAATTCCATCGTAAGCATTATCAGTGTTATTTATTGTTGTTCTAGTTTCTGATTTTCCGAAATATCCACCAACATAGGCGTCATTAGATATATCAGAATTAATACTAATTGAACTATCTGTAACTGTAACATTAGATTTTGTTATCAAACTTGTTGAGACAGTTAAATGACCTGCTAAATAACCAACACAAACTTGATTATATTTAGCGCCTTGAATATTAATTTTGCTATTTATAAATGTAACATTTTCAATAACATTAACTGCACTCATTTTTCCTGAGAGCATACCAGCTTCTACTTTTGCTTGTTCATCTTTATTTTCATTATTGTTTTCATTTTCTAATGTTAAAATTACATTATTGAAATGAATATCTTTAAGATTTTCAATGCCATCTATTGTGTTTGCCAAAGCACCAACATCGCCGCCTGATGTTTTGATGTTTAATGATATATTTCTTATTGTAATATTTTCAATAAGTGCATTACTTGTGATATTGTCTGCAAGAAGCGTAGTTGCATGAACATTGCTGTTTTGTTTTGTTTCATCTTCATAACCGAATGCAATATTTCTAATTACACCGCCATTAACATTGCTGAACAATGATTTTTCAGTCAAGCCATTAATGTAATATTTTACGCCTTCTCTTTCGCCATAAAGTGTTCCTTTAAATTCTGATGGAACAAATGTTTCTTGAATTCTTGATAAATTGAAATACAATTCATTTTGACCAACAGATAAACCTGCAAGGTCTGCGCTCGTAAATTCTCCAAAAGTTGAAGAGTCATTTGGAACATATTTGTAAGGGTTAAATGCTGTTGCTGGGTCATCACCAATAATTACAACATATCCCTCTCCTGAATATTTCCAAAGTCTTTCAAAATCTTTTGGCTTTTCAATATATAAAACTTTTGAAACAACACCAAAGATGAGATATGGAAGCATATCGTCAGAGTCTTTTGCCCACATATTAGCATCCCAAGCATCGTTTGCTGCCAAGAACATTCTATTTAAGAGTGCTCCGTCTGCTGCAACGCCACCATAGTTGTCTAAGTTTTTGATTAAATCTTTAACATTATTAATGTTATTATTATTTAATATTAATTTAACATTATTAAATGTAAATGATGTATTCGCAAAAACTTCAGCGCCAATGCGAAGATTGGTTGTTGTTTTACCAACCAAACTGCCGATTTTATTTACATTAAATGAAATAATGTTGCCATTTGCATCTAATTGATTTTGTCCGGCTGTTGCATTTAAGATGTCTGCTCCATTTTCAGAAATCGAAATTGATTCTAAATAGTATGTTGGAGCGAAATTTGTAATTTCATCAGTCAATTTATTATTTGCTGCATTGTATGTTTTATATAATCTTCCGTCTTTCACATAAAGCGTGTTGCCATCTTGGTTGTAACTCTTTTCGTAATCGTAATTTGACTCTGTATTTATTGTCCAGTTATCTGAAATTCCTGCACCAGTCCTAATAAAGTATTCATTATTAATTTTAATAATAATTAAAGAGTTATTGCCAAAAGGCTTAACAGTAGAAATTGATAAAGCATTTTCGCTTACTGTTGTCCCAAATTTATATACAACATTTAAATTGCCAACATTTGTTGATAAAATTAAGTTATTGTCTTTATCAATTGTTTTATTTTTTGCTTTGGACAAGTCAAAACTATTTGAATTTGATACTTGTTCTAACGCTTTTACCAAGTTGCTGTTTTGTTTTGAATAGAAGTTGATTGCAACTGCGTGCTTGATTGTTGTTGAACCTTCATTCAAGCCAATCAAACCACCTGCCGTTGAGCCGTCAACATCGCCAAGTGCATAAACTTGGTCAAAAATTCCGTTAGATTTATTGTATCCAATTAAACCGCCCGCATATTCTGCTGAACTTAAAGAAACATCAATTTTTGCGTAACTATTTAATAAGTTGCCTGAAATCATTTGACCAACAAGACCGCCAACATATTGAACTTTAACATCGTTTGTTGTTATAACATCGCCAAACAATGTTGTATTGCCATATCTTGATGAGCCATTTTTGTTATAACCAGCGATTGAATCTTCAATTTGCTTTTGAATATCGTCTTTGTGTTCAATTCTTATTTCAGATAAATCGCCTTTATTAACACCAACAATTCCGCCCGCTGTTGAGCCTGTTGAATTGATTTTTTGATCAAAATTTGCAGAACCAGTGATTTCAAAGCGAACATCTGATACTTTTGTGCTTTCGCCAACATAACCAACAACACCGCCAACATAGAATGCTTCAACGATGATTGATTCGCCTGAAACTGCTAATTTGTTCGCTTGTGCAGTTGAAACTGAAACAGTGCTTTCACCTGCTGATTTGAAGATATCAATAATACCAGCGATACCGCCTGCGTAACTCATATCTGAGAATTCGGTTTGACTGCGTTTATATTCGCTATCGCCACGATAATTTGAAATAACTGAAATTGATGAAGAAAGGTTAGACAACTTGCTGTCACCTTGAACAACACCAACAATACCACCAATGACATTTACGCCATTGATTTCGGAACGATTTTCGCCCTTCAAGTTTGTTGCTTGCAAATCAATATTGATAATTGATGATGAATGTACAAGACCTGCAACGCCACCGACTGTAACGCCGTTACCTGCACTGACTTGTTTTACTGTAAGGTTTACATTTTTGAAAACTGCACCAGATACAATTTGGCTGAATAGTCCAACGCTTGTATGTTCACTTAAAGCAATTTCAACATTAGAGATTGTTAAACCATTGCCGTCAAAAATTCCGCCTTGTGCTGTTGATTTTCCAGTCAAAGTCATGAGAGAAGATGCAACTTTTGTCGCTGCAATGTTTTGTAAATTATTAAAGTCAATATGTGAAATTAACCTGTAATTTCCAAATACTATTCCATCATTTTTGTTATATTTTTGACTAATTGCATAGTAAGCATTTTCTTTTAAGCCTGTTTCTTGACCAAATGCCCTGTTAAATTCGTCTGCTGTTCTTATAATTATTGGGTTTTTAGAAGAACCATACTCATAATTTGTAACATAAGGGAATCTTCTTGCACCTTCTTGCCCGTTGTAATTTTCAATTAAATATCTAACTGAAATTGCAATTTCGTTTGCTGATGTGAGTGTGATTTCGCCATTTACATATCTCCAAATGCCGTCAACTGCAGAGCCGATAAGTTCTTTTGAGTCGCTTGTGTATGCAAAACCATATAACAAATCACTATCTACTAATGATGCCAAAATTGCATACGCACCAGTTGAATATTTTTCTTCAAGAAGTGTTTCTGTATCATAATTTTGGACATAGTAGTAACAATTTGTAAATTTGCCAAGTTGCATACTGTCACCCCTAGCATTGTTGCCTGAGAATGGCATACGAGTTGTTAATTTACCTGTTATTGTTGCCGCTGAATAACATCTTTCAACTTCGCCGGTTGTTGTATTTGAATAAACAAAACCTGAAACCAATCTGCCAGACAAACTACCGCCTAAAAGCAAGTTTGCATAGCAATCTGATATCTTAGAACTGTTTTCAAAAACAAACCCTGCTGAAATGCCTTCCGCGTAAATTCCGCCGTCTGTGTAGTATTTACTATAAATTTCTGTGGCTTTTTTGAAGGATTTTACATAACTTCCAGTGATTATTCCACCAAATTCGTTATAAATAGCAAATCCTGCTGTTTTTGATGCTGTTCCAGAAACAGCCAAGTTCGTGATATAGCCGTTTGAGAAGAATGACGAAGCAATAACGCCGCCGTTTCTTAAAACAACGCCTGCAATATCTGCTTGACCAAGAAGTGTCAAGTGTTCTGCTGCAAAACTATAATCTGCCGACTTGTTTTGAGCAATATCGGTCATAAACACTTTTGTGAATGTTGTATTTCCAACACGGCTGTTTGTAATTCTACCAGCGGCAAAATTGGTAATGCCAAGACCAGCAATTTGAACTGTTGTGCTGTCTTTCTTCAATTTTCCATGATTTTCAGCGCTGAAATAAACTCTGATACCATTGCCGTCTGAGTGAGATGCAAAACGATATGCTTTGTTTAAATCTTGATCAACAGATGAAGATGAAATACCTGCTTTTTCCAAAACATCTGTGTTATAGGCTTTTGCTAAGTTAAGTGCTGTAACTTCGCAGTTGTAAATAATTCCGTAGTTTTCAATAAACAAACCTGCAATGTTAGCGTTTGAAACCAAATCTTCGTCAATAATTATGTCTTCAAGTTCATACAAGTTGATTGTTAAATTTTTGAGAGTTGTATTTTCACCAACATTTTGGAATAACGCTAAATTCAATGTTTGATTTGAATTGTTATTTAACATTGAAGAAATGTTAAAGTTTCTAATTGTAATTATTTTGTTATTGCCGTCCAACGATGCAATCATGTCTGTGTTTGCAATAGGTGTGAAATCCGTCAAATACAAGTCGTTCATCAAAATATAGTTTGCTGGTTCGCCACTTTCTGTTGTAGTCGAATTCATATATCTGATAAATTCTTCTTCCGTTTTAATTGCTATTGGTGTGTCTTCATCTTCATATATTTGAACTTTAATTATAAAGTTATAAGTAAAGTAATTAATAACATTGTGGTCGCCAGGAAGAGTGTATGCAATTTTGATTTGCATTGGAATATTACCGCTACGCAAACCATTAATTGAGAATGTTCTTGATGATAAAGGTTTATCATTTTCATCTTTGTCAACAATCACATCAAAGTAGTTATTTGTGTTTTTGACGCCGTTTTCATCAAAATAACTAGTATCTGAATTTTTATAATACAAATTGTATGCTAAATTTGCATTTATTTCTCCATTTTCTGAAAGACCAAAACTATAACCATTTTTATTTTGTTTATTCTCGCCTTCCCCAGTTTGCTCAATCGTGTTATTTGAGAAAGTTAATTTATCTTTATTAAATGTGTATAAATAGTTATAATCAGTATTATTGTCATTTGATTTATAATTAATATTCAAAGCAATATTTTTAAGGAAAAATTCCTTATTTTTAGCAATTCTGTGTGCCGCATCTTGTTCGTCTTGGCTTGCGCTGTTATACGCTGGCGTTGACGATAGTTTAAAGCCAAAAGTTAAATCTTGTCTCAATTGAATTGGTGCAACAAAAACATTATCATCTTCGGCCTTTCCTTCAATATACATTCCGTCAACAGTGAAATCAACAATACTTAAAGTAATGGAATCATATTCTGGTTCAAGTTTTCCATTAATCATTTTTCTCATAATTGTTTGAATAACAACTTTGCCATCACCGTTAATTTCTGCGTTTAAACCTGCTCTAATTCTTCCAGAATAAATCTTTTTGCCATCTCTAATCTCATATTCAGCAGTGTTGTAAACAATATTGATATAATCTCCACCCAACTTAGATTGTTCATAATTAACACAACGAATATCTCTGAGTTCTTGGTCTTCATTAACTGCAACTTCAAAATCAACATAGTTTCCGCGAGAAATAACCGCGTCTTTCTTGCCGTCAACTGTGATTTGTGCTTTATTTATTGTTTCGGCGGAAAGAACAATTGTTGTTGTCTTAACTTCTTTTGTTGGATCTGCTGGATAAACTTTGATTGTAATTGGGAAATAAACACCCTCTTTAACAGTATCAACAATTTTTGTTCTAACATAAATCATTCCATTATCTTTTGCAAGTTGTTCTGAATGATAAATTGTGAGTTTATTTGTGTTGCGTTCTGAACTATAACCAATTGTTCCGCTAGCGTTAATATAGTCGTTATTTTGCGAATTAATCATTTGTTCAAATAAAACATAATATTCGCCATTTACAACCGCACTTTCAATTTCAATTTTGCTATATGCCGCATAATCTGGATATAAATTGATTGCAAGTAAGCCATTTTTACCAGGTCTTAAAACAGTTGTTGGGTTTGTATTGATTGTAAAACCATTTGATTTAGTATTATCCGCTGCATAATGTGATTGCGAAATGCTTACAACTTCTTGTGGTATTAATGTCAAATTCAATGTTGAAACAACTTTACTTTCTGAATCTGAAATTTTAATTTTAAATTCTCTTACTGTTGATATTGTTTTTCTAATATCACTTTTTACAGATACATAAACATTAAAGTTGTGATTATTGCCAACTTTTGTTGATTTAACTGCTGTTACATCAAAAATTGCTTTTTCATCTCTTGCATTAGATGCACCAACTAACATATCGTTTTCATAAATTTCAACAATGATATTTTCGTCTTTTTTATCAGAAATTGCCACAACATCAAAATTCAACACATTTGATGGTGAAAGTTCACTATCTGTTAATGTTGTTTGAATTCTGCTTGCGCCTCTTACAACTTGAACTTCGTAATTTTTGTTAAAATTCTTTGAAATTAATTCATTTATTATGTCAAAATCAGAATCTTTAATATTTCCAAGGTATGTTCCAAGACCATTATTTTGAAGCGCCAAGATTGTTTTGATTGTAAATCTTTCGTCTTCATTCTCGTTAAATGTATAATTGCTTGGCGATAAAGTATAAGTTCCTTCTGAAATAAACTTATAATCGTCATCAAAACTTGAATTTCCTTTATTATTGTAAATTGATCCAACGCCATTTAAAATGCCGTTTGCATCGTTTTCTCCTGATTTAATTTCAAAACCTATTGCGAATAAGTTAGTAAATATTGAATAATTTGCACCATTTAAAAGCACTGTCGCTTTAACATTTGATGCATATGTTTCTGTTTTTGAATATCCAACTTGGTCAACATCGCCATTTTTGATAATTGTTGATGGGTTCATTGATGAAGAACCATGATATAAATTGAAATCTTGAATTGGATAAATTACATAGAACACAATTTTTTGTTCTCTGCAAGATGTGCTTGCGTATTTAGATGTAACATTTACTTCTGTTTTGCCAACACCTGAAATTCTAAGTTCATTTCCAACAAAAGAAATTGAAGAAGAAACCGTTAAATTGAACAATAAATTGTTATTTTTACCGAAGATTTCTTCAAGTGAAATAATATTTAAGTTATTTAATTGTGATTTTGCAACGCCGTCTGACAAACTTTCAAGCACTTTATAGAAATACATGACGATATTAATCGTTCCATCTTTTTCAGAATACATATATTTTGAACTATCTGTTTCGTTGATATTTACATTGATGTTGTCAACAACTTTTGGTGCGTTTGCGTTAACAAGATATAACGAACCATTGTTGATATTTTCATCATATTGCCACAATGTTGCATCTTTAAGATTATTTTGTAAAGCAAGATTGAAATTTGCTAATGTGTCATAATCAACTGCCATGAAAACATTTTCGCCACAAGTGAAAACTTTTTCGTCATCATTTTGTTTTAAATATGTATTTACACCATTTTTAACATAATAAGCGCGAGAATATGAATTTGAAATTTTATCTGTGCCACTAAGAGCCAAAGCTTTTGCTGATGCATTTGAAACTTTGCTTAATGTATAGCAATTTACAACTGTGCCATTTTCAATTTCGCCAACAAGAGCGCCAACTTTTTCGCCATTGAGTGAGAAATTTGTCATACATTCTGAAACGACTCCGCCAGTTACGCGACCAACAAGTCCGCCAACTGTAACATTAGCGTTTGCACTGACATCATACTTTGTATCATTGTAAGAATAAGCGTAAGTTTGTGAAATTTCGCCACTTGAAACGCCTGCAATCGCACCAAAATAGCCGTTTGCATTTTCGTTTGCGCTTATAAATGCGTCTTTATTATTGCTCCATTTTTCAATTTTGCAATTTTTGATTGTTCCTTGATTTTCTGCCGCAATTCCACCTGCGTTATTTGATGCAGAAATATTTCCAGCAAATAGCACATCAGAAATTGTGCCAATATATGTTTTTTCGTCTTCCGTTTCTGCATTTTCTGTTATTTTTCCATTTAAGCCAACAACACCGCCGACATAAAGACCTTTAACAGTTGCAACTATTTCTCCACCTGTGATGCTTCCGTAGTTTTTGCCAACCAAAACACCTACATAAGAATCTGTTTTTGTATTATTAATTACAAAATTTGAAACATTAACATTTTCAATAGTTCCATAGTTTTCATACGCAATTATGCCTAAATTTTCAGTTTTTGCGCTAATATTTCCAGTAAAATCAACATTTTTGATAATTCCAGCAAATTTTGTAAACATTGTTGATGTTACATTTAATGTTGAATTTCTGCCGTTAAATAGCCCGTAAATTCCACCTGTAAATCCATCTTTAACATCTATTGTTTCTGAGAAAACAAAATTTCCAGTCAATAAATAATGTTTTGTTGGCGCTTTTTGCAAATAAGCAATTTTATCTTGACTATCAATTCTAATTGCAGTTTCTTCACTTTCGCCGTTTGCTATTGCAATATTAATAGTAACAAAAGGTTTAGAACCTTCTTGCATTCCATTTGACGATGCAAAATAGTTACTTGATGGATAAATCAAAACTTTACCATTTCCACCAACTCCTGCTGGAACTGTAATTTTTCCATTTGCATCAATTTTTACGCCAAGAGCAATTAAATTGCTTGATAATTCAAATTCCAAGCCAGTATTTAAAGGTTCAGAGCCGTCTTTTGTGTATAAATTATATTTAATTTCAAAGGTTGCTTCCTTTTTATCGCCTTCAAAGTTGTTATTTTCGATATATATTCCATCATTTAAATCGACATTGACTATTTCAATATCTTCAATTTCAACAGCATCTTTCACAACAACACGAACAACACCGCCAATAACTTTGCTTTCGTTTGCTTCAACAAGTTTAAGCACAAAAACAAGATTTTGAACATCGCTTGTCAATGCTTGAACGCTATATGTCCACACATTGCCGTCCAAATTTCTTGTGATTATTACAATTTCTTTGCCTTCATATTTCAATACAGCACGATTTGCATCATTAAATTCAACAAGTTCAGTGCCATAATACAATTCAAGTGAGTTCAAGTATGTTGGCAAACCAAATCTTGATTGGAGAGTTACACTAAATTCACATTTTGATTTTCCAGCATTTCTGTCACCCAAAGTTTCATAAGAATAGATTTCATGAACATTTGAAGAAATTTCAAAGCCGTCCACACCTTTATAAATTTCAACTACAAAATAGAAAGTATGTGAAGCATCTTTTTCGTAACCATCTCCGTCCGCATTTCTGCCTTTTACATCAATTTTAATCAATGTTTTTCCGGCACTTTGAGATGTTTTTGCTTGAATAATTGAATAATTTTTCAATGTATCAACATTCAAAATATCTGATGTCAAAGCAAAAGTTGCATTTTCAAATATGTCACTGATTGTTAATTGTGAAATTGATTTAACAGTTGTTAAGTCATAGAACGAATATTCAAGAATGTATTCTGCTGTAAATGGATATGCAGTTTTTGTAAGTTGAATACTTGTTCCGCTTTTAAAAGCCAATTTTTGAACTAAATATGTATTTTCGCCGATACTTCCTGTTAAGTTTTCTTTATAGTCAACAATGCTTTCTGTCTCTTTGCTAACATCAATAGTGATATCGTCAAGAGTTGAAATTATTTTCAAATTAAACTCTTTTTCAAAGCCGTCACATAAATAGATTGTAAGTTTTGTTGAACCCAATTTCTTAGGTGAAAGAGTAAATTTAACATACAAATATTTTTCGTCTGAGCCAACAACCGTCAATCCAGAAACATCTGCAAGGTTAGAATTTTTTAGTTTTACAATTGATGAAGTGCCTAAATCGAAGTTTTCTGGAGCAATTGCAAGATAAATGTCAAAATTTTCAACCAATTCTGAAACAATTAAATTTGAATTAACGATTGTAAAGTTAGTTCCGTCATAGTTTACTCTATTAACCGAACTTGCGCCTGGGTTTACTTTAATGTTAAGTTGAATTTTGC
>ERZ779888.973-NODE-973-length-30583-cov-4.315383_pt1 | contig 30583 bp, 30 predicted proteins | sample MGYA00511245_ERZ779888 | MGnify/ENA primary metagenome ERZ779888 (study PRJEB29588, sample SAMEA2155255) | human gut metagenome | biome: human gut; feature: human-associated habitat; material: faeces | place: Denmark | collected 2008/2010 ...
TTACGGGCAAATTAAACGCAATAACCGCCGTAACCGCTATAATCGTCAGTAAAACCATAAGACCTATTCTTTTCGCTGTTTTTTTCATAACGTATCCCCTTGTCCTGCCGATTGAATAAGGTAAGCAGCATAGGCTTCCTCGCATTTATCGAAAGTATCAATGCCGTTTACGCGCCCGTCGTAGAGCGCATAAATGACGTTCTCTTTGCTTTCGCCTTTGTCTACAAGTGCTTTTATGTACTCGTTGATGTCAATTTGAACGATTTGAATCTTTCCCATTTTCCCCTCCTTAACTTTCCTCGTTATTGATTATTTGAGCAAACGTCGCCGCATTCGTTGAGGCTCCGCCGATAAGAGCGCCGCCGATCGACGGCTGACTAAGTATCTCCGCGGCGTTGCCCGTCTTTATGTTTCCGGCGAACACTATAGGCAGCGTCTGTGCGACTTCTTGGCTATAGTGATTTCTCAAATATGTTTTTATGTACGATATCATATCTGCTATCTGCGTCGTAGATATTGTCTTTCCCGTTCCGATTGCCCATATAGGTTCGTACGCAATAATCAAGTTACCGTTTGTATAATCGGAGGCAGTCAAATCGGAAAGAACGGTATCTATTTGATTTGCCACGTACGTTTCCTGCGTCTCTGCTTCTCGTATTTCCAACGGCTCGCCGACGCACAATACGACTTTCATGCCGAATTCCCTTGCTTTTTTTGCCTGTATGACGGCGATGCTGTCCGTTATCTCTAAATAAGTGCGTGCTTCGCTGTGCCCCACCAGAACGTACGAGCAACCGCAATCCGCCGCCATTTTTGCCGAAATCTGCCCGGTGTAGGAACCTGTATCCACGGCGAGCGGACTTATGTTTTGAATTCCTATACTTACCATAGACGTTAATCCTGCCGCCGTTATTTTTGAATTAACGTAATCCAGATAACAAGCCGGCGGAAAGATTATAACTTTCTTCGTGTTATCTAAAACGAGCGACGTTCCGAAAGTTTCGAAAAAACTGTCGATCTCGCTTTTTATCTTGTTCATTTTCCAGTTCGCGCCGAACCATAGTGCCATAGCAATTCCTCCTTGAAAGACCAAAACCCGTGGACCCGAGCCTGCATTTTGCGCATAAATTTTCGTTATCACCGTGCCGTTCACGGTTACACTCTGAAGAGTAGTCGTTCCTGCTTTTATCGCCATATCTGCCCCCTTTTTACGGCAACGTTATGTACAGAGTGGATCCGTCCAAAGTCATCCCCGGAACGGAAGGCTGCATCCCGTAAAAAGCGTCCCAAAGCGCAGTATCCTCAGCGATAAACGCACTTACTTTATTTGCCAGTGAAGTCGTGGCATTTTCCGTAAGTCCGACTATGGAATATATTTTAGACTCGGCAATAAGCGTAAACGCTGCGGTATTCTGCCAGCCTGCCGTATTGTAAGTGAAATCGGTAAGTCCCATTTGTTGCAGGACTGTTTGGTTAACAGCACTGAATTCGCTTATAAACAAGACTTGCAATATCGAGAATCCTTCGGTTGTGGCGTGACATACGGCAAGCCCGTAACCGCTTCCGCCGAATTTGCTTAAATCTACAGAGTACACACCTTGGTTTTGGTTTGTTTCCAGGACTTTAGCAATCTCGGGAGTTTCGGTCATACCCGTGCTAACGTCGTACGTAAGAGCAGTGCAGAACTCCGCCACCTTCTTTGTCGATATATTTGTGTTGAACACCAGTTTTGATATAGGCGCGCCTACGCGAAGAACACCGAAAAGTCCAAAGTCTTTATGAGCCTTGTTCCCTTTCAATTCCGTACAGTTAATTTGAGGTTTATTGTCGAATTTCGTGTAATCTGCCATTAACGCAATATCCACAAAAGATCCGCTAAAAGCGTCGCCTGTCGAAGTATAGTCGACGTCGTATGCAATATACGCATAAAGATGTCCCGATTGAAAACCTGTACGGCTATACGGGTAGACAGTCAGACTGTCCCGGTCGATATCGGTACCCGAATGCACATAAAGCGTCAGTTCGCTACTTCCAAAAGTTGGGCCGGGCAATTGCGAACCTGTAGTTACGGTGGAAAAATCGACGAGTACTATATGTGGGACTTCCGTCGCAAATTTGTTAATACCGGAAACACTGTATACTTTTTCGGAAGAGTATGTAGAATATGCGGTCTCAACATTTGCCTTGTCGAACTTCGTATCGTTAAGCGCTTTGCCCTGTTTGGCCGATAATGCTTTTGCAGGGTCGTCTGTAGTCAAGTCGTTCGTTATCGCGATCTTGTCTAGTTTTGTATTATTGAGTATTTTCCCTTGCGCCGCAGATAAAGGCTTCGTTCCGTCATCGCTCGTTAAATCGTCGACTATATCCGTTTTATTTACTTTGTTCGTAGACACATAATCGATAAGCGTTTTGTTCTGTTTTATGTAATCGACAATTTCTTGAACGGTATCAAGCGTCAAATCGTCGCTTGCAAGTAACGTTTGTATTTTATCAATCAATTCCTTCAAGACTTTTCCCTGTAATGCCGAAAGAACCTTAGTCGAATCGCCCGACGTTAATCCGTTTACTATCGCCGTTTTGTCTAACTTCGCATCGTTAAGCGTTTTGCCCTGTTTTGCGCTTAACGGTTTATCGGTTTCACTGCTTGATAAATCGTCGACTATATCCGTAACATTGACTTTCTTTGAAAATTCGATTTCTATATTTGCGATAGACGCATCTATGAGTTTCTGAACTTCTTCGTTATCTATCGTCGAACCCGTTCCCGAACCCGATACTTGCGGACAAACTATTTCGATTTCAACGCCTTCGGTGCCTTTGTCCGTGACGGTTACGCCGGCTTGTTCGTTTTTTGCCGCATTGCGAACAGTGCCCGTTACCTTTCCGGCAACAAAGCCGCGTTCGTTCAGTTCGGCAACAATACGGTTTATCTCGCTTACAAGCGAATTATTCTCGTCCGTTATCGCTCCTGTCAACGCTTTCTTTATATGTTCGGGCTTATATCCCTGCGCCGTCGGTCTGTCCGGAAGATATGTCTTCCTTTTCAACGCGGCAACGATGGTATTCGTTATTTTTTCGATTGCCATTACCTTTCTCCTTTCATTCTTCTGAGTAATTTATAAATAAATGTTATTTCATGTAGCACAAAGTCTTCGTCGGCATCGTTTTCTATGCGCAAAACAAGCGTTCCGAAAGTTTTCTTTACGGATCGAGAGCATAACGACGAGCCGTTTTCATCCGACATCAGGTTAGAAAACGCGATTTCTTCAAGATTGAGATTTTCCAAGTCGAACGGACGGCCCGTGTTCTTTATCTCGATCGAATACCCGTTGCCAGAACGCGTTTCAAAACTTACTTTCATCTTCCCTTCGGTAAGAGTGGTTACGCTTTCCAGTTGTTTAACGTAGTAATTCGTGCCGAAATTAAGCGCTCCCGTTTTCCAAGTCGCGGTCACGGGCACATCGCCGTAAATCTTCATTGATATATCCGGGGCAGCTTTCGCAAGTTCTTCGTTGTCGAACCATACGCCCGAAAAACTCAATCCGGGACTCTTCACAGCAAAATAAATACCGTTGTCGCGCGGACAAAAAAAACCGTTTCCGATAGGCACGAGAATAAAATCGATATTCGGCGGTTTCTCCGTTTCCGTATGTTTGTCGCCGTTTTGCGCGATCATCCACTTTTCGCCCGGAGTATGTTCGCAGATTATTTCGAGGTTGTCGTAATCTACCGACAAAACTTTTCTTTTCCCGTTACAAGTTCCTTCATAATCGGACGTAAAGTATATGTAATCGCCTTTTTTTACCGTTTCATACAAAAATCGCTCGGTATATTCGTCGGAAGACCCGTTATACTTTACCGACGCATAGTCCACGGAAAAGGAAAAAGTCCACGGTCCGACTATTCCGCCGAGAACGCCTTTGAAAATCGTCCTGTTGTAAATTTTTCCGTCTATTTCCCCCGTAGGTGGGATAACTATATCGCCGGTTATTATCATAACGGCAGGTCCGTAGTAACGATCAAATCCAAAGTTCGGGTATTTTACGTTGACGTAACAAGAATCCGCATAACCGTCGTTGAAAAAACATATTCTCCCTTCGTTTGTCCCGAAGCCGAGACGTTTTCCGTCGGTAATCCACGTCCTTACGGGACAGTTATCGAAAACGTACCATTCGTAACTGAACGTATCGGGCATATCCCCCGACTCCTTTCTCATGAATCTTCCGTCTGCGACGTAGACTTTGTCGTCTACCGCTAAAAAATATTTATCGTCGAAAACAACCGCCCGAGCGTCATTTAACGAATGTTTTTTAAGAAGCGGAGCAACGGGTTTACTTCTCTCTTTCAAAAACCTTTGTTGCGACGCTACGTTTTCGCTTATCTCCAACCCGAACACCCCGTTTTCACTAAGCATAAGCATATCGGTACCGAGCACACCGAAACATTCGGCGTTGACGGCACCTTCCGTGATATACCCTCCGTTGTTCGGGTAATACTCGATAATTCGTCCGCTTGCGTCGGTTTCGCTTACGCCGCTTCTTATGTACAACGTCGCTTCTTTATTCGATCTTTCCTTATAAACGGCAAGTTGCCCGTCCGACAAGCGCTGATACCCTTTTATTGCCGAAGACGGTGACCCTAAGTACGCCGAACTTCCGGATTCGAAATAACAAAAATTGCCGCTTTTACCGTCTTTATCCGTATACCCAGAGTGCCAGTCTGCATTCGGATAATCCGGATTACCGCCGACGAATAATCTATCCGAATTGCCATTTAATCCAAACAGAGTACTTGCCGTACACTTCTCGATTTTTCCTGCGTCGGGATTATGCGCTTTATATTTAACGACTATAGAGGGAAGTTTTTCGGCACCTATACCGCCCCACGTTTCCGATATGTGCCGCACGACGGTTATTTCTCCGGTATACGGACAAATTGTGCCGACGTGCGTTTCTTCGCCGTCTTCCGAAGTATATGCGAGCGTGTAGCCGTAGCAAAAAGGGCCTTCGACTTTCTTATGCGTCGCATCAAAAAGTTTTTTCGTAATATGGTCGTAATCGCACACAAAAGTGCTGCCTGCGGGAAAAACTACGGAATCGGCATAAGTATAGGCCTGCCCGCCGTATCCGTCGGGAAACTTTGTTTTCATCTCTTTCCCTGCCCAATAATCGTACCTGTACAGCCAGTTTTCTCTTGTCGCTATAGCGTACGTGTTTGTTCCGTCGGTCAAACGACAAGCGTTCCAATCATCTGTAATCGGTTCCCACTTTACGTTTTTCTCTGCGCCCGCAGAATCAGCGTATGTAAACTCGATTCGATCCCGCAAAGTACCTGCCGTTCCTTTTCCGGAAATAAACAATGTATGACCGCCTATATCGTAACCGTAATACAGGTTTTTCGAAGCGAATCCCGTTTTTACGAGTTGACTTGCATATATCTCACTGTTGGCAGAAGGCGCGGTAGTTGTCGAACTACGGATATTTGAAATAGTTGTAAATCCGTTTTTGCTTCTCCGAAGCAATATCCCCGTTTTGTGCGTATCGCTTTTCGACACCGATAAAAAGTATTGTGTATCGTTATACGTAAACTTATAAAATCCGCTTGTCTTGCGGTCGACATTATCTGCAATCAAAAGGTACGCTTCGTTGTTTTCGATAACGGAAAAAACGTTTTCTTTCCCTTCTGCGTCCGTCCACGTAACTTGAGTTGATAAAACATCATTAACTACCGGTTCGACGGTAGGCTCGTCGGTGTACGCGTCCAGTCTATATTTTCTACTTATCTCCGAACAGTCCGCATCGTAAAACTTGTTAATTCTATAAGAAGAAAGCATGTTGCTTTTTTCACCGGCTAAAACAGCAAGTCCCCTGTCGCTATTGCAATAATCGCTTATAAAAGTCAGCGGAACGTATGCGTAAACGCTCTCCGCCACCGGCACAAACGCAAAGGTTCCGTTTCGTTCGGGAACAAAAACAAGATAATCTCCGCAACCGATTATAAAAACCTTACCGTCTTGTTCGTAAAACTTAGCGGGATTTGAAATTAGATCGCTATTCGTATAAGTCGTCGAACTAAGGATCCCGTCGGTTTTCACGAAAAAATTACACGCAGCGTAAACTATTTCATACGTCTTCCCATGAAAACGTCCGACGTAATAACCGTCTATCGCTCCGGGAAAGACGTCTTCCGTCTGCTCCCACCCGTGTCTTTTATGATTAACTCCGTTTCTGTTTACTATGTTGCGCATACTTGTCGCTCTTTCGGGCGAAACAGATACTGGGTTGTTCCATGCGTCGAGACCTTTCAGATCCTTAATTGTGAAAGCGCTTTTTTCTCTTGCTTTAGGCGCGTTTAACCGTATCATTCGCACCCTCCGTAAACGTCCGCAACGACTTTTTGATTTTGATAAGCGGAATTTATTCTATCGGCTATACTGCTTTCGAACAAGTTTCTTGCTTGTGCCGCAAATTCCGGCTGCTCCTCTTCGAAAAGTTCCGACTTTACAAAGTACGGAATAAGAACGGCAAGTTCGTCGGGAACGTTGCTAAAAGTATCTTTATTCGACGTCTCGTCGGTAATGATGCTTTCTTGAGGTTCGTACACTAACGTTATTTCGCAATCTTCCTCCTGTGCCGGAATTCTGATTACCGTATCCGTTTCCAAATCGTACCTATAATCCGACTCGTAAGAATCGGACGTTTCTTTTATAACTTTAATCAGACGGTAAAAGTCTGTTATTTTCTCACTTAGGTTTATTCTTTCGGCTTTTTTACCTTTATACATTTCAAAAGTATGAGTTTTCAAAGGTAGCGCACCGACTGCCGACAATCTTAACAGTGCGCGATTGATGCTTTCGTCCATATTAACGAGATATTTTCCGTATTCCGCGTCGTACTCGAGATTCGCGATATTGTCGCACATGTCGCCGTCAAGCGATGTTATCTTGTCGGAATAATTAGTAAACATCAATTTCAAGGCTGCGACTTTTACGTCGCCGATAGTTATCTTTCCCATACTTCTCCTATGGTTCGGAGGACGTATGCCGTTCTCCGAACTTTTACCAAATTACATTACTTTCAAACAAATAAAACCTGTTATTCGAGAGCGACGACCCCGACGCTCGGAGTACCCGTGCTCACGACAACGATTTTGCCTTTGTTGGTTCCGCTTACGTTCTTAAAACGTCCGCTTTCGAGTTTCAGCAGGCTCACCCCTGCCGGAACGGCAAACTTTTTGTCCGAGACGCCTTGGATTCCGTTCCCTGCCTTAACTGTTATGTCGGTCGCGGAACTTCCGCTGTTTTGCACCACGAGAATAAGTTTTTCGTCGCCTTCGTTCCACGACAACGCTTTCGCCGTATCCGCAGTCAATGCAGTTAAAGTTACGGTTGCTATTTCGTTTCGATTTACGCTCATTACGCACCTCCTTTAGTATTTGACGTTTATGTTGAGTATTTCTTTCGGACGAACCACTTTGCCGTCAAAAAGAACGTAACCTTTTACCGCATCGGCAAATTTTTTCTCCGGACGATACGGCTCGGTGTGCGTAAGCGGATTAACGAACGCTACCGCACGTTTGGTCCTGATCATGATGTTATCGACGCGATCGCTGCCGTCGGTCGTACGTTTTACGTTGTTGGAAACCTTAACGGTCACGTTCCCGTACTGGCAAACTTTTCCGTTTTTCAGAATTTTGCTGTTGTCGGTGTCTTCCGTTCTGTACGCTTTTCTGAAAAGTCTGAAAAATTTGGGAGACACCGTGACAACGATTTCCGTAGAGCCTTTAACGTCGTTTTCCATAAGGACTTCTATTGCTTCGTCCAAAACGTCAAGAACGTATTTTTCGCCCGTTGCAGGACTGGAAGACGCCGTTATCTTCGCCGGAGAAGTATAGAGTTTTTTCACGGAGTCGTCCGTCGCGAAAGACGCTATGTATTCGTCCATCGCATTCGCAAGGCCCTCGCTCGTTTCCGAAGCAAGCGCATCCATCACTCCGCCGACAGCCTGCGCCTTGTCGATGTCTCCAACCATATAATTGAAGTAGCGAATCTGATTGATGTACAGCGTTACAGAAGTATCTTCTACGGTTTCCGGACCTTCGATGTCGTCGTTTCTTCCACTCTTTTCGAGAGTTCTTATCGTGGGCTTTCCTACGCCCAAAATTCTTACGCTGTCTCCTTTTTGTTTTACCTTTCCTTCGTAAGACCTGTTGCAGTCGTCTGCAAATACGCAAAGTCTTTCGAGTTCTCGTTCAATTCCCTCGTTCCAAACCTGAGGGATAAAGTTTTCATATGCCATTTTTTCTTTTACCTCCACGTTGACATACTTTTTCGTATTTTGTCGTAGTTCGCATGAACGTCTTCTTTGCTCATTTTACGAACCTGCTCCCGTGTGTAATAACCTTCTTCGGGCGTATTTCCGCCGCTCAGGCTCCCGGGAGACGATTGTGCGTTGGCAACCATACGCGAAGCAATCTCTTTCGATTTCTTTTGTAAAGCCGCCGTAAGTTTCAAGTAATCTTCGTAAATTTCGACGAGCGGAACCGTTCCGATTTTTCCGCCTGCATAATCGATAAACGTTTCATCCGCGGATAATTTACCGATTTCTACGTCCGGATACTTTTCGGAAAACCTTTCTTTGTCTTCTCTGAACCACGCCGCTTCCTTTTCTGCCTTTTTCTCGGATTCAAGACGAATTTTTTCTTCTCTTTTGCGTTGTGAAGCAAACTCCGATAAAGGATCGCCGCCGCGGGCGGTTATGTCTCTCATCGTAAAATACTCCTGCACGTCCGCTTCGTCCGCAATCGCTTCCCCTGTATACGGATTTTTCCCTCCGAGAGTTTCGATTACCGCTTTTAGGCGTACTTCTTTTAGTTCTTTTTGCCTTTCTGCTTCTCTTCTGCGACGTGCGTTTTCGGAACTTCTTCCGTTGTTTTCTGTCGATTTTTCTTCGACTTTATTCCCGACGGAATCTTGTTCCTTGCCTTCCGAAGCGACGACGCCAGCGTCTACGTCGTCCGAAACGTCGGTGCGTTTCTCGATTTCTTTTTCCGCTTTCCCTATACGCCAAAACAAAGAAGCGCAAAGAATACTTAACTTCGTGCAACTGCCGATAAATAATCTCATTTCCATAATCATAATTTTCAAGCATTTTATGTCTTCGGAAGAGTTCTGTATTTTTTATTCTGATTTAATTCTCTCAATCAAAACTTTAGTAAACAGTATTCCCAATAATTACTGGTCTAATATTGCCGAAATTATGAATTTAAATCTAAATAACCTAATACAACTTTTAAAAATAGATCTTTAAGAAATATATGAAAGCGGCACTTTACACTCGAGTTTCCACGCTCGAACAAGCAAACAAAGGTTTTTCTCTCGACGCACAGCGTGAGAAACTTTCCGCGTACGCAAAAAGTCAAGGGTATGAAATATTCGACGTATACGAAGACGACGGATATTCGGGCAAAGACCTTGCGCGTCCTGCGGTGACGCGTCTTTTGGAGCACATTAAAGCGCATCTCGTAGACGTAGTTATAGTTTACCGCCTCGACCGTCTAACTCGCCGTGTTCGCGACATTATCGAACTTCTTGACGACGTACTCGAGCCGAACGGTGTAAAACTTTATTCCTTACACGAGCAAATCGACGTATCGTCTCCTTTCGGGCGTGCGGCGCTTAAGATCAACGCAACTTTTTCCGAACTTGAGCGGGAAACTATAACGGAGCGTATGGTTATGGGCAAAGAGCAAGCGATAAAATCCGGGAAATGGCTTGCTCCCGGGAAAAAACTACCTTTCGGCTACCGCAAGAATCCGACCACGAATTTTTACGAGGTTATTCCCGAAGAAGCGGATATGGTAAAGAAGATTTACGACCTATACCTGCAAGGCTATTCTATCAGAAAACTATACGAGTATGCGTCGGCAAATTTCAATCATACTTATTTCTCAAATCCTATGTGCTGCAAGGCGCTTCTTCACCGTAGCATGTACGCAGGCTACATTTCATACAAAGGGTCGCTTTATAAAGGAAAAAATTTCGATCCTATAATCGATTACGAATCCTATTTACGTGTGCAAGAACAAATGAAAAAGAATACGACGGTAAAAAAACACGACTGCTCTCCTTATCTCCTCACCGGACTTGTCGTTTGTGTCGAATGTGGAAACAGATATGTCGGAAAGCTCTACAAAAATTATCAAACCTTGGCGAACGGAACCGTCAAAGACTACAGTCACCGAGTGTACGGCTGCGCAGCACGACTTAAACGGGACAAAACCTATCATCCGGCAAAATGCACAAATAAAATATACGATGCGGAAGATCTTGAAAAAGCCGTCGAAGAACACGTTCGAGCGCTACAATTCGGGTCGTTTGTTCCGGGAACGGTAATAAGCGGTATTGTCGATCGCCTAAAAATGGAACTTGCTTCATTAAAAAACAAAAGAGAGAAAGTTTTGGATCTCTACGTGGAAGGACTAATTGACAAGGACACATACGCGGAGCGTGTGTCAGATATAGATAAAGAAATCGATAAACAGAATCGGATCATAGATAACGAAGAACAAAAAATAAAGTCTTCTCCGACTTTAACCATAGACTACGTAAAAGAACTTCATTCAAAATACGACAGTCTTTCGCACAACGAAAAACGTAATTTTTTAAGCCTTATTATCGATCACATAACTCTTTCAAAAGATAACGGCATTATTATTAAGTTCAAAGTTAAATAAAAACTCTCAAAAAACCTATTTTTCAGACACACTATTGTGTGTCTTTTTGAAGTAGCCGTATACGTCAATGCCCAGGGCAGCGCGAACACGGCAAAAATAATCGGACAACTTACGCAAAAAGACGGTTCTTTCTTGATCGGGAGAAACGAAGAAAAGAATTTTAAGTGGTCGGATTTACGCGGCAAGGAAGTTATCGGCGGACGGCGCGGCGGTATGCCTGCAATGTGTCTTGAATACGCGATTTACCAAAACGGTCTTATCGACGGAACGGACGTTTTTATTAACTACGACGTACAGTTCGATCTGATTACCGCGGCTTTCGAAAGTGGTGTCGGCGATTACTGCACGATGTTCGAACCGGCGGCAAGTCAGTACCGTTCCGAAGGCAAAGGCTATATCGTTTCCAGCGTGGGAGCGGAAGTCGGCAACGTGGCGTATACTTGTTTTATGGCTACCGAAAAGTATATTTCGGGTAACGGAGATAAGGTTTTACTGTTTATGAAATCGATCGTTAAAGCGATGGATTTCTGCAACGAAGCGTCTAATAAAGAAATAGCGCAAGCGGTCGCTCCGTCCTTTGCGACGACGGACGTAAGTCTTCTTGAAAAAGCGATAGAAAGTTACCGCTCGATCGACGCGTGGGCAAAAAAGGCGTATATGACGGAAGAAAGTTTTTCTCACTTACAAAACGTACTTCTTCGCGCCGGCACGATCAAAGAAAAGGTCGCGTATTCCGAAGTCGTCTGCAACGACGTACTCGACGAAATATACAAAAAATAACGGAGAAAGAAATGAACGTACTCGAACTAAGAAATCTCGACTTTACTTACCACGGTAAAGACCGTGAAACGCCTGCGATAGAAAGCATAAGTTTTGCGGTAAAGGAAGGCGAGTTTGTGGGTTTAGTCGGTCCGAGCGGTTGCGGAAAAACAACGATACTCAATCTTCTGGCAGGGATTTATCCCCCTGCCGGCGGAGATATTCTTCTTCTCGGCAAACCGCTTGCTCCTACTTCTCGGCAAATCGCCCTTATGCCGCAACGCGACCAACTTTTCGAGTGGCGAACCATTGAAAAAAACGTGATGCTCGGACTGGAAATCACGAAAACGAAAACCAAAGAAAACGTAAAATACGGTTTATCTCTGCTGTCGAAGTACGGTCTGGGCGACGTCGTGAAAAAACATCCCTCCGAACTGTCCGGGGGTATGCGGCAACGGGTGGCGCTAATACGAACGCTCGTTCTTCGCCCCGACGTTCTTCTCTTGGACGAGCCGTTTTCCGCGCTCGATTTTCAGACCCGTCTTAACGTGTGCGACGACGTGTATTCCATAATAAAGCAGGAAAAGAAAACCGCTTTGCTCGTAACTCACGACATAAGCGAATGTATTTCCCTTTGCGACAAAGTGGTGGTTTTGTCCGCTCGTCCCGGGCGCGTCAAAGAAATAATCTCCGTGGATATAGACAAAACGCTTTCTCCTCTTCGTCGAAGGGAGAGCCCCGAGTTCGGAAAATACTTCGAACGGATATGGAAACTTTTGGAGGATAAAAATGAGTACGGAACACAAGCGATTCCTAAAAAAACTTAGAATACGAAAGATAATAATCACCGTTTGCCGGATAGGTCTTCTCGCCGCTTTTATCGGGCTGTGGGAACTTATCGCCGCTTTTAACGTAATCGACCCGTTTATAATCTCTTCGCCGTCCCGTATCGTGCGGCTAATCGGAGAACTTTATCGGCAAAACAACCTGTTTCCGCATATTTTCGCGTCACTTTACGAAACGGTAGCAGGGTTCGTGATAGCGACTGCGCTTGGCACGGCGATTGCGATCGTCTTATGGCTGAGCAATGGGTTACGGGACGTACTCGAACCGTATATCATCACGCTGAACTCTTTGCCGAAAATCGCTCTCGGTCCGATAATAATCGTCTGGATGGGCACGGGTACTAAAGCGATTATTTTTATGGCGGTGCTGATTTGCGTAATAATAACCGTAATCGGTATGCTTGCCGGGTTTATCGGCGTGGACGCGGAAAAAACGATGCTTCTTAAGTCGATGAAGGCAAACAAACTAAAAATTCTTACCAAACTCGTACTTCCGGCGAATATTCCCACGCTTATTTCCGTGCTGAAAATCAACGTCGGGTTAAGTTGGATCGGCAGCATACTCGGAGAATATCTGAGTTCGCAAAAGGGTCTCGGGTATCTTCTCGTCTACGGCTCGCAGGTTTTTCAACTCGATCTTGTGATGGCAAGTACGGTAATTCTGTGCGCGCTTGCCGGCGGAATGTACGGACTGGTCGCGATCGTCGAAAAAGCGGTTAAAAAACATTTCGGACTATAAAAAAAAGGGTTGCGATTTCGTCGCAACCCTTAGTTTTTTTCCTATAAATCTAAATTTTTATACCGTTTTTACGCATTTCCTCGAAAAGTATTTTTTTATGGTTTTCTTCGAGTTCGGTAAGGGGTAATCTTACGTTGTTTTCACAAAAACCCATTGCCGTCATCGCCGCTTTAACCGGAATAGGATTGACTTCGGAAAAAAGCGCGTGAATAAGGGGCAGCATAGAATACTGCAATTTGGCGCAGCCTTGTATGTCGCCTGCGAAAAATCTGTCGCACATTTCCACGGTTTGTTTAGGTACTACGTTGCTTAAAACGCTTATTACGCCTTTTCCTCCGAGGGAAAGCATCGGCAAAACCTGGTCGTCGTTGCCGCTGTAAAGGTCGAGTTTGTCACCGACGAGGGACATCGTTTCCACCGCTTTGGAAATATTTCCGCTCGCTTCTTTAATTCCGCAAATATTCGGATGGTCGGCAAGCGCAAGGTATGTACTCGGTTCTATATTTATCCCGGTTCTGCTCGGCACGTTGTAAAGAATTATCGGAACGGTGCTGTAATCGGCGATTTGGGAAAACATTTTTATCAAACCGTTTTGCGTGCATTTGTTATAGTAGGGCGTTACGCAAAGAAGCGCGTCCGCGCCTGCTTCGCAGGAACATCTCGCAAGGTCGAGCGCGTACGAGGTGTCGTTGCTCCCTGCCCCGGCGATAACCGGAACTCTTTTATCGACGCGTTTAACCGCATACGCGATTGCGTCCCTGTGTTCGTCGTCGGTAAGCGTGCTGGATTCTCCCGTCGTACCGCAAACGACGAGCGCGTTTACTCCGCTTTCGATCTGCCAGTCTATCAGCGCGCCGAACTTCTCGTAGTCAATCCCGTCTTTATTGAAAGGAGTAATAAGCGCGGTGGCAACGCCACGAAAAACAGTTTTATTCTTTTTCACAATAACCCTCCGATTTTTGCTATATAATTCTACTTTACTTTATTCGTCTTTTTTTGTCAAATCTTTGGTCAAACGCCCTTATTTTTAGCATCTTCGTTCGCTTTTTCTCTTAAGTATATGACGGCTGCAGGTATTTTTGTGACGGTATCGCCGCTCGTCATAGAAATATCTGTCTTTTCCTTTTGAGCGAGTTCGCCCGCTAAACCGTTGATATATGTAGCGTAGGCAACGGATAACAATATATTTTGCGGTTTTTGAGCAAGCACGCCGACCATAATTCCGCTTAAAACGTCTCCGCTTCCCGCAGTTGCCATTCCGGCACAGCCGGTATTCGTAATTATTACTTCTTCTCCGTCCGTAACGACCGTAGCCGTGCCTTTAAGCGCAACGAGCGAAGAATACTTTTTAGCAAGCGATTTTGCTTCCGACACGGGATCAAAAGATATTTCTTCTCTCGTTTTTCCTGCCAACCTTGCCGCCTCTCCGACGTGCGGAGTGAGTACGGTAATACAATTTTTGCCCTTAATTAAATCTGGATTTTCCGCAAGCACGTTCAGACCGTCGGCGTCGATTATCACCGGAACGGCAACGTTATGCAAAACGAAGTCGAGTATTTTTCTATTGTTTTTTCCTTTTCCCCAACCCATACCTATCGCTACGGCGCTCGCACCGTTTATTGCGGCGGACAATTCTTTTTTATTGAATTTCATTTCGCCGTTTTTATCCGGCAACGGGAAAAGCGTACTTTCTTTTATTTCGGCGGCGAGCGCAGGCAAAAGACTTTTTGCCGCAACGATACGAGATAAGCCACAACCTGCTTTAAGAGCGGAAAGTGACGAAGCGGCAAGTTTTACCGCTCCTACGTAATTAGCGCAACCGCCGATAATACACGCCGTTCCGTACGTTCCTTTATGCGAGAAATTCTTCCTTTCGGCAACGAATTCTCTAAAGTCGTTTTCTTCGGCTAGGTAGTATTTTTCGCCGACAATCGGAATACCGATATCTACGTTTTTCAGCGATTTTATATAGTCTTTCGCCATACCGAGAAAATGTCCGGATTTATACGTTCCTACGCTTACCGTAACGTCGCTTTTTACTGCTTTTTCGCTAAGTCCGTTGCTGCCGTTTAGTCCGCTATTTGTATCTACGGATACAATTATCGCATTAGAATTATTGATTTTGTCTATCAAGCGAGAATGGAAATCGTCGATTTTACCGTGAAATCCCGTCCCGTAAATGCCGTCGACCACATAATCGAAACCGTTAAAATCCGTGTTTTCGTCGACGAATTTATACGGAATATTTTTCTCTTTACATTTATCGAAGTAAAATTTTCCGTCTTCGGAAAATTCGTTTTTCGTAAGGAAAAGCACGCAACTAAGCGTGCTTTTTTCGTGAAGTTCGAGCGCGATGACGTAACCGTCTCCGCCGTTGTTGCCTTTGCCGCAGACTATTGCCGTTCTTCCTTTGAAGTCTACGGCGTTTGCTATCGCTCTGCCTGCGCGAAGCATAAGCGTTCTTCCGCTCGTGCCGCGATTTATTTCGGTTTCGTCCGATTTTCTCACCGTTTGTGCGGACACGACGGGTATCATTATCTTTTTTCTCCGAGAAGTTTTCTTGCCATAACCACGCCCATAACCGACGCCATCATAAGTCCGCGCGTCCAACCGCTGGAATCGCCCAGACAGTGAAGGTTCGCTACGTTGGTGGTGAAGTTCGAGTCCATTTTTATTCTGTTGGAGTAGAATTTGATTTCCGGAGCGTAAAGCAAGGTTTCGCTTCCGGCAAAACCGGGTACGACTTTGTCTACCTGATCGATGAAGCCCAGGATGCTCGTCATCGTTCTGTACGGTATTGCGCTCGTGATATCGCCGGCGACCGCGTCTTTTAAGGTAGGCACGACGTTACCGCGGGAAAGTTCTTTTTCCCAAGTACGTTTTCCGGCTCTTATGTCGCCGAGTCTTTGGACGAGGATTTGTCCGTCGGCAAGCATATTGAGAAGTTGTCCGATGTTCTGAGCGTAAAGGATAGGCTCGTTGAACGGTACGCTGAAGTGGTGCGAGCAAAGAATCGCAAGGTTCGTGTTTTCGGATTTTTTATCTTTATACGAATGGCCGTTTACCAAAGCGAGATCGTTTTCGTAGTTTTCCTGTGCGACGAAACCGCCGGGGTTTTGGCAGAACGTTCTTACCTTGTTTTTGAACGGTTTGGGATAACCGATAAGTTTGGATTCGTACAAGGCTTTGTTAACGGTTTCCATAACTTCGTTTCTGAGTTCTACTCTGACGCCGATATCTACGACGCCCGCTTCGTTTTCGATATGGTGTTCGCGGCACATTCTTTCCAGCCAGTCCGCGCCTTTCCTTCCGGTAGCGACGACGGTGGTTTCCGCAAGGAATTCTTTATCGCCCGCTATCGCGCCGCGGCAAACGCCGTCTTCGATGATAAGATCGGTTACGTCGCAAAGCGGATGAAGTTCCACGCCGCTGTCGACAAGATAGTTTTGTATACGCAAGTAAAGGTCGTGCGCTTTTTCCGTGCCGAGATGACGAATCGGACAATCGACGAGTTTCAGGTCGGCTTGGATCGCTTTCAATCTGATATTTTTTATTTCTTCGGTGTTTTCAATCCCTTCGACGTGTTTGTCCGCACCGAATTCGAGATAAATTCCGTCGGTATAATCGATCATTTCCTGCGCATAGGATTCGCCTATGAGTTCGGGCAGATCGCCGCCTACCTCGTAACTGAGAGAAAGTTTGCCGTCGCTGAACGCTCCCGCTCCGGCAAAACCGGACGTAATGTTGCAGGTAGGTTGGCAATGAACGCACTTACCCGTAACGTTTTTGGGGCAACTTCTTTTATCGATAAGTTTGCCCTGATCGAGAATAGCAATTTTTTTGTCGCTTTTGTGTTTCAGCAGTTCAAGCGCGGTAAAAATGCCCGCAGGACCCGCTCCGATTATCAGTACGTCGTACATAACCGTATAACCTCCGATTTTATTCTTTTATTTTTTACGGAAATTATTCTACCACATTCGATTTTTTTAATCAAACGAAAAACCCTTTTTCCGACTTTTCCCGTTGCGTTTTACCCTTATTTTTCCCACTCTTCGGGCTGGTGGGCGGGCAGGCGAAAAAATTTGTCGAAAGGGCTTTTTTTAATTGTTTTTTTTGCGCGCGTGTGTTAATATACTCCTAATAATGAATAAAGTATTCTTGAAAAAACTGAAAGAAGCGTGTTTTTCCATACTTCCGATAACCGCGATTATCGTAATTCTGAATTTCGCGATAAGTCCGATGGACAAATATTCGTTCGGATCTTTTTTGGTGGGCGCGTTTTTGCTTATCATCGGTACGGCGCTGTATTCTCTCGGCGTGGATTCGGCGATCGAACCCATCGGCGAACACATCGGTTATAAAATCAGCCACACGAAAAACGTTTTTCTTTTGTTGTTTGCCGTCTTTCTTATCGGTTGTTTCGTTACGATTGCGGAACCCGATCTTACGGTTTTGGCAAACCAAGTATCCATTAACAGTTGGTTGCTGATAATTACGGTAGCGGTCGGCGTAGGCGTGTTTATAATACTCGCCGTACTCCGTATGATACTGAAAATCAATCTCAATATCGTACTGGTCGCGCTTTATTCGATTACTTTTATTCTGCTTATTTTCGTCGATAAAGAGATGATACCTTTATCTTTCGACTCCGGCGGCGTAACCACCGGACCGATTACCGTTCCGTTTATTATGACGCTTTCGGCAGGTATCAGCGCGGTTATCGGCGGTTCGAAATCTCAGGAAAACAGTTTCGGCACGATAGGTATTTGTTCTATCGGACCGATTATGGTTATGCTTGTTCTCGCGCTTATTATGAAGGATACGAAAAGCAGTGCGGAACTGACGTATCTGACCGAGATTAACTCCGTCGGCGATATTTTCCTAATCTATCTGAAAGCGCTCCCGACGTATCTTAAAGAAGTGGGCATCGCGCTTGCGCCGATTACCGCATTCTTCCTTATAATGCAGGTTTTCTTCATAAAACTGCCGCAAAAGCGTCTTGTAAGAATACTTATCGGTTTGCTTTACACTTATTTCGGTCTTACCCTTTTCCTTACGGGCGTAAACGTCGGATTTATGGCTACCGGCACCTACATCGGAAGCAAAGTCGCCGAAGTCAATCGTTATCTCATAATTCCCATAGGCGCGGTCGTCGGAGCGTTTATCGTTCTTGCCGAGCCTGCCATACATATACTTAACAAGCAAGTCGAAGAAATTACAGGCAGTATGATTTCCCGTAAAACGATGTTTATGGTGCTTATGATTTCGATGGCTGTAGCCGTCGGAATATCAATGCTGAGAGTTTCCACCGGGATAAGTATCCTTTGGATAATCGTCCCCGGCTATGCGATCGCTCTCGCACTTTCTTTCGTCGTGCCCAAGATTTTCACGGGTATCGCGTTTGACTCGGGCGGCGTTGCGAGCGGACCTATGACGGCAACTTTCCTTATGCCGTTTGCTATGGGCGCGTGCGATCAACTAGGCGGAAACATTCTTTCCGACGCGTTCGGAACGGTAGGCGTAGTCGCGATGGTACCGTTAATCGTATTGCAGATACTCGGACTTACTTACAAACTGAAACTGAAACGCAAAGACAACGCGCTTAAGAAACAAAACGCCGAACTGCTTGCTCACGAAGGCGAAGTCATCGATTTGGTATAAGGGAGAGAGAAAAATATGGACAAACTCAAACTGCTGGTTATTATCGTTGACAGAAAAATTGCCGATAAAGTTGCGGAAACGGCAACCAAGCAAGGCGCGGCGTACACACACGTTCTTTACGGACGCGGAACGGCAAAAAACGATTTGCTTAACCTTCTCGGTATAGGCGAAACGGAAAAAGGCATAGTGATTGCAGCGGTAAGCGCAGACGCCGTGGAAAAAATCAATTCGGACGTCGATTATCTTTACGGTCTTAAAAAACAGGGCGGCGGAATATCGTTTACTATTCCGATGGCGAGCGTAGGCGGTCCCGCTACGCTGAAAATACTTCGGGGCGATAAGGAGTAAAAATGGACAACAAATACGAACTTATTCTTACCATACTGAACCGCGGATTTTCCGATCTCGTAATGGACAGCGCGCGCGCCGTAGGCGCAACCGGCGGCACGATAGTTACCGCACGCGGTACGGGAACGAAGGAAGTCGAACGTCTTTTCGGTATAACCGTTTCGCAGGAAAAAGAACTCGTTCTTATTCTTACTCTAAAAGAAAACCGCAACGCCATAATGAACGCGATATGTAAATCCGCCGGGCTTAACACGCAAGGCAAAGGTATCACGTTCTCTCTTCCGGTAGACGATATTTTCGGCGTAAGTTTCGGAATTAAAGGCGAAACCGTAGAAGAAAATGCGGAAAACGAACAGACCGCTCAGACAAACGAAAACGTTGCCGAAACGGAAAAAACCGAAGAAATGCCTGCCGAAACCGAAGTAAAAGCGGAAAAAGAGCCCTCTGAAAAGGAAAATAATGACTGAAAAATGCTGTTTATGTCCGCATAAATGCGGCGTGGACAGAGAAAAAAACTTCGGGCGGTGCCACTCCTTGTCGGAGATGCGAATTTGTCGCATAGCACCGCATTTTTACGAAGAACCGCCTATAAGCGGAACAAAAGGGAGCGGAACGATTTTTTTCGGCGGTTGCTCTCTCGATTGCGAGTTTTGCCAAAATTACAAAATCAGCAAATCGTACGCAGGTATTCCCTATTCTCCGGAAAAACTTGCCGACGAATTGAAAAAACTCGAAGAAAGCGGCGTACACAACGTAAATTTCGTTACTCCCACGCATTTTTCCGATAAAATCAGGCTTGCTTTGGATATTTATCGACCTAAAATTCCCATCATTTATAACACTTCCGGATACGAACTTCCTTCGTTGATAACCGAACTTCTCCCCTACGTCGATATTTTTCTTACCGATATGAAATACTCGTCGGACGACGTATCAAAAAAATATTCCCGTTGTTCGGATTACGTCGGATTTTGCAAAGAATCCACCGATATAATGATAAAAAACAAGCCACTCGTTTTTGACGGCGACTTAATGAAACAAGGCGTAATCGTGCGGCACCTCGTTCTTCCCGGCGAACTTAAAAACACGTTCGGCGTGATCGATTATTTTACCCGTTATAAGGGAAAAGCGTATTTGAGCGTTATGTCGCAGTTCACCCCGGAATACCGTTCTTCGATAAAGCGCGGACTTACCCCTTTGGAGTACAAAATCGTGTTGCGCAAAATCATAGAATCCGGTATCGTACAAGAACTTTCTTCGGCAAGCGAAGAATATATTCCCGAGTTTAACACCGGCAACGAAACCTAAACTCCTTCCCCTTCTTCGGCGGACTTGTTTTCCGCTTTTTTCAGATCGATAAAAATTTTAAGCATATTAAGCACGTCCTTATCGAAAATCTTTTCGGGGTCGGGTTTTGCGATTTGCTCGCTACGCTTATTTTCGTCCGCCGTTTCCGACGCCGCGTCGGTTATTTCCGTATCCGACGTTTGCCTGCGCATATTTTTACCGCCGATTAACGACATCAGCATCGCCGCCATAGGATTGCCTTTGTCTCCGTTTGCCGATCCGCCGCTTGCGGAAAACATTTTCATAATCGTATCGGGCGAAAGTCCGCCGAAACCGCCGTTCGTTTTCCCACTGTTTTTTGCCATTAAAAGCGGCAAAAGCATCATAAGATTTGCGTTCATTTTACCCCCGTTTCCCTATGCCTACTACTGATTTTTTAACAAAATGATAAGTTCTTTCATTCTTGCCGACTGTTCCGGGGTAAGGTATGCTTTCACGTTTTCGTAAAAAGCGTCGAGTTCTCCTGCGGAGATATTGCCTTTCGACACGCTACCCACCTTGAAAAGTTCTTGCATAAGTTGTTCTTCGCTCATCGACGAATACTTTTCCACCGCTTCGGAAGCGGACATATTATTGTTTTTCTTATTTTTTCTTTGTTCTTTTCTCTCTTTTTGTTCTTTTTCCCGTAATTTTCTTCTCATATATTCGCCTACGTCCATATTCCCCTCCGCCGTATATTATATTCGCCTATCTTTTTTCTCGTGCAATCTTCCTGACTGCGTAAATCGCTTTCAGAACGTGAAAAACGTTGTTGTTATTGCCGAAAGAAAAACGCACCGCTCCTCTTCCGTCCGTGCCTAAAAACTTATGCATTAAGGGTGCGCAATGAAGTCCGCCCCTGACGCATATCGAGTATTTTTCGCTGAGTTCGTCGGCTAAATACGAACTGTCCTTGCCTTTAACGTTGCACAAAACGATACCGCCGTCGCAGGGATAAATTTCTACGTTCCGTTCGTTTTTTATTCCGTCGAGAAAGATTTTCGCAAGGCGATCCGTTTTCTTATTTATTATGTCCGCACGCTTCGACGCATACGCCGCGCCTTTGCCGAGCGCGATTATTCCTGCGGCGTTTAAGGTGCCTGCTTCCATTCCTTCGGGTATCTCAAACGGGATTTCGAGTTTATTACTCGAAGTTCCCGTACCGCCCACGATCAAAGGGAAAAGTTTTATGTTTTTCCTGATGACGAGAAAGCCCGTGCCTTGCGGTCCGAGCAGTCCTTTATGTCCGCTGGACGCTATCAGGTCGACGTTTTCATAGTCGCTTTCGTCATGTCCTGCCGTCTGCGCGGCGTCGAGAAGGAATATTGCGTCCGAGTATCGTTTCGTTATTTCCGCAAGGCGGGAAAAATTCGTCTTTTTACCGTTTACGTTACTTCTTCCGGTAACCGCAACGAGAGAAGTTTTTACTTTTAACGCGTTTTTCAAAGCGGTTTCGAAACTTCCGTTTTCGTCGGGGGAAATGATTTTCAGTTTGATTTTTCCGTCTAGTTCGAGTTTTTTCAGCGTTCTCAGTACGGAGTTATGGTCGTAGACGGTGGTTATTACCTGCCCCGACGGTTTTATTCCGTTTATGCCGAGATTTAACGCTTCGGTGCAGTTTTTGGTGAAAACGACGTTCCCGTCAAAGAATATTTTTCTTAAAATTTCGCGGGTTTTCTCTATTTTTTTCGCGGTTTTCATTCCGGCTTTATGCCCTGCTCTTCCGGCGTTTGCGGAAAACAAAATTTCTTTCGCCGCCGTAAGCGCAACGGACAAAGGTTTTTTTCTTGACGTAGCCGAATTGTCGATATATACCATTTGCTCTCCGAACCTTTTTGCGTACGATTTTAATATAGTGTATTAGGTACATAAGAATTTTATTCGGGAGATAAAGATTATGGATACACTTGCCGTATTTCGCTCTCGCAGCGAAGCGTTACGATTTTTTAGCCTGTTAAAAAGCAAAAGAATTGCTTGCACTACTGTAAACACGCCGCAAAGAATAGGCGTCGGATGCGGCGTAAGCGTCGTGTTTTCTTCGTCGGTTTTGAGCGAAGTCAAGCGGTTAATCTCGTCTTCATCGCCCTCGTCTTTCGTCGGTTTTTATCGCAAATAACGTCGGGCATACCGTATTATGAACCCCAAACCGCCGTTTTTCGTTTCAAAAATCGTTTTTATTGCCGCGAAAAATTGACATAGTTTCTCGATATAAGTATAATAATATTTAATAGATATTATGGACGCTTTTAATCTTGACGAGAAAACGATGAACGGCGGAGCGTATCTGCTTAGCGGCGACGACGGTTATTTATTACAAATCGCCGTGAATTTTTTCCGCGGACTTTTGCCCGAAGGCTCGCTTTCTCTTCACGTTATCGACAAGTTTACGAGCGTGGACGAACTCAGCGATTGCTTAGGCGTTTATAGTTTCGACGGCTCGCCGAACGTAGTCATCGTCGACGCGCCCGACAACGTTAAACTAACCGACGAAGATCATAAATCTTTGCTTGCGTTGTTGCAACGCGGAGTCGCCCCCGACTACGCGGTTTTTCGCAACGGTTCGTTCCTTACCGCCGCAGAGAAAAAACTTCTTACGGTAATAAACTGTCAAAAACCGAACAAATACGGTTGCATCGCATTTGCCGAAAAACTTTTTCCGTACGGAATCGAAAAGTCGGCGGTCGCTTTGCTTGCGGACTGCACGGACAACAGTCTTGCGAAAATTAACAACGAAAAAGAGAAACTTCTCGCTTACTGCGGCGACAAGAAAGTCACTTTATCGGACGTGGAAAATCTGGTCAGCGAAGACAACGAACTGCAAGTTTTTTCTTTTGCCAACGCCGTAGCGTCGGGAAATACCGTGCTTGCGATGAAACAACTGGAAAAAATGCGCATATACGGCGTCGCTCCGTCAACCATACTTTCCACTTTAACAAATCAGTTTCAGCGTATGCTTTTTTGCGCGCTAAGCCCGTTGCCCGACGAAGAACTGGCGGCTTTAATGAAAGTTAAGCCTTTCGCCATCGAAAAAACGCGGAGCGGCAAGAAACTTAAATCTAAAATATTAAAGGACAATCTCGGGCTTTTGCTCGAATGTGAATACAAATTCAAAAGCGGTGAAATCACCGACGAAGCGGCGCTTGATATCGCCGTAAGCAAACTTTTGGAAAAGGAGCAGGGATGAACAAACTTTATTCGGACAAGGTCGTGGCAAAACTTCGCGCGGTTCCGGCGGCGGTATGGGTTTTGCTGCTACTCGTATCTTTCTATTTCGCGCACGCGTACGAACTGTTGCTGACGGCGGAATACTATGCGTTCACCGTGGGCGAAGTTTACCAAGAACTCGGCATTAACGTAAACGCGGTCACCGTGGGCGTTTTGTTTTCCATACTCGAAGCGGCGGTTTATCTTGTGGTTTTTGAAATATTGATTGCGATTACGTACAATCTTGCCGCAGGAAGGTTCCGTTGTCAGATTAACCGTCAGGATTTCAAGTTCCGTTTGCGCTATTTTATGCTCGTTCTGAACCTGATTATCGGCGTTTGTTCCGTCGGTTATTTCTTCACGCAATACGAAAACGGCGTAATAAATCCGCATATCGTGCTTTTCGGCGACAAAGTCAATATTCTTACTGCGACGAATCCGTACTATTCCATACAAAATTCCGTACTTCCCTTTACGGTTGCGGCGGTTATGGCGTTGCTCTTCTTCGAAGATTTCCGTTCCCGCTACGTTCCGAAACGCAATCAAACGGCGTTATTTTCCCGTTTTGCGATGATTTTTATCGGAATTAACGTATTGTTTTTCGTATACCAACTGTTCTCGGATTTCCTCATCGTAAAAAATCCGAACCCTGCTACCGTACCCGAAATTATAGCGTATTCGCTCGAAGCGGCGTCTTACGTTGCCGCGTCCGTCGGATACTACTTCTATTATCTTAAGATCAAAAAAGAACCCGACGTCGAGTTCATAATAAACGACGATAACGACAAAGGCGGAAGCGATAAAATTTACGACGACTTCGGCTTTTAGGAGATGAAAATGGTAGGAAAAATTGTTTCTTTAGTTCTTTGCGGAATTGCTCTCATACTCGTTCTGGTATTTTTCGCACATAAAAAGTCACCTATTCTGATGGCTCTCGGCGGTCTGGAAATTCTGGCACTTGCTTTGATGCAACTCCTTACCTGGTACGTCGACGAATCGTTTTCTTTCGGCGTAGCGATTATGCTGCTTGCGTGTATCGTGAGCGCGATTGCCTCCATCGTCGTCTATCAAAGCGATTTTCGCAATTATTTTCTGAAACTGTCCAAATTCCACAAAAAAGCCGTGGAAGTGTCCGTCACTGACGAAGAGATGCGCGAAAGCGTAAATCAGATAGTTACCGCTTGTCAGACGATGGCAAAATCCCGTACCGGGGCGTTAATCGTAATAGTAAAGAACAAAATCGATCAGTACATTCTCGATTCGGGAATTAAACTCGACGCAATAATCAGTGCGCCCTTGCTCGAAAGCATATTCAACACGCGTTGCCCGATGCACGACGGAGCGGTTATTATCAAAGGAAACAAAATACTTACCGCTGGCTCGTTCCTTCCCCTGTCTAAAAACGAATCGATAGCAAAAGATCTCGGAACGCGTCATCGTGCAGGTATCGGCGTAACCGAAGCGGAAGGCAGCGATATAATCAGCATAATTATCAGCGAAGAAAACGGTATCATCTCGACTGCCGCAAACGGCGTACTGAGAAGATATCTCACTCCCGAAAGACTTTTTGATTTACTTTACGATCCTTACCGTAGCAACGAAGACGATCACAGAAGCAAAAAATCCAAAAAGTTTTTTTAACAGACAAAAGGCGGATTAACAAATGAAAATAGCGTCAAGACACCCGATACTTTTACCTAAAAACGCCGATATGCGCAAGTGGGCGGTTATTGCCTGCGATCAGTACACGACGGATTACGATTACTGGCAAACGTTGGATTCCTACGTCGGTTCTTCTCCGAGCACTTTACGGCTTATTTTTCCCGAAATATATCTTTCGGGTGACCGTGACAAGCGTATCGGGGAGATAAACTCGACGATGAAACAATATCTTTGCAACGGAATTTTCGAAGAGCAAAACTGTTACGTCCTTACCGAGCGCACTCTTTCGGACGGAAGAAAGCGCATAGGACTCGTTTTTCCGGTCGATCTCGAAGCGTACGATTTTAACGACGAAGACGCGCTTATAAGACCGACGGAACAAACAATACGCGAGCGTTTGCCGGTGCGCATACATATCAGGGAAAACGCTCCGCTCGAACTTCCGCATATTCTTCTGCTTGCCGACGACGAGGAGAAAAGCATAATCGAGCCGCTTTACGCTAAAACAAGTCGTTTAGAAAAACTTTACGATTTTGATCTTAATATGAACGGAGGACATATTCGCGGATACGCGGTCCCCTACGAAGACGTGCCTTTTTCGGCGTTTGACAGACTGCTCAGCCATTCTCTTCAAGAGAAAAAGTACGGAAAAAACGCGCAAATACTGTTTGCGGTCGGCGACGGAAACCACAGTATGGCGACCGCTAAGGAGTGCTGGGAAAAGATTAAACCGAGTTTAACCGAAGAAGAAAGAGAAAATCACCCGGCAAGGTTTGCTTTAATCGAACTGTTAAACGTATACGACGACGCGCTCGATTTTTTGCCGATACACAGGGTTGTTTACGGAATCGAAGAAGACGAGTTTATCGACGGATTAAGAAAAGAACTTTCGGGTAATAAGATGCTTACGATTATCACTAAAGACGACGAAACGTTTATTCCGTCTTTCGGCGAATCCGATAAAACAATTATCGCACTTCAGGCATATCTTGAAAAGATGAAGGAAGAAAAGGGCGTAACGATTGAGTACGTACACGAAGAAAAGCAGGTACGCGATGGCGCAAAGAACGGCGGAATAGGCATTATGATGCCGTCTTTCCCGAAAAAAGCGTTGTTTAATTACGTCGTTAATCACGGAAAACTTCCGAAAAAAGCCTTTTCCATAGGAGAAGAAAAAACCAAAAAATACTATATCGAAGCAAAAAGGATAAAATAAAATGGAATTAAGAGTATGTAAGTTCGGCGGAACGAGTATGGCAACCAAGGAGTCGATACTCCGAGTTAAAAACATAATTCTCGGCAACAAGTCGAGAAGATTCGTCATTGTAAGCGCACCCGGAAAAAGATTTTCCGGCGACGAAAAAGTAACCGACTTGCTTTACGCTTGCTACGAAGAAAAGAAAATTTCGGGCAAATGCACGGGGTATTTCGACAAAATTCGCGAACGTTTTTGCGGAATAGTCAAAGATTTGGGTTTGGATTTCGACATAGTCCCCTATCTTGACGAAGTCGAAAAAGGAATTGACAACAGCGTTACGGCAGATTATGCGGCTAGTCGCGGCGAATATCTAAGCGCGTTGATTATGTCGAGAGTTCTCGGACTGGATTTCGTGGATTCTGCCGAGATAATCAAATTTACCGCCAAAGGGACGTTTGACTCGGAATACACCAACGATATGGTTGCAAAACGTTTGTCGTTTTACAACGGCGCGGTTATACCCGGATTTTACGGTTCTCTCCCCGACGGAACGATAAAAACGTTCACACGCGGCGGAAGCGATTTTACGGGAGCGATCGTTGCTCGCGCGGTTGAAGCAGACGTTTACGAAAACTGGACGGACGTAGACGGATTTATGACGACGGACCCGAGAATCGTACACGACCCGAAACTTATCGAGTGTCTGAGTTATGACGAACTTCGGGAGTTGTCGTATATGGGAGCGGGCGTACTTCACCCCGAATCCACTTTCCCCTTACAAGAAACGAGAATTCCCATCAATATTAAGAACACGTTTAACCCCGACGCGCCGGGAACGATGATTATTAAAGACACTTCGGCAATATCCGGACACAGGCTTATCACCGGTATAGCCGGGAGAAAAGGGTTTACCACTATATTCATCAAAAAAGCGATGATGAACAACGAAATCGGTTTTTGCCGTAAGGTTTTGTCCGTACTCGAATACTACGGCGTAAATATGGAACATATGCCTACCGGTATCGACACGATGAGTTTGATCGTCGCGGACAACGAAATCGACGGTCAACTTGACGAAATAATAGAACGTATCCGCGGAAAAGTAAACCCCGACTTAATCTACGTTTATCGCAACATATCCTTAATCGCAATAGTCGGACACGGAATGAACAACCAAATGGGTACTGCGGCAAAAGTTTTCTCCGCCTTAGCCAACGCTAACATCAACGTAAAAATGATAGACCAAGGCAGCAGCGAAATCAACATCATAGTCGGCGTAAACTCCGACGATATGAACAGAGCGATCTCGTCGATTTATCACGCATTCTTCTGATACAATAGATATAAACCAAAAACTTTAACGAAGCGGAACGATAGATTCCGCTTTTTTCAATCCCCGAATTGTAATTGTCCTTGCTCTATTCTAATAAAAAAATAACGTGAAAAAAGTGAAAATTCATAAGGAAACACTTATAATCAAAAAATATTCAACGGTTACAACTTGCATTTTTAACGTTATTCCGACAAAAACTCATCGACGGCGGAATTAAATAAATCGCTTTTTTTATTTGCAATAAAGTGGTCGCCTTTTATAAATATCAGTTTTGCGTTCGGAATATTTTTTGCAATGAATTCGGTATGGGATCTTTTTATCATATCGCGCCTGCCTGCGATAACGAGCGTAGGAGCGGTGATTTTTACTAAGTCGTTTTCGTTTATATCGGGCTCGTTTACCATAAGTCCGAGAAGTTCCGCTTTTTGCTTTATCCGTTCGTTTTTATCTGAAAATCGGCAGACAATTTTATATCTGATTTCTATGGGAAACTGCGTAATTCTTCTTACACCGGACGGATTGAGATTTGCGCCGTTTAATACGAGTTTATCCACCTTGTCGATATGCTCGAGCGCAAAAGTAAGAGCAACGTTGCCTCTGTCGGAAAAACCTACGATGCTGACTTTGGGTATCCCTTCTTCCGTTAAAAAGTTATACAAATCGTCGGCAAAGCGTTTTATAGAAAAATCGCCGTCGCCGCGCGGACTCTTTCCGTGTCCGCGCGTATCGATAGCGATTACTTTATATTTCTTTGAAAAATACTCTATTTGTTTTGCAAAATATTCGTGATTTTCACCGTTGCCGTGCAAGAAAACGAGCGGTTTTCCATTTCCTTTTTCCACGTAAAACGGCGAAAAGTTCATTGCTTAGCCCCTTTTCTTTTGAAGTGCGTTTATCAAAATAAACGCTCCGGCAAGTACCACGATTGCTCCTATCATTACGAGGTACATCACCCATATTTCGACCTTATCGCCGAAGAAATAGATATTGCAGTCAACGCTGTCTTTTATTCCTTCGATTACTTCGCTAGGGAAATGCTGCTTCGCCATTTCTCTGTACACGCCGTTAAGCGCGTGGTTTCTTATAAGGCTCGTTCCGTACGTTCCCGGCAAGAGCGAGATAAACTTTTGCAAGCCCGAACCGAACTGAGATATCGGCATATATGCGCCGCAAATAAAGCCGTAGCCTGCGCTTATTACCGTGCCTACTGCGGTAATTTGTCCTTGCGTAGAAAGGAAGTTATTGATAATCGACGAGAAAGCCGTTCCGAAAGTCGTCAGAATAAGCACGTCGAGAATGATAAACATTACGTCGCCGAAAGACAGGAACCAACCGTTAATCTCGATATAGATAAAGCACGCGGCGGTTGCTACGTAAGTAACGATAAGCGTAGTAAGCAGCGTTCCCATAAAGTATGACGCGGCGAGCGTGGCTTTTTTTACGGGAGTAATCAACAAGTCTTTTCTTGCGCCGGTTACTTTATCGTTTGCCATAAGCGTATTCGAGCAAAAAGCGACCGTTACGCAACAAACTGCAAGCAACGACGAGAAAAGTTCTCCGGCAACGGTCCCGTTAATCAGTTCTTTCGATATTTTCACTCCTGCGGGAATAGCGGAAGTGAAACTGTCGCGATAAACGTTAGCCAAAAACGTAGCGTACAAAATCAGCAACAAAAGCGGAGTAATCAGGGACGTAAAAAACATTCCTTTTTCCTTAAAAAATACTTTTATGTTTCTTTTCGTTAATGCAAAAAAAGTTTTCATCGTTAGTTGCCCCCTCCTGCGAGTTTTTTGCCGGTAACCGAAAGGAAAACGTCGTCCATTTTTCCTTTGATTATTTCAAAATCGGTAAATAATTCGGGCAGTTTCAGAATCAAATCACGCGCTTCTTCTGTGTTTTTTACGGCTATTCTGAATCCGCCGTTTACGGGTTCGTAACTTAATCCGAGTTCTTTAACTTTATCTTCGTCGGCGTTGTAGACAGTGATAAAGTCGCCCGTGTATTTGTTTTTCAAATCGAGTGGCGTGCCTTCGGCGGAAATTTTGCCACTGTCCAAAATCACGACGTAGTCCGCGTCGGACGCTTCTTCCATATAATGCGTGGTAAGGAAAACGGTCATTTGCTCGTTTTTACGATAAGATTCGATTACTTCCCACAAAATTTTTCTCGTTTGCGGATCGAGTCCGGTGGTAGGTTCGTCCAAAATCAAAATCTTCGGTTTATGCAAAAGCGCTCTTGCGACGTCGATTCTTCTTCTTTGTCCGCCCGACAATTTTCCGACGGCTCTTCCGATAAATTTCCTAAAATCGAGCAGTTCGGCGAGTTCGTTTATTCTGTCTTTCGCTTGTTTTCCGTAAATTCCGTACAAAGCGGCGCGCGACGTAAGGTTATCCTTTACCGAAAGCGACGAGTCGAGTACCGAGTTTTGGAAAACGACGCCGAGTTCTTTCGTAACGTCTTCCATATCCGTTTCGATATTTTTTCCGTCAATGATCACCGTTCCGGCGTCCTTTTTCAGACTGCCGCAAATTATGGAAATCGTAGTGCTTTTACCTGCGCCGTTTACCCCCAAAAAGGCAAACAGTTCGCCTTTTTCTACATGAAACGACAAATTGTTAACAGCGTGGACGTCGTTAAACTTTTTATCCAGCCCCGTAATGTCGATAATGTGTTCCATTCCCTCTCCTAAGTTATTTTTTTAAGGCGACTTTATTAAGTCAAAAACATTATATTTATAATAAAATACTATGTCAATACAAAAATAAAAAAATGTC
>ERZ779888.974-NODE-974-length-30578-cov-4.977361_pt1 | contig 30578 bp, 32 predicted proteins | sample MGYA00511245_ERZ779888 | MGnify/ENA primary metagenome ERZ779888 (study PRJEB29588, sample SAMEA2155255) | human gut metagenome | biome: human gut; feature: human-associated habitat; material: faeces | place: Denmark | collected 2008/2010 ...
GTTCCCCCCAAGGGGAAGCCTTTTCTTGTGGTAACGGTAATTAACTTTGTCGTGTGGCAAAACTATAAATTGTAATACAATCATTGCGATATAGGGATGCAACGTCCCACGTTGCCGCTTGGCGTTGTCGTTGCTTGACTTATTTACTATATTTATAGTAAAATGTTTTTTGGAATAAAAAAATACGAAAGAAGATTTCGGAGGTAGGATTTGTATAAGTATGAATTAAAAACCGAGCGTAAAGGTTTTTTCGATATAACCGAGCAGGTTAGATCGGCGATAAAGGAAAGCGGAGTGAAAGAAGGCATTTGCGTTGTGTATTGTCCGCACACCACGGCAGGCATTACGATTAACGAGAATGCGGACGAGTGGGTTGCGCACGACGTTAATTTTGCGTTTGACAGAATTTTCCCGCGTTTTCCCGAATTCCGTCACGACGAAGGGAACAGTGACGGACACGTTAAGTCCAGCGTTATGGGAGCAAGCGAAACGCTCATCATCGAAAACGGCGAACCGTTGCTCGGAGTTTGGCAAAACGTTTACTTTACCGAGTTCGATCCGCCGAGAAATCGCAATTTTTACGTTAAAATAATCAAAGGCTAGGAGATTAAAAATGCTTGTTGACGAAAGAATGGTTAAACTCGCAAAAGGGCTTGTGAACTACTCGTGCGTTCTGAAAAAAGGCGAGAAGGTTCTTATCGAGGCGTGGGGAGTTCCGATTGAAATGATTAACGTGCTTATCCGCGAAGTTTACGCCGTGGGCGCGTATCCGTTCGTCGAATATTCGGAAAACAGAATCAAGCGCGAACTTCTTATGGGCGCGTCCGACGAAATGCTCGCCGCTTGGGCGAAGTACGATTCTTACCGTATGGACGATATGGACGCTTATATAGGACTACGCGGCGGAAACAACAGTCTGGAAACGTGCGACGTTCCCGGTGACAAAATGGACGCGTTTACCCGTATCTATCAACACCCGGTTCACCACGAACGCAGAGTTTGCAAAACGAAATGGGTTATACTGCGTTGGCCAACGGAAGGAATGAGCCAACTTGCGAAAATGAGCACCGAAGCGTTTGAAAATATGTACTTTAACGTTTGCACGCTCGACTACGCGAAAATGAACAAAGCGATGGACGCTATGGCGGAATATATGGCGAAAACGGACAAAGTTCGTATCGTTTCTCCCGACACCGACCTTACGTTCAGCATAAAAGGTATCGGCTCGCAAAAATGCAGCGGCGAGATGAATATTCCCGACGGCGAGATTTACACCGCACCCGTAAAAAACAGCGTAAACGGCGTGATTCACTACAATACGCCGAGCATAGAAAACGGTATCGAATTCAAAGACGTCCGACTTGTTTTTAAGGACGGAAAAATAATCGAAGCGACGGCAAACGACACCGCCGCGGCAAATAAGATTTTCGACACGGACGAAGGCGCGCGTTACGTAGGAGAGTTCTCTTTCGGGCTTAACCCCTACATTCACAACGCAATCGGCGATATACTGTTCGACGAGAAAATCTGCGGTTCTATCCACTTCACGCCGGGGTGCTGCTACGACGACTGCGACAACGGCAACGTGAGTGCGGTCCACTGGGATCTCGTGCTTGTCCAGACGCCTGCTTACGGCGGCGGCGAAATTTACTTCGACGACGTACTTATCAGGAAAGACGGGCGGTTTGTGGTACCCGAACTTGAATGTTTAAACCCCGAAAACCTTATTTAGAGTTTTATTATCTTTACCGTTCGAACGGCGACGACGCATTCGGACGGTAAATCTTTATTAAGAAAAAGCACTCGGAGGGCGTATGAAAAAGAAAGATAACGGAGAGATAAAAATCCGTAAACCGTCGTTTTTTATTTACACGATACCGGCTTATATCGTGAAGTTTATCGCTAAAATAAAATGGCGAATGAAGACGGACGGCAGTGTGCTTAAAGGCGTCAAAGGACCGATTCTTGCGGTTGCGGCGCACGCAAGCACGCTTGACATCGTGCCGGTAGTCTGCACGCTTTTGCCCCGTAGGTTTAATATGGTAGCGGCAAAAGACTTGTTTACCTGGAAACAGTTAAAGCCCTTTATAAATCGTTTCGGCGCAATTCCGATGAATCAGTGCGCTATGGATCTTGCCAGCATAAAAATGATTAAAGCGGCGGCGGACCAGGGAAGGAACATTGCGCTTTTCCCCGAAGGCAGAAGCAGTCTTGACGGCAGACAATCGTACTATCTCAATCCGTCTATAGGCAAACTCGTCAAATTCCTCGAATGTACGGTTGCGGTAGTGGAAACGCACGGCGTTTACGCGACGAAACCCCGTTACGTTAAAGGTTTCCGCAAAGGAAGAATTGAAGCGAAAGCGCGCGTGCTTATTACCAAAGAGGAAATAAAAACGTTAAAACCTGCGGAAATTTACGAGCGCATACGCGACAGTCTTGTGTTTAACGACAACGTTTGGCAGCAAGAAAACCACGTTGAGTTTAAGGCGAAAGAACTTGCGAGCAATCTTAATTACATTCTTTATAAATGTCCGAAATGCGGAGCGGAGTACGAAACCGAGGCGAGCGGTGACAAACTCAGATGCCGTGCTTGCGGAAATACCGTAACGTACACGCCCGACGGCCATCTCGTCGCGGAAGGTGACGGCGTGAGCATAGACAGGATCGACCTTTGGATGGATTACGAACGCGAGAGCGTGCGCGAAGAAATCGAAAAAGACGAAGAATTCCGTATTGCGAAACCGGTAATTATGTATAAACGCAACGACGAAGTGCATAAATACGTTAAGGAAGGCGAAGGGGAGTTTTTCATAACGAAAGACGCGATAGGGTATCTCGGCACGAGAAACGGCGCGGAGTGGAGAACGGAACTTCCCATAGCGAATATGCCGGCGATCGTCACGAAAAATTCCGAAGGGATCGACCTTATTCTCGACAACAAAACGTACAGATTCGAGTTCGTCGAAAAGAAATACTCGACCAAATTCGGCATCGTCGTGGAAGTTATGTTCGCAAAACGTCACGGAATACCGCTTACCGAAAAGGATAGGATGTTAAAATGAACTTTTTTCTGAAAAAAAGACTGCACAACGCCGGTAAACCCAAAGGTTTTTGGGGAGCGGTTACGCTCGGCAATATGAATAAAGAACACGCTCTCTTAACCGACGGCGGACTGTCGAAAATCGACGTTAAACCCGACGCCGTTTGTTTGGATATCGGTTGCGGCGGCGGCAGAACTTTGTCCAAACTCTCTGCGCTTGCGCCCAAAGGCAAAATCTACGGCATAGACATAAGCCGCACTTCCGTCCGTTGCGCCAAAAACTACAATATTAAGGACGTAACGAGCGAAAAAATGCAAGTAAGAGTGGGCGACGTGGCGTTTTTGCCGTATCCGTCCGGGAAATTCGACGTCGTGACCGCCGTGGAAACGTTCTATTTTTGGAAAGATAAACAAATCGCCGTGGAAAACGTCTACAACGTGCTGAAAAAAGGCGGCGAATTCATCGTTATGCTCGACGCGTACGAAGACGGAAGCGGCGATATGGACTACGTAAAAAACGAAATAAAGTACGAACTCAACACACCCGACGAGATGAGAACTCTCTTCGACAAAGCAGGGTTTTCTTCGGTAAAAATCGTCGTTGAAGGGAAAAAACTCTACGCAATCGGCAAAAAATAATCTTCGCCGAATATGCGGAAAAACGATAACGCTAAGAATCGGAAATAAAAGAAAAACGCGATCGCTCGCGTTTTTTTCGTGCCTTTTTCGTCGAAAATCAAATTATCCAGCGTATCTCTTCGGGGTTATCGATATGGAGTTCTCCCCATTTTCCGTTCTTCTTGACCCGACATTCGCCGCCGATTACCGGCGTGCCCGCGTCGAACTTGAAATCGATGACCACGTTGTTTTCTTTGTCGATATAACCGCAGTTTTCGCCTTTGTATACGCACGCTAGTCCTTCGCTGAACGAAGTCGCGCAGTCGTAAACGAGAGGAATGACTTCTTCGCCCTGACGGTTAATAAATCCGAACTTTTCGTCCTTTTGCACGCAACAAAGTTCTTCTTTGAAAGAGAAAACTTCGTCGTACACGGCAGGAACCGCCATATCCTTGGAATTCCTGTCACGGAACCCCCACAGTCCGTTTTTATTGATTTTGACGTACTTGTCGCTCTCTTCTTTGATTACGACTTTGACGGGTTTCGGCGGACGGGCAAGGAGCGTTTGCATTACGTAAGGCGCTTCCTTTTCCGGTTTTTTCTTGTCTTGCCGCTGCGGTTGGTTGGGCGTCTTTTGCCTGTCCTGCGGCTTGTTTTGTTGGTTTTTAGGCTGATTTTGCTGCGGACGAATTTGAGCAACCGGTTGCTTGCGACCGGGTGCGTCTTTATCTTTGGGCTTCGCCGTATTTACGGGTTGATTACGACGCTCGCCGTCGGGGGCGGGTTGGGCGGGGTCCGCATTGACTTCTTTGACGGGCAACGGCTTTAAGAAAAGGTTTCTCTTTTTAACCGCGGCTTTGACGTCAAGCAGATTTTTTTTGTTGAATTTGCAAATTTTGTAAAAGTCCGTATCGCAACGTTTTACCACGTCGCCGATAGTGGTTACTTTCGCGCCGACGAGTAATGCGGCGGTTTCTTCGCGTAAAGAAAGGTTTTCTATCGGTTCGGCAAGAACTTCGTCCGGGAAGGGCGGTTTGTATGAGTCTTGCTTAGGTTTTCTGTTGTGAAAACGACGTTTGTCTGCCATTATTATTTACTCCGTACCCCGAAAAATGGGGAAATCGGGGATAAACCTCGATTTCCTTCGTTTTTTCGGTTTGTTATTTTAATATCTCGGGCAATTATTTTTCCCACGGGAAAACGTATTGCGTAAGTCCGAGTTCGTCACGAACGTTGCTCATTTCTTTCTGAACCGCTTCGTTGATCGGAACGCCGCTGTCTTTTCTCTGTTGCCAGATAAGATATTCTTTTTCGCCTGCGGTGTAGATGTGTTCGCAACCGGGAGCCTTTCTCGAAGCGCGGATAGAACGGAGAATGTCGCCGGTCTTTTTGCGGCAGAGTTCTTCGCCGAGGAAGTGGTCGGTGTCGATAGCGATGAAGAAGTGTCCGAGATGGTAAGGAACTTTGTTTCCGTTTTCGTCGGTACCGTTAAGGTCTTTACCGTAGTTACCGTCCTGAAGAACGGCGCTGAGAAGTTCTACGATCATAGCATAGCCGTAACCCTTGTATCCGCCGAGCGCTTCGCCGATACCGCCGAGGGTGGTAAGAGCCGCCGTGCCTTGACGAATCTTTTTCAAAGCAACGCCTGCGTCGCCTTCAACGGGGTTACCGTCGATGTCAACGATCGTGCCGGGATGAACGGGTTCGTTAATTCTCGCATAGTATTCGATTTTACCGTTTTGCGTAATGGAAGTAGCGCAGTCGATAAGGAAATCGAATTCTTCGTCCGAAGGAATTCCGACGGTAAGGGGGTTGGTTCCGAACATACCTTCCGTTCCGAAAGTAGGAGCGACGGAAGGACGAGCGTTGGTACCCGTCATACCGATGCAGCCTTGTTTGCAAGCCATCGTCGGATAGTATCCGGCAATACCGTAGTGGCAGGAATTACGAACTACGACCATACCCATACCGTATTCTTTAGCCTTTTTGATGGCAAGGCTCATCGCTTTGTAACCGATAACCTGTCCCATTCCGTCGTGTCCGTCTACGACTGCGGTCGTGGGGGTTTCTTTAACGATTTCAAAGTTCGTTACGGGGTTTTGGATACCCGCTTTGATTCTGTCTATATAGATAGGTTTGAAACGGTTGCAACCGTGGCTTTCGATACCGCGGCGATCGCTTTCCAAAAGAACGTCCGCGCAGATAGCGGCGTCTTCACGGGGAACGCCGACTCCGACGAATGCGTCGGTAACGAAATCGTTTGCCGTTTTCCAGTCAAGTATCATTTTAGGCATAATAAAAATCTCCTTGTATAAAAATTTCGCTTTGTGTTTTTGCGTTTTTCACGCTATCAAAATAATACCAAATTTTACCGCGTTTTGTCAAGTTTATATAATATAAAAGTTGTTTACTCGTCTTTTTGCGCGTTTTGCGTTTCTTCGACGCTTTCGCTTGCTTTTTCTGCGGTTTTTTCTTCTTTTTGGGTTTCTTCGACGGGAGAAACGTTCTCGGTTTCATTGCTTTCGGACGAATTTTTAACTTCGAAACTCTCCTTAACGGACGCTTCTTTTTTACGCTTTTTTATGGTTTTCAAATGCTCGTAAACCGCTCCCCAGACAGCCATCGCAATGAGAATTCCACCCGCCGCGTAAAGAAGTATGCGGTCGGTGTCCGTCAAAGGATTGTTCATACCGTTGGACGCGTAAAGAACGATATCTTCGGTGACCGTGAGCGGAAAAGCGACGCGTTTCGCTTCGTCGAAACGCCATTCCACCGCCGTTTTCGGCAGCATATCTTCGGTGAGAACCGGATCGTCCACCGATACGTATGTCGTATATTTCGCCGCCCCGTCGTCGAACGTGACGGAATAATGCGTGCGAACTTTATTTGCGTACAAAACCACTTCTTCAAGAAGAACAGAATTAAACTTTTTCGTTTTCGCCTCGTCCGTAGAAACGTTGGTTAATGCGTGAGTTTGGGTGTCGAAAGCCGAAGAAACGGTGCTCCCGTAGTGGCAATATTTCGTTTCGCCGTTAAGCGTGACTTTCACGAGAAGATCGAGAAGGGGATAGCAGGAAAAATCTTCGGACGCATACGAAGGAACGTTGGCGTAAGTAAGGAAAGTATTGTCGGTAAAGAAGGTGTTTTGTAAAACCGTTGCGCCGTGGACAGTGGACGGGACGGTGACTTTTTCGCCGACTTTATAGGTTATCGTTTCTTTATCGTCTTCGCCGTAACCGTAGCGGTAGGAGTAAGAAACGGTCTTGTCTGTGTCTGTTAAACTAACGACTATTCTTATATTTTTTTCTACGGTAAAAGGCAAAACGACCGTTTCGCCCGTGTCTTCGTAAACGAATACGAGGCTTTTTCCTTTCAGATCGGTTTCCGGTGCCAAAACTGCAAAATCCGCATAAGAAAGCAGAGCGGAAACTTCAGTGTTTTTTTGAACCGAAGCGGAAAAAATATCATTTCCGTTATAAACGAAAGTAAGAGAAAATTCATCATCCGCAAAAGCGAATTCCGCCGTCGGAATAAAAACCACCGCAATCACAACCGCCGTCAAAAGTATACCCAAAGATATTTTTGCTTTTTTTGTCATTTCCTAAACCATCTTAACGCTTTATATATTTTCTTACTAGTATATACCCTTATCCATAATTTTGCAAGCAACGGCAACGCAGGACGTTGGCAACGCCGAGCGTTGCATCTCATTACGCAATGAGTGTGGTACACTTATAAGTTTGTCGCACGACAAAGGGTGACTGCTTTCAACACAAGTAAAGGCTTCCCCTTGGGGGGAACGCTGTCACGTCAGTGACTGATGAGGGGCGACGTGGGACGTTGCATCCCTATATCGCAATAAGTATATTGTTTATAAAAGTTTGTCGCACGACAAAGGGTGAATGTTTTAATATTAAGAAAGGCTTTCCCTTGGGGGAAGGCTTTTCGTTACGGTCGGCTACATTTGCGCCAGCGGATAATCCACGTTTATCACGCAGTTATATTTAGGATTAAGCGCGCAGACTTTGTCGGTTATGATTTTTACGATTTCTTTTTCGTTTTTCATCGAATCGAACGTCAGTACCAAGTCGAAAATTACGTTCGTGTGCGTCGAGCCTTCGTTCATTCTGAAGTCGTGTATGGAATACTCCGGATTAACGCTTTTTACTATGTTTTTTACGGCGGTTTTCAGCAATATTACTTTCGGATCGTCGGTTATTACCGGGTCCATATGAATGACTGCGATGCAGTTGAATTTTTTTCCAAGGTCGTGTTCGAGATTGTCGATACAGTCGTGCGCTTCCATTACGTCTTCTTTTGCGTCCACTTCGGCGTGCAGGGAAATCATCGTTCTTCCCACGCCGTAACTATGCACGACGATGTCGTGAACTCCGCGGACGAGCGGATAGTTTTTTGTAAACGCGATTATTTCTTTTACGAAGTTCGGATCGGGTGCCGTTCCCAAAAGCAGATTGACGATTTCCAGCGTGCTTTTGACGCCCGAAAAGATAATAAACGCCGAAACGAGTAATCCGACGTACGCGTCGAGCGAAAGACCGGTAAAGTAACAAACCAGCGCGCAAATCAGTACCGCCGTCGTGCTTACCGCGTCGGATACGCTGTCCGCTCCGGTCGCTTTCAACGCCGCCGAAGAAAGTTTCTTTCCGTAAATATAGTTATATCCTGCCATATAAAGTTTAACCGCGACGGAAACGCCGAGAATTATCAGCGTGACGAGATCGAAAGTTATTTCCGGGGGAGTAATCAGCGATTTAACCGAACTTATGGCGAGTTCCGCGCCGACCAGAATAATAGCCACGGCAACTATCAGACCGCCGATGTATTCCGCTCTGCCGTGACCGAACGGGTGCTCTTTGTCGACGGGTTTTGCCGATATGCGGAAACCGAGAAGAGTTATCGTACTGCTCCCTGCGTCGGAAACGTTGTTTACGCCGTCCGCAAGAACGGACACCGACCCGGTGATAAGTCCCATCGTGATTTTTGCCGCCGAAAGCAAAAGATTAAGCACGATTCCCACCGCTCCGCAAAGAACGCCGTAGTTCCGCCGTACCGTCGGATCGCCGACGTTTTCACGGTTCTTTATAAACAATTTCGAAAGTAATTTTATCATTTTTCTTTATCCCTTTTATTCTATCGATCGAGAAATCGCAGCGTTCCCGAAAAAACTGTTTTTTCTCCGTGTGCCGTATCGATCGCAAGATATCCTTCGTCCGTAATATACGCCGCGGTTCCTTCCGTTTGTTCTTCTCCGCGCGTTACTTCCACTTTTTTCCCGATAACGACGGAATTTTTGCGGTATAATTCGAGCGTTTTTTCTCCGTCGGAATTTAAGTAAGCAAAAACGTATTTTCGGATCAACTTAGCAAGCCGCACTTTTTTTTGGGCGGAAACGCTTCTATTTAAGACCGTTCCCGCAATCGTAAGGTCGGGCGGAAAACCGTTTTTCGGCGGAGAAACGTTTATCCCTACGCCGATTATTCCGTACGAATTATGGTTTTCACAAAGTATTCCGCACACCTTTTTCTCGTCCTTATACAAGTCGTTTACCCACTTGATTCCGAGAGAAACGCCGAAAACCCGTTTCACCGCTTTATACACGGCTACCGCCGCGGCAGGCGTAACGAGCGACGACGGAAGAGCGTGTTTTCCCTTAACGACGAAAGAAACGTACAATCCGCCGACGGGGGAAACGAACGAACGCCCCGAAGTGCCTTTTCCGTTCGTCTGACAAAACGCCGCTACGGCGTCGCCGTCGGCAAAATCGGCTGCGTTGCGTTTGACGTACTCGTTCGTGCTGTCGGTTTCGTTAAGAATGACGATTTTCATTTACGACTATTATAAATTTTTTTGTTGGGATAAGCAATAGTTTTCGTCGGTTGCAAGGAAAAATCGAGCCGATTTGCTCCGAAGTTTTGACAAACTTCCGCCAAAAAACGCCGAAAATGCGCGTTAGTATCGGTTAGTATATGCGGCGGAGGAGGGAAAACCGATGGAAAGCGAACGCGAGATTATCGCAAACGTCCGAAAAATCGAGCGACTTCTGGTTTCTCGAGAAAAGTGCGACGCGTTGTCACGGTACAACACCGGAGAAAAAGTTCATCTCAAACAAATGGCGTTTCATAAATGTCAGAAACGCAATCGGTGGGTGTTCGGCGGCAACCGCAGCGGTAAAACGGAATGCGGAGCGGTGGAAACCGTTTGGCTTGCGAGAGGGATACACCCGTACCGGCAGAACAGGGAAAACGTTTTCGGGTGGGTCGTAAGCGTCAGTTACGAAGTTCAACGCGACGTTGCGCAAAGCAAAATCCTGCATTATCTCAACCCCGAGTGGATAGAAGACGTCGTTATGCACACGGGAACGAAAGGCAATCCGTCGGTCGGAATCATCGATACGATAGTCGTAAGAAACGTTTTCGGCGGTTTATCGAAAATAGGGTTCAAATCCGCCGATCAGGGCAGGGAAAAGTTTCAGGGCGCAAGCCTGGACTTCGTATGGTTCGACGAAGAACCTCCTCAGGATATATACGAGGAGTGCCGAATGCGCGTCCTGGACAAGAAAGGCGACTTGTTCGGGACGATGACTCCGCTCAAAGGTTTAACCTGGGTATACGACGAGATCTACCTTAACAAACGGCAGTCGAAAGAGATTTTTTACGTCAAGATGGAGTGGGGCGACAACCCGTTTCTCGACCCGGAAGAAGTGGAAGAAATGACGAAAAGCCTTTCTCCGGACGCTCTCGACAGCCGTCGTTACGGCAACTTCCGTTCCTGCGGCGGACTCGTGTACCCGGAGTTCGACCCGAACGTCCACGTTATAGAACCCTTCGACGTGCCGACGGAGTGGCAGGACACGATAAGTATCGACCCGGGACTAAGGAATCCGCTGAGCGCGCATTTTTATTGCCGCGACGGCGACGGAAACGTTTACGTCGTAGGGGAACACTACGAAGCCGGCAAAGACATCGATCACCACGCCGCAAAAATCAAAGAAACGGCGGACAGACTGGGGTGGCACAGAACACCCGAAGGGTATCTTGAAACTCTGATGGACAGCGCGGCGACGCAACGGACGCTCAGTTCGGTAAAGAGCGTGGCAGAACTGTTTTACGAACGCGGAATAAAGGCGGACTGTCGGGTAAACAAGGATATGTTCAGCGGAATAAGTACGGTAAAATCGTTGTTCGCGTCCCGCCCGGCAAGGATTTTTATCTTCGCCGACTGCGTGAATATGATACGCGAAATCAAAGGCTATTACTGGGGAAACAACGACCTTCCCGTTAAGCGCGACGATCACGCGATGGACGAACTAAGGTACTACGTTATGAACAAAACCCGACTTAACCCGGCGAAAAGAGAAGATAACGAAATCGAGAAAAACTATAAAAAACTCGTTAGTCGCGTAAAGCGCGGAAATTAGAAAAAAGGTGAGATTATGTTGGACGTACTTTACAAGAAAGCGCGCGGGTACGACGTGGAAGAAATAAACCGCGAATACGTCGTTGACGAAGACGGAAACAAGAAACTCGTCAAGGAAAAAACCACGGTAAAACACGTTCCGCCCGACCTAAGCGCATTAAAAGCATATATGGAACTTAAGGATACCGAACTATCGAAAATGAGTAACGATGAACTGATAAAAGAGAAAGAGCGGTTAATCGGCGAATTAAAGAAAACGACAAGGAGAGAAAGTAAAAAATGAGCGAAAAAAAGAAACTCGACGAAAGGGTTGTTTTCGTCAAAGAAGACTTTGAAAAACGAGCGGAAGAAAGGAAAGAACTCGAACGCGGTTGGTTGATAAACATCAATTATTACCGCGGAAATCAATATGCGGAAGTACTGCCCACGGGTGCGATTTCTTCGGTAAGCAAGCGTTTTCCGTGGCAACTTACTTCGGTGTTTAACCACATCGCGCCGATGATAGAGGCAAGACTCGCCAGGTTTAACCGTATGAGTACGGACGTAACTTGTCTACCGGCGTCTTCATCTTCCGAGGACGAAAAAGCGGCAAGGTTTGCCACCAAACTTTTAAGGACGGTCAAGGAAGACAACGACTTCCGTTCCCTTGCCGGAGAGGCGGCGTTCTGGGCGGAGATTTGCGGCACGGCGTTTTATAAAATCGGTTGGGACAAGCGTAAAGGCAGAGTTATTTCTTCCGACGGGCTAAGGGAAGGGGACGCGTATATAGAAGTTTGTCCGCCGCAGGAGATTTATCCCGACAGTCTGAACGCGAAAAACGTGTCCGATTGCAGGAGCGTTATTCACGCCAAAGCGTACCCGGTGAGCGTAGTGGAAGAGAACTGGGGAATTAAAATCGACGAAACCGAGCGCAAGGCGAGCGTTATGTACTCGACGGACAAGTCGGGCGGCGTGACGTGCAAAGAAAAGGACGGATACGTTACGGTAATCGAGCGTTATTCCGTGCCGGATACCGAATATCCGCAAGGAAGGCTGTTAATCGTAGCCGGGGATAAGGTGTTATACGACGGGATTTTGCCGTACGTTACCGAACCGGACGGAAGCAGGGGATTGCCTTTCGTAAGGCAGGTAGCCATACCGTCGCCGTCGTCGTTTTTCGGAATAAGTCTGGTCGAGCGTATGATACCCGTTCAGCGAGCGTACAACGCGGTAAAAAACCGCAAGCACGAGTTTTTTAACCGTATGACGGCAGGGGTGCTGGTTGCGGAAGACGGCAGTATCGACCTTGACGATCTGGACGACGAAGGGATTGCGCCGGGCAAGGTTATCGTGTACAGGCAGGGGTGCGAAAAGCCGCAGATGCTCACGTTCGGCTCGGTGCCGTCGGAGTTCGGCGAAGAAGAAGACAGACTGCTCAAAGAGTTCGTCACCATCGGGGGAATAACCGATTTTATCGTGACCGGGGCGTTCGGCGGAGCGGATTACAGCGGCGCCGCGCTTAACGTCATCAACGAACAAAGCAACGCAAGGCTGTGCGTTACCACCGAAAGCATACGCAGCGCGCAAAAAGCGGTTGCGGCTAAGATTTTGCGCGTTTACCGCGAATACGCCACCGACGAGAAACTTGCGGCGATCGAAAATGCAAGCGGCGGCGAAAAGGAAACGTTTAGAAACAGCGAAATATCCGCCGACAATATAGTTTTCGACGTGGACGACGGACAAGTGAACACGATCGGCGACAAGCGCGGACTTGCGAAAGAGATATACGAAATGAACCTTCTGACGAGCGAGAACGGAGAACTGACTGCGGAAAGCAAGCGTAAACTTCTCGGACTGCTCGGTTGCGAAGGGTTCGCTCAATAACGAACAGCCGTAAATACGGTTAATAAAAACGGTTTACAAACTCGCCGAAAAAAGAGCGCAAGGAATGCGAAAGCGACGCACGTCGCAAAATAAGGGCGAGAAAATAATAGAAAAGGCTTAAAAGGAGAGAAAAATGGAACAGGAACAAAACTTAGTAAATCCCGTCGGGAGCGAAACGGACGGCAAGGTTGAAGAGAATTCCTACGGGAAATTTTCCGACGCGAACGAACTTTACAAGGCGTACGTTGCTTTGGAGAGCGAGTTTACGAGAAGAAGTCAAAAACTCAAAGAGTACGAAAAATCTTTCGGAGAGATAGGAAAAAGCAGCGAGGAGCGAAAACAGGAATTGACGCGTAAATTCAACGTCGCTCCCGACATAGTCGAAGAGGCGGCGCGCAGGGCGAGTGCGGAGACGAACGGAAGAATAGAAACGTCGCTTATAGGCGTACTCAACGAAAAAATGCTTACTCCCGAACAAATGGCTTCGGATTCTACGGTTATCGACAAGGTTTTAAGCGACAAAAAAAACAGGGAAGCGGTTATCAACGAATACATCGAAAAAATACGCGGTGTGGACGTGCCGATAAGTTCGCTCGGCGGCGGAGAAAGTCCCGCATTACCGCCGTACAGACCCACCACGGTCAAAGAAGCGGGAGAAATCGCAAAAGCGATAATAAAACAACTTTAACGATTGCGGGCGGTCCGGTCGGGCAAAACGGTTGAACCGTCTGAAAAAACGAAAAAAAGGAGAAAGAAAAAATGATTGACTTATCTAATATGGACAAAGTAATTCGTTCGGTTTATCTGGACGTAGTAACCACTTGTCTGAACGAAAAAACCAGTCCGTTTTACAAAAAAATCGACAAATCGAGCGTAAACATAGTCGGCAAAGAAGTAGTCGCGCCCGTTCGTTTCGGCATAAACGGCGGAGTTGCGTGCGCTGCGGAAACCGCGGCGGTTCCCCCGTCGGGAACGCCTTCTCTCATCAACTTCCGCGCTCCGCTCGTCAATATCTACGGCAATCTCGAAATCACCGACAAACTGTTCAGAGCGAGCGAAGTCGGCGCAGGCGGCGCGGTAGACGTGCTTAACTACGAAATCGACAGTTTGCTCGATTCCGCTAAGTTCAACCTTCGCAGAATGCTTTTTCAGAACGGCGACGGTACCCTTTGCAAGATGAGCGCGGCGGGCGACGGCAAGCAACTCGTCAGCGTAGACAACACCCGTAACGTCGTCGAAGGAATGATCGTAGATTTCGTTTCTTCCGGCTCGGTCGTACTTACCGCCAAAGTCACGCTGGTAGACAAAACCAACAGTCAGATCAAAGTGGACAAAACGGTAGCGAGCACCGTAGCGAAAGACACGATCATCACTCTTACCGGAAGTTACAAATGCGAACTCAACGGTATACCTTACATCTTCAACGGCGGCGGCAGCAACCTTTACGGAAATAGCCGTTCCATCGTAGGATTCGCCCTTCCGTCCGAATACACGGAAAGCGCGGTAAACGCAAGCACGTTGCAGAGCGTAATCGACCATATGGAAGAAAACGGCGGCGAGCAGCCCGATATGATAGTGGGTTCTTACGCAATGAGAAGAAAATATCTCGACGCGATGAACACCGCTCGTCTTAACGTGGAAACCGTCGTCGAAGACGGGTTCAAAGCGCCTGCCTACAACGGCATTCCGATTTACGCCGAACCCTTTATCGCGGATAACGAAATGTTCTTCCTTAACACCAAAGACTTTATGCTCGCGCAACTTGCCGACTGGTCCTGGGTGGAAGGAAGCACGCACGAAATTCTGCGTCCGATTTACGGCAAAGCGGCGTATGCGGCTACGCTCGTAAAATACTGCAACCTTTTGTGCCGCAGACCCAAAACGCAGGCAAAACTTACTTATTCGGCAGAATAAAAAAACAAACGGAGAGGCGAATGAAAGTTAAGATTACTCACGACTTGTTCGATATAGCGACGAGAATAAAAGAACTCGACGAGCGATACGAAATTTACTTCGATACGGACGCGCAAAAATACTATATATACGCGTTAGGGGTACGGCAATTAACGTTACCGTATGACAAACTCGACGTAAGGACTTTGGACTACGTTTACGAAACGAGAGTGGAAAACGCGGAAAAAATCCTTAAAGAAATAGACGAATACAATTATAGAAGCGAACGGGAATCGGTAAAGAAAGCGCACGACGAGTTTGAAAACGAGTGTTCGAGACGCCTTCGCCTTTCCTGAAAAAGGAGGGAAAAATGACGATTAAAGAAGTGGCGAAAGAGGCAGCCGCAATGGTTGGAGTAAACGTGGATTTTACTCAAACGGGCGACGAACAAACGACGTTTGAAAAATGCGTAACAGATACCGTCGCCCGAATATCCGACGAGTTTAGCGACCTGAAAACGACGGAAGAAATCGATTGCGACGACGGTAAAATTCCTTACGACGCGTTTACGAAAAAGGTTAAACGCATAATAAAGGCGGTTAAAAACGGAAAGAAAATTCCGTTTTGCGAAGAGCCGTATTGCGTAAAAGTTAAAGAAAACGGAACGCTGACGATTACTTACGCTTATCACGCCGAGGCGAGTTCTCTTTCCGATAAAGTCCCCCTTCCGCCCGTGTTTTCCCTTAACGCCCTTGCCGCGGGAACTGCCGGAGAGTACTGTTTCCGCAAAGGGTATTACAAAGAAGCGGAAGTCTTCGACGGGCGGTTCGCTAAGGCGATAGAAAGGTTTCTGCGCGGCGTAAAAAGCGTTACGATAAAGGCGGTGGACGAATGAAAAACTTATCGATAAGGGATTATCCCGAAGTGAAAAAGTCCGTATACAAAGTAGGGCATTTTGCGGGAATCGCCGGCAACGTCAATCCGGACGAACTTAACTTAGGGTACACCGCATACGCCTGCAACGCAAGGCTCGGCAGCGGCAGTTTGTTTCGGGCTCAGGGAGTGGACGTAGCGAGATTCAACGGCGTTCTGCTCCCGTCGGGGGTGACGGTCGGCAGTACGATAAGTAAGGCGATCGTGTACAAACGCCGCAACGCGTCGACCGGGACGGAAGAAAACAGGCTTGTTATCAATACGACCGGCGGCGGAGTTTATGAAGCGAAAATAGGCGTCGACACGTCGTTTACGAAAATAAACGTGCCGTCGGTCAGCGTCGAGATGCTTAATTTCAACGACGGTACGGGAGATCTGCTCGTTTGTTACGGCGCGGACGGCAACGTTTCTTCCTACGACGGCACGACGATAAAAACGGCTACCGGACCGAAACTTACGGGGTTGACCGTTTATAACGGCAGGGTTTTCGGTGCGGAAAAGGGTTCGAACAAACTGCGTTGCAGCGAAAAGAACAATCCGCTCGGTTGGGCGAGCGAGTCCAAAGGCGCGTTTTCCGTAACTTTCCCGGACGAAGGGGGAGAGATAAAACGAGCCGTTCCCTGCGGAGAGAATCTGTACGTTTTCCGCGACTACGCCGTTTACAAACTGACAGGTTACACGGACAGAAACGAATACGCGCTTACCAAAATATTTTATTCGCAGAATCCTATTTATCCCGACACGGTCGGGGTGAACGGCGAGAAAGTTTATTTCCTTGCCGAAGACGGATTTTTCGAAATAAAAAACGGTTCGGTCGGCAGAACGTGGAGAGACGAAGGGTTGCTGATCGAAGACAAAACCTACGCTTCGGGAACGTGTTATAACGGAACGTATTACGTCGCGGCGAAACTGTACACCGACGGAACGGGCGACGTTGGGGACGAAACGCATTGCGTGAAAAACAACGGAATAGTGGGTATCGAGGCGGACACCGGGGCGGTCACCGCAATACGCGGAGCGGACGTAAAAAGTTTTCTTCCGTGTTTTATAGACGGTAAAAGTTATCTGTTTTTGGTCAACTCGGCAGGGTATCGCGGAATGAACCTTTCTATGTTTACCCCGGACGGAAAAATTTACGGAACCGTTCCGCAACTGCGTTGGTACAGCCCTACGATAACGCTCGGCAGACGCGGCGAAGACAAAACGATAAGACGGATAAACGTTCTTGCCAGGACGGATATGACGCTCGGCGTCGCAAGCGAAAGCGGAGTGAAAACTTTTGCCCTTACCGGCAGTCTGAAAACGCAAAGCGTGGCGGTAAATCTCAGATGCGAACGGGCGGGTATAACCGTCGTTTCTTCCTCGCCCGATTTTGCGCTCGACGGGTTCGAGGTGGAGTACGAAACCACGGAAAGGAGAAGTTATGGAGCAAATTGAAAATAAACTCAACGAAATAATAAGAAGGATATTGATTCTGACCGAGAAAGTGGACGAACTCGGTTCGGGGTCGTAGCGGAGGAAAGATGTGGGAAAAAATTTTACAAATGGCGGCGGAGTCGGGCGTGTGGGCGGTAATGTTCGTCGTGTTGTTTTATAAACAGATGAAAGAGAGTAAACAACGCGAAGACAAGTACCAGTCCACCATAGACGCGCTCGCCGAAAAACTTAAAGCGATAGCGGAAATCCGCAACGATATTGCGGACATAAAAAACGCCGTTCTTACAGGTAAAACCGACGGCTTAAAGCAGGAAGAATCTACCGAAAAGAAGGCGTAAAACAAGAAAAAAGCGGCTTTGCGATAAAGCCGCTTTTCTAATACCTAAAAAGCCTTTTCGGTAGCCGAAACACGCTTTTCAGCCAAATATTTGTTCGTTTCGTAATACGACGGAAGAGTGCCTACGTCCGACCAGTAAGCGTAGTCGACGTGAGCGTAAGCGGTATGAACGAGTCTAGGGATAAGGTTCTTGCCGAAGTCGTAAAATCCGTCCGGGATAAGAGAAAGAATTTTACTGTTTACGACGTAAAGACCAGTGTTTACCAAAGCCGGGAAATCAATGTTTGGTTTTTCCACGAAATCGGTAATTCTGCCGGAAAAGTCGGTTTTTATCACGCCGAAAGCGGACGGGTGGGGGGTTGGCTGAGCGACGACGGTGAAGAGAGAATTTTTTTCTTTGTGGAACGCCGCCGCTTTGCTCAGGTCGGTTTCGCAGTACGAGTCGCCGCTGAGTACGAAAAAGTCGTCGCCTAAAAACGCCGCCGCTTTTTTCACTCCGCCGGCAGTGCCGAGCGGCTCGTTTTCCACGAAATAAGTCAGTTTTACTCCGTAGTTTTCTCCGTTGCCGAAATAGGATATTATTCTGTCGGCAAGGTACCCGACGGTCACTCCGATATCCGCCACGCCGTGTTTTTTCAACAAGTTAATCGAATATTCCATTACCGGTTTGTCGATAAGTTTAACCATAGGTTTAGGCAAGTCGCGTGTAAGCGGCATCAGCCGCGTTCCTTTTCCGCCCGCCATAATAATTGCTTTCATTTTTCTTCTCCTTGCCGGAGAATTATCGCCCGAAAACGTTTTCTTTATACAAAAAAGCCGTTTTTTGTCTGCAAATCGACGGCGCAGACGGTTATATTCGCCGTAAACACTTGAAATTTCCCTTTATTTACTATATAATTTTTATAAGTATAAACACGAAGTAAACGGTTCGCATAAGAACCGACGTTATAAAAAAATTCAAACAGAGGTTAGTTAATGGCAAAAAAATTAAAAATATCCTTTCTCGGCGGAGTAGGCGAGATCGGAAAAAATATGACGGTATTCGAGTTCGGCGAAGATATGATAATCGTCGACGCGGGGCTTACGTTCCCGGACACGGAAGAAACCCCCGGCGTGGAATCGGTTATTCCCGACTACGGATACGTTAAACAAAACGCGGACAGAGTTCGCGGAATTTTCATCACGCACGGTCACGAAGACCATATAGGAGCGTTGCCGTTCCTTCTCAAAGACGTTAAAGCCCCGGTTTACGGAAGCAATCTCGCACTCGGACTTTTGGACAGCAAACTCACCGAGCATAAGATAAAAAACTCGTCCTTAAACACCGTAACCGACAGACAAGTCGTTAAAGCCGGCGTTTTCAGTATCGAGTTTATTCGCGTAACGCATTCCATAGCCGGAGCGTACGCTTTGGCGATAACAACGCCGCGCGGAGTGATTTTCGTTACGGGCGATTTCAAAATCGATCACACCCCCATCGACGGCAAATGCACCGACCTTACGCGCATTGCGGAAATAGGAAGCAAAGGCGTGCTGCTCCTTATGATGGATTCCACCAACGTGGAAAGAAACGGTTGCAGTATGAGCGAAAGAAACGTCTTCCGTTCGCTCGACGCACAGTTTGCGACCAACGAAGACAAGCGTATCATCGTAGCGACGTTCGCAAGCAACATTCACAGGGTTCAACAAATAATAAACTGCGCGATAGAACATAAACGCAGAGTTGCGTTTTCCGGACGGAGCATGATAAAAATCGCAGAGATTGCGAGAACGCTTGGAGAACTGAAATATCCCGACGACGCGGTCGTCGACATCGACAAAATTTCCAAAGTTCCTTACGACAGACTTTGCATTATTTGTACGGGAACGCAGGGAGAAACGGGCAGCGCGCTTACGAGAATGAGCAACGACGATTTCAAAAAAGTAAAAATCAACGAACTCGACTGCGTTTTGTTCAGTTCGTCCGCTATTCCCGGCAACGAAAAAATGATTTACAACGTGATAAACAAGTTGTCCCGTCACGGCGCAAGCGTGGTTTACAGCGCGCTCAGCGAAATACACGTTTCCGGGCACGCGTGCAAGGAAGAACTGAAACTTATGTTCAGTTTGGTTAAACCTAAATATTTTATCCCGATGCACGGCGAGTATCGGCATCTGATGTTGCATAAAGAACTTGCGCTCGAAATGGGAATCGGCGATAAAAACGTGTTTATACCCGATTTAGGCAACTGCGTGGAAATCGATAAAAGCGGTATAAAACGCGCTCAGGACGTACAAAGCGGACGGTATTTTGTGGACAAAAACAATTTACTCGGCGACAGCGAAGAACTTATGACCGAACGCAAGATTATGGCGAGCGACGGTTGCGTTGCGGTAGACGTGTGTCTTGCTTGTGCGACTTTGGACGAAAATCCGCCGCTTATTCGGGCAAAAGGTATCGATATAGGGGAAAAACTCACAGAAGAACTCGTAAACGATATTGCGTCGATGATAGTCGGCGAAGATTTGGAAACCTTGGGAACGGGGGAAGCGTCGATAAGGATACGCAAACTCGTAGCGAAAAAACTGCAAAAGCGGTTGGCGCGCAGACCCATCGTAATGGTGACGGCGAGAGAATGAGAGCGGAAGTAAGCGAGAAACTGCGCTTTATGAGAGAAGACGCGGCGGCAAGAAATTTGCCGGTAATGCGCGAGCGCACGGCGGCGTTTTTATCGGCGGTTGTCGCCGATAAAAACCCGTTGCAAGTGCTCGAAATCGGCACGTGCACGGGCGTGAGCGGTTTGACCGCTCTCGCCGCCGGAGCGCAAAAACTGACTACCGTAGAACTCGATCCCGACCGTGCGTACGAGGCGCGAAGAAACTTCGCGGAATGCGGATACGGCTCAAGAGTAACGGTAATCGAGGGCGATTGCAGGGAAATAATCGGATATCTCGAAGGCAACGTATACGATCTGGTTATTCTCGACGGACCGAAATCCGACCTGTGGACGCAGTTCGACGAATGTGTAAAAATGCTGAAAAAAGGCGGAGTCGTGTTTATAGACGACGTAAACTATCACGGAATGATAGCCGCCGAAGGCGCGCCGCATAAACAACGTACGATAATACGCAATATGCGAGAGTTTCTTGCGAAACTGAAAACCGACGAAAGGGTAAAAACTACTTTTTACGACGACGAAGACGGCTTTGCCGTTGCGGAGAAAATAATATGAAAAGACCCGAACTTCTTGCGCCCGTAGGAGGCGCGGACAAACTGCCTTATGCGCTGCATTTCGGTGCGGACGCCGTTTATTTAGGCGGAAAAAACTTCGGACTGAGAGCGTTCAGCGACAACTTCGACGACGAAGAAATGTCGAAAGCGATAAGTTTCGCCCATTCGTTAGGGAAAAAAGTTTACGTCACGCTGAATATTTTTGCGAAAAACGCAGACTTCGGCGAAATGGGCGAATACGTGCAAAAACTCGTTTCTTTCGGCGCGGACGCGGCGATTGTAAGCGACCCCGGCGTGGTTGATTTCGTAATGAAAACCGCCCCCGAACTCGACGTCCACCTGTCTACGCAAGCCAACACGACCAACAAATACGCCGCGGCGTTCTGGGCGAAACAAGGCGTAAACAGAATAGTTCTCGCAAGAGAACTTACGCTCGACGAAATTAAGGAAATCAAAGATTATTTAGGCGACGACGCCGAAATCGAAGTTTTCGTGCACGGCGCGATGTGCATAAGTTATAGCGGAAGATGTTTGTTGAGCACTTACCTTACACCCCGTGACAGCAACCGCGGAGAGTGCGTGCAGGCGTGCAGATGGGATTACGAAATAAGAGAAAAAGGCAAAGACGGATTTTTGCCGATAAGCGAAGACGGCAGGGGAAGTTATATTCTAAATTCGAAAGACCTCTGCACGATGCCGTTTTTGGATAAAATCATCGAAGCCGGCGCGTCGTCGCTGAAAATCGAAGGGCGAATGAAATCCGCTTACTACGTCGGAGCGGCGGTGAGAGCGTACAGAAAGCGCATAGACGACTATTTGAGCGGTAAACCGTACGACGAAGAACTCGTGAAAGAACTCGAAAAAATAACGCACAGAGAGTATACGAGCGGATTTTATCTCGGCAAGGCGGAACAGTGCTACGAAACGAGCAAACCCGCCAACGACTACCGTTATTGCGCGGACGTGACGGGCTACGACGAAGAAAAAGGACTGCTCGAAATCGTGCAGAGAAACCGTTTTTACGAGGGTGACGAACTGGAAACGGTGTCAAATCTCGGAGAAAAAACGCTTAAAGCGACGGAAATATACGACGAAAAAGGCAATCGCGTTCCCGATTGCAAATATGTTATGCAAAAACTTTTCGTGAAAACCGACGTTAAACTCGAAAAGTACGATATGCTGAGAAAAAAGATAAACTGACGGAGGACTTATGCTGGGTAAAGATACGATAATCTTCGTAGGCGGAGAAGAAAACCACTTCGCACCGGTGATCGGAGAGATAAACAAAGACGTCGCGTTCCTTGCCGTATACGTTCCGTTTTCTCGTGTGGAAAACAAATTAAAAGTAAAGATAAAACGTCCTTATGGGTTCTTTTTAGAAAAGGTTTGGTTGCCCGTAAAGAAAGTTTTACATAAGGTAAACGCTAAAGTGCAAGTGTCGGACGAGCCGTTTTCGTACGATGCGTCCGGCAAGAAAAAAACGCTTAATATGCTGTTTCGGTACGCGCCGAGCGCAATCGTGGTAAGCGACCCGGAGATACTCGAATCGATGAAGACGGGGATAAAGCGGTCGGGAATGAACGTAAAAATATACGTGTATTCCGACGATATAGGGTTTAATTACGACCTTGTGAGAAAGGACGTGGCGCATTACTTCGTAGACAATATCGCCGTCAGGGACGAACTGAGAAAACGCGGTTTGGCGGCGGCGCAAATCGGCGTCAACCCCTTGCCGGTGGAAGGCGAGTTTTACGAAAGTTCGGATATAGGCGAGGCAAAACAAAAATTAGGGTTCGAACCTACGCAAAGACTGTGCCTTATTTTGCCCGAAGGCAAATTTTTCGATATAGGAAACGTTCCGAGCGACGTCGCTTTCGTGGTGAGAAAATGCGACGCGGAAATTATGAAAGCCGAAGAGCAAGGAATAAAAGTTGCGGAAACCGTCGGAGAAAAAGAACTTATGGCGTCTTGCGATTACGTCGCTACGAGATACGCCCCGTATTCGATAAAACGCGCGTCCGCTTTGCATAAAAAAGTAATTATTCTTTCCGATTCCACGGAAAAGAACGACGCCGCAGACTATCTCGTCGTAGACGAAAGAACCGCTTGCGCGTCCACGGGAGCGGAATTAAAAACCGTAATCGAAATGATCGACGCAGGCGAAATATGCCTTAAAGGCGAAGAAACCGACTCAAAAAGCGCAGAAAAAATCGCCTACGAAATTAAAGAACTCGTCAAAGGCGCAAAACAATCGCAGTAATCGTAATATAGATTCGGGAGTAGTGTATGACGACGAACGAAGTAACGCAAAGAATATGGTTTTTCCGAAATAAAAAAGGGTTGAGTGCGAGAGAACTCAGTTATCGGGTCGGCAAACACGACGGATATATTAACAAACTAGAGAGTAAGGATTTTAATTTGCCGGTAGATATGCTGCTTAAAATTATGGAAGAACTTGACGTTTCTCCGGAAGAATTCTTTTCCGATAATTATCGCGAGTATTCGATAGACAGTGAGTTAAGAAAGTTGTACGAAGAGTTAGACGAAGAAAGAAAACAAGCCTTGATAAAACTGTTATCTAAGTAATTTTAATAGAAAAGCCCGTCGGCGACGGGCTTTTATTTTTTTCGTATTTTTGGCGTTTAGGGGTGCTTAAAACTTCTTTTCGGGAGTATAAACCGTTGCTCCGTTGTCTACGAAGTACTTTTTCGTATGGTAAGAGAAGTTGAGCGTAAGCGACAGAATTGAGCGCGTTACGATAAAAACGGGAATTCCTACGAGAGTTATCGCGCCGAAAGTGGGGATCAGGGTCGAAGCGAATATCGCCACCCAAATAAGGTTGAGCGCATAGAAACAAAGGAAGTTTTTGCGGAATTTAACGAACGTTCCGCGCGTGGCGGATTTAATTCCGACGAAGATATTTTTTGTTTCGGACGCGCAAATTTCCGGCATCCATTGCGACAGAAGGCAACTTTTTGTCGAATACAGCGCAACGACAAGGAGAATAACGAACGGAACGGCAACCAGGACTTCGTTTGCGAAACAAACTCTTAGCAAGGTGACGAAACCTGCCATAAATCCGATATTTACCGCCGTATTGATTACCGTAAGGACAAACGACAAAAGCAGGTTTTGAAATCCCGTTGCGATAAAAGCGTTGAACAATCCGACGTCGTAGCCGGTACACATTTTTCCGTGCAAAACTTTGGTAAGGGGAAGTTGCGTAACGGTGAGAAAGAAGCGAAAACAGAAATAAACTGCTATTATTACGGCAAGCGTTTTTTGCCAGTTGCTTGCTTTGATATAGGCGATACATTTATCTATGAACTGTTCTTTCAGCGTAATAATAGGGTGGTTTATCATTTGATCGGGCGATACGTCCACGCTTTTTATTATTTCCATAATGTCTTTAATCATAGGCATAATGACGGAAGACAGGACTGCGAAAACGATAAGCAACAATATGATGATCAAAACCGAAAGTTTCAAAACGAGTTTCGTGTTGCACATCGTAAGGGAAAACGTATGATTTAACGGCATAATTAGTTACTCCTTATACGGGTTTACTTTGAGATCTTCACGCGGAAGTCCGCTTTCTCCGAAATACGCCGTTATTATAAAAATAATCGAAAACGTATAAGAAAATGCAAACCCGACTGCGTTAATAATCCAGGAAACGTACCAGATTTTGGATACGAAATAGGAAATAACCCCCGTTATCATAAGAATTAACGTAGCGAAAATATGCCCGGGAAGGAAATATTTTTGTTTTCCGCGGGACTGATAAAACGCCGCCGAAAGCGAGTTCGGCGTGTAAACACCCTTAATGCACATAAGCGGCAACCAGGTGGTAATACTGCTTACACCGTAAAGCAAAACGCTTAAAATCACGAAAAACGAGATTATCGTAAGCGCAATATAAGCCGACGGCGAAGTCAAAGTGTACCACATATACGCAAACAGCGAGTACAAAACGTAAGCGACGAAGTAAGTAATAAGGTTCATCGCCGTGTAAAGAAACGCCGGAAGAGCGTAGTCGTTAAAAGATTTTCCTATTTGTTTGGCAGAAAAATCACCTACCCGGAAATGGCGAATAACCGCGCCGGAAATGCAGGCGGTAGACAAAACGAAAACGATTAAACCGACGAAAATCGTGGTAAAACTGCGTTTTGACGGGAAATACGCCAAAAACAACTCGGACCAGTTGTGATAAACGGGATTAGCAAACAGATTTTTTAATACCGCTTCCGTCCGTAAACCGTACGCAAGAATCAGCGACGGAACGAGCGCAAACGCAAAAAAAGCGAGAAACCGCTTACCTTTTCCCCTGACGAACAAATAAGATAACGTATCAATAAAATATCGCATAAAATAATTATATCAAAGAGCGGAGAATTTAGCAATATAAATTTATCCGAGTAATGGCCGACCACACGGCAACGTCCCACGTTGCTCACGCGCGCGCGACCATTATATATAATATAAGTTGTACGAAAGTTTTGGGGTAGCGAAGGAAAGCGATTGAGTGACGGAACGGCAGTTTGCCGAGCGGTTAGCGCGAAAAGGCTCGATAAAAGGGGAATAAACGCCGAGAGCGGCGACAAATGTAGGAAGTTGTTTTTTTATAAAAGAAAATGTCGCAAGAAATTGACAAAAAGTGCATAAAAACGACTGAAATCGTCATTTTTCGAGCAGGCGACGAAAGGTGTATCATAAACGCACAGGGTTTTTATAAGGATAATGGTATTATTTAGACAAATAGATATTTAGCAAACGGACGAGCGGTCGTCACGCGCGTTCGGCAAAGACGTGACGGAGGTGAGAATCATTAACAAGGTTACGGTAACTAAAGGAGCGGTGTTCGATTACGAAGAGATCGTATGTATGACCGAGTTTGACCGTGCCGCGATAAAGAACGGAGCGGAAGCGATGATCGGCGACGCTCAAAGCGATGAGTTACGATTGAAGTATCGCGACGGCAAAACCGGGAAAAACTTGATTTTGTTCGTAAAAAAAGGATACAAGTTCGGACCTATGCAAATGTGGATACTCGAAGGGATATGCGAAGAATGCGACTATGACGAGAGAATGGAGCATAACGGCGTTATCAAAGAATGGTTGGAGGTTGAGATAGAATAACGGGCGTATACGACGAAAACAAGGTTACGGAACTATTGAAAAACTATAAGGAAAGAAAAAAAGAAGAGGCGATATTCGGCTATAAAAGTGAAGAAACGGCGTTTCTCGAACGGTGCCTGAACAATATCGAGCCTTACGAAAAAGACATTATCGAAAAAACCCTTATAGAAAACGTTTCGGTAAGACGGTACGCGCAGGAAAGCGGATATTCAAGAGAAACCATAACGAACCGCCGAAACCGCATAATAAAAATGCTGACGAAATTTTTTAACATTTATAGCGGTTTTACCCCGATAAGTTCCGATAATACGCAAAACAAATCGATTCTTTAATAAAAAGCGGCATTGCCATTATAAGGGCAATGCCGTTTCTCTTTCTTAAATCCGATTGTTTTTATTCGTCGTCTTCTTCGTCGACTCCGTTCGCCTGACGGATACCGTTTGCTATTATGTTCGTCCACATATATTGCTTGCGTTGCGTTCTGCCCATAAGCGAAAGGTCGCGACGGCGCATTTCTTCGGCTATTTCTTCCGAATCGACGAGAATGTCGTTCATTTTCGCCGCCTTAGCCGCACGCTTTTTCTTAACCTTGCATACCTCCGCAAAGATTATTATAAATATAATCGCAAGTACCAGAGCAATGAGAGCGACGATGTTGTTCGCATTGATAAAATACTTGATCGGCGGTTGCATCGCGTTTGCGAGATTGTCCGCAATTCCCGGAGTGTATTCGCCGGTTTCCGCGTTGGTTTTTCCGTCGAAAATGTCCGTTACTTTGGATAAATACTTCTCTTGCACGTCGTTAAGTATCTTTTTAACCTGTTCGAGCGGTCCTGCGGCGGCTGTTTCTTCGCCGGCAGGTTGTTCTTCGGGAGTCTGTTTGTCTGCTTTAACTTTTTCTATTCCGGAAGAAATTCCGAAGTAAAGTTCTACGCCGGCAAAAACCAGAAGAGCAAGCATAAGAATGAAAGTGATTATCCCGAGTATCGGTTTTTGACGATACTTTTTCTTTTTAAGTTTTTCGTATTCTTTTTCGTTGTTCGCCAATGCGGAGTTCGCTCCGAACTCAAACTTGCGCTTCATCAAAACGTAAGGCTGTTTCGCTTTTTTCGGCATCATTTCTTCCGGAACGGGTTCTTTGCTCTTAACCCAACCGAAAGACTGATAAGCCGGCACTTCCGTGCGCTCCACCGCTTTCACGTCGTAATTTCTCGACGTCGTTTCTTGCATTTGTTCGTTCCTCCCTATTTATTATTAAATAAATACCTATAAAGTATAACATTATACGCGCGCGCTGTCAATATTAACTCCCGAGAAAAATGTCGAATTCCGTCCTTCGCCGTCGGTTTTTTACGCCGCTTTTTTATGCGGAGCAAAGAAAACCGAACTCAGCGTTTGTCTTCGGAAAGCGTTGACAACGCCCCCGCACAGTGTTATACTATCCCCAAGAATAACATATGTTATTTATCAAAACGGAAGGACGAGAGATGCCTGCAAAAAAAGTCGTAAGCAAAGAAGAGATAACGGCGTGCGCGGTTAGGATTTTGGAGAGAGAAGGGGGAGAGAAACTGAACGCGCGCAGAGTAGCCGCCGAAGTCGGATGTTCGACCCAACCCATTTACCTGTCGTTTGCGAATATGGAAGAACTCAAAGCGGCGGTCGCTTTGGAGTGCAAGAAAGTTTTCGGCGAGTATCTCGAAAGGGAGAAACAAACCACGTTTTTCAAGAAGTTCGTGAAAGCGTATTTGCGTTTCGCTGCGGAAAAACCGAAGATGTTTAGTTTTCTTTATCTCGAAAATCCGTTCAGGAACGACGTTGCGGACGTCGAGTTTGAAAAAAAGACGATAAAATACATTTCCGACGTAGGCGGATACGATCGTGAGATTGCCGAGCGGTTTTATTACTCGACCTGGTTCTTCGTGCACGGGATAGCGGTGCAAACGGCGAACGGCTACGGCGAGTTCGATCCGGAGTACGTGGATACGCTTCTGGACGATCAGTTTGCGGCGATGAAAAAATATTACGGGGAGTTAAGCAATGGAAAGCATAACGGTTAAAAACTTGTCGAAAAATTACGGAAAGGTTTGCGCGCTCGACGGCGTTTCGTTGAAAATCGAGCGAGGAGAACTTTTCGGATTGCTTGGCGTAAACGGCGCCGGCAAAACCACGCTCATAAAAATTCTCAGCGGTTTGACGAAGAAAACGTCGGGCGAAGCGTTCGTCGAAGGGTATTCGGTGGACGGCGAGATGGACGAGATTAAAAAAATAATCGACGTTTCGCCGCAAGAAACCGCGGTCGCGCCAAACCTTACCGTCGAAGAGAACTTCGGGTTCTTTGCGGAAGTTTACGGACAGAACGACTTCGAATATATCGAAGAACTGAAAGAAAAGTTCGGACTTAGCGAGGTTGCGAAACGCCGCGCGAAAACCCTTTCGGGCGGTTGGAAGAGAAGACTGTCCGTTGCGCTCGCTTTGGTCCCGAAACCGAAAATAGTTTTTCTCGACGAGCCGACGCTCGGAATGGATGTTATCGCGAGAAGAGAACTGTGGAAAATCATACGCGACCTGAAAGGGAAAGCGACGATAATCCTTACGAGCCATTACCTTGAAGAAACCGAGACGCTCTGCGATAGGGCGGCGATAATGGCGAAAGGCAAAGTCCTTGCCGTGGGAACTATAGACGAAATCAAAAAAGAAACCGGAGAAAGTTCGTTTGAAGACGCTTTCGTGAAAATCGTCGGGGAGAAATCGGGTTATGAAGACTGAGAAACGCATAAAAAAAGAAAATAGAACGCCGAAAGCGTTGGTGTTTGCGGCAAGAAACGTTAAAGAAACGGTGAGAGAACCGCTTTTATACGTTTTCTGTCTGGTGTTTCCCATAGCGATGCTCGTTATGTTTCAGGTTATCGACAAGTTTTCGTCGGCAAAGATATCGACGTTCGAACCGAGATCGCTCGTTCCGGGCGTGATGACGTTTTCTTTTACGTTCGTTATGCTCGTTCTGAGTTTGCTCGTGTCGAAAGACAAGAGTACCGCGCTTTTGAAACGGCTTTATTCTTCGCCGATGAAAGCGGCGGACTACGTAATAGGTTACGCTTTGCCGTGCGTGGGGATAGGCGTTTGTCAGGCTTTCGCGTGCGTAGGTTCGGGCGCGGCTTTAGCCGCGATATGCGGATATTCTTATTTTAACTTCGCCGAGGCTCTGCTGCTTGTGGTTACGCAACTGCCGTTGCTGCTCGTCTGCGTGTTTTTGGGAATTCTTATCGGAGCGACGCTTAACGAAAAAGCCGCGCCGGGCATAACTTCGGTTTTTATAACCGCGTCGGGAGTTTTGGGCGGAGCCTGGATGCCGCTCGACACGATGGGCAAGTTCGAAACGTTTTGTCGGTGCCTGCCGTTTTATCCGAGCGTGTACTGGGGAAGAATAGTGACGGGCGCGGTTCACACGATACCCGACGCCGCCGGCAACGCGATACCGTACGCGTTCGATCTGACGGCGAAACTCGGATTCATACCCGTGGCGATTTTTCTCGTCGCAAGCGCGGTGCTCGCTTTCGTCGCGTTCGCAAAACAAATGAGAAACGACGATTGATATTATTAACGTATAAAAAGACAGTAATTAGAGCCTAAAAAAAATATTAAAAAATTTTTTGAAAAACTTTGATTAAACAGTTGACATCAAAAAAATTCCGTAGTATTATAGTGGAGCACTTCGGGAAACGGAGATGCAAACGTACCTTGAAATAAGAACAGAAAGGTTTAAGAAAGTGTAATTAAACGAAGTTAATTTTTTTGAGAAAAAAAAGAATAAACTGAAACACTTATTCAAAAACGAACATTACGTTTACGTAAAGTTAATTTTAGGAAGTCAGTAAAGAAGTTTATGAAGTCAAGATTGAACTCAAGAGTTTGATCCTGGCTCAGGACGAACGCTGGCGGCATGCCTAACACATGCAAGTCGAACGGAGGTGGAAACACCTTAGTGGCGAACGGGTGAGTAACACGTGAGCAACCTGCCTCATACACCGGGATAACAGTTTGAAAAGACTGCTAATACCGGATAAGACCACGTCCCGGCATCGGGGAGGGGTCAAAGTGATTTAGCGGTATGAGATGGGCTCGCGTCCAATTAGTTAGTTGGCGGGGTAACGGCCCACCAAGACGACGATTGGTAGCCGACTTGAGAGAGTGATCGGCCACATTGGAACTGAGACACGGTCCAAACTCCTACGGGAGGCAGCAGTGGGGAATATTGGGCAATGGAGGAAACTCTTACCCAGCAATGCCGCGTGAGTGATGAAGGTCTTATGGATTGTAAAGCTCTTTGATTAGGGACGAATAAATGACGGTACCTAAAGAACAAGCCCCGGCTAACTATGTGCCAGCAGCCGCGGTAATACATAGGGGGCGAGCGTTGTCCGGAATGACTGGGCGTAAAGGGTGTGTAGGCGGTTTGGTAAGTTAGAAGTGTAATACCCAGGGCTTAACTCGGGTGCTGCTTCTAATACTGCCGGACTTGAGTGTAGGAGAGGACAATGGAATTCCCAGTGTAGCGGTGGAATGCATAGATATTGGGAGGAACACCAGAGGCGAAAGCGATTGTCTGGACTACAACTGACGCTGAGGCACGAAAGCGTGGGGAGCAAACAGGATTAGATACCCTGGTA